>ERZ772967.2942-NODE-2942-length-10628-cov-6.824931_pt1 | contig 10628 bp, 3 predicted proteins | sample MGYA00511677_ERZ772967 | MGnify/ENA primary metagenome ERZ772967 (study PRJEB29015, sample SAMEA2737931) | human oral metagenome | biome: human oral; feature: human-associated habitat; material: dental | place: China | collected 2146 ...
CTTGCAGGCTTATTTTTCTCAACCTGTGGTGTAAACAACGCAACGTTTTCCTACAGCCTGTTTTATGCAGGCTCTTTTTTTATTCTTATTCACTATCCTCAACGAAAATTAATTTAAGCGTTGATATATAAAAAGGCCGTCTGAAACCAATCGGTTTCAGACGGCCTTTAGTCTGCCTATCCTTATTGCCAAATTACAATAAGTTCAACAGACAAGCTTTATTTTTCATTCAGAATCTTACCGACAATCTCGCCCACATCTTTGGACAAACCTTCTTGTGCATGAATGCGTTGCAATTCTTTGGTCATGACGGCTTTGCGGTTGGTTTCCAATTTGTTGCAGATGTTGAAAGCCTGCACCAATCGGGCGGCAACTTGCGGATTGAAGCGGTCGATTTCCATCACTTTATCGGCTACAAAGCGGTAGCCGCTGCCGTCTTCTGCATGGAAATGCGGAATATTACGACTGAAGCTCATCAATAAAGAACGGGCTTTATTTGGATTTTCAATACTGAACTTAGGATGACTCAAGGCCGTCTGAACTTGCTGTAAAGTATCTTTGCGGCGACTTGAGGCAATCAGGGCAAAATATTTGTCCATTACCAAAGCATCATCGGCAAATTTATCGGCAAATTGTGTCAACAAACGATCGCGGATTTCGCTTTCATTGCTGTTAATTGCGGATAAGATACCCCATTCGTGGGTCATGTTTTGCGCCATTGCTTCGTAATTCTCCGCAACGTGTTCGATATGCGCAGCGTCAGCACGAAGGATAAATGCTCTGCAAGCATTACGCAAAGTACGCCAGCCGGCCAATTCTGGGCTGTATTCATAACGAACAGCAGCATCGGCTTGATTTTCTTGCTCGGCAGCTTGACGGTTCAGCTCACGCCATTGAGGCAGGAACTTGACGGCAACGGCATTGAGCAAGGCTTCACGCGCCTGATGAACCTGAATCGGATCAATATTTTCTTCTTCCGCCCATACATCGGTTTCAGACGGCATTTGCAGCAAAATGGCACGGAATGCCGGATCAAAGTCACCGGAAACCACCAAAGCCAAAGCATTCATCAATGCTTTGTGTTCCGGCAAAGGACGGCCTTCCGCCAATGCCTGACGATTGGCGTTAATGGCGCGATGGTATAAGGTTTGAGCAGCTTCCCAACGGGCAAACTCATTTTCATCTGCCGCCAGCAAAGTGGCCAATTCTTGCTCGCTGTACGGATAGTTCAGGGTAACCGGTGCAGAGAAGTCACGCAGCAAAGATGGGATAACCGGCTCATTAACGCCGCCCAACACAAAAGTCTGCTCGGCCTCGGTCAATACCAAAACCGCCTCTTTCACCCGTTTGCCTTGATATTCAAACTCAACCGCTTCGCCTTTTTCGTTCAGCAAACCGGTTTTAACCGGAATCATCATCGGCTGTTTGTCCGCCATATCGGGCGTGGCCGGAATAGTTTGTTTGATGGTCAATTCAAACGCACCATCTTTCAGACGGCCTTGAGCATCTAAAACCGGCGTACCGGCTTGGCTGTACCACAAGGCGAACTGATCAAGATTGATACCGTTTGCGTCTGCCATTGCGGCACGGAAATCATCACAAGTCACAGCTTGACCGTCGTGGCGTTGGAAATACAGCTTCATGCCTTTTTGGAAGCCTTCTTCCCCAAGCAAGGTGTGATACATGCGCACCACTTCCGCACCTTTTTCATAGACGGTCATGGTGTAGAAGTTGTTCATCTCTTCATAGCTGGCCGGGCGGACAGGATGCGCAGTCGGGCCTGCATCTTCAGGGAATTGGAACAAGCGCAGCATACGGACATTGTCGATACGGCGCACCACGCGGCTGGCTCTGTCGCCGGAAAACTCTTGATCACGGAATACGGTCAAACCTTCTTTCAGCGACAATTGGAACCAATCACGGCAGGTCACGCGGTTGCCCGTCCAGTTGTGGAAATATTCGTGGCCGACAACAGATTCGATGCCTTCAAAGTCGGTATCGGTCGCGGTACGGCTGTTGGCCAGCACAAACTTGGTGTTGAAAATATTCAAACCTTTGTTTTCCATTGCGCCCATATTGAAATCGCCCACGGCAACGACCATGAAAATATCCAAGTCGTATTCCAAACCGAAGCGTGTTTCGTCCCATTTCATCGCATTTTTCAACGATTCCACGGCAAACCCTACTTTAGGTTTATCTGTCTCCGTGGTATAGAACTCGATTTTGACCTTACGGCCGCTCATGGTCGTAAAATAATCTTCCGTTACTGCCAAATCGCCAGCTACCAAAGCAAAGAGATAGCTCGGTTTGGCAAACGGGTCTTCCCATTTCACCCAATGACGGCCGTCTGAAAACTCGCCGCCATCGATTTTATTGCCGTTAGACAGCAACACCGGATAGCGTTTTTTGTCTGCAACGATGGTGGTGGTAAATTTAGACATGACATCCGGACGGTCGATGTAGAACGTAATTTTGCGGAAACCTTCCGGTTCGCATTGTGTGAACAGGTTGCCACCGGAAGCATACAGACCCATCAAAGATTTGTTCTCAGCCGGCAGAATTTCGGTTTCTACTTCCAGCGTGAAGTTTTCAGACGGCACGCCGGCAATCGTCAGTTTTTCGTCTTCCAACACATAATCTACGGCCCGGCCGTTTACTTTCACAGACAGCAGTTTTGCCGAACCATCCAATACCAACGGCTCCCCTGCTCTTTCAGGTTGAACGGTCAGACTGGATTTGACGATGGTTTGCGGTTCTAAAATATCGAAATGCAGGTCGGTTTTCAGAATACGGTACGCTGGCGCAGCGTAGTCTTTCAAATAATGGATGGTTTTGCTCATTTGTTCTCTTTCAGAGTCATGCGGTAAATAGATGAAGCATATCGTTTCAGATAGTCTAAATTCAAGTGTTTTCAGAAAAAAAGGCCGTCTGAAACCTAAAATTTCAGACGGCCTCCCTATTCAGGCAGTAAATCTAGTTGCCTGTCATTGCCAACTTACCACTTATACAGCGCACCGACACCGACACCGACATGACCGTCGGTATTGGCCGAGAAGTTGCCTTTGACAATCCAGTTGCCGCCGTCACTCATCGCAGATACGCCGATAGCCATGGCAGACTGACCGCCGTAGTAGCCGCTGCCGACACCGATACCGGTCTCACCCGGACTGGTTACTTGCGGAATCGAGCCTTGGGCAATCGCACCGGCCACACCCGCGTAGGCTTTCTTACCTACTTGGTTGATGTTGTTCTGCAACTCGGTACCCAAACCAATCAACTGATTCACATTTGCCGCGTCTGTACCGTCTTTACCCGGAGCCACATTGGTAATGCGTTGGCCGCCGTTGTTCAGACCGACAGGAGACAGTTTGACTTGGTTGTTCGGATTGTTTTCAGTCGGTGCAGCGATGGTTACGCCATCGTTGTTGACCACGGTATTGCCTGCGGTCAGACCGTCTTTGTTCAACGCAACTTTATCGCCGACTTTCACGCCGTCGTTATTCATCACAGTATCGCCTGCTTTGAAGGTATCGGCATTCACTGTCTTCACGCTAATCTCGTCAGCTAACTTCAGTTGAGCGCCACCGGCTACGGTTTCGCTAATGATGTTGCTGTCGCCTTTGACATTGATGGTGTCGCCCAATGCATAGTTGTTGCTGCCGGTCGTACCGCCGAAGTTGATGCCTTTGGCGATAGTCGCAGCGTTGTTGGCTACGTTTTGGTTGGTTGCGTACAACTGGCTGCCGTTGACAGCATCTTTGCTGTTGGCGTTGATGTCGCCATCCGCTACGTTGGTTACTTTGTTGCCTGCATTGTCCAAACCGTCTTTAGTCAGGTTTACCTTACCTGCTTTCAAGCCGTCTTTGTTCAATGCAACATCATCACCAACTTTCACACCATCATTATTAACAGTAGTATCACCGGCTTTCACGCTGTCAACGTCCAAGTCTTTATCGGTAGCAACTTCATAAACAGTCTGACCTTTGTCACCTGTTTTTTCAGTCACAACGATGTTCTTACCTTGAACGACTTCAGTTTTAGATGCCGTCGCAGCTTGTTTCAGTTGAGAAACATTGACTGCATCGGTGTCATCCGTACCAGCCGCAACGTTGGTAATCTTGTTGCCGCCATTGTTCAAGCCAGCTTTGGTCAGGTTCACATCGCCTGCTTTCAAGCCGTCTTTGTTCAATGCAACATCATCGCCAACTTTCACACCGTTATTATTCATCACGGTATCGCCTGCGGTAACGCTGTCAACTTTCAGATTTTTATCGGTAGCCACTTTGTAAATGGTTTGGCCATTGGCGCCGACATCCTGAGTAACAACAATGTTATCGCCTTGAACGACTTCAGTCTTAGACGCAGCCGCAGCTTTGTTCAACTGAGCAACATTCACTGCATCAGTATCATCGGTACCGGCTGCAACATTGGTAATCTTGTTGCCGCCGTTGTTCAAGCCGGCTTTAGTCAGATTGACATCGCCAACTTTCACGCCGTCAGTATTGACGGTGGTATCACCGGCTTTCACGCTGTCAACTGCCAAGTCTTTAGCCAATTTGACTTCCAACTTATCAGAGCCATTCGCTACAACACCGATATTGCCGTCTGAAAGTTTGGCTGCATCGGTTTGACCGCCAACAATATTCAGCTTCGTACCCGGTTTGCGTTCAACATCTTTGCCGCTGTCGCCGCCGAAAGTCAAAGGCAGATTGGCAGTTGCATTGACGGCTTTAATCGCATCATGGATGTTGTTCTCACCAGTACCGCCAATATCGGTCATGCTGATGTTGCCGCCATTATTGGCCGCATTGCCACCCAATACATTCACCAACTGATCTTGGGCTGCATTCAGCTGCTCTTCAGTCGCCGCACGTTTGCCTTGGGCAAAGTCGCTGCCACCCAAAGTCGTATTGCTCAAGCCGCTGACTTCGCCTTTATTGCCATCGATTTTCACCGGAGCCGCTTGACCGACATTCAACACATCTGCCAGTTTCAGCTGTGCACCACCGGCTACGGTTTCGCTGATGATGTTGCTGTCGCCTTTGACATTGATGGTGTCGCCCAATGCGTAGTTTTTGCTGCCGGTCGTACCGCCGAAGTTGATGCCTTTGGCGATATTGGCGGCGTTGTTGGCTACGTTTTGGTTGGTCGCAAACAGTTGGCTGCCGTTCACGGCATCGGTACTGGTCGCGTTAACCGCACCTGCAGCGACGTTACCCAAGGTTACCGGGCCGCCTGTGCCCACCAGATTCACTTTGTTGCTCGGCGTAGTGGCCGGAGTGCCCGCTGTGTCAACATAGGTCATCGGGGTATCGAACTTAACCGTTGTTACACCGCCAGTGCTGCTGACGTTGGCTACGGTACCTTGGCCGTTAACAAAATTAACGGTATCGCCATGGGTGACAAAATCTTCGTCAACCCCGTTGCCTTGTACGGTGAAGCCGGCGTTCAATACGTCGTTGACGGTGGCGGCGTTGTGGCCTTTGTTGGCAGACAAGGTGGTGCGGTCGTTACCGGTCGGGTTGGTAACGGCTGCAGCGGTATCGGCCAGATTGTCCTTCACGTTGGCCAAGGTGGTCGGTGCGGTTGTGCTGCCGGCCGCATTCTGCAGGCTGGTAATCACATCCGCTGCTGCAACTTGGTTACCTGCACCGTTGGGTGCATCGTAGAAGTTGCCGTCGGTATGTTTGTACACCTTGGTGCCGTCGGCTTTGGTGTATGCAACCGGAGCTTGGTCCTGCAAAGCAGCCTGCACCGCTTTCAGCTGCGATACGTTCACGGCATCGGTATCGGCCGAACCTGCAGCCAAATTGGTCAGGCGGCGGTACATTTTGCTACCGGACATAAAATGGCTTGTGTCCCCGCCCAGCGAAACTTCGCCATATTTAACCCCGGCTTCGTTGATGTCGCCGGCAATGACGGAAGTTGCGTTCGGTTTGTAGGCGGCGGCGGTCAAATCCGCATCGCCTGCAGTGGAAAGCGAACCCAATGCCACGTTGAAGTTGGTATCGTTTTTAACCCTCGCGCTATCGCCCAATGCTAGGTTGTTATTGAGGCGGTTGGGCAGGCCGGGGATGAGTGCCGTGCCGTTGCCGGTATCCGCGCCGGAGCCGACGGCCGTACCGCCGTTCTTAGCGGTGGCAGCCGCGCCGATGGCGATGCCGCCCGCTCCGGTGGCGCCGCTGACTTCGGCAGCCGCACCGATGGCGATCGAGCCGTTACCTTGAGCGATCGTTCCGCTACCGATGGCGACAGCATCATTATCTTGCGCACTTGCACCCACGCCGGCAGCCAATGCGTTAAGACCAGTCGCGCCGTCATTATTGAAATTGCCACCGTGTGCGCCGCCACCGTCGTTCACGCTGTAATAGTGGGTTGCAGAACTGTTGACCTGATTGGTTACAGCTTTCAACTGATCTTCCGTGGCTGCACGTCCGCTGACAATGCCGGCAGGATTCCAAGTTTTGTTGGTCAGACCGGTAACCGTACCGGCAGTGCCGTCGACAGTAACCGGGCTGCCGCCGCTGGCCGGGCCAACGGTAATGCTGTCGGCCAGCTTGAAGCCGATTTGGTTGTCGGTAACCGTGGTCTTGATATTGGCATCACCGGCGTATTTGACGGTTTCGCCCAGTTTTACGGTGTCGTCTGCACCGCTGTCGGCTCCGATCTTGAAGCCGGCGTCTTTCAAATCGGTCACGGCAGTATTGATGGCAGTATTGATTGCGGTATTAACTGCACCGCCAGTTACGGCACTGTTGTCGCCTGCCGCAACGTTGCCGCTGGTCAGGTTGGTGATCTTGTTGCCGCCGTTATCCAGGCCACTGGTGGTTAGTCTTACGGGGGAACTGCCTGCGGCTGCCGGAGTTATAGTGACACCGCTGCCATTGGTAACAGTTTTATTGCCAGCCGCATCAGTGGCAGTCACGCTGGTTACGCTCAAATTCTCGGCAGTGGCAAAAGTAAAATCCGCACCACTCTGTGATAGAGCGATGTTTTTACCCGCCTGCAATTTAACGGTACTGCCATTATTTACTTTGGTTGTAGCTGCACCAGTAACGGAGCCGCCAGCAACCGAACCACCCTGCACATTAAAGCCACTCTTGCTCACGGCAGTATTGATGGCAGTGGCCACGCTACCTGCAGTGGCAGCTTTATTCACATCCGCAGCAGCGGGTGCGTTGACTTGGCCGGTTGCAGCGTTGCTGGTCAGGGGAACGGCTGCACCGCCGCCTGTGGCGTTGATTTTAACGGTGGTCACACCCGCGCCGTCGGTCGATACTTCGGTAGTGGTATTTGTACCATCAATAAATTTGAGCGTATTGCCCGGTTTCACAGTTTGCGTCGTACCAGTAGCAGCGGCCACCTGAAAACCGCCGCCCACAGTATTCAAACGGCTGTCCAATACGTTCAGCGCGTCGCCGACATTATTTTTGCTAACCGCATTACCGTTGGCATCAGTCAGGTTGTAGGTGGGAGCGGTAAACGTACCATCTGGTTTCAAGGCCGCGCCGCCGCCCAAATTAGTAGCCACACCTTTACCGATATTGCCGATTACATTTTGGGTGGCGTAAAGCTGGCTACCGTTAATCGCATCGGTGGAAGCAGCCGAAACTTCGCCCGCCCCTACCTGTTTGATTTGACGGTTGCCAACGGTCACAGAACTGTTGGCGGAATCGCCGACATACGTATAGTTCAGTCCGTTTACATTTTTCGTTCCAGACTGGTTGGTAGCAGCAACGGCAGTCGTACCTGAACCCAAGGCAACAGAATTGGCCACGGCGGCGCTGGCTTCTGAACCAATGGCAACACCCTTGGCAGCTGCCTGAGAGCTGCGGCCGAATGCGATGGAGTCTTTCGCCTGCGCGTTGGCACTACGACCAATAGCCAGCGCATCCTCGCCTGCGGCGTTGGCATTGTTACCCAAAGCCACAGTTTGTGCCGCATTCGCACGAGCGGAAGTACCGATGGCTACGGAATAATATCCGGAAGACTCCACACTGTTACCGACAGCCACGCTCTGCTGTCCATTGGCCTTGGCGGCCGAGCCGATACCAACAGCCATAGCAGCTTTGGTTTCCACGTCATTACCGATAGCAACGGAATTCGATTGACTATTGGCAGCCTGCAAAGTATTGCCGCTACCAATGCGGATGCTGTTGTTGCCCGCAGCACGGTCACCCAAGCCGATAATGCCGCTATTTACATCCAAACGGCCACCGAGCGAAAGGTGTTTGCTACCCGCGCCACCCGCATCGCCATGGAACAGAGCACGGTTGGTTTGACTGGCTGCATCCGTCGGGCTGCATTTATTCCGAAAAGCATTTGCATTCGGCATACTGCCGCCGCTGGACTGCCCGGCCGCCCATTCCAAGTTGTTATTAGACAGAAAGAACAGCGCGTTTCTTCTTGCTGATTCATCGCTGGTAACGATACATCCGTCATCATTACCGTCATTGATAAAAATACCCGGCCCGGCGTTGGCATAACCTGCAGTCATCATCAGCGCGGAAACCAATGCGGTACAAACGAAACGGGAAGATTTCAACCCCAAGCTGCCCAATGTGGCAGGCTCGGCAGAAACCCGTCCGGAAGAAGATTTTCCCTTGGCCTTGGCATTTTCCTGAACAGCAGTCCAAGTGTTGGTGCACGCATTCCAAATAACGCGATAGGCTTTATTCATTGTTATGCTCCATTATTTAGTTGTATAGAGTGATCGAAATTGCAACCTACCCACTTACCTGCACGAACCATTCGGCCCGTAAGTACAAGAATTTCGTTTTACGAGGCAAACATGGGGGTAAAATTTCCCCATTTTATCTTTATTTTGAAAATATTCCAGCCCCCCCCCTGTTGATGTACGGAGAAATGTATCGCTTTTTTGCAACAGTAGAGGGAGTCCACCAGAATAAAGCAACCTGCAGGAGAAAAGGCAGGTATCCCATGTCTTGGACTCCCAAGTTTCTATAGCCATTCAGGTTTACTCTCTAAAGAGGGTGCGGCCTGATTCATGAAATTCTTTTAAAAACAGCATGCATCTGGTTTTTGCGTACAATATGCCGCACCAAAATCATTGGGAGAGTTGATATACAGCCTGCTATCTTGTTGCTTAGCGTATATTCGCACCCAGGTCTCTTTCAGCTGACCGTAGTTGACGACGTCGGTATCGTCGGTACCGGCGGCTACGTTGGTCACTTTGTTGCCGGCGTTGTTCAAACCGTCTTTGGTCAGTTTGACATCGCCCGCTTTAACGCCGTCCTGGGTCAATGCGACATCGTCGCCTACTTTCACTCCGTCGTTGTTCACGGTGGTGTCGCCGGCTTTGACGCTGTCTATTACCAGGTCTTTTTTCAGCTTGACGGTCACTGTATCGCCCTGGGCTGCGGTGGTGATGTTGTCGTCGCCGGCAACGGTCACGGTGGAGCCCAGTTTTTCGACATTGGTGCTGCCGCTGTCGCCGTTGAAGGTCAGGCCTTTGCTGTCAACGGCGGTTTTGGCGTCCACGCCTTTTTGGATGTCGGCTTTGGTGCTTTGAGCGAGATCGATACTGTAATTAGTTGTGACTGCACCATCGGCTGCAGTTGTAGTATTAGAGGTCAGATTCAAAGCATTGGAAACTTGTACCGTTGCTTTATCTGCGCTGACGGTATAAGTGGTTTCTTTGCCTGAAGTTGTTTTATTGACATGCGTGTTGCTGCCTGCCGCTACCTTGGTTGTGGTTTTGGCATTATTGATGGCATTGGCTACATCGCCGGCAGTCGCTACACCGGCAGTCGGTGCGGACACTGTACCATTATTATCGACAGACAATGTGCCTTGAGTGACGTTGATTTGAACTTTTGATGCATTCTCGCCATCGGTAACTGCAACGGTCGTCAAGTTGCCATTAGCGTAGTTGACCGTACCGTTGTTATTGATGCGGGATTTGTCTGTACCGTTTTGTTGGATATTATGTCCAACATTATTCATGACTGTGTACAGTTGGCTACCATTAACTGCATCGGTCGAAGTGGCGGAAATACGGCCTGCGGCAACATTCTGGATTTGGCGCTCATTGCCTGCGCTGCCTACAGAAACCGCGCCTGTTTTAGAGGATGAAGAAGCAGCATAGCTGACATTGGTCGCAGCGCCGCTATCGTTTTTGAATGAGGCATTTTTAGCTGTTGCATCAAAATTATTGGCCGCGCCGACAGCACCATTGCCCAAAGCGACAGAGTCTTGAACAGAAGCAGTAGCACCGTTACCCAAAGCAACAGCATTGACGCCTGTAACATTTGCCTGATTACCGATAGCGACACCATTTGTGGCTGCGCTTGTTGTAGATGCAGATGGGCCAATGGCAATTGAGTTTGCACCTTTCGCACCATCGTTATTCCAGTTTTTGGTGCCGTCAGTACTGCCATCAGTTGACTTAACAGAGAAATAACGAATGCGTTCGAGCGCACTCAATACACCATAAAGCTGTGAGCCGTTGATCGCATCAGTAGAAGTAGCAGAAATATCGCCAGGAGCTACGTTGATAATTTGACGTTCGTAACCTTGAGAACCGACAGACACAACATCACCGGCATCGGTATGTAGAAACTAGTAGCGTTGTTTACAGTATTTCCAGGAGAATACTGAAACATGAA
>ERZ772967.2945-NODE-2945-length-10624-cov-4.032075_pt1 | contig 10624 bp, 6 predicted proteins | sample MGYA00511677_ERZ772967 | MGnify/ENA primary metagenome ERZ772967 (study PRJEB29015, sample SAMEA2737931) | human oral metagenome | biome: human oral; feature: human-associated habitat; material: dental | place: China | collected 2146 ...
TCATGATCCAGTCCCAGCTGCGCATGTGGACGGTGGTCATCACGGCGAAGTTCGCTTCTCCCGAGATGGAGCTCACGCCTGGGGTCTTCTATACAGGTATCCCTGGATACAGCCTCTATACACGGGATCGAAGACCCGACGGGATGCTTCTCAACCTGATGGTCTACGATATGAGCCGTGGCTACCTCAGTCCCCGTATCATACGTGCGGACTCTGGACGCCTCGTGATGGACGAGAGTAAGACCTTCCTTATACTCAAGCTCTACGACGGGCAGAACTTTGAGAACCTGCGCGCACCGGATTACAATACCTCCACCGAGCCTACCCCATACATGCTGCCTCGCTTTAAGTACAGCGAGATCGTGATCAACTTCGATGCGAACATCAAAGAGCAGGACGAAGGCGAGCTTCGCTCCATGTATGTCGGGAAGAACCTCAGCCAGCTACAGCACTCGATCGACTCATCGACTCGCATCATCGATAGCTCGCGCCTAGTCCAGGCACAGGTCATCAATACCCAGATACAGACGAACCACTATGGCTACCGTAGCTATGCCTACGAGGACAGCCTCGCACAGCTGGCTCACCGACAGCGGATCCAGGAGCTAGAGAAGCGCTACACAGGGAAGCAGGTCAGCCAAGTAGCGCAAGAGCTACTCCCCTCCCTCTCGGCACAGGATAGTCTCACAGCTCTCCAGATCGCCCTAGATCGAGCGAATCAGACGAAGAGTCAGATGCAGATCTACGTGGACTATGATGATCGTGCCTTCTATGAGTATCGCACCTTCCGCCAAGAGTGGCACCGCAAGTGGACAGCCTCAGTAGCTTGTATCATCTTTGCACTGATCGGGGCATCTCTCGGGGCGATCGTTCGTCGTGGGGGGATAGGTATGCCCATCATCATCTCGGTATTCTTCTTCATCATCTACTTCATCATTGACTCCCTCGGGATCAATCTCGTCCGAAGCGGAGATATCGCCGTATGGCTAGGGATGTGGCTCAGCAATCTCATCCTCGCACCCGTCGGCATCTTCCTACTCTATAAGGCGAACCAAGACTCCTCTGCGCTAAACATCGAAGCCTACATAGCTTTCTTCCGCAAACTTCTAGGCTTCCGAGGGGTACGCCGTGTCGAGTACCAAGAGATCCTCTTCGAGGAAGCAGACTATGTCCAAGGTGCCGAAGCCGTCAGTCACGTACTCCGTCAGACCGAGGCTCTCCAGCAAGGGGCTCTCTTCACGACTCCTCTCTGGAAGATGTGGGTATTAGGGCAGACACAGCATCAGCTTGCCGAGCTCTCCGACGCCCTTGACCGACTCACAGAGCAGCTTCGCCACTCGTCTTCACGGCTCTTGGTCGGCAAGCTCTGTGACCTTCCCTTGCTTCCCACCCAGCTCTCGCCCCTACTTCCCTCTGATCGACGTCTAGGGATGGTGCTCTGTGCCGTCCTCCCCGTCTCTCTTCCCCTCCTCTTCTTCCTAGGAAGAGTGCGCTCACATCTACGTGCTGACCTGAAGACGACGCACAGCACGCTGACACAGATCGCCGAAGAAGTAGAGAAGCTACGTGCGAACAACCCTAGCCATAAGGCTGTTACTTTCCCATCACCCGAAGACAATTCCTCGGAGGACAGACTCTCCTGACTCCTAGGCAAGACAAATACATATAAACACTATGAGTGAGATTAAGCTGAACACGATCGAGGAAGCCCTCGAAGACTTCCGTGAGGGGAAGTTCCTCATCGTCGTCGACGACGAAGACAGAGAGAATGAAGGTGACTTCATCATCGCTGCCGAAAAGGTGACTCCTGAGAAGATCAACTTCATGATGCGCTACGGCCGAGGAGTCCTCTGTGCTCCCATCACCGAAGATCGAGCTCGGGAGCTTGAACTCGAGATGCAGGTACCGAACAATACCTCTGTCCATGAAACCCCCTTCACAGTCACCGTCGACCGACTAGGTAATGGCTGCACCACGGGAGTATCCATGTATGACAGAGCTCAGACGATCCTTGCCCTAGCAGACCCCAGCATTACTCCTGGCGATCTCGCGCGTCCCGGTCATATCTGTCCGCTCAGAGCCCGCAATAAGGGCGTCCTTCGTCGTGCAGGACACACCGAAGCCGCAGTCGATCTCGCTCGCCTCTCCGGCCTCCAGCCCGTAGCTGCCCTCATCGAGATCATCAACGAAGATGGCACGATGGCTCGCCTGCCACAGCTCTGGGAGGTAGCTCAGCGCTTCGGACTAAAGATCATCACCATCAAGGATCTTATCGCTTATCGCCTACGCACCGAGAGCACTGTCGAGCGTGGCGAAGAGGTCTCGATGCCCACTCAGTGGGGAGACTTCCGACTTATCCCCTTCCGACAGAAGAGCAATGGCCTAGAGCACGTCGCCCTATTCAAGGGTGATCTATCCACCACCGACCCCGTCCTAGTACGCGTCCACTCAAGCTGTGCTACGGGAGACATCTTCGGCTCCCAGCGTTGTGAATGTGGAGAACAGCTTCACAAAGCTATGGAGCTCATCGAGCAGGAAGGACGTGGCGTAGTCATCTACCTCAATCAGGAAGGACGTGGTATCGGCCTCATGGAGAAGATCCGTGCCTATAAGCTCCAAGAGCAGGGTCTCGATACCGTCGATGCTAACCTCCACCTTGGTCATCAGGCAGACGAACGAGACTATGGCGTAGGTGCACAAATCCTCCGTCAGCTCGGTGTCGGGAAGATGCGCCTCATGTCCATGAAAGCGGCAATCTTCTTTCAAAAGAACACCTCGTGCGTGGTAATGCCGATGAGAAGCTAAAAAATTCAAAATATGTTGTTTCACATCACTATTCCGTGCCGCCGACCGAACATGCCTTTTTGGAGCCGGAAACGGCAGTGGCTATGCCGGACGGAGAAGGCGGTGTCATTATTTATTCGGGGGATCAAGGTATATATCAAACAAAACGGGAATGTTCGGAAGCGACCGGCTTACCCATTGATAAGGTACGGGTTATCGCCAAGATGGTCGGCGGCGGCTTCGGCGGCAAAGAAGATATGAGCGTGCAACACCATGCGGCTATCCTTGCGTTAAAGACCGGACGCCCCGTCAAGGTAAGTTTAAGCAGAAAAGAGAGTATGATTATCCATCCGAAGCGGCACGCGATGGAGATGGATTTTACACTCGGCTGCGACGAGAACGGCTACCTAACCGGCTTAAAAGCCGTGCTCCATTCGGACACCGGCGCTTATGCCTCGCTCGGCGGGCCGGTACTACAGCGTGCCTGTACTCATGCGGCAGGCCCGTATAATTATCAAGATATCGACATACTCGGCTGCGCGTGGTACACCAATAACCCGCCTGCCGGCGCATTCAGAGGATTCGGCGTAACACAAAGCTGCTTTGCCGTTGAATCGTGCATCAATCTATTGGCGGAAAAGGTCGGTATCAGTCCGTGGGAAATCCGCTACCGGAATGCAATCCGTCCCGGGCAGGTACTGCCGAACGGTCAATATGCTGACGATTCAACCGCTCTTGTACAAACCCTCGAAGCGGTAAAGCCGTATTACGATGCGCATCCGAAAGCCGGTATTGCCTGTGCTATTAAAAACTCCGGGCTTGGGGTCGGTATCCCCGACTTCGGTCGGACGACTTTGCGGTTACAGGCAGACGGCGTACATATTTATTCCAGCGCGGCTTGTATCGGGCAGGGGGTCGGAACAATCCTCTTGCAGATTGTCAGCGAGGTGCTTAATCTGTCGCGCAGTCTTTTACACTACGAAACACCCGACACCAAGTTTGCTCCCGATGCGGGAGAAACAACCGCCTCGCGTCAAACCGTATTTACCGGCGAAAGTGCTCGTATGGCTGCTACCGACGTCAAAAAAGCGCTTGAAGAAGAACTGCAAAAGCGCGGCAAAACAGGTAAGCTTTCCGAACACATAGATATACTGCCCGAGCTGTTTACTGCTCTGAGTACCAAAGAATTTTTTGCGGAATATACCTATCCGACGGACAAACTGGGTTCCGACAAGCCTCATCCGGTAAGTCATGTCGCTTACGGATACGCAACGCACCTCATCGATTTGGATGAAGAAGGAAAACTCGCGTATGTGGAAGCCGCGCACGATGTCGGCCGCGCGCTTAATCCGATTTCGCTGCAAGGACAGATTGAAGGCGGTGTCGTGATGAGCCTCGGGTATGCGCTGACGGAGGACTATCCGCTGCAAAAGAGTGTTCCGACTGCCAAGTTCGGTACGCTCGGCCTGTTTAAAGCGCCGCAGGTACCGCCGATAAAGGTTGATATTATTGAACATAACGATAATGAACTTGCTTGCGGCGCAAAGGGAGTCGGCGAAATTGCCAGTATCCCGACAGCACCTGCGGTAGCGCTTGCGTATTATAACCGTGACGGTATCTTTAGAACCAAACTGCCGCTTGAAAATACGCCGTATAGCCGGAAAAAGTAACGTGAGGGGTTTCGCTGAGCACGAGACTATGACGGCAATTCAGCGTTTCTCCGGAAGAAACGGCCTTGTAGCGCTCATCGGTATGTTCCCTCTGCACTTTTTGTTCACTTTCTTCTATAACCGCTATTGACAGCGAACAAAAGCTAAAATATACTCCACTGTATATGAAAAGACGGTATTTTCAGATTATCGAATTAATGAAAAAAAATCCGGCTATTACACAACGGGACATTGCCGGTACATTAAAAATATCGCTTGCTTACGTCAATCAAATTCTTTTTGCTATGGAGCAGGACGGTCTTCTCAAGACAAACGGGCTGCCTGCCATCGGTAAAAGAGTATTAACGATTAAAGCACATACCGAATACGATTCGTGTAAGGTTGATAATGCCATTATCATGGCAGCGGGTTTCGGCTCGCGGTTTATTCCGCTCACGTATGCAACACCTAAGGGACTGCTGGAAGTGTTCGGTGAACGGATGATTGAACGCCAGATAAAACAGTTGCAGGAAGCGGGCATTACCGATATTACCGTAGTCGTCGGCTATCTGAAAGACACATTCGAGTACCTTATCGATAAATACAATGTAAAACTTGTATATAATCCCGATTTTGAAAGCAAAAATAACCTTTCAACACTGTATCATGTCCGCGATAAACTCAAAAACACGTATATTCTTTCCAGCGACAACTGGCTGCGGAAAAATATGTATCACGCGCATGAATACGATTCATGGTATTCGTCGGTCAAAATGAACGAGAAGACCAACGAATGGGTGCTGCAGCTCGGTTTACATGACAAGATAATGAAGGTAAAGGTCGGCGGCAGGAACGCATGGGTGATGTACGGGCCGGTCTATTTTTCCCGTGCTTTTTCCGATGCTATCCGTCCGATGATTGAAGAAGCGTATCATCGCGAGGACACTGACGACTGGTACTGGGAAGACGTGTTGCGTTGTCATTTAAATACGCTGACGATATTTGCCAATAAACAACCCGCCAACCAAGTGTATGAATTTGAGTCCTTGGAAGAACTGCGCCAATTCGACACCTCGTATATGGTTTCCACGCAGAATAAATGGATGGAGTTGATTTCCCGCGTATTCGGAAAGCCCGAAATGCAGATTAAAAATTTGCGTCCGTTGCGGCTGGGGATGACCAACAAATCCTTCATATTTGAGCTGAACAACAACAAATATATTTTCCGTATTCCGGGGGCCGGTACGGAAGTTCTTATCAACCGGAAACAGGAATATGCGGTATATAAAGCGATTGAACCGCTCGACATCTCCGATAAGATTATCTATTTTGATCAACTTACCGGTGTAAAAATCAGTCAGTTTGAAGAAAATATGCACATAGCGAATCCTCACAACTCGAACGATTTGGAAGCGTGTATGTGGATAGCCCGTAAGCTGCATACATCCGGTATTACGGTACGGCACCGTTTCGATTTTAGAGAGCGGATTAATTTTTATGAAAAGCACGCGGAATCAAAGCACGGTATTCTTTTTTACGATTATGCCGAAGTCCGGGAAAAGATGAATACGTTGCTCGATTTACTCGATACGTTGAAAAAACCGGAAGTTCTGACTCACATCGATTTAATCTGCGATAATTTTATTGTCAGCGATGGCGATGTTAAACTGCTGGATTGGGAATACGCCGCGATGTGCGATCCGCTGGCCGACCTTGCAATGTTTTCCATTTACTCTTACTTTTCCGAAGCTCAAATAAACGATCTTATGCACCGCTACTTCCGCCGCGATCCGGAAAGTGAAGAAAAGCTGCGTGTCTATATCTATGTTGCGCTTGCAGGATTCTTATGGGCGCTGTGGACATGTTACAAACAAGCGCTGGGAGAAAATTTCGGCGAATACGGATTGAAGATGTACCGGTACGCAAAAGATTATTACAAACAAATTATGCAGATGATAAATTATTCTGATGAACGGGATCAACATCTCTCGATGCAGTGCATCGAGGAATTAACATCTCCACAAGAATAAGAGAAAAAAATGAACAAACACAAAATGAGCACTCGGAAGCTCAATAAAAAGCGCGGTTCCGGAGAAATCGATTGGGTTATTACGCTTTTGCCGCTCTTTATTGTAACGGGTATTGCGGCATTGCTGATCATCTTCCCGCAACAATCGATGAAAGCAATCGATACGCTATGGAATATTTTTGTCAATAAACTCGGGTTTTTCTACATTGTGCTCGGCTTTGGTGTAGTGTGCACCGCGTTTTATCTTGCTTTTTCAAAATACGGCGCGATACGGTTAGGTTCTCTCGATAAACCGCGCTATAGTAATTTTGCATGGGGCGCTATGATCTTTACCTCTACGATGGCAGCCGATATTTTATACTGGTCGCTTATCGAGTGGGGATATTACTACACAGCATCACCGTTCGGGCAAACGGCGCTTACGGCAGCCGAAAAACAAGATTGGGCGGCGACGTATCCGCTGTTTCACTGGGGCATAACCCCGTGGAGCTTCCATATCGTATGCGCCGTTGCGTTCGGCTATATGCTCCATGTACTGCAGCGGAAAAAGCAAAAACTGTCCGAAGCATGCCGTCCCCTTTTCGGTAGTAAAATCGATGGGGTGCTCGGCACTGTCATCGACGTGTTTTCGGTCGTCGGACTTTTAGCGGGAACCGCAACGACATTTTCGCTTGCAACACCGCTGTTGTCGCTGGCAATCTCCACCATCTCCGGCATCCCCGAATCGCGGGAGCTTACTTTGATTGTGCTCTGCATTATTGCGGCGGTATATACCTCGGCTGTTTTGCTGGGGATAAAAGGTATTTCGCATCTGGCGAAAATTGCCGTTGTGTGTTTTTCAAGCCTCATTGTGTTTGTGTTTTTGTTCAGCCCTAAGCTCTATATTATCGAAACAAGCATAACCGGCATCGGGAAGATGCTGCAAAACTTTATTTCGCTTTCCACATGGATGGATCCCTTGCGAATTTCGGGCGCAGACGGCGCAGGATTCCCGCAGCAGTGGACGATTTTTTATTGGGCATATTGGATTGCGTGGTTTGTCGCAACGCCGTTCTTTATCGGGACAATCTCGGAGGGGCGGACGGTACGGAACACCATACTGGGCGGGCTTATGTGCGGCATCGCGGGAACCTATTGCTCGTTTATCGTACTGGGAAACTACGGGCTTTATTTGGAAACGCATGACTTATTACCGGCAGCGGAACGGCTCTCTGCGGGTGTCGCCCCCGCAGAGATTATTTTAAGCATTTTGGAAACGCTACCATTTGCGAAAGTCGGTTTAGTGCTGCTCATCATCACGATGATTGCGCTCTATGCGAGTACATTTGACGCAATTACAATGGTTATCGCGTCTTATTCGCAACGGCAGCTTGAAGGCCGCGAACCTAAAAAAAGCCTACGGGCATTTTGGTCGGTTGTCTTTATCTTGCTGCCGGCTGCGCTCATCCTTACCGGCAGCAATCTCAGCCAGCTGCAAAGTTTATCAATTATCGCCGCTTTCCCGCTCGGCATCATTATGATCTGTATTATCGTCAGCTTTTTTAAAGACGCAAAGAACGGGCAGGCAGGGTAAACGCATCAGACGGTTTTTTGAAGCAATCGAAGACAGTTGTCCTGAACGGTAAGGCTGATTACCTCGAACGCAACGCTTACTTTTACCGCTTCAGCTTCCGCAATGCGCAGCTCAGCCGTTCGAGAGTTTCGGTAATGACCGAGGCGGGGGCGGCAAGGTTAATCCGTTCAAACCCTCTGCCTTCGTCGCCGAAGATATATCCTTCATCTAAGAACACTTGCGCCGTCTGCGTCATAAAGGTTTCCAAAGCCTTGTGTTCCATTCCCAGCGCCTTAAAATCGAGCCATTGCAGATACGTGCCTTCGATGAGCGGCGCTTTAATTTCGGGATGATGCGTTTGGAAAAACTGCTGCACAATACGCTGATTGGCATCGATGACGGACAAAAATTCGTCGAGCCACGCCGCGCACTGCGTATAGCAAATTTCGCAGGCCTTATAGCTCAATGCCGTGAACAATGCTCCCGACCCAAGCTCTTGGGCGTTTACAAAAGTTTTCCGCATATCCTCATTTTTAATGATGATATTGCTGATTCCCAAACCTGCAATGTTAAACGTCTTTGAAGGCGCGGTAAAAGTGATGGTCCGCTCTGCAAGATCATCTCCTAACGATTGAAAAACGGTGTGCCGATACCCCGGCATGACGATATCGAAATGGATTTCATCCGAAAACAACCGAAGATTATGCTTTAATATGATTTCTTCTATTTTATGCAGTTCTTCTTTTGTCCACACTCTGCCGACCGGATTATGAGGAGAGCAAAAAAGCAGCGCCTTATTATGCGGATCCGCAGCGAGCCGTTCCAATGCATCAAAATCAATCGTATAACGGCCGCCGTTTTCCTGCAACGAACACGCTGCAACATTCCGCCCCTGCAAGCGTATTGCCCTAAAAAAAGGATAATACACCGGCGACAGCAGAATAACGCCGTCTCCCGGTTCGGTAAAAGCTCTGACTGCATTAAAAATCGCAGGTACGACGCCCGCAGTCGGGACAATCCAATCAGGATCAATTACCCAATTATGCCGCGCTTTCATCCAATTTTGCACCGCCTCTTTATATGCAGCAGTCGGCCCCGTATAGCCAAGTACAGTGTTATCAAGAAAGTGCTTGAGTCCTTCCGTTAGTTCCGGCGGCATTTTAAATTCCATATCGGCAACCGAAAGCGGCACAACAGACGAATCAACGTGCGGATTTACCTGATACATCGCATCCCATTTACGCGAACCTGTACCGGCTCTGTTTATTCTTGTCGTAAAATCATATTTCATACTCATTTCTCCTAATGAACCTATCATATTGTCTCATAAGGCGGATAATGCCTCTAAACTAAAAAGCCGATTGAACACCTGTCGTGTTTAATCGGCCTTTTTCTCGGTATCGATTTTCCGTTTTTTACTTTATCGCTTCCTCGAGGTTATCCGCATTCAAAAGACGGATATTGTTTGCGGTATCCTGTACAAGCAAGCCTCTTTCCGTAACGCTTATTGCCGTGTACGGAAGGACGTTTACCGTCGACTTTGCTTGTACCTCAAGATTATCGTTAAAGCGTGCAAGATAATACTTGCCCGATTGCTCAATAACCGCATAGTAGCTGTCATCAGCCTGTATTAAAAGACTTTGCTCTGCAACGGGGACGGTAGCCTGTTTAGTCATTTCGAGCGTGCGGGGGTTAATGCCCACCAGCGTAATCATCTGGTTTCCGGATTTTGAACCGGCAATCGCAATAAATGAATCCGTCCCTTCAATAAGAACCCGTCCGCGTATCGTGTTAAGCGGCGAGGTTTTCAGCGGTTTTTCCGTTTTAAGATCAAGCAATACCACTTCCGAAAGCATGGAACCGGAATCGACTACTTTCAACACCGCACCGGGCAATGCGGAGACAAACGCTGCTTCATCTTGAGCTTTTCGTTCCGCCCGTTTTTCTTCGATAATTTCCCTCGTATCCGCCGCCACGTCTTTCCGGTCGCTTTGAGCTTCCTGCTCTTTCGCATCGGCAAACTGTTTTTCGGAAGAAGCTTCTCGCTCTTTATCTTGGGCTTGTTTTGCGGCTTCATCGGCGGCTTTCTGCTTTGCGTTCGCTTCTTTCTGTTTTGCCGCTGCTTCCTGATCACCCTTTTTCGCTTCGTTTGCTTTTTCTGCGGCAGCTTTATCTTTATCGCTTGCTTCCTGCTTATTTTTTGCGGCTTCTTGCTGTTTTTTTGCAGCCTCATCCGCAGCTTTGCGGTCATTCGGATTTTTCTGAGCCTGCTTCTGTGCTGCCGCTGCCTCCTTTTCGGATTGAGCCGCTTTTTTCTTTGCCGCTTCTGCATCTTTTCGAGCTTTTTCCGCATCTTGCTTTGATTGAGCCGCAGCGGTTTTTGACTTGTCGGCTTCTTTTTGTGCGGCCTCCGCCTCATTTTGTTTGGCATCAGCATCTTCCCGAGCAGAATCAGCATCTTTCTGTGCAACATCCGCACGGTCGCGAGCAGCGCTGCTTTCCCGTTCTTTCAAATCGATCATGTCTTTGCGGGTGGCAATATCTTTATCATCTTGTTCCCGCATTTTATTGACAACATTTTTATCGGAAATTGAACTTGTATCAATTGCG
>ERZ772967.2946-NODE-2946-length-10621-cov-3.088207_pt1 | contig 10621 bp, 7 predicted proteins | sample MGYA00511677_ERZ772967 | MGnify/ENA primary metagenome ERZ772967 (study PRJEB29015, sample SAMEA2737931) | human oral metagenome | biome: human oral; feature: human-associated habitat; material: dental | place: China | collected 2146 ...
GAAAATCTAACTCCATTAGTTGTACCCTCCACTCTCCGTCTTCCAGTATCTCCAAGTTGGCTCAATCCAGTTAGCAGATCCCAAGTCTGCATAGTCTGCTTCGAATCTAGTACGGTCGGTATAGTAAGCTACCACAGTCGGTCCACTGCCACTCATCAGCACTTCATCTGCGTGTAAATTCTTGCGAATCAGTTCTTCCAAAGCTCGGACTTCTTCATAATTCGCAAGCGTATATAGCTCGAGGTCATTATAGAAGATGTGATCATCAGTCTTTTTTCTCATATATGAGATTCTGTCCGGTTCCTCATCCATTGCTTCGTATACTTCCCTGGTAGAAACAGCAATTCCCGGGTTAAATAATATTACATGATACGGTCTCGGCTCAGCAGCTTCAACCACATCTCCAATTCCGGACACTACAGCGGCACTGCTCGCTTCTGCGAGTCCGGGCAGCCCATATAAAAGGGCTTTGTTCATGTACGCATTCATCATTAAAGAAAACGGTACATCCGCCCCTACACCGGCACCTATCTTCATCAGTTCTCTCAGAGAGAACTGATTGCCAAGCATGGAATTCACTCCAAGCATTGCGACTGCTGCATTTCCGCTTCCGCCGGCTATGCCTGCTGCCACAGGAAGTCTCTTCTCAATATGTATTGAGATGCATTCCATACCTCTGCTCTTCATCAGTTCAGCAACGCTTTCCCTATCGGAAACAGCCTCAATAACTGATACCACCCCTTTAACGGCAAGATTGTCCGCAGATTGTGGGATTTTCTTATTATTCGCACATAAGTATATGTTAGTTTTAACAAAAAAACAACGAAAACTGTAATTTTTTGGTAAATTCGCTTCTATTTTCAAGGTGTCACATAAATTGACCCCCTGCATGAACGACCTGATGTTATGATAACCATCCGATCGTCGGGATAGCACGTATAGCGAAAGGTTGATTTTTGCATATGCATTAAGCTCAAGCGCCTGTGCCGTAATCGCTCGTGTATTCATAACACCACCCGTTACCTCAAAAAATGCGAGGATACGGCGTATCCTCGCACTAATTGTACTATTTTGTATGCAAAATGTTATGTATAATCTGTGATTTTCCGAAATTATGTTTAATTACTTGGAAGCTTTTCCGCGGCCGGACTTGTATGTACCGCCGCCTGCAGTGATCGGCCTTGGCTTATGAACCTTATACACATTCGGAAGCAATTCACTAATATTGAGCTTCTCCTCCTTCTTAACTGTGCCCTTTTTCTTGGCGCGCTTCTCAGCCTTGGCAACACGCTTCTTCTCCTCTGCGATTACCTCTTCAACTGACTTGCCGGTTCTCTTAGCCTCTCTGTAAGGGTTGAATGCGGACTCCCCCTTCTTCTCCTTCTCGACCTTCTCGTCGTCCTTCCGGCTGCTCTGCTGTCTGATAGTCACAACCATAATACCACCGAAGACGACTACCATCATAACCATGTTGATGGTCATGCTGAGCCTCTGGTTGAAGGTTTTAAATGTTACAACTGTGTCCTTGCCGAGAGAATTTCCGTAGTCATCTACGAAATTCTTATCGATCACCAGCTTGTACTCCGAGTTATTCTCCACCTTGAACTTCTTGTCAGTGTTGTCGCCAAGCACAAGAACAAGTCCCGACTTATCGTTTGCTGTCAGAACCTTGATCGGAATCTTCTTGCCGTCCTTATTGATGATCTTAACGCTCTTGGCGTTGTTGGCCTGTGCAGCCTTGCCGGACACTGAATGATTGAAATACAGCTTAACTCCCAGGTTTTCAATCGAGGTGTTCTTCTGGCCATCCTTAGGGTATGACGATTTGAGCGCAAATGCACTATCGTCAGCTGCTAAGCACATAGCCGTGCTAAGCACTATCATCAGCATTGTCAGAACCGCAATTAACCCTCTTCTTTTCATCTACTTTTCCTCCGGTATATCGACTTTGTCTTTGACTATATTACTCTTGCGCAGCTGCGCCTTAGTTATCCTCAGCTCTCTAAAAAAGCTCGTCAGCGCCTCCGCACATTCGTCGGCAAGTATTCCGCGTTCTACATCTATCCTGTGGTTGAGACTGCCCGAGCCGGTGATATCGAATATCGACCCGGAGGCCCCGTTCTTGGGGTCCATTGTCCCTATACAGAGCTTTTCCAGCCTCGCTAATACCATTGCTCCTGCACACATAGAGCACGGCTCTAAGGTCACATACAGCTCGCACCCGCTGAGCCATTTACTGCCCAGCCTTGCCTCTGCCGCATCCATTGCCAGCATCTCTGCATGCGCCGACGAAGATGCATAAGCTTCCACCATATTGTGAGCCTTGGCGATAATCTCGCCAGCCTTTACTATCACAGCCCCTACCGGAACCTCGCCAAGCTCAGCTGCAATGTACGCTTCCTTCAAAGCTTCTCGCATATATAAATTGTTATCTCGCATATTTGTTAACTTTATCATAGAGATGCGTATTTTTCAAGCAATCATGACCACCGGCTCAACCGGTGGTTTGTTTCACCTCGCTTTCGCTCGGCGAATCCGTTGCTAAAGCAGATACCATGAGAAAACCCGCCGCACATAAATGCGACGGGTCAGGCACTCTCCGGAGCAGGTTGCCCTCGCGGCTGAATCTGAACTCACCTTCTTTGTTGAGTTCTTCAGCTGTAAGAGTCTTGTCATAGAGCAGATAAGCCTCGCCGCCATAGCACTTCTCGGTCTGCCGCAGCATCAGTCTAACGCTGATAATTGGGACGCCGGCAGCTGCGAGATTATCGCTCTCGAAATTCTATCTGCTGCGAATCGCTAGTCTCTCCTCTTCTTATGTGTCTTATATGCCACCCCGAGTGTCACACCTGCAATCGCCATCATCGCTAAATACAATGCAATCGCGGTTGTATCCCCGGTCCTTACTCCTCCGGAATTTTTATATGCCCTGTATCTTGCTTGCGCATGCTTATTGCCGTTTGAACTTGACGTGCTCGCATCAGCCACCGGTTGGTTCTTGGTTCTGATTGTAAATCCGGTTGCAATGCCGCCCTTCTTATCTTTGAGAGCGACTGTAATCGTATGACGGCCTGTGTTCTGTCTATCCAGGAACGATTTTCTCAAATTAACCCGCAGACTTCCATTTGCAACAGTGTAGTCTATATCCTTCTTGAGCTCCTGTCCATCGACAAACACCTTGTCGTCATAGTAGTCGTCAAATGTCCTTGCGTCGTCAACACTGCGCTTTACAACAAACAGCAGGTCTCCGTCACCCTTAGTCCAGATTGCATTCTCACCGGCCTCAAAGTGGTAAGTAATCATCGGAACTACTGTATCGGCCTTCTTAATCTCGTGCTTGGCTGCCGCATCTCTGTAGTACTTGTCGCACTTCTTGCAGTGCCAGTAGTGGATGTTTCCGTCTGCTTCCGTAGTTGGAGCTACTGCCGCTACTTCCTCGAGGTCATGGCTGATAATCCAGTGCGCATACAGCCGGGCATCATCCGTGAACGCCTGTGAGCCATCCACCTTTGTGCCGCCGGATGCAGCGGTATACCAGCCGTCAAATTTCGTGCATGCATCCTTGTCAGGAAGCGCTCCCAGAACCGCCTTGTTGTCCTCGTCCGTCAGCACAACCTTCTTGCCGGCTGTCTCATCATTTGACAGCAGCTCAATCCTGTAAGGCACATAGAATGTAGCGCTTGGATCGTTGACCTTGAAGTTGGTGTATTCACCGGTACCCTTGCGCTGATCATTATTTGAAGTGGTAAGCTTGACCTTCGCATCGTGACCGTCGACAGCGTTACCCTTAAAAGCATTTGCCGGTACATTCTTAAGCGATTCAGGTATTCGGATCTCCTTTATCTTCTGGTTGGCAAATGCCTCCTTACCGATAGATTCCAGAGATTTTCCGACCTTAACATCCGTGATGCTCGCATTTTCTGCCGACCTGGTCTTAAACGCCGACCGGCCTATAGTCTTGAGGCTGTCAGGCAGCTTGACCTCGGTCAGCTTATGGCCTTCAAAGGCTGAATCTCCAATGCTCTCAAGTCCTTCAGAGAACTTCACCTGCTCGAGAGGTGCACCGTTAAATGCCATTCTGCCGATTATCTTTACGGAGCTTGGAACTTCCAGCATCTTGAGGTTGGCGCCTGAGAACGCTGCCTGTCCGATTTCCTCTATACCCATTGAAATTGCAATGGTATTGATTGTCTTGTTACCGATCTTGGACGGTGAGAATGCACCGATGCCTATCTTCTTGATAGCTCTGCCGCCGATTACTGCCGGAATCTTGAGATCCGGATTTACAGCTAACTTAGCCTTGCCTGCTTCCGTCAACCCGGTGACAGTATCGCCATCCGTGGTGAAGTCAGCTTCATTCCATGAAGTGTTGAGCTTCCAATGTGCATACAGCTTGGTTCCATCTGCAAACTTCTCCGCAGCCGAAACCTTTCTGCCGCCTTCGCGCTCTGTGAACCATCCCTCAAAGTCGTGAAGTGCATCAGGTGCAGTTGGGTTTGGCAGGGCATCAACCTTGCCGTCGGCATTGAGAACAGCATATCCCTTTTCGATCGTTCCGCCGTTTGCATCGAACGTTATCATCGCTTTGGTCATGATAACCTTGTGTGTTGCAGCACCGTTGTTGAAAGCCAAATGATCCGGGTTCTCGGTCCTCAGAATTACTACGTGATTGGTATCGGTCCCCGTATTGTTGAGGAACGGTTCACTGCCAAGAGTTTTGAGCGACTTTGGCAGATCTACACTTGTAAGGAGTCCCTCCTTGAACGCATACTTGCCGATATGCTCCACACCCTCTTCAATCTTGAGATCAGTGAGGGTGAGCGCCTTATAGGTTCCTTCAAATGCAGAGTCTCCGATCTCCTTCACTGTTCCGGGTATCGTCAGCTCTGTGAGGTGATGCAGATGGAACGCCTTCTCTCCTATCTTGGTTACAGATGCAGGGATCTTGAGCGACTCAAGCCTTGCCCCTGCAAACGCCATCTGACCGATCTCAGTTACCGTATTCGGAATCTCAATCTCACGCAGACGGATGTTCATTGAGAATGCAGCCTGTGGAATCTTGGTCACACTTCTTGACATCTTTAGCTCGATGATTGAGTTCGCAGCAAATGCACCTTCACCCAGATCTTTAACGCTGTCAGGAATACGCAATCTCTGTATACGGTTGCCGTGGAACGCACTCGTACCGATCTTGGTAAGTGCCGGCTCAGCCTCCAGATCAACTGCCTTGAGCATATTGTATTCAAATGCTCTAGCTCCGATCGCCTTCAGCTTGGCAGGCAGCTTAACCGTTTCGAAGCCGTTTTCTGAAGTGAAATCATACTTACCAACGATTACTTCCGACTCCGGAATAGCGAATGCGCCGTCAGCGATTGCCGTTATAGCTGTACCTGCAGGCGATTCATCCGGAAGCACCAGCTTATGATTTCCGCCATTTCTCTTGGCGATACCGCGGCTCGACAATCCGGTGATGGTTGAGCCATCCGCGCTGTAAGTGAAATCATCACTTGCCCAGCCTGTTCCCACTAACTTGTCATACTTAACAACGTATGTGAGTTCATCCTTGTTGGACATATTGTTATAGGCGTCTTCCAATTCTTTATTTTCAGTCAACAGCATCGGCTTAACGGAGATTCCTCTAAATGCTTTCTTATCTATACCACTCAGTGTGTTGAATGACTTAGGAAGTTCAACTGAGGTCAGAAGCTGATTCAAAAATGCATTGGAACCTATCTTGCCGTTGAACCCCTCCTTAAGCTTAAGCGACTTAAGTGTCGCAGGTATTGCCTCTGCAGTCTTCTCGAATGATGCCTTTCCGATATTTGTAACACTTCCGGGGATAGTGACCTCCTCAAATTGATTGTTCATGAATGCATTATCGCCAATCTTGGTCAAGCTGTCCGGGAGGCTAACTGTCTTGGCCTTGCATCCAACGAATGCTCTTCTGCCTATATCTGTAACCCCCTCAGGGATTACGATGTCAGTAACTGCCACCTTATCGGCAATGCCTATTGTGTCATTCGTCCTGCCGAATGCTACATCCGGGATCTCTTTAAGCGACTTGGAGAGAACTATCTTCTCTACCAAATCGGTTCCGCCAAACGAAGAAATTCCGAGCTTCGTTACGGAATTTGGAAGAATGATGGATGTAAGTCTCGCATTCTGGAATGCGGATTGACCGATCGCCTCGAGACCGTCCGGCAGATTAATGTTTGTAACACCATAAATCTTCTTGGCTGTATTATCGATAGTTCCCGCAAAAGCATTGTTTCCAATCTGCCTGATAGAAGATGGAAGCTTGACGGTTTTAGGAACATATATCTTGCCGGATTCAACAAATCCAAATGTTCCAACCTGGCCTTCCTTTGCCATCACATTATTAACTCCATCTCCGACAGCCGTTATATTGACACCGCTATTACTGCTTTCAGGAATCACGAGGGTGTCGTTCTTCTTGAGCTTGGCTTTTCCGGATTCGGATAGACCGGTAACGACAGTGCCTGCACCATTATACGTGAAATCATCGCTATTCCACGGCGACTCATCACTTGGAATATTCTGATTGGCCTTGAGAAGCTGCACATGTGACTTGCCATTACCAATGTCCTCAACGAGAGCCCCCGGGTCGTTGATGTACATATATACAACTCCGCCCTTCTTCTCGTTGGTAGTTCCTGTTGTTACGGGTTCTTTACCTGTATTTCTGACAAACACCCACTTGGATACCTTCTCAGTTTTGTCAGGCAACTGTACAGATTCAATCTTGTTCACGCCAAATGCCATATTGTCGATTGACATCGGATAATCCGTAGTCTTAGGAAACTCAAGGTTTGTAATCTCGTTGTTTGCAAAAGCCAAGTTTGCTATCAGCATCAAAGTTGAAGGGAATTTTACCGATTTCAGCTTATTCCTGCTGAATGCGTTTCCGCCGATATAGATAACGCCCTCCGGAATTGTGAGTTCTGTCAAGCTGTTACCCTGAAATGCACTCGATCCGATGAAGAAATCTCCTCTGGTCGTTACACTGCTGTCCCACTGTCCGTTGCTTGGGGCTTTTACATTCTCAGGTAGCTCCACACTCTCCAGTCCAATGCCCTTAAACGCACTGTTCCCAACCCCCTGCACCTTATTGCCGTCAACATCGACTGACGGTATCACGAGGTTCTTATTGTTATTGAGCTTAGCCTTTCCGCTATCTGTAAGGCCGCTTACTACACGGATTCTTCCTGTTATGACGTTCATGTTATCCTGCGCAGGTGCAGGTGAATTATTGCTGTCTAAATCAACGTCTGCATACGTGAAATCCTCAGCATTCCACACGTTTATATCAGCTGATAGAATCTTGTGGAATTCAGACTTAGGGAACTTGCCGGCGTCGCCGTACTTCGAAATATCGTCAACGTACACCTTAGTTACCAAATCGTACTTTTCGGTCTTTCCGGACGCTGAAGTAATTTCTTTAGCGAATACGTTCTTTGGCAGCGCTGTCACTGTTGCCGGCAGCTTAACCTCGGCAACCTTCTTATTTCTAAATGCATATTTACCAATGGCCGTTAACCCCTCCGGCAGCTCCAGATTGCAAATCGGCGCTTCCTTAAGCAGGTAATTCTTGGTTGCAAATGCGTAATCTCCGAGCTCTGTAACGCCCTTAGGCACTTTGATATCAGTGAAATTGTTCCCTGCAAATGCTCTTGCCCCGATTTTCTTGACGCTCGCAGGGATATCGACAGATGTCAGCCCGGTCATCCAGTTCTTGTTATCACTGCATCCAAACGCACTGTCAGGAATCTCTGACAGGTTGTTTGGCAGATCAATCTTCTCCAGCTTAGGGTTAGTTGCAAAAGCTCCTCTGCCGAGTGAAGTCACTGTGTCCGGCAAAACTATTGTCTTAATGCTGTTCCCTTGGAAAGCAGTTTCTCCTATGCTCTTAAGGATCGGTGAAAAAGCCACTTCACTGAGTCCCGAGTCACGGAGTCAAATTTTTCATCTGCTGTAGCAAATAGACCCGTTGTCGAATCTGTATCCGCTATCTCCGTAACCTTATCCAGCTCTGCGTTGTAATCCGGAAGCACGAGATCCTTGTTAACCTTACGCTTTGCAATACCACTCGCACTGAGGCCGGTGATCTTCTGACCGTCAAAAGTAAAGTCATTTACATTCCAAGACTCGGTATCCTTATTTTCAGTCTCAGGGGTACCGTCATAATTGACCAGCTTCTGAACCCACGACTTGGTATTAGCCGTGGTCTTGTCCGTCGTATGGATTCTGTCCATATTCTTATGGTCGAGATTTCCGGAATACATGTACACGACCCCGCTGTTCGCGAAGTTGCCTTTGAGTGCCTTCTTACCCTCGACGGACATCGGCTCCATACCCGGGTTCCCGACAAACACGAACTTATTTACTACTGCTGTAAAGTCCGGAAGTCTAACAGATTTAATCTTGTTATTGGCGAAGGTCATACCGTGCATTTCCAACTGGAAATAAGTTGTAAGCGGAAAATTAACCTTGCTGATCTGATTATTCGCAAACGCCTGCGTCTCAAGCCACCAGATAGTTCTAGGCAAAGTAACTGTCTTGATCTTGTTATTCATGAATGCATTTGGAAGAACTGCCAGAACGCCGTCAGGAAGCGTAACGTTCGTCAGCTTATTCCCTTCAAATGCTCCCTCTGCGATTACAAAGTTTCCTCTGCGCGTAATCTTGTGGGTAACAGTGTCGTCATATGAAGTGAGCATGCCGGACGGGAATACGACCGACTCAACGCCCTTCTTCTGGAAGGCGTTGCTTGCAACCCCAACAATAGTGTTGCCCTTGTCATCTTTGGATGGCAACACAAGGTTCTTATTCTTTACAAATTTGGCTTCTCCTTTTGCGGAGAAACCGCTGATTGCCTTTCCTTCGATATTTATGGTTCTAGTGTAATCACAACCATATACTGTTTTAGTAATGTCAGTGTAAGTGAAATCCTCGCTTGTCCACTTTTCGGAATCAGCAGGGACATCGGCAGCACTTCCGGCCTCTGCGCTTGCCGCCGGTGCACCGGTTCCTGCGTGTGACTCCTTATCGGCGGCACCCGTCAGCTCTGAACTTGCCGCCGGTGCACCGGCTCCCGTATCCGATTCCGTATCAGCAGCGCCTGCGAAGGCAGGAAGCGGGAACATCAACGTTATCACCAGTACTAATGAAAGCAAAATTTTCTTCATGATGTTTTCCTTCTTTACTTAAAAATTTGAGACAGAAATATGTAATATTATCTTCGTATTTTACCTCGTGCTCACTTTCATTTTGTCATTTATTCACATTTCCATCAATTGAAATACGCAATACCGGCCTTTGAATTATAGGGATTGTATATAGTTGTTGTTTTTTATAGTTACCTGCTAATTTGCAGTGCTATTATATTTTGTACTGGTATTATTATTTCCATACACACAAAACGGGGATAGGTGTATGGTAATGCTAAAGGGATTAAGGGACTGATATGAATAGAGCTTTGAAATCGAAATTTAGATCTGAATTTGAGATCAACGTAAAAACAGGAATTAAAATTGTCAGCGTAATAGTCTTGTCACTGATTGTCGTCGTTTCTTTAATCGGCTGCAGCAGCAAAGCAATTAAGAACGCGGATAAAGCTAAGGCCAAGGCCAAAAACGATAAGCAGACAGAGTCCGGCTCTGCAAGCAGTTCTGATTCAGATAGTGATTCGGAAGCCTCTTCTTCGTCTGACACAAAGGATAACAAGGATAAGGATAAGGCTACAGATAAGAGCAAGGATAAGACAAAAGACAAAAAGAGCGGAAGCTCAAGCGGCAGTTCCGCTTCGTCATCGGGCAGCGCTCAGACTCAAGCGAAGCAAAAGGTATGGGTTCCCGAGCAGGGACATTACGAGGAAAGAAAGGTACTTAAATGCCGATGCGGTCAGAAATTCAGCAGTATGGCCGCTCAACAAACTCACAGAAATGCATACATAGCGGAAAAGCGTAAAACCAATCCAAGCTTCGAGTGAAAAGGAGAGCATCTTCCGCTCGGGTGGGTACCCGAGAGAGTATACGTTGTCGATGTCCCCGGACATTATGAATATAGGTAAAAACTCTAATATGATTGTTAACTAAATCAGGTGGTGTAACGGATGTATAAAGATTATAATACTCCTGAAATAACCGGAATTTTCATGCAGATACGCGAGAAAATGACAGAGGGAATTACATCGGCGGTATACTATGAAAGTAAGACTCTTGAAATTTTGTCGTTAATATCTCAAAGACACTGCTTAAAACAGCAACATAATTACGAAAACACCTATTAGAACATTCACTTGTCTTGCTATCCGGCAATAGTTTATCCATTGCCGAAATTGCAGAAAAGCTCGGATATGCCAATACACGCAAGCTTTCTGCAGCCTTTAAGAAACAATATAAAAAGATACCAAGCGAATATAGGACTAGCACATAGATTATGGTAGTATCCCCAGACGATTACCAGCCTGCTTAAATAATTACAGAATATGGCTGATGAAGTATGTGTAAGATAATAGATTTCATCGATAAGTAATTGTATAATGGCCATGATCAACAAATCCTTTAAATCCTTTCAGTTAAGGGGTGATTTGGTCGTTACC
>ERZ772967.2947-NODE-2947-length-10620-cov-5.072314_pt1 | contig 10620 bp, 8 predicted proteins | sample MGYA00511677_ERZ772967 | MGnify/ENA primary metagenome ERZ772967 (study PRJEB29015, sample SAMEA2737931) | human oral metagenome | biome: human oral; feature: human-associated habitat; material: dental | place: China | collected 2146 ...
GTGCAAAAATGTCCATGTTGTGAATACGCTCCCCATGCCGATCCTCTGCATGGGATTGAAGGATGTTGTGGTCGCTGCAAGCCCTGAGGGCATTCTTATTTCGGACAAGGAACGCTCTAGTGCGATGAAGCCTTATGCAGAGAAGCTACATACGCCCGTGATGTATGCAGAAAAATCATGGGGCGAGTTCCGCATCATCGACGCAGAGACGGAGAGTCTCACGATCAAGATCACGCTCAGTCCGGGACGTTCGCTTACCTATCACATGCACGAGCGGCGTGATGAGACATGGACGGTGATCGAGGGGCGCGGTTGGGTGAAATTGGATGGAAACGAATTCGCCGTTGTCGAGGGACAGACAGTTCGAATTCCACGCGGGTCGTTTCATACCATTCGTGCTGAAACCCTGCTGAAGGTGATGGAGATCCAGACGGGTGAGGATATTGATGCGAATGATAAGATCGCGTGGAAAATTAAAGAATAGAAATTCCTGCACATGGCATATATGTCACCAGTGGTGAGTTTCTTTGTCTTCAGAAAGAGCTGTAGCGGTTCGTGTTATATGCTGTTGTCCAATGTGATGTTGTGATTCAAGGGAGGAGATGCGTATACATGGTTACCATTATTATCGGTACAAACAAAAAACCAATGTCCAGTGAGACTTTAAAAAACTTCTTTCAGCAACATGAAAATTTAGAGGGGTATCTTTATATAGGATATCCTATTATTGGTACGGTAGAGGGGGCATACTCTATTGACGGATTATGGGTTTCGCCCACAGGTGGAGTGGTTGTTTTTGACCTCGTGGAGGGGAAGGTCACAGGAGAATACCAAGAAAGACAGGATGATTATGCGAATAAGATTGAAGCAAAACTCAAAGGCTATCGTGAGTTAACCAACAAGAGAGTGCTTTGTGTACAGATTAATGTTGTTACATTTGCTCCGGCACTGACGCGCACTGTTTCAGATGATAAAGATTATCCGCTGTGCATCAATTCAGCCGATCTTGAACAGTATATTGCATCCTTGACGTGGGATGACGAAGGGTATTATGAAAAGGTAGTGTCTGTATTACAGGCGGTATCTATGATCCGTAAAGGAAAAAAGAAGAGAGAAACGAGTAAGCAGGAGTCTCGGGGGAGCAAGTTGAAAAAGTTGGAGGATTCGATTGCGAATCTGGATAGCCTGCAAAGTCGTGCTATTATCGAGACGGTAGAGGGAGTACAGCGTATTCGAGGACTTGCCGGCTCGGGCAAAACGATTGTACTGGCGCTGAAAGCGGCATATCTGCATGCGCAGCATCCTGATTGGAAAATAGCGGTTACATTTAATACGCGTTCTTTGAAAGGACAGTTGCGTCATTTAATCAATACCTTTTACATTGAGCAAACTGGTGAAGAACCTGATTGGGGAAATATAGACATCGTACATGCATGGGGAGCACCCGGAGGTGGTGAAAAAAATGGTATGTATTATATGTTTTGCAGTATAAATGACGTTGAATATAGTGATTATATGTCGGCACAAACGAAATATGGGCGCAGGGATCCCTTTGGGGAAGTCTGCAAACAGGCCTTATCTAATGCGAAGAGCTGCACACCTAAATATGATGTTATATTGGTAGATGAGGCACAAGATTTTTCAGCAGCATTTCTTAAGCTTTGTTATGAGATGCTCAATGATCCAAAACGCCTAGTATATGCCTACGATGAACTTCAAAACCTTCGGCTGCAATCGCTTCCGTCTCCGGAAAATATTTTTGGTTTGAAAGACGACGGTATGCCCAAGGTATCCTTTCACCCGTCTGCTCCAGGGCAGCCTCAACAGGATATTATTTTAGAAAAATGCTATAGGAACTCCAGACCCGCATTGGTGACTGCACACGCATTGGGGTTTGGGATATATCATCAGCCGAAAATTAGTGGAGAGACCGGTCTTATTCAGATGTTTGATCAGAATAGTTTGTGGAACGATATAGGGTATGAGATTGTGCAGGGGGCTCTTGCGGATGGAGAACATGTCGTATTGAGCAGAACGCCAGAGAGTAGTCCTTCCTTTTTGGAGAATCATTCCCCGATTGATGATTTAATTTTGTTTAAATCATTTGAAACGAAGGAGGAACAAAATCGCTGGGTGGCAGATGAAATTGTGAAAAATATTCGTGATGAAGAGTTACGGCCGGATGATATTATTGTTATAAATCCTGATCCACTTACAACTCGAAAAAATGTGGCAGCTATCCGATCATTGTTGTTTCAGAGGGAGGTACAATCTCATACAGCCGGCGTAGATACCGCCCCCGATGTTTTCTTCTCTGAGGATAACACCTCGGTTGCTTTCACCGGTATACATCGGGCAAAAGGGAATGAAGCAGCTATGGTGTATATTGTTCATGCAGAGAGTTGTTTTGATGCGCCATCCTACGATCTAGCAAGGATTCGCAATCAGCTGTTTACAGCTATAACGCGTAGCAAAGCATGGGTAAGAGTGGTAGGCATTGGAGAAGAAATGAATCAACTCATTTCTGAATACCAGAAAGTAAAAGAACGTGAGTTTACGTTGGATTTCATTTACCCCACACGAGAACAACGCGCGCGTATGAATGTTGTCAACCGTGATATGAGTAAAGCTGAAAAAAACAGAATTGCAAAGAATCAGGGAAACCTGGCGACTTTAATTGACGAGCTGGAAAGAGGGGTTGTGCATCCGGAGGATTTTGATAAGGCGCAGATTGCACAACTTCAACAACTCTTCAAATTAAGCGGGGAATAATATGTATGTTGACGCCAAAGAAGGTTTTTAGACAAATACAAAAGTTAACAGAAGAAATTATTCAATCAGGGCTTACGAATGCAGAAAATTTTCCATCTGTTAAACAGAAGCCGAATGGAGTTGTTGATATCGGTATTTCCGCTGTAGGTCATTCACTTTGTCTGAAAGATATTCCCTATGCGGATATGTACCATGAGCTTGATGAAAAGAAGCAGTACAATCTTAGAATGGTAGATGGCGCCCTGATTACCCTCTTGTATAAGTTTAGGGGGGATGAGTTAGAAGAACATCGTTTATCTTTTTTTCCTGCACCTCATTTAGAAATGTTTCAAAATGAATCAAAATTCTACATGGAGGATGAATTATATCTTGATGTTTTTGACAAAAGAGTCGTTGCGGTTCCATTACGGTTCGATTTCGATGCAGGAAAGGCGTTTGTTCCAATAAGGCATCCAAAGTCACATTTGACGCTGGGACAATATAAACACTGCAGGATACCAGTCTCTTCTGCAGTTTCCCCCCATCAATTCTTAACGTTTATACTCTGGAATTTTTATCATACGAAGGATGGAGAGAACTTATGTAACTTAACGAAATACGATGATAAATTTGATGTAAGCATTGTTCCTGATGAGACCGGTATGATTCACGTTTGTACGTCCGCGAGCGGTGATGGATAATGTGTGTCCTGATGTTGTATAAATAAAGTTGACAACCATTGCGTTGTTTCTTCCCCTTATTGTAATCTTTCGAAGACAAAACACGCAACAAAAGACTTTATCAGTTTTTCCTTAAAGAGCGTAGATTAAAATGATGTGAAATCATAGAAGGATGCGAAAGAGGGTAAGGGAAGGATGCTTATGAACTACCATACGATTACATTTTCAAACAATAGCCTTTTCCTCATCACAGGTGGCGCGGGCTTTATCGGCTCGAATCTGACAGAGGCTTTGCTCTCGATGGGGCACAGGGTTCGTGTGTTGGACAATCTGTCGACGGGATATGCGAAGAATCTCGCGGGATTTCGAGAGAATCCGAACTTCGAGTTTATCGGGGGGGATATCCGAGATGCGGCGCTTTGCATGCGCGTGTGCGAGGGTGTGGACTATGTGCTGCATCAGGCAGCAGCGGTGAGTGTGCCGGAGAGTATTGAGCAGCCGGTGGAGTATACGCTGACGAATATTGTTGGTACGGTGAATATGATGGAGGCGGCGGCAAAGAACGGGGTGAAGAAGTTTACCTATGCGTCAAGTGCTGCGGTCTACGGTGATGATGAGACGATGCCGAAGCGAGAGGAGATTGTCGGGAATCGCCTCTCGACGTATGCGGTGACGAAGTTTGCTGCGGAAGAATATGCGTACCAGTATACGATGCACTACGGGCTGGACTGCTACGGGATGCGTTACTTCAATGTCTACGGTCGACGGCAGGATCCGAACGGTGCATACGCGGCGGTGATTCCAAAGTTCATCGAGTGCCTGCTCCGCAATGAGCCACCGACGATCAATGGAGATGGAGAGCAGTCGCGCGATTTCGTCTATGTGGAGGATGTTGTGCAGGCGAATCTCCTTGCGTGCGTTGCACCGCATGAGGTAGCGGGTGAGGCGTATAATGTCGCCTCTGGAAAGCGATTAAGCCTCAATGAGATGTATGCGGTGCTCAGTGAACTGTTCGAGAAGGCTCTGAAGCCGATCTATGGTCCGGAGCGCAAGGGCGATATTCGCCACAGCAGTGCGGACATCTCGAAGATCTGCAAGAATCTCGGCTATGCGCCGGAGTATGATTTCGAGAAGGGGATCAAGGAAGCGATTCAGTGGTATAAAGAGAATCTGTAAACTAAACGGCAGTACCGTATTCTACCTCACACTAGAATACGGTACTGTCGTTTTTGCTTGGTATGCTTCTGGGGAGAAGGTGATTTGTTTTACAGAGAGAATATATACAATACTGAAATTGTCCGATTGGAGTGATAAGATGTGTATGGATTAACGAGTGCACAATGGAAGCAAATCTATCATATCTTAGATCGGCATCGCGATCAGATCCACCGGGTTAGGCTTTTTGGTTCAAGGGCACGTGGAGATTGCCGTGTGACATCCGATGTCGATTTAGCGATAGAAAACGATCAAGACATAAGAAGCACCTTGTTAGAGGAATTTGAGCAGAGCAATTTACCCTATACATTCGATATTGTTTTTTACGATCACCAAATGAATGAAAAGCTGCGAGATGCAATTGATCGAGAGGGAAAACTCCTTTTTTGTGTGGAGGCAGGGAGAAGTGTTATGACAGTGGAGCGGATTCGCCTGAAAGAGGAAGATTATCACCGGGCATTATTGCGATTGCAGACAGCGCTGAAACAAGAAGCCGATCTGGATGATATGTATTTGGATGCGACGATCCAGCGCTTTGAATTTTGTTTTGAGCTTGCCTGGAAGTTGATGAAGGCGATTTTGGAGTATGAAGGTATCGAGGCAAACAGTCCGCGCAGCAGCATCCGAGAAGGATGGAAACAGGGGCTGATTTCGGATGCTGAAGCGTGGCTGGATATGATGGAGAAGCGTAATCTATCATCGCATACCTATGATGAAAATGTGGCGCGGGATATTTATCATGAGGTTAAAGAGCAATATATTACTCTACTAGAGGCTTTAGATCAAAGAGTGAATATGTGGTTGATGGATATGGAATAGTTCAAGATGCTGCTGGCGTTTACTCTGTAAGGATGTGAGAAGATTGGCTGAATTTTTAAAGAATGAACCGATTGGAGAAGATTTGTTTTCAGGACGTGCCCAAGAGCATGTTGCAGAGACAATATGTGATAATATAGAGCGCCTCCATGTGATTGGTTTGGAGGGGGAGTGGGGCTCTGGAAAGAGCAATCTAGTAAAAATTCTACAGTAGAAATTGAGTAATAAAGACAAAAAATATTTCTTCTTTATTTACGATGCTTGGGCACATCAGATGGATTTCCAACGTCGTGCGATTATAGAGGAAATTGTAGAATTTATTGATAGGGAGGATGGTCTCTTAGTAACAAAAGATAAATTGAATTACGTTAAAATAAAAGCATTAGGTACAGTCGTTGAAACAGAAACAGAGCTTCAGTCATCCTTTACATGGGCAAGTTTTTTCTTGGTTTGCAGTATTATCCTTACACCAGCAGCAATACAACTGAGTACGACGTTGAAGTTTGAATGGATAAACTATGTGATATCTTTGATGCCAATAGGATGTATTTTATTTGCTGTTTTCATTTCAATGAGAAAACAACGTAAAGATTTTTTTAGTATGGGTCATTTGGAACACATCAAAAACCAGCTAATAGGTGCGTATAAACAAGGTAATACAAAGTCTACCAAACGAGAATATACGGATACAAAGAGACCTTCTACAGTAGTATTTCGACAATTTTTTCATGATGTTGATGAGAGTATACCTGAGAAACATGTGTTAATCATTGTTCTTGATAATCTAGATAGGCTGCCGCGAGCTAATGTTCAAGAAGTGTGGACAATAATACAATCATGTTTCAGTGATGGTGTTGTAGAGTTCCCAAAAATAAAAATTGTTATACCCTTTGATCGAACACATTTGTGTGTGAATGATGAACAAGATAGTGCAGGGAATAATATACATGATTATACAGATAAAACTTTTGATGCCGTTTTCCGAGTTGCCTTACCTGTCTTGAATGATTGGGAAGAATATTTTGATCGTCAGTGGGAAAAGGCTTTCGGTCAAGATGAGGTGAATGGGGATAGGCAAGAATTAGACTATGTAAAACGCATTTATGATTGCTATACAGAAACGATTACACCAAGAAAAATTCATGCTTTTATTAATCAATGCCTTATACTTTCTTTATTGCATAAAGGTCATGGTATAAAATATCGCTACTATGCTGTGTTTATCTCCCATAAAGAGCACATTCTAAAGAATATTATTGAGGCGTTAAGTGATTTAGCGTACTTAAAGGGATTGAAGCGAGTGTTTGAGCAAGACGAAGAGTTCTTTCAAACAATTCCGGCACTTTCACATCAGGTGACATTAGAGCGAGGTCAGGAGATTGCAATTCATAGAGTGTTGCGATTGGCTCTTGAGAATGGTGATGCTGATAAAGTAAAAGAAATTTCAAAAATACGGACTTTCCCATCGATTCTAGAGACTTTGCTAAGAGAGTTCAACACAGTGGATAGTCTTCAAATGCCTATTTGTGCCTTGGATGGTTTATCTCCAGAAGACTATGGTGGGGAGGAAATCTATGCTAATCGTTGGAATATGATATTTCAGGGGGTTTTGGATATAGACCTTGAACTGGATACATCTAAAGACGGGTATTTATTCCAATATCAAAAAGTCCTGATAAAACATGGAAGCAAGGAACAAATTGAAGCTATACTAGCAAAACTAATTCCACAATTTAATCAACTAGAAGGAATTAATGCAGCTAGGTATATTGATTGCATCAAGGAAGTTGAAGAGATTGTCGCTCCCAAAGACATTCAAGTTCTTGATCTCCTTGGGGAAATTGTTGTTCCATGGGAACAACTGGAAAAGATAATTACTGATTCTAAAGGAACTCCTAGCCAGTATAGGCTTCGGAGTAAAGAAGAGGAGGTTGATAAATTTCTGACAGATTTAACTGTTGAACAGTTAGCAAAGGTTAGCTATGTTGGCGAGCTGCATAAAAGTGGATATAAATTGGAACAATTTAAAGAGAGGGCGAAAGAAGGTGCGGAACAAACTAATTCATATAATGAGTTTTGCACTTTATGGCGTAATTATCGGGAAGTTATTTCGGATAAAATCGAAATTAACTTGGACATAGAATATCTTGATCAGTATATTCGTGAAGCGAAAGAGCACCAGCATTCCGATATTGAGTCGGATTTATTATGCTACATATTTTCAAAATTTGATTTCAATACAGTCGAAAATTACTCAGAAATTACGTCTTATCTCAACCAAGAAGATAAGGCTGAGGAGATTTCAGATAAAATTTCTTTATATATGAGTTATTCTGATCTTATGTTCCGATCAACACAGTACAAAACTTCTTCGTTGTATTGTGCAATATGTAAGATTGTTACTGGCGATATAGAAAGACCATTAAGGGCAAATCCTAAGGAGTTGTTATTGCAATTTGAAATGGTTATAGTGTGTTCAAAGGTTTCTAAGGAAGACCTTTCTGCTCAACTATCACGGTGGAAGTTTGTAAAAATCTCCGACAATGAAGTGGAAAAATACTTGCCGGTAGATTTTCTATCGCTTATTGATGAGGTGGAGGATGATTTTTCGGAAAATTGTCGTACTCGCGTGAAAGACTATCTTGATACACGGTCTGAGGAGCAATGGGCTCACTATATTGAGCAGGGAATTGATTCATATGGAATTTCTGCGGGGCGGATTATTGCCTATGATTGGCCAGATCTCGTTTGGACTAAAATAAAGGACTATCTACAGGGGTTGGTTAATGATAGAAGTCTTCCTGAGGATATTGATACATGGAAAAAATATATAGAAGAATTTCTAAAAAAACGAAAGCAAATAGGGCGTATTTTAGGAGTCTTCTATGATAGTCTCAAAACAGAAGCAATCTCTGTAGAAGAATTTAAATTTTGGGGAGAATGGCTTTTTAAATACAATAAGGTGGAGCTTGATGACAAGACAATGAGGCGGCTCATCCCACCAGAATTGCTAGATGATGAAGAATGCGTCAAGATTCTTCTTCATAATTTCACGAAGGTTGTTAAAATATACAGACAAGCGAGTGCTGATGAGCATGAGGATTTTGATGATAAAATTCAAAAACTCAGTGGTGTAGATGAAAACATAAAAGAGCTAGCCAATAGAATAGGAGGTTTTGACGTGAATAGTGCGTCTAGGCAAGATCATAAAGAGAATTAAGGCTTATGAAAAATTTGCTCCTAAGTTTGAGTTAGAGAATTGAAACTTTAAGAGGCGGGAAATCTCTTCATTTCCTTGGCAAATTTAGAAGGGTAAAGGTATATTTATGGCTCTTCATGAAGCTTTGTGAAATCGCGAAAGATTCCCTCCTCCGTCACAATCGCCGTAATGAGTTCGTGATTCGTGACATCGAATGCGGGATTGTACACGTTTATGCCTTTTGGTGCCATGCGTTCCTTGTACCACATTTCGGTGACTTCCTCTGCGGGGCGTTGCTCGATGTGGATGTCGGCACCTGTTGGGGTGTTCATGTCGATGGTGGAGGTGGGGGCACAGACGTAGAAGGGGATGCCGTAATGTTTGGCGAGGATGGCGACGCCGGAGGTGCCGATCTTGTTGGCGACGTCGCCGTTGGCGGCGACGCGGTCACAGCCAACGAATACGGCGTCGATCCAGCCGTTTTTCATGACGGTGGCTGCCATGTTGTCACAGATCAGGGTGACGTCCATGCCGGCGGCACTGAGTTCGTAGGCGGTGAGGCGCGCGCCCTGCAGGAGGGGGCGCGTTTCGTCGGCGTAGATTTTGAAGTTGTAGCCTTTTTTGTGACCGAGGTACATGACGGCGGTTGCGGTGCCGTATTTGGCGGTGGCAAGCTGTCCGGCATTGCAGTGGGTGAGGAGTCCCATACCAGGTTTTACGAGGGTGAGCGCGTGCTCGCCTATTTTTTTGCAGATGTCGATGTCCTCTTGTTTGATACGGAGGGCTTCGTCACGCAGGAGTGCGCGGATTTCGGGGATGGATTTGCCCTCAGCGTTTTTGACGATAGCTTCCATCCGGTTCAGTGCCCACGAGAGGTTGACGGCGGTGGGGCGGGAGGAGTTCAGGTAGTCGGCTGCTTCGTGGAAACGGTGCGAAAATTCGGCGTAGTCGTCGGTGTCGATTTCAAGGGCGGCGAGGTAGATGCCGATTGCCGCAGCATCACCGATGGCGGGTGCCCCGCGCACTTGGAGCTCACGGATTGCCGTCCAGATTTCGCCCTGTGTTTTGAGGTGGAGGTATTCGGCGCGGTTTGGGAGTTTTGTCTGGTCGATGATGACGAGGGCACGCTCCGCTTCGTCGAGGGCGAGGGTTTCAATGTCGAGGATGTTTGTGGTCATTGTATGCCTCCTAAACGGTCGGATACTTCCACTTTGCCAGTTCGTCCGCCGGAATGGTCGCAGGTTCGTGTCCGAGGACGGTGAGACAGCGGTAGTAGATGTCGGCGAGTTCTTCGAGGTAGCTTGCCTTGAGCAGGGCTTCTTTGAGATTTTCTGCGACGGCGACAACACCGTGCGCCTGCATGAGCGCGACATCGGAGATGGAAAGGGGTGCAAGGACGTTTTCCGCCGCCGCGCGTGTGCCGGGGCGGCCGTATGGAGCGACGGGGACATAGCCCTCCTTGCAGCCGAGGATGGAAAGCTCGTAGACGATGGCGGGGATCGGCTTGTTCATGACGGCGAATGCGGTCGCCGCGCGTGAATGTGTATGCGCGATGGCGAGAACGTCGCTGCGGCTCCGATAGATTGCCGTGTGCATCATGAGTTCACTGGTCGGTTTTCGATCATGCAGTGATTCAATCGTATGACCGTCCATATCGATGACAACGATATCCTCTGCGGTCATCTCCACGCGATCCATCGCCGTCGGCGTGATACATATAAGACCGCTCACTGTGTCGCGCAGACTGAAGTTGCCGGAGCGGTGGCGGCACAGTCCCGCGCAATCCGCTTCAAGTGCATAGTGGCGTACATCCTCTTTGATTTCTTCGAGCATAATCGACCTCCTGTTAATCTCCTTGTATTTTATCGAAAATTTGAACGTTATGGCAAGGAGTTTTTGTATTGAAGGAAGCACTGATAAATTCAGCACCGCCATCTTGACGCATCTTTTTTGCCCGCA
>ERZ772967.2950-NODE-2950-length-10614-cov-3.258642_pt1 | contig 10614 bp, 7 predicted proteins | sample MGYA00511677_ERZ772967 | MGnify/ENA primary metagenome ERZ772967 (study PRJEB29015, sample SAMEA2737931) | human oral metagenome | biome: human oral; feature: human-associated habitat; material: dental | place: China | collected 2146 ...
ACAACCCCTCCGGTTCGCTGACGCGAACCACCTCCCCTTTCAGGGGAGGCAATCCGTATTAAACGCGAATTGGTATGAGGACCAGGAGGTGTGCTCTATGTCCATCGCCGTGTCCGAAGTGAGTGCCAACTTGAAGAAGCCCCTTGCACCTGTAGGAGCGAAAGGAATTGATGTTGCAAAGGGCGGCAGGGGAGCAGCGAAGCTATCAACCCCATGTCAGGATCGGGTGGACGTCGCGAAATCCCTCTTTGGAGTCCTTGCTGCAGACGTCACTTTGGAAGAGGCCATGGAGGAGAGGCGGAGCCGCTAGGGGATTGGGCGCCGGACGTCAGAGCTGCGGCATCTCCTTGATGAGTTCGGCAAAGACGGAGACGTCCTTCAGGAACTCATCGGCCTTTTCCACGGGGAGCGGCACGGAGAAGAAGAAGCCCTGGCCCGCCACGTTGTACTCCGCGAGCCACTGGTTCTGGTCCTTCGTCTCGATGCCCTCCGCCACGATGCCGAGGTTGAGGGAGCGGGCCATCTCGATGACGCTCTTCACCAGGCTTGCGGTCTTTCTGGACTTCAGCATCTGATCGATGAAGGAGCGGTCGATCTTCAGGCTGTCCACGGGAAGCTGGCTGATGTACTGCAGCGAGGAGTAGCCCGTCCCGAAGTCGTCCAGCGCGACGCTGATGTTGAGCTTCTTAAGCTTTTCCAAGCGTCCGCGCGCCTCCCCCAGGTTTTCCATCAGGACGTCCTCCGTGATCTCCAGGGTGAAGCGATCCGTGGGGAAGGTCACGTTTTTCAACTTCCCCTCGATGAAGTCGAAGAACGAAGCGTCCTTCAGCGAGAGTCCGGAGGCGTTGGCGTTGAGGTGGAAGTTCAGATTGGGGTACTTCCTGGTGAAGCTCTCCATGACGGCGAGGGCCTGCGAGACGATGGATCGGTCGATGGCCGTCAGCAGGCCCGATTCCTCCGCTTCGGGGATGAAGGCGCCAGGCGGCAGGATGTCGCCCGTTGGATGCCTCCATCGCGCCAGCGTCTCAAAGCCCTGGAGTAGACGGGCTGGAAGTAGGGGATGAACTGGTCGTTCAGAAGGGAGGTCTGGATCTCCGCAGTGACCTTCAGGATATCCTTGTGCTTCGCCTCCTTGTCCCGATGTTCTGTCGCGGGGGAGACGAAGAGGACGCAGCCCAGGCCGCGCTTCTTCGCCGCCTTCATGGAGCTCGACAGGCCTCCCAGCACCTGAAGCGCGGAGAAGTCCTTCGGGATGTCCAGCATTGCGGTGAGGCAGGCGCTTGGAAACACGCTGTCCCCGTCGATCCAGATGGGGAGGGAGATGAGCTTCAAGAGTCGGTCCAGGGTGGACTCCAGGTAGGATTGTGAGCTCACGCCCTTCAGGATCGCCATCACCTCGTCCCCGCCCGTGCGGAAGATCGTGGCGAAGCCGTGGAGGATGGTCTTGGTGCGCTCAATGACCTCGATCAGGACCTTGTCCGCGGTGTCGGAGCCGTACTGCTCGTTGAGCAGCTTGAATCGGTCCATGTTGAGAAGGATGACGCTGAAGGTGTAGCCGTCCGCGCTGTTCAGCTTGCGGAGCTCCTGGTTCAGGGAGTCCATGAAGCAGTCCCGGTTCGGAAGGCCCGTCAGGGAGTCATAGTAGGCGATGCGCAGCAGGCGCTCGTTGGCGGCCTGCTGCTCGCTGAGGTCGAACAGCGCGGAGAGCGTGAGCTTGCACGCGTTCCACGTCACGGAGCCGGTTAGCTGCTTCACGGGCAGGGCCACCCCCTCGGCTCCCAGGAGGATGAGGGCCTGCCCGTCTGGAAGGTCCTGCCTCTCCCGCTCCGCCGGGTCCTGCGCGTCCTCGGAGTGAGGGTCCAGCTTTGCCCTGGGGACGAGGATGGAGGGGAGTTTTTTGCCCTTCAGGAAGTCCTCCGGGCCGTTGATCAGGGAGAGGAGAGCCTGGTTGGCGTACAGGATGCGGTCCTGCTCGTCGCTGATGACGAGGGGGACCGGCAGCTGATCCAGGATCGCATCACGGGAGGCCAGCAGCTGCTCCGTCGAAAGGGAGGCGGCCTGCCGCCCCGAAAGGGCCGAGTCTCCGTCATCCGCCGGCAGAAGCGCCGACAACGCCTCGTCCAGGAGGCCGAAGGATGGGGCGGCAGGTCGGAATGGCTTCATGGCTGTCCCTTCATCATATCAGTCCTTAAAACCGATGGAACTCGTAGGCTGAGAACTGTGCGATGAGGCGCAGGGCGGCAAGCTGGTCCTTCGTCGGCGCCGCACGGTCGTCCGACCCCAGGGCGGCGAGCCCTAGCAGGGATCGGTCGTCGCAGATGGGGAAGAGGCAGGTCATGGAGGCCATGCTTGCCCACGGGCACTTGTCGAGCCCCCAGGCTTTGAGGGCGGTGTCGGCGCTGACGTCCCTGAGGTCGATCTGCGCCTCGTGGACCAGTGGAGCGGCGACGGGGAGGGACGTGAGGAGGACGCCCTCGTCGGGGTCGTCGGCCAGACGGTTGGTCCGTTTGGCCGCGCAGACGTACCCGCCGCGCGCCTGGTCCCAGATGGCCAGGATGCAGTTGGGGAGGCGGCCCTGTTCCATGAGGACGTCGGCCAAGAGAGAGCAGAAGTGGGCCCGGTCCGGCGCGCCCTTCAGGACCTTCAGGACGTTGGAGAGCGTCATGGCGGTGAACTCCCCGGCGAGGTTCTCCTCGGAGGCCCTGCGGCTCTGCTCTCTCAGGGCATTGATGGCGATGGCCCGGACGGCCAGGTTCCCCAGCAGCTCCATGAAGTTCAGCACGTGGGCGTCCGGCAGGTTGTCCCAGGTCAGGACGCAGAAGAGGCGGAGGGGCTCCTCCGCGATGGGCAGGACTGCCTCGAAGGGTGCGCGGTCGGACCGGGTGAGGACGGGGGTCGGGGGGAGGTGCTCCTCCTGATACACCCCCGTCCGGTCCGGGACGGAGTCGGCCCGGCCGGCGATCGGCGTCAGGGCCGTGCCGTCGTCGTTGAGGATGGTCACGGTCTTGGGGAACAGGCTCTCGCGCAGGACATCCGCCAAGAAGGCGGTGAAGTACTGCAGCGGCATGGGCTCAAAGATGGACGCCAGCGTGTTCTTCGTGGTCAGGATCATGTAGGAGAGGCGGGAGAGGCGCTGTTCCGTGGCGTCGATCTTCTGGAAGGTCTGCCACAGACGGATCATCCCGGCGTAAGGCTGAATCTCCGAGAGCAGGGCGTCCTCCGGCCGCTTTCCCAGGAGGACGAAGATCGCCCACTGCGCCCCGCGGATGCGGAGGACGCAGGGCCAGGGGTCGCTGCCCCGCGCCGCCTCCACCTCGAAGGAGCCCTTGGGGGGGCGCTGGGGAAAGAGGGGCCCCAGCTTCAGGTCGGCCTCCTGGAACGTCAGGGAGTCGGGGGACAGCCCCACGGCGTCCAGAACCTGGTAGCCCGCCTCCCTGGGTTCGAGGATGAGGGCGGTCAGCCCCTTTGACCTGAGGAACTCCGAGAGGTACTCCAGCGCGCCCCCGGATACGATAAAGTCTATTTTGCGATACAGATCTTCCATGAATGCCACCTCCGGCTTGAATGGCGCCCCCATCGACGTGGGGCGGTCGGTCAAAGACACGTCCTGGAGCGCCCTGGGGTCCGCATGTTTGGGAACGCGGACCTCGATGCGTTTTTGCCGCACTGTCCCCGCTATTCTATCGCTTTTCAGACAGAAAATCGACAATCCACGGACCCTTTCGATGATTTTCGGGAAAGGGTGGCGACGGGGCGCCACACGGGACCCTCCTGCTTGTATTATAATAGAAAAAATACGGTATCACACTCTGCCGCCCTCCGCGTCGAGGCGGGGGACGGCGGCATCTGGAGGCTGAAAGTTATGGAAGAGAAGCACGGGGTGGAAAGAGGCGGGCCCGAAGGGCACCGGCGTCGGGTCGGAGTTGAGGCCCACGGGATTCGGCTGCCCGTCATCCAGCGGGGGGACGACCTGGTGCGGATTGTGGCGGAGAGCCTGATCGAGGCGGCGCGCTCCCCCTACGCTCCCTTTGCCCTGCGGGACAGGGACGTCGTCGCGGTGACGGAATCCCTCTTGGCGCGGGCCCAGGGCAACGTCGTCTCCCTGGACGACATCGCCCTGGACGTCGCGGGGAAGCTGGATTCGGATGAGGTGGCCGTCGCGTTCCCCATCCTGAGCCGCAATCGGTTCTTCCCCCTGTTCAAGGCGCTGACGAAGGCCATTCGGGGCCGAGTGCACCTCTTCCTGTCCTGCCCCGCGGACGAGGTGGGCAACCACCTGGTGGACCCCATGGAGTACCTGAAGCGCGCGAGCGGCCTGCCGGAGTGCTTCGGCCTCGATGAGTTCCGCCGGCGCTTCGGGGAGTACCGCCACCCCTTCACGGGCGTGGACTACGTCGAGCTCTACAGGGGCGTGGCTCCGGACCGGATCGAGGTCCACTTCACGAACAACCCCCTGAACGTCCTGAAGGCGACGAAGTGCGTCATCATGGCCAACATCCACCAGCGGGGCACCTATGCGGCGCTTCTGAGAGAGCAGGGCGCGTCGGTCCTGACGCTGGACCAAATCTGCAACGCCCCGCTGCGCGACGGGGGCGGGTACAACGCGGAGTTTGGCCTGCTGGGGTCCAACTTCTCGAAGGAGGGCAGCGTGAAGCTCTTCCCCAGAGACGCGGAGCGCTTCGCCCTGGACCTGCAGCAGGAGGTCCTGCGGCGGTCCGGACGCAGGGTGGAGGCTATGGTGTACGGTGACGGCGCCTTCAAGGACCCCGCCTGCGGCATCTGGGAGCTGGCGGACCCCGTGGTGTCCCCAGGGTTCACGGAGGGGCTGCGGGGCACGCCCTCGGAGATCAAGTTCAAGATGGTGGCGGACAACGCCTCCGGGGACGCAGAGGCGGCCGTACGCGAGGCCATACGCTCCAAGCCCGCGTCGGATGGGAAGGAGTCGGGGCTGGCGGAGTCCCGGAACGCCCTCGGTACGACGCCGCGGCGCTATACGGACCTCCTGGGCTCGCTGTGCGACCTGGTGTCCGGCAGCGGGGATCGGGGAACTCCCGTCGTACACGTCTCCGGGTACTTTGACTCCTGGAACGACGAGTGACGGGCGCTCCTCTGGGCAGCCCTCTTAAAAAGCAGCACTTTTGCGCCGGACCGTCCTTGCGGGGACGGTCCCTTTTTGTGGCGAGGGCAGGATGAGCGTGCCCTTTGGCCTTTTCGCAAGGGCGTTTTGGCGTTCCCCCTTCCCCCTCTTCGATCTTCACAGGAGCCCTTTGCCGCGTTCACATTGTTCTCATATCGGAGGGGTATTTTGTGCCGCATGGAGAGTGCTTCCGTGATGGACGGACCTCCCCTGCGAATGGCGCTGCGGCTGTCCCGATCCTGGGAAGTGCGTAGGACAGGATACGCTCCTGTTTTTTCGTCAAATGGCGGTTTGAAGTTTTGCGATGAAAGCGTAATCTGGTCCGCACAGGTTTTTTTCGTGAGGGGCTCTCTTCTTCCCTGTGGCTGTCCGGTGGATTGGAGCGATCTCCTTTTGAAGTTTGGAGGCTGAGAACGACATGAGATCGGAAAAGAGAAGAAGGGGCGGGAGCGCTGTTCTCCTTGCGGTCCTGCTCTGTTTGGTTCTGGCCGTCTTCCAGGCTTTCCCTGCACGGGGAGAGGAGACGGCCCGTACCCTGACGCTGGAGGACTGCCTGGCCTTGTCGGAGGCGAACCATCCCGACCTTGTCGGGGCGGACGCGAAGAGCGAGGCGGAGCGCCGGCGGCTCTCCCTAGCGGCCGCGGAGGACCGCCTGCAGGCGTCGGTCAGCGCGTCGGCGAACCGCTCCGAAAGGGAGGGGGCGTCCGCGGGCAGCAGCTACACGGTCGGGATTACGGCGAGCCTCAAACTCTTCGACACGAACCGGACGAAGTACGCCGTCGAGGCCCAGCAGAGCGTGCTGTCCGCCACGGAGGCCGAGGGAAGGAAGACGCGGCTGCAGGTCCGTGCCGGGGTCAAGAAGGCCTACATGGACCTGCTGCTGGCGGGGGAGGTCCGGGGCCAGAGGCAGGAATCGGTGGATTCGTTCCGGCGGCATCTGGAGCGCGCGAAGGGCTACTACGAGACGGGGCTCAAGCCGAAGATCGACGTGACGAAGGCCGAGGTGGACCTGGGGAACGCCCAGCTGGCGCTGGTGGAGGCGGAATCTGAGGTTCGGGTTGCGCAGGCCGCGCTGCTGAACGCGATGGGCGTGGACTCGATGGGGCCGTTCGAGGTCCGGATGGCGGAGCGCAAGCTGCCGGAGGCGGCGGAGGACGATGCCGAGGCCCTGGCCCTGGAGCACCGTCAGGATTACGCGGCCGCGGACCTGCGGACGCTCGCCGGAAAGGCCGAGGTGCGCTCCGTGGCGCGGGGCTCCTCCCCTAGCCTGTCGCTGAGGGGCGGGTACAGCGCCGGCGGCGAGGAAATCTCCTCGCTCAGCTCGGAGTGGAACGCGGGCCTTTCCCTCACCGTCCCCGTCGTCGACGGGGGGGCGACGGCGGCCCGAACGGATGCTGCGAGGGCTCAGGTCAAAAGCCTGGAGGCGGCCCGCGAGGCCCTGCGGCAGAACATCCTTTTGGAGGTCCGCAAGGCCGTTCTGAACGTCCGCAACGCCAGGGAACGCATCCGCATCGCGGGACTGACGGTCGCCCAGGCGGAGGAGAACTACTCCCTGGCCGAGGGGCGCTACCGGACGGGCGTCGGGGATTCGCTGGCGCTCTCGGACGCGCTTCTGGCCCTGACCGACGCGCGGCTCTCCGTCTATCGGGCCCGCTACGATCTCCAGGTGGCCCAGTTCGCGCTGGAGAGCGCGACGGGGGTCGAGCTGACGGAGCCGGAGGGCTCCCCGAAGGAGGGGGAGGGTAGGGACGGCGAGTGTTTTTCATAAGACGCGCCTGTCTGACATTCCCCGCCAACGCCTCCACAAGGCAATCCATTGCCTTGCTTCGGCACAGCCGACCGACACGACGCCGACCGCCTGTCGGCGTCCGTAAGTCGTGTCGTCTGGCTGAGCTGCGGAAGTCCCCCGGACTTCCTTCGCCCTCAGCCGCCTTTGGCGGCACCTCCCCTTGCAGGGGAGGCAAGGCAACTCCTCCATCTCTCCCCAAACGAACGCGCACAAAAAGAAAATTTGTGAGATAATTTAAGCACAATCAATATCAATGCAGTGCTGACGCCTAACTTTTGAAGGTGCCTCCGTCAGGCCTCAGGCCGTCACGCCGGCGATATCGCTGCCCTTCCGGCAGCGGCGCTGAAGGCGGCGACGTGAACCCCACCGCGGCGGTCCGGGCGGGAAGCCCGCCGTCGGTCGGTTGTTGAAAGGAGTTTCAAGACGATGATTCAAAGACTGCACCGCAGTGACCTCGGCAGTTCCCTGAGGACGTTGATGGAGAACGACCCCGCGTTCAGGCCCATCGCGTATTTTTCCATGGAGGTGGGCCTGAGGGAGTCCATCCCCACCTATTCGGGCGGCTTGGGCGTCCTGGCGGGGGACATCCTGAAGAGCGCTGCGGACCTTGGGGTCCCCATGGCGGGCGTGACGCTCCTCTACCGCAAGGGCTACTTCGTCCAGGGCTTCAACGCCGACGACTGGCAGCAGGAGAAGCCCGCCGTCTGGGACCCCGCGCAGGAGCTGACGCTGCTCCCCAACCGCATCTCGATCCGGCTTCAGGGGCGCGAGATTCAGGTCGGCGTGTGGGTCTACGAGATCATCGGCGAGAGCGGATACCCGCTGCCCGTCTACTTCCTCGACACGGACTTTGAGCCCAACCACCCGGACGACCGCAAGCTGTCCTGGTACCTGTACGGCGGAGACAACCGCTATCGCCTCTGTCAGGAGTTCGTCCTGGGCGTGGGGGGACTGCGCGTCCTGCGGGACCTGGGCTACAAGAACATCGACACGTTCCACCTGAACGAGGGACACGCCGGCTTCCTCACGCTGGAGCTGATGCGCGAGATGGGCTACTACGACCCGGACAAGATTCGGGAGCAGGTGGTGTTCACCACCCACACCCCCGTCCCCGCGGGCCACGACTACTTTGAGTACAGCCTCATCGACCAGGTGTTCCCCGACGAGGCCAGGAGCACCCTCCACCGTATGCTGCCCGACGTTCCGGGCGTCTCCATGACGGAGCTGGGCCTGCGCTACAGCCGCTACGTCAACGGCGTGGCCAAGAAGCACGCCGAGGTCAGCAACGCCATGTTCAAGATGGAGACGGTGGACTGGATCACGAACGGCATCCACCCCGCCACGTGGATCAGCTCCGGCATGAGGAAGCTCTACAACAAGAACATTCCCGGCTGGGAGGAGGACCCCGGGCGCCTCGTCCAGGCCCTGACGATCCCCAGGGAGGACCTGTGGGCAGCGCACCAGGCGTCCAAGCTGAGGCTCTTCGCGCGGATCATGGAGACCAACGGCGTGCAGCTCGACCCGGACGTCCTGACGCTGGGCTTCGCCCGGCGGGCCGCGACCTACAAGCGGGCGGACCTGCTCTTCTCCGACATGGCGCGCTTCCGGAAGGTGGCGGGCAACCGCAAGGTCCAGTTCGTCTTCGCCGGAAAGTCCCACCCCAACGACAACGGCGGCAAGGCGCTGCTGCAGAAGATCCGCCGCGTGGCCAGGGAGCTGGAGTCCGAGATCCCCATCGTCTTCATCGACAACTACAACATGGAGATCGCCTCCCTCCTGACCCAGGGCGTCGACGTGTGGCTGAACACGCCCATCCGCCCGCGCGAGGCCAGCGGCACGAGCGGCATGAAGTGCGCCATGAACGGCATCATGAACTTCTCCATCCTGGACGGCTGGTGGATCGAGGGCTGGATCGAGGACGTGACGGGCTGGTCCATCGGGCCGGTGCCGGACGAGAAGGACATGGGGGCGAGCTACGACGAGTCGCTGGACGCGGTGGACCTCTACGACAAGCTGGAGAAGAAGATCATCCCCACCTACTACGACGACCACGACCGATGGGTGAGCATGATGCAGCACACCATCGCGCTTGACGCAAGCTTCTTCAACACGCATCGGGTGGTGCGCGAATACGCGTCGAAGGCGTACTCCATCAGCTTCCGGGGGATGTGATCGCCATGAGCGGGGCCGGAGGTGAGGCGGTGAAGGTCCTCTTTGTGACGACGGAGCTGGCTCCCTTCTCGAAGGTGGGCGGGCTTGGGGACGTCGCGGGCTCGCTGCCGAAGGCCCTGTGTCAGGCGGGGATGGACGTTCGGGTGGTCACTCCCGCCTGGCCCGGCGTGCTGGAAAAGGTGGCCGCCGCCGGCATCAAGACCACCGCGATGGCCCGTCCCGCCTGCGCCGCCTACAACTGGCAGGTGCGCGAGGCGAAGGTCGTCCGGGCGGAGGTGGACGGCGTGACCGTCTACTTCCTGAGCGCGGAGGACTACACGGGGGACATGTACCCCCGGCAGCTCGACTTCTGGACCGTCTCCCCCTTCGCCGTCTTCTGTATGCAGGCGCTCGAGCTGCACCGGGCCACGGGTTGGCGGCCGGACCTCTACCACTGCCACGACTGGACGACGGCCTTCCTTCCCTGCGCGCTGGCGTGGCACCGCCACTACCGATACGCGGGCGAGCGGAGCGTCCTCACCCTGCACAACGTGGAGTATCAGGGGGTGTTCGACCCCCACCCCTTCATGGAGGCCTCCGGGCTGGAGCCGTGGAGCTTCAACCTGTCCGCCCTGGAGTTCTACGGCCGGGTCAACCTGCTGAAGGGCGGCATCGTCGCGGCGACCGCCGTCACGACGGTCTCGCCGACCTACGCGGGCGAGATTCAGACCCACGAGTCCACCCGCGAGCTGGCGGACGTCCTCTATCAGCAGCGCGGCAAGCTGCGTGGCATCCTGAACGGCATCGACACGAGGTACTGGAACCCGGAGCACGACCGCGCGCTCCCGGCACGGTTCGCGGCGCGGGACCTGGGGGGCAAGCAGGCCTGCCGCAGGGAGCTCCTCAGGCGGGCAGGCTTTGACGTCGAGACGGAGGCGCCCGTCGTGGTCTGCGTCAGCCGCCTCGTCGAACAGAAGGGGTTCAACCTCATCCTGGAGGCGCTGGACGAGCTGCCCGCGCTGGGCGCGAAGTTCGTCTTCCTGGGGAGCGGTCAGGGCTGGATCGAGGGAGCCCTTGAGCGCGCCGCCGCTGCCCACCCGGACTGCATCCGCTTCTTCAAGGGGTACGACGAGCCGCTCTCCCACCTCCTCTATGCGGGCGGCAGCATCTTTTTGATGCCGTCCGTCTTCGAGCCCTGCGGGCTCTCTCAGATGATCGCCATGCGCTACGGCACGATCCCGGTGGTACGGGAGGTGGGCGGCCTGAGGGACACCGTGACCGACGCGGACTCTCCGGAGGGCGGGGACGGGTTCACCTTCCTGACCTGCGACGCGAAGGGGATGCTCTGGGCGCTGCACCGGGCCGTGGCGCGCTTCAGGGACCAGCCCTCGTGGCAGATCATCGTCGAGCGGGCGATGAAGCGGGACTTCACCTGGACCCGTTCGGCGGAGCTCTACAAGGCACTGTACCGGGAGACGGCCCGCCGCTAGCCGCAGGGGGAGGCGAAGGCCTGCCTGGGTTTTAACTGATACCAATT
>ERZ772967.2951-NODE-2951-length-10613-cov-3.108070_pt1 | contig 10613 bp, 8 predicted proteins | sample MGYA00511677_ERZ772967 | MGnify/ENA primary metagenome ERZ772967 (study PRJEB29015, sample SAMEA2737931) | human oral metagenome | biome: human oral; feature: human-associated habitat; material: dental | place: China | collected 2146 ...
GGCAGGTTTTAAACGCTTTACCGAAATAATGAGCACAACCGACGAAACAAAGGCAAACGAGGGTGTCGTCGCTATAGAATCGGCAAAGGGAGATATCGTATATAAAAATGTTAAATTCGCTTACAATAACGATATTACCGTTTTGGATAATGTAAACCTTTCAATACGCGCAGGTCAAACGATTGCTTTTGTAGGACCGTCGGGAAGCGGAAAAACCACTTTGTGCAGTTTACTCGCCCGTTTTTACGAACTCAAAGGCGGCAGCATAACGCTCGACGGGCGCGATATAAAAGACATAAGCGTAGACAGTTTGCGCAAACAAATCGGTTTTGTACAGCAAGACGTTTTTTTATTTGCAGGAACAATAAAGGACAATATTGCTTACGGCAAAATAGGCGCTTCGGATAAAGAAATTGAAGAGGCCGCCCGGCGAGCTGAAATTCACGACGACATTATAAAAATGAGCGACGGCTATAACACAATCGTAGGCGAGCGCGGCATACGGCTTTCCGGCGGTCAAAAGCAGCGGGTATCTATTGCGCGTACCTTTCTTAAAAACCCGCCCATACTTATTTTGGATGAAGCCACATCGGCTTTGGACACGGCAACGGAAATTAAAATTCAGCAGTCGTTTGAAAAACTTGCACAAGGGCGCACTACTTTAGTTATTGCGCACCGTTTGTCTACCGTGCGCAATGCAAACCTTATCGTTGTAGTAAACGATGAAGGTATTTTTGAACAGGGTACGCACGAACAGCTTTTGGCGGCAAACGGTTTATACACAGCGCTGTATCAAGCGCAAATGCAAAACGGGTTTTAAGTATTACGCAGACGATCGAACCGTGGATAGACGGACGATAAAATATGATAAAATACTTGACATTATTTTTAAAGTTAGTTATAATTAACACATAAGGTTAGCTTAACCTTACAAGGAGCGAATATGAAAGTTGCAGTAATTTATGCAAGTACAACCGGAAACACCGAAGCAATGGCAAAAGCCATTCAAGACGGACTTACCTCCGGCGGAGCGCAAGTTTCGCTTTTAAAAGCCGGATCGGTTTCAGCTTCAGATGCTGCCGGATACGATATGCTCATTTTGGGAAGCCCGGCAATGGGTGCGGAAGTTTTGGAAGAAGAAGAAATGGAACCGTTTTTTTCTTCTATAGAACCGTCGCTCAGCGGTAAAAAAGTTGCTTTGTTCGGTTCTTACGATTGGGGCGACGGAGAATGGATGCGTACATGGGAAGACCGCGTGCGCAGTGCCGGTGCAAAATTATTTAAAGATGCCGGTTTAATCGTTCCCCTTCCTCCGGAAGCCGAAGATATTGAAAAATGCACGGCGTTCGGAAAAGAAGCTGCCGCGTTTTAATTTTTGGCCATAATTTTCCTCTGTATCGTTGATACGAGGGTGTGTGTTTTCTATTATGTAAAAATATTGAGTCTCCATGCAGAGCTGCTCTCGTCCGGCAGCTCTGCCTCTTTTAAATACCCATTGCCGTTTATAGATAAAAAATAAAAAAAGCAGTAGCCAATCGGTAAAAATCGCAGTATCTTTATAGCGTATAAAGGGCAAAATCATGCTTAAGCTTGTAGACATATGTTTTAACCGCAACGGCAAAGATATATTAAAAAATATAAACTTACATTTAAAAGCCGATACTTTTACAGTTCTTACCGGTCCCAACGGTTCGGGAAAATCGACTTTGGCAAAAATAATTGCGGGTTTGGAAAACTGCGACAGCGGCAGCGTTATATTTAACGAAGAAAACATCGGTATACTCAAAACGGATGAACGCGCACGGCGCGGTATATCGTTTGCATTTCAGCGCCCGGTAACCTTTAAAGGAATTACCGTACAAGACCTTTTGGATTTGGCAGCAGGCTTTGCGCTAAGCAAAAACGCGTGTACCGAAATTTTGGCGACGGTCGGCTTGGACGAAAAAGAATACTTACACAGAGAAATAAACAATTCGCTTTCCGGCGGAGAATTAAAACGCATTGAAATCGCTTCGGTTTTAGCGCGCAAATCGAAACTGACGATTTTTGACGAACCGACCAGCGGACTGGACTACGGTAGTATGAAAAATGTCTGCACGCTTATCGATTCGATAACGGGGGATTCAAACGCCTCCGTGATTATCACACATGATTATGAGTTCATTTTGAACGCCTGCAACAGAGCGGTTCTTTTGGAAGATGGGCGAATAAAGGAAGATTTCCAATTGAACGGCACGATACAGCTCGAACATATTTTTAAAGAGAGGTTATAAAGGTATGAACGCAGAAAACAATCGCTGGAAAATCAGCCACTTTGTTTTAATCGGTTTAATGGCGGCGATTTATGCAGCTGTTATTTACGGCGTCGGAATGCTGACGTCCGTTACTATTCCTATTATGCACGTGTTTGCACCCAGCATGACGGGCATTCTTATGGGACCTATCATCCTGTTTGTTGTAAAGACTGTCCGGCGATTCGGCGTGTTGACGCTGCTGGCAGGACTGGGTGTCGCGCTCTTTACGCTGACGGGAATGGGGAGTATTAACTGTCTGATTTTTGTTGTGATTGCAGGTTTGATAAGCGATGTGATTATCACAAAAACAGGGTTCAAAACACTTTCAATCGCTGCAGGTCACGGACTTACACAGGCAGCATATTTTGGCGGAGGAGTGTTTCCTTTCATTTTCTTTTTAGAGCGGGAATTGGCGAAGTGGCAGGAAATGGGCATGAGCTTGGACGAGATACGTGAATATGTACAATACTTTACCGGTGCCTTTGCTGTAATAGGACTTGTATCCGCTGTTGTCTTCGGCATTGCAGGCGTGTATATCGGCAAGCTCATCTTAAAACGGCATTTTAAAGATATGGACTAGGGGATTGCCTCAATGCAATTTAAAGATTTTACAAAAGAACATATTCCGATTTATGGCGTTTCCGTGCTGTTGGCAATTGGGGCGGTTTTTTTCGGCCTTGTACCGTATTATCTGGTGTACCGGCTGCTCCTTGCCGTTGTGCAAGGCTGCAGTGAGCGGACGGTGCTGCAGTATGCGCTGCTGATTTTGCTTGCGCTCTCGCTTCAAATTCTGATGCACTGTCTTTCGACTGCGATCTCGCATAAGACGGCGTTTTCCATTTTGAAAAAAATACGGCTTGCCGTCACGGAAAAGATGATGCGTATGCCGCTCGGCTACATGCAAGCAAAAGGGAGCGGCTACTTTCACAGTCTCTTGATTGACAGCCTCGAACACCTCGAATATCCGCTTGCGCACGCAATCCCCGAAACGACTTCAAACGTACTGCTGCCTGTCAGTGTTATCGCGCTGCTTTTCAGTTTTGACTGGCGGATGGGGCTTTCGGTTTTGCTTCCTGCGGCGTTGACGTTGTTGTTTTATCTTCCGATGTATATCGGCATTATGAATGAATTTGCTGCTACCTATTATACCATGCTCGAAAATATGAACGGTAGAGTTATCGAATATATCCGCGGAAATAAGGAAATCAAAATTTTCGGGCGCGAAGATGCGGCGCTTTCCCACTATGAAACCTCCATCGATGAATATAAAACGGCAACACTCCGACTCTATAACAGAATGTATGTTGCAGCGTCTCCTTCGATTGTTTTACTCTCATCGCTTTTGGCAAGTGTGCTGAGTGTCGGCGGCTTTTTATATTGCGCCGGAAGTTTGAGTGCGCACTTGTATTTGTTTTCCGTGTTGGTGTCTGTCGGGATCGGCACTTCGCTTTTAAAGTTCACGGAATTTATGGATAACTTTTATTACATTAAAAACGGCGAACGTCTCATCAGCGAAGTTCTCTCTGCTCCTGAATTACAAGAACCAGATACAGCCGCCGGTGAAATACCGAATAACGAAATTGCACTGCATCATGTTTCTTTTGCGTATGAAGATGTGCAGGTGCTGCATGATATTTCACTTGTGTTCCCTGAAAAAACAAAGACTGCGATTGTCGGGCATTCAGGTTCCGGTAAAACAACCGTCGCTAATCTTATTGCACGCTTTTGGGATGTACAGGAAGGAAGTATAACAATAGGCGGTGTTGCGTATCGAGATTTATCTTTGGATCAGCTGATGCAGCGGGTCAACTATGTAACGCAGGACACCTTTTTATTCAACATGACGATTATGGAAAACATACGGCTTGGTAAGCCCGATGCTTCCGATGAGGAAGTCATTGAAGCGGCAAAAAAAGCATATTGCCACGAGTTTATCATTGCGTTTGAAAATGGCTACAACACAAGTGCGGGAGATGACGGAGCAAAATTGTCGGGAGGTCAGCGGCAGCGGATTATTATTGCACGTGCTCTGTTGCGAAACGCACCGATACTGATTCTTGACGAAGCAACCGCTTATGCTGATATGGAAAACCAGCACAAAATTCAAAAGTCGCTCGAAGAATTGTGCAAAGACAAAACGCTCATTGTAATTGCACACCGGTTATCAACAGTTACCGGCTGCGATCAAATTATTGTGATGCATAATGGAACGATCGCTGCAACGGGAACACACGGCGAACTGTTGAAGCAATCACCGCTGTATGCAAAGCTGTGGAGTACGCAGGTGCAGAGCCGGAACTGGAAGCTGGAGAGGGGAAAGGGGAATACGGTATGTTAAAAACGGTAAGGGATTTTATTAAATTACTTGCTAATTATAAGACTTGAGAAATTTATCACCGTTAAAGTGAACCATGTGGGTAGGATTGTCTGCTATCCACACTTCCGTTTCCCATGCTATGTCGGAGAGATAATGTGCAAATATCTTTTTATCGGGAAAAGCTGAAATATATACTTTATCAATCATTACCGATGAGAAAAGTTCTTTAAGTTCAATATATCGTTTACTATCAACCGGTCCATGCGATGTAACGGATTCAATGAGTACCAACAAGGCTTTTTCTTTCGCGTATAAAATTACGTCCGGCATTTTTCCGTGTTGCTGTATATTAAACAGTAAATTTCCGGCAAGTTCCTGATCGTAATATCCCCATTTTTCGCCGGTATCGCCTATATAGACAAGTAAACTTTCAGGTAAAAAGCGAGGAGCCATTTGTTCAATGATATCCCGAATTAACTCGCTATGCTTTCCCGGTGAAATCTGAATTGAGTGATTTTCTTTTATTTTAATCGAAACCATCTTCATTTGACGTTCATGCGCGTATTGCTGTATAAGTGTCGGTTTTTGTTTTATAAAATCATCAAGCATTTTAGTAAAATCTTTTGTTTTATATAATTTGATTATTTGCAATGCCTCGTCTGATATTTGATATACGGCATTTGGACTATTAACCGGTCGCACAGGATTGTCCGGATTATATAAAACGATTCCTGCTTGTACCATTTGATGAGTGCTAAATCTTCGAAATGTTTCGCGTGTGTTTGGTGCATATATTTTATTATAATATCTTTTTGCAAAATTCATCATCGGCGTAATGCCCATCAATGGATTTTCCGCATTTTCCCACTCTTTTTCCGGCGTTATATTTAAGAGTGAAAGCAAGCAATATGCTGTCCGTTCATTTTGCTGTGCTTTCGGCATTCCAAATAAGGTGAGAATATCAATTGCCTCTTCAATCTTTTGTTGTATTTGTTCCTCTAATTGCATAAAACGATACTCTCCACAAATGAATCAAAAAGTTGTTGATTCCATTGAGTTGATTGCTGTAACCGTTTTCCAAGCTCTTTTAATTTTTGCATATCAGGATATGGAATATTGCGTAAATCCGTTGCATTCACTTGGGTATGACCGCTAAACAATCGAAAGTTGTTATCGATATACATTGAATTAAGCCAACAAATTAAGCCGTATGCAATAGCTTCAGATAAAGAAGTTTTATTTATATGAAAAATATTCAGATGATTTTCAAATGCAATACCATCAGTTATAAAATCTTGCGGCGTAATAAGAGAAGCAACAATACGCTTGGTTTCTTCTTTTGATGAGAATCGTTTTACCGCGACATAAAAACCTTTAGGGAACAGCAATTTAGCAATATCTTCAGAATATAAAATTGCATTAGGCTTTTTTGATTGCTTTGGCCATTCAAGACGGAAATGTCGCAAATGAAGAGGATATATCAGAGGGCAAGCTCCGTTTTGATAGTCTTGTAGTAAAATATCCCGTTTTCTGAAATCTACAACCGGTCCGGTAGAAACATTGATATGTAAATCTTTCAAAGTTGAATAACTGGAAAATATTTCCGTATGAATCTTTTTTTCTTCGGGAATATGCAAGTATTTTTCTTTATCAAATGGATTAAGAATTTGAGAGAAATCAGCATCAAATACTTTAAAATCTGCAAACGACTCATCAGTGCAATAAGATACGCTTACTTTTTCTTGCAGTACATTTTTTTGCAGCATAATAATAATATTTTCCTGCAAAACCGATTCATCTTTAAATGCTTTACTTCGCGACTTAAACAGATGGATATGTTTTATTGCACAGTGTTTTAAAATAAACTCTCGAAAGGGTTTATAATAGACTCCATTACAAAAGCTTCTTGGAATAATAGCAACAATATACCCCAAGTTTTCAGTAATGGTAATAGCTGCACCGACAAAGGCACTGTATAAATTAACTGTTTCAAGTCCAAAGATACGGGTTGCATACCGTTCCGTAGAATGAGTTACTATTTTTTTATAGGGCGGATTCATAATAACATGGGTGTATGTCCGATTGATGCCCCATGTATATTCAAATGCGGTTTTTGCCAGAAAATCTTCAGAGACGATTTCATAGTCGGCGTTATTCAAACGTGCACTTGCCTGTGCTATATTTTTATCTAATGTTGGCAATACAGATGTATCGATGTCGTATGCAGACACAAGAATGTCCGGCACTTTCCATTGTTCCTGTCGGATTCGCTCCAAAAGAGAACAGGCAAGCATCCCGATACCGGCTCCGGGATCAAGCAGCCGTATTTTCTGATCTGTCGCAGGGAATAAAGATGCCATAAAGCAGGCAATCGGATAGGGCGTAAAATACTGACCGAAACGTGATTTGTGTTCTATAGCAGTATTTACGGCATGAGTAAGTCTTTCCTTTTCCAGTGTCTCTGCAAGTGCAAGCATACCATATTTATAGCATATTTTTCGGTTTTGGGGGAGAGGGGCATTATCGTTAGGGGAAATAGGAGACTTCCTATTTTTGTTACCCGTTTTTTTTCCGCTTGCGCTTTTATAGAGAATGTCTATAATAAAAGGGAGTAAAAGCAGGATTTTAGCCACAATTACAGAGACTCGATTGACAGACTTGGAAGCCTTTCGGTAAAAGTTGTACCGATTGAAGACTACTGGTAGGCTGATAAGGAGATAGAACCTTACGCATCCGCGATTGCTACTGCAAAAGCGGTGATAGCGGCTTGTGTATAAAAGAAAAAGGTGATATTGGATAAGTTGTTGTAAGGGAGAAGAGGAAAATAAAATGATATATATTACTAAGTTGCATATTGAAAATTATAGATGCTTTGAAAACCTTGATATCGATTTTCAAAAAAACATTAATATTATTGTAGGTGATAATGAAGCTGGTAAATCTACAATTTTAGAGGCTATTAATCTTTGCTTATCAGGTTTATTACATGGCAGATATTTAAAGAATGAATTAACAGAACATCTCTTTAATTATAATGCTATTGCTAAATATTTACAGGCATGCAAAATCGGTTCTCCGATGGAACCTCCGCATATATTATTAGAAATCTATCTTGACAGCGATGAAGATAATGGTGATTTTCATAACTTAAGAGGAACTGGACATTCGAAAGGAGGCGAAAAGGTCGGCATAAAATTAAAAATTGCATTTGATACAAAATTTCAAGCTGAATATGAAATTTTAATAAAAGAAGGTATTTCAAACTTGCCAATTGAATACTATCAAATAATCTGGTCAGGTTTTAACCGAGATAATATTACGGCTCGTTCCATCCCCTTAAAACCGCATTTGATAAATTCTTCAGGTGTTAAGTATCGTAATGGTTCTGATTTCTATATTTCACGGATAATTACAGAACAGTTAGAAGAAAAAGAAAAAATAGCGATAACACAAGCTTATAGAAAATTAAAGAATGAGTTTAAAGATAAAGAAGCTTTACAATCAATAAACGCAAAAATCACCAATATGGCAAATATATCAGATAAAAATATAGCTATATCCGTAAACACTGCAGATATAAATGCGTGGGAAAATATTCTTATCACTTATTTTAATGAGATTCCTTTTCATCAAATAGGCCAAGGGGAACAATGTATTGTAAAAACAAATTTAGCTTTATCCAATGTCCGTACTGATATTTCTAACCTTATTTTACTGGAAGAACCTGAAAATCATCTATCACATATAAAGCTGAATGTATTATTAAAAAATATTACAAATGTACATCAACAAAAGCAACTTATCATTACAACCCATAGCAGTTTTGTGGCTAACAAATTGGGATTAAAGAATCTTTTATTTATTCATGATAAAATTATCTTTAAATTTAAAGAATTAGCAGAGGATACGCAAAATTATTTTTTAAGATTACCCGGTTACAATACCCTACGATTACTGTTAGCTCAAAAATGTATTTTAGTGGAAGGTCCATCAGATGAATTGATCATACAGAAATGTTTTTTTGATGGATACGAAAGACTACCTATAGAATCGGGGATTGATGTCATATCAGTTGGATTGTCGGCTCCAAGGTTTTTGGAATTAGCAGCAAAATTAAATATAAAAGTGGCTGTTGTAACTGATAATGACGGTGATTATCAAAAAAACATAGTTGAGAGATACAAGAAATATGAAAATTACTCCAATATTAAAATTTTTTCAAATCGAGATGATAATCAAAATACTCTAGAACCCAGTTTTATTCATTGTTATATTGAAAATGAAAAGAAATTAGATAAATTATTTCAAAATAGGCAGATATCAGATTTATCAGAATATTTACAAAAAAATAAAACCTTTTGGGCGTTGAAAATTTTCGAATCGAGTGAACGGTTCAATTTTCCCGATTATATCAATAAATGCATCAAGTGGATATGTCAATAAGTAAAAATATTGCTTATATAGCTGCTGCCGGTTCCGGAAAAACAACAAAGCTGGTAGAGACCGCATTGGAAAAATCAAAAACTGAACGGATTTTGTTACTGACTTATACAACAGCTAATGAACAAGAAATAAAAAATAAATTTTATCAAAAAAATTCTTGCATTCCTAAAAATGTAACAATTCAAACATGGTTTTCTTTTCTTATACAGCATGGGGTAAAACCTTATCAAGATTGCCTGTCCTCTGAATTTAGAGATATTGATATTACTGGCATGATACTTGTCAACGCTAGTTCTAAAAAATATGTAAAAGAAATAAATGCTTCTCAGTATTATCTAAAAGATTCTAAAAACATATATTCTGATAAGCTCTCTAAATTTGTTGTTAAATGTAACGAGGCTTCTAATGGAAAAGTAATTGATAGGATAACAAGCATTTTTCGAAATATTTACATTGATGAATTACAAGACTTAGCTGGATATGATTTAGACATAATCAAAATATTATTCAAATCACCATCGACTATTATTCTTGCTGGAGATCCAAGACAAGCTATTTATTTAACTCACCATGAGAGAAAAAACGAACGATATAAATTTGATAAAATTATAAACTTCCTAAAAGAACATGAAACTATTTTAGAAATTGATGGAAAAACATTGAATGCTTCGTTTCGATGCAATAAAGAAATATGTGAATATGCTTCTAAACTAAATAAAGACTTTCCTAAAACCATATCAAGATGTGGTGAGAAAAATATAAAACAGGGGGTATTTTTGATAAAACTATCTGATACTGATACATACTTAAAAAATTTTAATGCTGTACAATTAAGATATAATCGTACAGTTCACTGTAATGATACCTATCCTGCTTATAATTTTGGTGATTCTAAGGGTCTTACATTCGATAATGTTTTGATTTATCCAACAAAAGACATGATTGGATGGATAGAAGATCATTCTACTTCATTAGCAGAAACAACTCAGTCTCGTTTCTATGTCGCGTTAACAAGAGCAAGGTATAACGTGTGTATAGTCTGGAAAAAGAAAGATTGCAAAGAAAAAGATATTATGTTTTGGCATGAATGAACCTAATTATTAGAATTTTTACATTTTTCATATTATGCAACATCTTATGCTCTTAGCCAAAAACTCGTCATCCCAGAATTGACATGGATGTCAATTCTGGGACAGCGTGAGGGATTGCAGCGGTAGCCTTTTTGCCGTTGATACATAGCGAAGGCAGTTTTCGACGTGAGGAGAAACACTGCTTATATAATGCTGTAACGGCAAAAAGCTACAAGCGTAAAGCCCGACCCTTCATTTTTGCCGTGCGAAAATGAAGGGGAACGCCCTGAGTATTATCGGCATAGCGTCTTTATAAACTGCTCTGGTGTTTGTATGATTAAAGCCTTTTCTTTGTAATCTTTGATATTCCGTGTGAGTAACATATCCATGTGATGCCGTACCGCAGTATAATACTGGAGTGCATCTTCAAAGTCGGAGAACGGCGAGTTTAAAGCTAAGTCGATTTCCTGTTCTTCTATAGCAATAATA
>ERZ772967.2953-NODE-2953-length-10610-cov-8.447181_pt1 | contig 10610 bp, 10 predicted proteins | sample MGYA00511677_ERZ772967 | MGnify/ENA primary metagenome ERZ772967 (study PRJEB29015, sample SAMEA2737931) | human oral metagenome | biome: human oral; feature: human-associated habitat; material: dental | place: China | collected 2146 ...
GCGAGGAATTCCTGATCCTGATGCCCGGCCTCAACGGCACCTCCGCCAAGCGCCGCGCCGACGAGATCCGTCGCAAGGTCCAGGAGAAGGTCGAGACCGTCGGCGGCGCCCCCGTCAGCGTCTCCATCGGCGTGGCCGCCTACCCCGAGCACGCCTCCGACCCGGAAGGACTGGTCAACGTCAGCGACCGGGCCCTCTATGCCTCCAAGGGTGCAGGACGCAACCGCGTCACCGTCGCGGTCTCCGTGCTCTAGGCATGAATATTGCATTCAGCATGCAATGAACAAGAGAGGGGCCGCCTTGGCTGCTTCCAGGCGCCAGGACCGTCCAAAAGAAGCAACGCTGTTACCAGTTATCTCGATGAGGCGCCATTTTTCAGGGGTGCGCCGTTGCACATATGACGCAATATGCGTCTTTGCGTTACATTAAAGCGTGTTTTGGTGTCAGTCTTTGGCACACTAGGGCTATGCCCACCGCCTGGGGCTCAGACCTGCCGCGGCCTCGTTGCCTTGCATGCAGGATAACCCAGGGGCTTTCCCGACCCGGACCCTTCTGGATGGAGTGGCTTTGTCAGACTACCTGGCTCATCTAGCGCGCAACCTCCCCGACCTTGCCGAGCGCGGCGCCTATGGCACGCTGCTTGTCCTGGTCATGGCGGCAGGCTTCGTGCTGGCCTGGCTCATCCAGGCCAGCCGGCGCCAGCGTGTCGTGCGCCAGATCATCGAGACCCACATCCAGGAAGAGCGCGCCGAGCAGGAAGAAACCCGCCTGCTGGCCGAAGACCTGGCGCAGGAGCAGGCCAGCCGGCTGGCCCAGCAGGCCCGCAGCATCGCCCACCTGAAGGCACGGCTGGCCACCCACATTGCGCGTGAGCGGGGCGAGGCCGTCACACCCGGCACCCGGTCCCCTGCCGTCCCCCACGCCGCTTCAGCCCCTGGCACCCGGCCCGCCGAAGGAACGACGGGTGTCCGCTTCCCGGCCACACTCATCCTTGAGCAGGCCGAGACCTGGACGGCCTCACAGACCCGGACACAAACCCGAACTGGGACACAAACCCGGACCGGGACACCAGCCCGGCCACAGACCCTGACCCGGCAGACCACCCTGGTTGCGACGCAGCCCGATCCGGCACCGGAAACCCGCCCCATGTCCTCGCCTGCGCCCACCACCCGACCGGTCCGCCTCCAACACACGCGCACCGGCAACGTGATCACCACGGCCGAGCTGGCCCGCCGGGCCGCCGCCCGAGCCTCGGCCATCCACGCCGCGGCTGCCGAACGCGCCCGCACCGCCCCGCAACCGGCCCCAGCCCAGACGCCCCACGCGGCTGCCCCCCAGACCCAACCCGCCCATGTGCCCACCGATGCGCCCCGGCCGTCGGGCAGCACCTGCGTGGACATGGCCACCCAGGCCGCCCTCGTGGCCAGCCGAGCCAGCCGGCTGCACAATGCCGCCCGGGTCAGCCAGGCCGGCTACACCCTGTACGACGCCACCCGCGCCGCCCAGAACGAGATGAGTCTGGCCATCGCCGGCTTCGAGCTGGAAGCGCTGAAGAAACGGCTGGCGCACGAATTGCGCATCAACCGGGAAAAGGCCCGCCTGATGCGTCAGTACGAACAGGATGCCGAACATTGGCACCAGGCCCACCAGCGGACCCATGAACGCTGCGTCAGCCTGGCCAGCACCATACGCGCCCTGGAAACCATCCTGAAGCAGACCCGGCATTCCTGGGCAGCCAGCGAGAGCGAACTGGCCCGGCTGCGCGAACAGCTGCGTCAGCAACAGGCCATCAATCTGATGAACGTGCGCCCGCCCGACAGCCCGACTGTTCCCCGGACACCCGGGACGGGGTCAGGCAACGATCACCCGCCGCTGTCGATGCTGCTGCGGGATCGTCTGAACCAGGCGGCGCGCTCGCTGGGTCGGCACAGCGGCGTGATGGGCGGTGCTGGCCCCCAGTAACGCCATCGGGGCGAATCAGTCCGCCTGCCGCACCTCTTCGCTCGAACGGGCAAACAGCCATCCCAGCACGATACCGGCACTGACGTTGGTCCGGCGCTCGACCAGCGGCGAATCGGCAAAGGCTGCTCCGCCCAGATGCGTGGCCCGCACGAAGCCCGCCACCCAGGTCTGCGGATAGCGCTTGTTCAGCGCAGCCGTCAGCTCCAGCCCGCCATAGCCTCCCTTGGCCGCATAGGCCGGACGCCACGTGCGGGCATGTTGCGGATCGATCTCGTAGTAGTAGCGGTGATAGGCGCGCGTGGCGAACACCGGCCCGCCCCACAGTCCGAACTGCCAACCGGAAAAACCGGCCACGTCACTCACCCGCCAGCCCAGACTGGGGCTGAACACCCAGCCCCGGTTCTGCAGCCGGCCCAGCGGCATGGCGTAACGCAACGGCAGCTCCAGCCGCAGCTCCTGCTTGCGACTTGCATCGGACCACAGATGCACCTGCAGCCGGGGCCCGATCTCGAACAGCGACTTGAGCCGCGGCATGCCCGCCCGGATGCCCGTGGTGGTGCGGCGCACCGGTGGCGTCAGCCCCACGCTCACATCCAGCTCGACGCGATCGGAGTCCCACAGATCCGCCCGGATGCCGCTGCGATCCACCCGCAGATGCGGCGAGCGATAGACAAACATCGGGAAGGGCAGCAGGTACTGCCGCTGCCGGGCAGACCCCCGATAATCCGGCAGCGTGATGCCCGACAGCCCGGCACCCACCTCCCAGACCGGCAGGCTGTGCCGATGCGAGAACGAACGCGCCTGGCCATCAGTTCTGGTGGTATCGGCATCTGCCGCCCAGCCTGGCATAGCCAGACCGGACAGCGCCAGACACAATGCCCACCGGGAAGCGGATGCACGGGCAATCGGGAAAGTGTGGGCTGCACATCGGCGCCGAGGCGTCACGGCAGCACGATGCGAAAGGATCGGAAACAGGGTCATGAAAGAAAAATCAGGGGCGCGGCACCGGCGGCCGTGAGCTGACCAGCACCTGTTCATCCGGCGTGCGCAACAGCACCACCAGCAGCTCGCCGTGGTACTCATCACGCGCCGATCGGAAATACACGACAGCAGAAACAGGATCCCCCGCCTTCAGCAGCTCCGGCTCATCCAGAACCGCCCGCGACAGCCGCCAGTCCAGCGTCAGCACCAGCTGCCCCGAGCGATTCAGCGGCGACAGGATCGTCAGCGTCGGACGCGCCTCCGCATCCTCCAGCGGCCGCATCCATTCCCGATCACGGGGTGGACGCCCGCCTGTGCGCGGCACCCGCACCGTCAGCCGCGCGCGCGGCAGCGTGGGCTCGATGCCCACCACCGTGCCCTGCAGGAACATCGGGTGCGCAAAATCGTATTTGCCCAGAAAACCGGGAGATGCAGACACCGACGATGTCCATCCGCCCAGCATCGCGGCACTCATGGCAGCAGGAATGAAAGCCAGGCAACGGCGTCGGCCGCGGAAAGGCGACATGGATCCCTCCTGTTCGGTTGGGAGAATAGCGGCGGCATGCCCGCCCCAAAAAAAGACCCGACGGACGGTCTGGACGCCCTTCGCCGAAGGAACGCAACCGTGTCCAGCCGCATGCCACTGTCCGGATCCCCGAAATGAAGCGCCAATGCCATCGCACCAGAAGCGCAAAAGCACCGGCACGCCCGAAATTCTCATGACAGACCATGGCATCGGTGACACGCACGGCCATTATATGTAGGCACCTTCTGTCGCGTGATCTAACACGCTGAAACGCCCTGCGCTTGCCGACCGTCAGGGCATGCACGACAATGAACATGACACCGACCGGCGCAAAACCGCTCCGGGCCCCGCGTCCAGCCAACCTGCATGACCTCGTCTTCAGGTTCCGGAGCGATGGAAAGCCCGAAGCCGCAGCCGGTCGTTTCCTTTCCTCAAACAGGTATCCCCATGGCCGTCAAAGAACTCAAAACTGCCGACTTCGACACCACGATCAGCAACAACGACATCGTGATCCTCGACTTCTGGGCGCCGTGGTGTGGGCCCTGCAAGAGCTTCGCCCCGGTCTTCGAAAGCGTCTCCAAAGAGCACCCGGACATCGTCTTCGCCAAGATCAACACCGACGAGGAAACCAGCCTGGCTGGCCACTTCGGCATCCGCTCCATCCCCACGCTGATGGTCTTCCGTGAGCGCGTCATCGTCTTCCAGCAGGCCGGTGCCCTGCCCAAGGGGGCTCTCGACGACCTGATCCGCCAGATCCGCGATCTGGACATGGAAGAGATCAAGCGCGGCGCCCAGCCCTACTCCGCCGACAATCAGTAAAGCGGACTCCCGTCGCTGCAGCGACAGGGTCAGGCCCGCCACGCATGGACGTCCAGGACGCCCGACTCAAGCGCCACGCTCCCTGGCTGATGGCGCTCCTGACCCTCATCTGGGGCACCAACTGGCCCGTCATCGCACTGGCCGTGCGCGAAGTCTCCGCCTGGACCTTCCGCGCCCTCACCCTGCCGGTGGCCGGCATCCTGCTTCTGCTGCTGGCCCATCGCCGCAAACTGCCGCTGGCCATTCCGCGCCAGCACTGGCCCATGCTGCTGTGCTCCGCATGGGCCTTCCTGGCACTCTGGAACGTGGCCACCACGCTGGCCCTCACCTACATTCCCTCCGGCCAGGCCGCCCTGCTGGGCTTCACCATGCCGCTGTGGGCTGCACTCTGGTCATGGCTGCTGTTCGGCCACACGCTGGATGGCCGCCAGTGGCTGGCACTGCTGCTGGGCACGGCGGGCGTCATCGTGCTGATGATTCCAGCCTTTGCCAGCTACGCCCATGCCCCCCTGGGCCTCGTCTACGGACTGGCCTCCGGCGCCGGCTGGGCCCTCAGCACCGTGCTGCTCAAGCACCGCCCCATTCCCGTGCCCACCACCGTGCTCACTGGCTGGCAGCTGCTGCTGGCCTCGGTGCCCGTCATCATCGGCGCATGGCTGCTGGGCGATCACCAGTGGTTCATGCCCTCGGCCTCCTCGCTGGCCGCCTTCACCTACATCACGCTGGTGCCCATGCTGTTCGGCAACCTGCTGTGGTTCTCGCTCATCCAGTGGCTGCCGCCGCAGCTGGTCTCGCTCTCGCCCATCATGATTCCCATGGTGGCCATGGTCTCGGGCGCCATCGTCCTGAACGAACCGCTGGGCTGGCAACAATGGCTGGCCATGCTGCTGTCGGCCTCCGGACTGGGGCTGATGCTGTTCAGGCGTTCAGACCGATCATGATCCCGCCTGCCACCACCAGCGCAAGCCCCGTCAATACGTGGCGCATTTCCTTGCGGGTCTTCTTCTCGCCCAGAATGTAGATGCTGCCCAGCGTGGCCAGCACCACGTTCATCTGCGACAGCGTGAACCCCGTGGCAATGCCATTGCGATAGGCCGACAGCAGATAGGCCAGCGCCGCCGCCGCAAAGATGAAACCGCCCAGCAGGTTCTGCACCGTCTTCCGGTTGAAGGGCTTGCTGCCCCGGAAGAACAGCGGCATCACCAGCGACATGGCCACCATGCCCACAGCCTGCGGCAGGAAGGCATCCTGCCCGTCAACGTGCCCGGCTCGCGGAAAATACGAATACCCCACGTAGCCCACCGTCGAGATCAGCAGCGTGATCACGCCCGCGCGCATGTCCACGCCCTCGTGCCCCTCGCCCTCCTGATGCGTGGTGAGATAGATGCCCAGCACGATCAGCGCAATGGCACAGAAACCCAGCACCTTGTCTGCCAGCGTCGGCCACTCGCCAAAGACCAGAACCCCGACCAGCGAGGTGGACACCAGCTGCATGCCGGTCGAAATGGGCATGGCGTTGGACACGCCGATCTGGCCGAACGAACGGTACTGATTCATCTGCCCGAAGGCCCAGCAGGCCCCGGACGCGAAGCTGTACCAGAACACCGGGCCACTCAGCCTGGGGGGCATGATCATCGCCACCACGATCGACACCAGCAGCGTGCCGACCGTCGTACCAATGATCTGCTGCACCGGCGTGCCTCCCACACGCGACACCACCAGCGGCAGAATGCCCCAGAAGAATGCCGGGGCCAGTGCAATCAGGATGTTCAGCCCCACGCCGCCTTCAGCCATCGTTCACTCCATGCTCGGCCTTCGCCATGCCGTAAGGATAGAGCGTCAGGCCCGCTTTTTCAGGCATACCACCGGCGGCTTGTCATGTGCTTGCTCCCGGAGCGCAGACGAAGACCTGCCATGCCGGCCGCGGCCAGGTTCCGCGCCATGAAAGCCGTTGGCACCGTTGTAGCGCCGACGGACACGGTTCTGGCGCAGTTCTGGCGCAGTTTTGGCGCGGTAATGGCGTAGTTGTGGCGTAGTCGTGGCGCAGTTCTCCAGACCGCGCCACAACCCACGCAGCCCCTCACGCCGACTGAAACACCAGCCCCGCGTGCTCGCGCATGGCGTGGAAGCGGATCTTCTTCCAGTGTTCAAGCGCCGTCCGTCGCCAGACACACTGCTTTATGAAATTGTTAACTAGTGCCTCATATTTTGCCGGATGGTGGTTAGACGTGCTTACACGGCCTTGACAACCCCTATCTTTCTGTATAGATTAGCTCCTAACACGGCCCCTTTCAGTCGTCCCAGATCATCGGGATTCCTGCTAAGGGGTTTTTTCTTGCCTATATCTAATTACCGGCGCGACTATCGGCTGAGCCCCCCGTCTCACCAGATATTTTCCCAACCATCTGGAGCTCCCATGCCTCGTAGATTGAGGCCCAGATGATCAAGCTCAAGCCTTCCAAATCCCTTGAGATGGCTCTTCATTCGTTCGCTCCATTTCGAACGCGGGTTGATGACCTGCAGTACATGACGAACGATCAACAGCAACACGAAACACCGCGCCCTGGCATGCCGATCCCCCTCCACCTCCTTCACCCAGTCCACCTCATGGACGGCCGGTAGCTTCGGCTGGTCAATAACGTTCCGGTTCCAGAGGCGGGCATGGTGTGCGCAAACGTTTCGTAGATAGTTCATGCTACGCAACCAGCTAGCAAAGGTACGGCCATTATCGATACCGTACCTTTGGGCGATGGCGTTCTGCTCCTGTTCTCGCAATCCACCAAACAGTGTCGACATGGTGCCAAAATCCCAGAGTTCGCAGGCGACCCATATCGCCAGGGGATAGCCATACCTGTCACGGTGGTGAGACACGAACTCCTCCCTGGAACGGGTAATCAACTGGGCGTGCCTTCCCAACCACTGATGATGTTTTGTCAATCCAGTCCTTTCGTCCAGAGTGACACTGAAGGTCTTATGAAACAGTTCGGGGTTCAGATAGGCGAACGGATCGATCTTTCCCAGGGTATGAGATATGTCCGCGCGCAGCGCAATCTCGATGCGTTCCAAGGCATCCATAGCCAATAGGCGAAGCTGCTTGTCAAACACATAGAGGTCCACAACATTCTTGAATGTCGTTCCCTCCTTGAATTCATCCAATGCAATGGTGCTTTCCAAGGGCTTGCCGGACTTCTTGTTATTGACCCGCTGTCCATCTTTGCCCGGGACGCAATTCTTTCCATGCCGCTGCCTAAACGCATACCAGTAGCCGCTCAGTCGGTAATAGCCAATACGCTGCAGGTATTCCAGTGCTTTTTCCCGGTCCGTCACGCGCATTCCACGCTTGATCAGCAGTTCAAGCTGCTCCTCATAGCCCATCCAAGGTTTCTTGTATGCCATGATGACGTGCCGTTATCTTTGTTCAGCGACCAGATAATAAACATTCTCAGAGAATCTTCGAACAATCCTCGCCAGCAAATACGTCACAGCACGAGATGCGGGACAAGGCGCCAGGGCATTGTTGAAACGACTCTGGCGCATTGCTGGTCTTACCCCCTCACGCCGACTGAAACACCAGCCCCGCGTGCTCGCGCATGGCGTGGAAGCGGATCTTCTTCCAGCGCTCCTCGGCCACCGTCAGGTCGCTGCGGTAGGTCACCATGAAGGTGGGGGCCTCGACCGTGTCCCACGCAATGCGGGCCGCGTTGGCCTCAATGAACTTCTTCAGCTCGTTCGGGTCCTCGGACGTGACCCAGCGGGCCATCTGGTAGCGGGCCGGCAGGAAGCGCGTTTCCACGCCATATTCGGTCTTCAGCCGGTGGGCCACCACCTCGAACTGCAGCTGACCGATGGCGCCCAGCAGCAGCGATCCGCCCAGATGCGGCCGGAAGACCTGGATGGCGCCTTCCTCGCCCAGCTGGGTGAGGCCGGTACGCAGCTGCTTGCTCTTCATCGGGTCAGCCAGCTCGACGATCTGGAAGAGCTCGGGCGCAAAGAAGGGCAGCCCGGTGAACTGCAGCTCCTCACCTTCGGTCAGCGTGTCGCCCAGCTGAAGCACGCCGTGGTTGGGCAGACCGATGATGTCGCCCGGCCAGGCGTCCTCCACCAGCTCGCGGCGCTGCGACAGGAAGGACATCACGTTGGTGGTGCGGAACTCCTTGCCGCTGCGCACCACCTTCAGCTTCATGCCGCGCTCGAAGCGGCCGGACGAGACGCGCAGGAAGGCGATGCGGTCGCGGTGGGCCGGATCCATGTTGGCCTGGATCTTGAACACCACGCCCGAGAACTTCTCTTCCGACGGATCGACCGTGCGCTGCAGGGCCGGCCGGGCCCCCGGCGGCGGCGCCAGATCCACCAGCGCGTCCAGCACCTCGCGCACGCCGAAGTTGTTGATGGCCGAACCGAAGAACACCGGTGTCTGCTTGCCGGCCAAGAAGGCGTCGCGGTCGAAGGGCTCGGAAGCACCGCTGACCAGCTCGATCTCGCCCTGGGCCTGCTCGTAGTACATGCCGAAGCGCTTGCGGGCCTCGTCATTGTCCAGGCCGGCCAGAATCTCGTCGTCCTCGGCGCCGGCACGGTCCTGCCCGGCGCGGAAGACGCGCATCTGTTCCTTCTTCAGGTCGATGACGCCGCCGAAGTTCTTGCCCATGCCCACCGGCCAGGTGAAGGGCGCCGTGGGCATGCCCAGCGTGCTCTCGATCTCGTCGAGGATCTCCAGCGGCTCGCGCACCTCGCGGTCCATCTTGTTGATGAAGGTGATGATGGGCGTATTGCGTGCCCGGCACACCTCCAGCAGGCGCAGCGTCTGCGGCTCGACGCCGTTGGCGGCATCGATGACCATCAGGGCTGCATCCACGGCCGTCAGCACCCGATAGGTGTCTTCCGAGAAGTCCTTGTGGCCCGGGGTGTCCAGCAGGTTGATGACGCAGTCGCGGTACTCCATCTGCATCACCGAGCTGGCCACCGAGATGCCGCGCTGCTTCTCGATCTCCATCCAGTCGGACGTGGCATGGCGCGACGCCTTTCGCGCCTTCACGCTGCCCGCGATCTGGATGGCCCCTGCGTACAGCAGCAGCTTCTCGGTGAGGGTGGTCTTGCCCGCGTCGGGGTGGGAGATGATGGCAAAGGTGCGGCGGCGGCGCACCTCGTCTTGCTGTGTGGTCATGGGGGTGGATTCTATCGGCAAACGGGGGCGTTCCCGCAGTTTCCGATGGGCCCATGGAAACGGACCGGGGCCTCCGGGCCGGGCATCAACAGCACGGGCAGACACACCAGCACCCCGAGCATTGGCATATTATGCCAATGTTGGTAGCATGCCTTCGTGTTCCGTCCAGGACTTCCCTTGCGCCCATGCCCACCCGAAACGTCGTTCTCAGCGAACATCACCACCACTTCGTGGAAGAACTGGTGCAGTCCGGCCGTTACCAGAATGCCAGCGAGGTACTGCGCGAAGGCCTGCGACTGGTGGAGCGACAGGAACAGGAACAGGCCTTGAAGCTGGAAGCGCTGAAGCGCGCCGTTCAGGAAGGCATGGACGACCTGGCAGCCGGCCACTACACGGATGTCGATGATGCAGGACTTGACGCCTTCATCGCCGACCTGGGCGATGCGGCATCCGCAAGCCTGCAAGACTCAGCAGCCAGACGGACAGGCCATTGAAGCCGCAATACCGGCTGACCCGCGCAGCCCAGGCTGACATCCGCAACCTGTTGGTCTGGAGCGAGCGGCATTTCGGCCTGGCTGCCCGCCAGCGCTACCAGCTGCTGCTGAGCACCGCACTGCGCGACGTGGCCTCCGACCCTTGCCGTGCAGGCAGCCAGTCCCGACCAGAACTGGGCTCCGATATCCGCTCATGGCACCTGCGCCTGAGTCGCCACCACATTCCATCGCCCACGGAAGCCGTCCACGCACCCCGGCACACACTGCTGTACGTGTCAGGCACATCGCCGCTGGCCATCCTTCGGGTTGTCCATGACGCCATGGAACCGGCTCTGATCAGGCGCAATACCGAACATCAATGACCAGACGACCCACGAGAAGATCATGAGAACCCCTGAAGACCTGCAAGGCATCACCCACCTGGGCAGCCAGAAGACCCAGTACCGGTCCGACTACGCGCCGGAAGTGCTGGAAGCCTTCGACAACAAGCACCCGGACAACGACTACTTCGTCAAGTTCGTCTGTCCGGAGTTCACCAGCCTGTGCCCGATCACCGGCCAGCCGGACTTCGCCACCATCGTCATCCGCTACATTCCCGGCCGGAAGATGGTGGAGAGCAAGTCGCTCAAGCTCTATCTGTTCAGCTTCCGCAACCATGGCGACTTCC
>ERZ772967.2956-NODE-2956-length-10597-cov-4.907513_pt1 | contig 10597 bp, 8 predicted proteins | sample MGYA00511677_ERZ772967 | MGnify/ENA primary metagenome ERZ772967 (study PRJEB29015, sample SAMEA2737931) | human oral metagenome | biome: human oral; feature: human-associated habitat; material: dental | place: China | collected 2146 ...
ACCGTTATGTCGTAGTCTTTGGCAACGAGGTATTTGGAGTAGGGCAACCTACAATAGATGCCTGTCGGTACAGTATAGAGATACCGCAGGCAGGCACGAAACACTCTCTTAATGTAAGTGTGGCGGCGGGTATAGTGATTTACGATTTTTTTGAAAAACTAAACTGTTCTCGTTAAATACGATATGGACATAGCGAATAATAAGAAAATGTATTTTTATCGATGAATATTATCAAAAAAGAAAACATTAATGGCATATATAGATTATTGAGCATTGTGGCATTGCAGGTTGTCATAGTATTATCTGCTTATTCCCAGTCGAATATTTTAGACGACCTGCAGCGAGCGGACGGTAATACCGAATCCACAGTGATTGTCTATCAAGATAGCACTATAACCGATGCTCTACTACGACAGCAGCCTGTAACTACCCAATCGAACTCTAATTTGTCGCGAGGGTGGAGTGTGCAGGTCTTTTCAGACAATTCCATCTCTGCGCGAGATATTGCTTTCCAGATAGAAAACAAGGTAAAAGAGCGTATGCCTAACGAGTATGTCAGAGCCGAGCGGCATGCTCCTTTTTGGAAGGTACGTGTCGGTCAGTTCGAATCGGTAGAAGAGGCTCAAGCCCTAAAAAACGTACTTTTACAAGAGTTTCCGGAGTTTAGGGGTGGTATCTATGTAGTGAAGTTCAATACGAGCAACGACTAATCGCTGTATATCAAATAAATATACTGTTTTTCAAAGAAATGAAGATTATATGTGTCGGTTGGAACTACTGCGAGCATAATGCCGAGATGAATCGCTCTGCAAAGCCCGATAATCCGATATTTTTTCTCAAACCCGATACCGCATTGCTACGAGAAAACAAGCCTTTTTTCTTGCCCGACTTCTCCGAGCAGATAGAGTATGAGTGCGAGCTTGTATATCGTATCGGGCGTATCGGTAAGAATATCAGCGAAAAGTTTGCACACCGATACTATTCGGAGATAGCTTTGGGAGTCGATTTTACGGCACGCGACTTGCAGGCTGCCTGTCGTCGGCAAGGTGCTCCTTGGGAAGTGGCAAAAGCCTTCGATAATTCGGCTGCAATAAGCGATTTTATAAATATATCATCGGTAGACGATGAGTTAAACTTCTCTCTATCAATCAATGGCAATGTCGTACAATCGGCTTCGGCTTCGGATATGATTTTTTCGATAGACCGAATCATATCACACATAAGTAAGTATATCACACTGAAAATAGGCGACTTGATATACACAGGTACCCCCGCAGGAGTAGGAAGAGTACATATCGGCGACCGCCTGCAAGGATTCATAGGCAATCGTCTGATGTTCGATTTTGTTGTCAAATAAACAGATTATCAACGATATTAGCCACAACGAGCGAGATATAATATTGATTATGTACATCATAGTAAACAGTATAAAAAAGATATTTTGGGCTATAATGCTGCTTTCTGCCGTTTCGGCTGCAGCACAGGCAAACGACGGAAGTCGTTATGCTTCGCAGTCGGTATTGGCTACGGGAAGGTGGGTAAAAATATCGGTAGACCACAGCGGCATATACTCTCTATCGTACGAAGATATAAAAGCGATGGGAATCGAACCGCAAAATGTGCGTATATACGGCTATGGCGGTGGGCTACTGAGCGAAGATTTTTCTACACCATACATCGACGACCTGCCCGAAGTACCTATCGATATGCAGAAAGGAGCCGACGGAATATTCAACGAGGGCGACCACATACTCTTCTATGCACAAGCAAATATATTATGGCGCTACAATAGCGAGAAAGGCACTTTCTCACATATACGCAACCACTACTCAGACCTTGGTTATTACTTTGTTACATCCAAGTCGGGGAGTGCCAAGCAGATACCGACTATGCCCGAAGAGAGCGGTACGGTGGTATCTACCATCGCATCGTTCAACGACTATTTGCTACAAGAGAGCGAGATAAAAAACGAGGCACAAGGAGGTAGAGTATTTTACGGAGAAAAATTCAGTCGGCAGACGCCGTCGTATTCATTTAATATATACAGACTCAATATAGAGAATGTAGAGGCGAAAATGTTCGTAGATATGGCTAATAAAACCATCTACAAAAACAATATCGAAGTAAACATCAACGGAGTAAAAATCAAGACAATACCTCTAAAAAAACGCCCCGACAACAACTACCAAGTATTAGAGCCCACAAACGATACCGTAACTTTCGTACCCAATTCGACAAATACATTTAATATAACTCTCACCTCCGCCAATCCGTCTTTGGAAGCCTATCTCGACTATTTCGAAATCAATTTTAAACGGGAACTGAGTATGACGGGCGACGAGTTATATTTTCGTTCGGTCGATTATATCGGTCGCAATCAGTTGTCTAAGTTCGTATTGAGTGGCGCCGATGCCGATACCGAGATATGGGACATTACAGACCGAAACAATATAGAGAAGGTAAATACTACTCTCAGTGGCAGACAACTCTCTTTTGTAGCCAATACCAATGAGTTGCGTCAGTTTGTAGCGATATCGACTCGGAAAACGTTCCCCAAGCCCAATATTGTAGGTGTCGTCGACAATCAGAACTTACACTCTATGCCTCAGGCAGATATGATTATCGTTTCACACAGCGATTTTTTAGGAGAAGCCTACCGACTTGCAGAATATCATAGAGCGAAAGAGGGAATCTCGGTCAATGTGGCAGATGCTGAAGCCATATACAATGAGTTTTCGAGTGGTACGCCCGATGCTACGGCATATCGTCGTTTTGTAAAGATGTTTTACGACCGCTCTCAGACTCAAGGTACTACGACACCCAAGTGGTTGTTGCTTCTGGGCGACGGTATATACGACAATCGCGGTATCATAAGCGGTAGCGACGAATATCGGAAATTACTCACCTACCAAGCTTATAACTCTGTAAATAAAATACATGCATATACTTCCGACGACTATTTCGGATACCTCGACGATAACGATATTGCTATGTCGCCTTCGGCAAGCCTCGACATCGGTATCGGACGTCTGCCCGTATATACCGTACAGCAAGCTAAAGCCGCCATCGACAAGACTATAGCCTATATCGACAACAAACTTCACGGAGAGTGGAAAAACCGTATGCTATTCATTGCCGACGACGGCGACAACAATATCCATATCAGAGACTGCGACAGTATCGCAAATTTCACTCAGAGAGAAAATAACGATATACTGATAAAAAAGCTCTATTTAGATGCCTACAAACAAGAGACTTCTGCTTCATCTGAGAGTTACCCTCTGGTAAACAGTATTTTAGACAACTATATAAGGCAAGGCGTATTGCTTATAAACTATATGGGGCACGGTTCGCACCTCCAATGGTCCAACGAGAAGATATTGGATATAGACAAAATAACATCTATGGTAAACGACAAATATCCCATATTTATCACCGCCACTTGCGACTTCTCGGCATACGACCAGTTCGACCCGTCGGGAGGCGAGCAACTGATATGGAATCCTATCGGAGGCACTATGGCTCTGATAACTACTACCCGTACCGTATATGCAAGTGCAAATGCAGACCTCAACTATCATCTTTTGGATAATATATTCGATACCGACGCATCGGGTAACCCGTTGAGTATGGGCGAGATACTTCGTAAGGCAAAAAACGAACAGACGGCATCCGACAACAAGTTCTCTTTCACTCTATTAGGCGACCCATCGCTACGACTCAACTATCCGTATCAGGCAAAGGTAGTAACCGACAGCATCAACCATAGGGCAATAACAGCCCAATACGATACTATTTCGGCTCTGAGCGAAGTTACTCTATCCGGACATATTGCCAATCTTTCGGGTAATATTATAAATGGCTACAACGGAGCACTTTATATAAATATATTCGATAAGATCGAAAAAGTAAAAACTTTGGCAAACGACAAAGGCAGTACGCCATTCGAATACAAAGACCGTCCGAATATTATTTTCCGTGGCTCTACATATATCGACAACGGCAAATGGTCTGTTAAGTTTTTAGTTCCCAAAGACATAAAATACGATTTCGGAAAAGGAAGAATCGTGTACTATGCTACCGAAAATGGTTTAGGTATAGAGGCAAACGGCAGTTTCGAGGATTTTATAATAGGAGGCGAAAACCCAAATCCTCCGCTCGACAACGAAGGTCCTCAAGTACAGTTGTTTATCAATTCTCGCGCATTCAAAGAAGGACAGAAGGTAAATGCTTCTCCGCTTTTCATAGCCGATTTATACGATAATAGCGGCATCAACACTACAGGTTGCGGTATCGGGCACGATATTGTGTTAAGAAAAAATGTCGGCGACAAAGAGGAGATTGTACTAAACGACTATTACGAATCGAACTTAGGCGACTATCGGTCGGGAACGATTAAATATCAGATAGATAATCTCGAGAAGGGTGTATATAATATGTGGTTTAGGGCGTGGGATTTACAAAACAATTCGACGTCGAAACAGATAACGTTCGAAGTTACAGACCAGACATCTATCGACGCTCAAGTAACGGTCTATCCTAATCCGGCAAAAGACTTCGTAAAAATACTTATAACGCACGATAGACCATACAAAGCCCTTAATACCACACTGCAAATATACGACGTAACAGGCAGATTCATTGCCGACAAACACATGAAACAAGCCTCACTCGGCAACCGTACGGAACTGACTCTGAATTTCGTTGCCGACCGTATCCCCATAAATCGGGGCATTTACTTTATAAGGATTGTGCTATCGACCGATGGCGAAAAAAGTACGTCGAAACCTATAAAACTTATAATTCAATAGAATAAGCCCATCGTGGACAACAAAAAGGAATACATCGTACAATAAAAAATATAGTTTCTCGTTGGTATTGGAAAATAAAATATTAATTTTGCAATGATAAGTAATATCATTTCCGACGACCAATTTTATTGTCTCGTTGGAACCATAGTGTTTTTTAGATAAATAATTTTAAATCAAACATATAAAAATCAAAAGTATGAAGAAAGTCTTTTTATTAGGATTGATTTCTATGGCTGCTACACTGTCGTTTGCCCAGAAAAAAGAAGACATATTGAGTGTTTATAATCCTCTTATAACAGGTGTTCCTTCGTTGGGTATAGCTCCCGACGCTATTGGTGGCGGTATGGCAGACATAGGTATTGCCTCCGAGCCTACTATGGCATCGCAGTATTGGAACTCATCGAAATATGCTATGATGGAAAGTAATGGAGGTGCTACTTTTAGCTATACTCCTTGGTTGAGAAAAATCGTAAGTGACATAGACTTAGCTTATTTAGCCGGATATTATAAACTTAGCGAGCAGGCAGGTACATTGAGTGCTTCGTTGAGATATTTTTCGCTTGGTAATATCAATCTTACCAATATGCAAGGCAAAAGTCTGGGTACGGCTAAACCTTACGAAATGGCATTAGACCTTGGATATTCGAGACGTCTTGCCGAAAACTTTTCTATGGGTGTGGCTCTACGCTTCGTATCGTCCGACCTGAGTGCACAGACAGAAAATTATCACGTAGGAATAGGCGTAGCTGCAGACGTTAACGGGTATTATACTTTGCCTATCGAAGTATCTTCGGGTACATCTAAGTTAGGCCTCGGCTTCAATATCTCCAATATCGGTACAAAAATTTCTTACGACAACGGTACAACAAGCAATTTTATGCCTACAAATTTGGGGCTGGGAGCTTCGTACCTCATACCTCTCGACCAATACAACAGACTCTCTATCAACCTCGACCTCAATAAACTGATGGTGCCATCGCGTAGGTCGAAAAACACAAACGGTTTCGACAAATCAAACCCCGACACTTGGTTGATGAGCGAAGAACAGTATAACAGTATCGGAGTAGTACAGGGTATTTTCTCGTCTTTTGGCGATGCTCCCAATGGTTTCGGCGAAGAGATGCAGGAAATAAACTTCTCTACCGGTCTCGAATATGCTTACAACGAACAGTTCTTTTTGCGTGGCGGTTACCACAACGAAGCACAAAACAAAGGTAATCGTAAGTTTTTTGCTATGGGAGCAGGCTTTAAATGGACTGCATTCCGCCTCGACGTAGGATATCTTATCGGAGTATCTCAAAACAACCCGCTCGACCAGACGCTCCGTTTTACTCTTACATTCGATATGCAAGGACTCAAAGACTTAGCTAATTGATGGTTGTTAGATAATAATTGAAGAACGACTACTTATTTTTCGGAAATAGGTAGTCGTTTTTTTTTGATATGTTTTCTACCTTTATTTATTTGTACTATTGAAACGCAGATAGTTACTGAGATTTTCTTCGGTTTTTATCTGGCTCAGATTAGTATCCGATATTATCACTATATCGAAGTTACTCAATAGATTTTTTCCGGCAAAGTTGCTATCGGTCTCTATAAGACGCTTGTACCAATTGCCTTCATCGAGGCTATCCATACCCGATATTACCAATATCTCTTTGCGGCCGAGCTTGAGTATGTCGAAGTCGAAGTCTTTGACCATGAATTTATTGAAGTTGTAGGCGGCAAGGTCGTAGAGCATATCGTTCATAATCTTTTTGTCTGCCTTGGTAGGTATCAGCAGTATATTGTGTCTTTCGGCAATATTACTAGAAAATTTTTCGACATCTTTCTTGATGCTATCGATTTCGTTTTTAGCCTCTTGCGAACGACGTTCGTTTATATTTTCTGTAACTTGTGTCGCTGCCTGTTGCTTACGTCCTTGCCTTACGAGAGCCAATATATCTTTACTTATAGGAGTTACCTCCGAATCGGGATATTTCGATATGATAGTATCGAGGCGCGACTCCATAGTATCTTTAAGTCCGAGCTTGGCAGCCGATAGAGCATCGAGGAAAGCAAACTTCGGCAAGTGTTCGGACATCGGGAAGTGTTGGTTCATAGAGGCATAATTGTCTCTGACTTTTTGTAATTTACCTCCTATGTATGCTTCGTATGTAGTGCGATATAGACTATCTTGTACAAGTAGCATTTTCCGCACATTATTTGCGTAGTTTGTATCTGCAAGTATCACAGCGTATTTGCTCGTAGGATACTCTGCGAGTAATTTACGTCGAAATACCTCCTGCTCATCGGGTAAATTCAACTTCCCATTTATCTGATACTCTATGAAATATGTCTCTGCCTTACGTTCGTCGGTTGGGAAACGACTTTGAAAAGTTCGATACGTGCTATCGGCACTATTGATATCGTTCATCTTGGTATAGAAGATATTACCCATATTATATAGAGCTGTTGCTATCAGCTGATTGGCTATCTGTTTCGACTGTTCGGTCGTAGGTATCTGAGCCAGATAGTATTCCGGGCTGTATTTGTCTTGCGTCGTTGAGTCTTTGGCTGTGGTAATATTGGTATCAGTTTTGTTAGAGGCTTCCGAGCCTTCGATATTATTGGCTGTGGGTGTCTTTACCAGGCGGTTCCAACTGTCTTCGAGAGGACGGTTGCCCCAACGTTTTTTGAAATCCGCTTTACCTTGTTTTAGCGACGATGTATTGTAAAAATACCATTCGTTGCTACCTCTTCCTATCATATTGCTACTCAGTGGGTCGAAGCTTATACCACCTGCTTTGTCGGCTACTTCCAAAGCTGCTCTATCGGTAGAGTCTTTGGCTCGTTTTTTGTCTGCCTCTATAAGTTTCTTTATAATTTCGTCGATTATCTTTCGCTGTGCCGCCTCGGGCATTGTAGATAGACGTAGCAGGCTGTCTTGCAACTGTACGGTATTGTAGTTTTGTGCCAATTCGGACAGAGTCTGGGAGCGATTCTCGGCTTTTTTATACTCCTTGTGTGTATTTGGCATAATTACAATGACCGAATCGTAATATAATCCCGATAGGATATACTCTTTTTTATCATAATATAGTTCGGCAATACGTAGAGCTACCTGAGCTTTATCTATCCCGTTTCGGGTACTTTTTGCCATAGCCGTCTTATAACTTTCTATTGCCTTATCGAGTTTGTTGTCTTCTAAATACTTGTTACCTATGGCATAGTATATCTGATCTAAATACGTTTTGTTGTTCGACGACAATGCCATACGTTGCAGCGTTTTAAGTGATTTTTTTGTGTTTCGCTCGAGAGCTGCCGCTCGAAGTCTAGCATTGAATATCATCTCATAATTGGTTGCGAGGCGTTGGGCTTCGATGTAGTATTGGCGAGCCTTGTCGTTGTTTTTCTCTCTTTCGTATAGCTGTGCGAGAACAAAACCGAATCGTGCTTTTTCATATTTATTTTGAGACTTGTCGATAGCATCTTCGAGATAACCGATTGCCTCACTATATCTTTTGAGATTCAGCATCAGATTGGCGGCAAATGCCATATATGTAGGGCGAAGACTCGTAGGAATGTTAGATGATTTTATCTGCGAAAAATGGCTCTCTGCCTCGTGCAACCATCCCATATCGGTATACGTACGCAATTTCCACAGTTGTGCACCATATAGAATATTAGGGTTTTCGGGATAATGTCTGAGTATATAATTGAAAGTGGCTATTGCTTCGACAAAATCGGCTTTGTAATATTCGGCTTTGCCCATAAGAAGCCACGCCTTGGGAATCTGCGGATTAAACTCCTCTTGCTCTCGATATGCCCTAAACTCTTTGTCGCTCATTCCCATAGGTTTGCTTGTGGGTTTCGAACGAATCGAATGTAATTTTATAGCCTTCCGACACTTCTCTATCGTAGTATTCAGCTGCGATGATATGCTTGAGGTAGTCTCCTTATTTACAGTAGGATATAGTGGTAAAACATCAGAATAATCGTCTGTATTGGCGAGTATTAGAGCGTTCTGAGCTTCGTTGAAAGATGTAGCTGCATTGAATCCGACATTGTATTTTACTGCAAATCCCTGATATGCACGAGACGTCCAAGTATTTTTCTTGGGAGAACAAGCAAAAAGTATTATAAATATTAGGCAAAAAGAGGCTCTAATTTTTTTCATTTTACTTAGTGTGTTGATATTTTGTTGCTTTTCGAGAGAGAATCAATGTTAGTTTTCGGCAGACAATATCTTGTTGATATCTTCTTCCGTCCGATGCAGTTTCGACTTACAGAAAGTTATAAGTTTCGTAGCTTCAGCTACATACTCTGTAAGTACATCTATATCGTACTCTTCGTTTTCTATACTACCTACGATATCCTCGAGGCGTTTGATAGCATCGGAATATTTCAAACTATCTGTATTCGACTTATTTTTAGGGGTTGCCATATAACGATATTTGTATATATATTAGTTTTATATCGGACTATACCGATATTTATATGCAAAGTTATCTATTTTTCGATATTCACGGTCAAATATTGCCATTTTTCCGAAACATTTCAGACACAAAGAGTATTTTTTTGTGTATGAAAAAGTTGTAAATTCGTTATTATCAGCGACATATTACTTGCAAAAAAAAATTTGTTTATATATAAATTAGTTGTAATTTTGCAGTCGATACATAGATATAATAATTGTACAGAGAGTAACAACAATTAAATAATAACTTAATTTTATAATTTGAGATTATGAAAAAATTTGGATTGATCCTAATGGTTGCAGCCGTTATGGTTGCATGTGGTAACAAAGCCAAAGAAGCCGAACAGGCTCGTTTGGACTCTATTGCAAGAGCAGACTCTATTGCTCGCGTTGAGGCAATGATTGCCGATTCTATCGCTAAGGCTGCTGAGGCTCAGGCTACGGCAGATTCTGCCGCAAAAGCTCAGGCTATAGCAGACTCTATTGCTGCTGCCGACGCTAAAAAAGCAGGCAAACCGATGCCTAAAAAACAACCGGTTGCTAAGAAAGCTAACACTACTTCTTCCGAAAAAATTACAATACGAGAACAAGATATTGTAAGGAAGGAAGTAAAGCAACAAGAACCTGCAAAACCTCGCACTCCTGCCGAAGCTGCCGAAGCTGCCGAAAGAGCTAAGAAAGAAGCTATTAAAAATGCTCGCACTCCTGCCGAAGCCGCAGAAGCTGCCGAAAGAGCTAAAAGAGAAAGCACAAAATAAATAAAACATTATATTTAGTAACAAATAAATAGTAATAAGAAGATGAAAAAATCAATTGTTGCATTGACAGTAGTATTAATGGCTACTTTATCTATTATGACTTCTTGCAAAAAAGAAGAAGGTTTGACTCTTAAAGACTTAGCTGGTTATACCTTTGAAGGAAAACAAACCAATGATGACAAGGGTGTGGATACATATACGTTATCTTTTGACAAAACCGAACAGGCTTTTGTATTTAAAACTACACTTTCGCCTATTCCATACGCCGGCACTTACGAAATCAGCGGTACTTCTGTAATACTGAAATATGTGCCTGCCGGTAATACAGAAACTCTTAAGAGTGAAGGACCTAAGAAATTGATTTACCGAGTAAAAGATAAGGACGTTGTTCTCACAAGAAAGTAAATTAATGATTCTCATAAAAAAGAGGTGTCTCGTATTTTGAAGCACCTCTTTTTTGTTTGTGTGTCGCGAGGGCGGGGATCATTCTTTGAGCGAGTTCCAGCCCTGAGCCTTGAAAGCTATCCGCTGTCCGTCGCGTGTTACGAGGTTCATACCGTCGTCTTGCT
>ERZ772967.2958-NODE-2958-length-10591-cov-2.872437_pt1 | contig 10591 bp, 10 predicted proteins | sample MGYA00511677_ERZ772967 | MGnify/ENA primary metagenome ERZ772967 (study PRJEB29015, sample SAMEA2737931) | human oral metagenome | biome: human oral; feature: human-associated habitat; material: dental | place: China | collected 2146 ...
ATTGCCTGTACGACTCCCACTATAAAAATCGGTTGTGCCAGCTATCTTCCAAAGGCACTTCCCAATTCTCTTCGTATTCTATTTTAGTATTCACCAAATTGTTGAACACTATAGTCTGTGCCGATACTGCTTTTTCTTTTACCATTTTTTTGAAATCGGCAAGGTTTTTATAGGCGATGTGTTCACCTTGACGGTAACTCACATTCATACGGTCAAGCAATGTAACGTTGTATTGGGCTTCAAGCTCTTGAATAAAGTGCGCTAAAGCATCAAGAGAACAACCTCCTACACCGTGGGCATCGGGTAATGCTCCTATAACTATAAATCGGTTATAGCGCAATTCAAATGATGATAGCAAATCCTTGCCGTGCACCATCCAGTGGTTTATAAATTCTTCTAATTGTGTATGCAGTTGCTTTTGCTCTTCTTCTGTAAAGCTACGGTTGCATTGGTATACCCACACACGGGCATCATCGGGGAGTTCTTTAAAATCTCTATACACTTATCTAATGATTAATTGTTAATAATTAATTCACAGTTTGTCCCTCTCCTTGGGAGAGGGGAACGGGGTGAGGACTTACTTCTTCATTAGCCTATCCAAGTTTCTCTTGTTATCACGATCTTTAATAGTTTCGCGTTTATCGTACAATTTCTTACCGCGTACTAAGGCTATATCCATTTTAGCCAAACCTTTTTCGTTAATAAAGAGTTTGAGAGGTACAATAGTAAGCCCGCTATTTTTCACTTCTTTATTGAGTTTGCGTAGTTCTTTTTTCTGCAAAAGCAGTTTGCGTTCGCTTTTGGGGCGGTGGTTGTAATAGGTGCCAAAGTCATATGCTTCAATGGTAGAGTTGATTACGAAAAGCTCTCCTTTATCGTTAAACTCGCAAAAACTCTCAGCTATAGAAGCCTTTCCTAACCTGATAGACTTTATCTCGGTACCCACGAGCACAATCCCCGCCGTGTATTTGTCGAGGATTTCATATTCAAATTTCGCCCGTTTGTTGAGTATTTGTACTGTTTCCTGAATCATAGCACAAAAGTAGTAAATTTGTTACATATAGCAAGCCTTTTTTAAGTTTTTTTGTACTTTTGCCAAAAATCACTCTTATGAAATACCTCTTACAACTTTTTATATTATTATCAGTGTCCTCACTTTTAGCGCAGCAGAATGATTTTGTGCTTCTCAGAAGCCTTTCTAATGACTTTGTATTCGATATGAAATATGCCACACCCGATAATTTCCTCAAACAAGCAGTATATGATTGTGGTGAGTGTTATCTCCGTAAGAGTACTGCAAAGGCTTTGGTAAAAGCTAATGAAGAGTTTAAATCGTTGGGATACCGCATTAAATTGTTCGACTGCTACCGACCGCTTTCGGTACAGAAAAAGATGTGGAAGATACTTCCAGGTACCCACTACGTAGCAAACCCCGCGAAAGGTTCTAAACACAATCGCGGGGCTGCTGTCGATCTTACCCTTGTAGATGCACAAGGCAAGGAATTAGATATGGGTACTCCTTTTGATTTCTTTGGTAAAAAAGCACATCACACTTGCACGACCCTCCCTAAAAAGGTACTTGAGAATCGCAAGTTGTTGAAGGATGTACTCAACAAATATAACTTTAAATCTATTTTCTCAGAGTGGTGGCACTATGAGTACCGTCCCGAAATGCAATCTAAAGTCGAAGACTTCCAATGGCAATGTAAATAAAATGTCTCTTCTGTCGTGATACGACTCTTCACACACTTTGCCAAAGTTTCTAATTGCTTGTCGTGTTACGACTATTTTAAGTTTTGAGGTACTTCCAAAATCTCTATACTTTTCACTCTCATAGCGTTTTGCACCAAGTGTCTCGTATATTCCGGATAAGGCTTTCCCGCTTTTGGGGCTCCCATATTACATTCACCATCAGAGCCACCTCCTCCGTTAATCCACAAATAAGCATCGGCGTGTGCACCTGTGGTTTTGGTAGTGCTACGTGGGCCTAAAGCTGCATTAAAGTTATTGCAAGAGTTATAAGGAGCATTTGCATTCTGGTGTTTAGGTCTATTGATACCACTGCGCCCTGTGTCAATCACGTAATGCACATCTTTAAAACCTTTAGAAGCTAAGTAAGTTACAAATCTTTCTGCTCCTGCTTGTTCTTCAGCAGTGCCTCCTAAGCCCGAAACATTCAGTGCGAAACCACGCATATATTTTAAACCTCCATCTATAATAGCATTGGCAACAGCTTCAGGGTGTTTTGTGACCAAATCAGAATTCCCAGCGTGAATATAGCTCGCTACATTAGGGTTGTTCTTATTTAGTTTTTCAGCGGCGTAACTAAGCAGTTCAGCACGCTCATTGTATTTAGCTGAGCCTCTTGGGTGACCGCAGTAGTTAATGGCATCAGGCTCAATAATAACCACCGCCCGGCGTTGTCCAATAATGGCACTTACACGGTCTATCCACTCTTTGTAAGAAGCAGCATTAGGGTGTCCACCTTTTGAAAACGACCCACAATCGCGATTGGGAATACCGTAAAGCACCACAATAGGTGTTTTGCGAGCGCGTTCTGCTCCCTCAACGAAGTTTTTAAGCCAACGGTCATTTTTCTCTTTACCACCACTACCAGGACTAACACCACCGTCATACCAACCTCCGCAGGGCGTACCATACACTTGGTAATACAGCTTTTTCAACTCGGCATTTTTTTCATTTTTTACTGCATATAACCGAGAAGGTTTCAAATAAAAATCCCAATCATAAGGTATTTGAGTTTGCGCATTTTGGGGCGTATCTTCCCCTGATTTTTCACAGGCGGTCATTACCCATAAAAAAGCTATTAAGGCTAGTAATTTCTTCATAATCTTTAATCTTATTTATGTCTTAATTTGGCAAAGATAGGAATTTATTTTCATTTACCCAAAATTATTTTCTAATTAATTTTTCCAGTCGTTTTCCTCCGTTTGCTCTCCGCTTTTTCACCACCTTGTCTCTACTTTTCCTTTGTTTATTGTCTATCTGCCGTGTGGCTCGCACCGTCATTTATCCGTTTATATGTACGAACTTTGCTAAAGTTTCAAAATTTGCCAAAGTTGAAATCTACTAATAAACCTTTTTTTATTTTTATCTTAGCTTTAACTTACCCCCACTTTTCCTTCGTCATTTCTTTATCTGCCCGTGCGGCTCGCACCGTCATTTGTTCGTCATTTGTTCGTCATTTGTTCGTTCATTGTTCGTTCATTGTTCGTCTTTTGTTCGTCATTTGTTCGTTCATTGTTCGTCTTTCCTTCGTTCTTTGTTCGTCTTTCCTTCGTTCTTTGTTCGTTCTTTGTTCGTCTTTTGTTCGTCTTTTGTTCGTCTCACTTTTTGGTTACTACACTCCCTCTCCTTGGGAGTAGTCTCCGAATAGGAGAGTATGTGATTGGGGAGAGGATATTTTCTTCGTCTTTTCATTATCTGCCCGTGCGGCTCGCACCGTCTTTTGTTCGTTCATTGTTCGTCTTTCCTATAAGCTCTTTATATCTACATTATTTTATTCTCCCGTCCCCATTTGCTAATTGACTCATTTACTAATTTACTAATTTTATCTGTCTGTTGCGCTACGAGCTCACACTTTACCTTTTACCTTTTATCTTTTATCTTTTACCTTCAACAATTGGCATTGTGGTATTAATAGCACATTTGCTAATTTCAAATAAATACTGTACCTTTGCCAAAGTTTTTTTGATAGCTTGTCGTATAACGACTTTGGGCAATGCTCAATATAATATGAAAGTTACAGTAATTACTAACGTCTGAAAAAACTAACAACCGATGAAAGGAATTATATTAGCAGGCGGTTCAGGTACACGCCTTTACCCCATTACTAAGGGAGTTTCTAAACAATTACTCCCTATTTACGATAAACCAATGATTTACTACCCATTATCAGTGCTGATGCTTTCGGGTATTCGCGAGATATTGGTAATTTCTACTCCTCAGGACTTACCAGGTTTTGAGCGCCTCTTAGGTGACGGTTCCGACTTCGGTATTCGTCTTAGCTATGCCGAGCAACCCAGTCCCGATGGCTTGGCTCAAGCTTTTATCATAGGCGAAGAGTTTATAGGTGATGACGATGTGTGCCTGGTATTAGGAGATAATATTTTCTACGGACAGAGTTTCTCGAAAATGCTCGCTCAAGCGGTAGAGAATGTAAAGAAAGAACGCAAAGCTACTGTCTTTGGTTATTACGTAAAAGACCCTGAACGTTATGGAGTAGCTGAGTTTGACACCGCGGGCAATGTGCTTAGCATTGAGGAAAAACCCACACAGCCTAAATCTAACTATGCGGTAGTAGGACTCTATTTTTACCCCAATAAAGTAGTGAAAGTAGCCAAAAGTATCAAACCCTCAGCACGAGGTGAATTGGAGATTACTACGGTGAATCAAGAGTTTCTAAACGACGGCGAATTAAAAGTACAACTTTTAGGGCGCGGTTTTGCGTGGCTTGATACCGGCACCCACGATTCGCTTAGCGAGGCATCGAACTTCGTAGAAACCTTAGAGAAACGTCAAGGACTCAAAATTTCTTGTTTGGAAGAAATAGCCTATCGCAAGGGTTGGATTACCGTTGAAAAGTTACAAGAGTTAGCAAAACCAATGCTCAAAAACCAATATGGGCAATACCTTTTGCAATTAACGATGAACAATAGATAATTTGCTTTTCCAAATAACCTAACGCTAAAACCTAATCTATGCTGGCGCGAGCTTGTAGCTCGTGCCTCCTAACATCTAACCTCCTAAAAAATGGCAAAACTAAAAACAGCATATTTCTGTCAGAATTGCGGAGCACAATACAGCAAATGGCAAGGACAGTGTTACGTCTGCAAGCAGTGGAATACCATTGTGGAAGAAGTCGTACAGAAAGACACTGCTCCTGCTTGGCAAGAGAAAGAATCACCTATCAAGAGTAAAGCTCCTAAGTATATCTCTATTTCGCAAATCGATACACAACAGGAGGCGCGCCTCAACAGCAACAACCACGAATTGAATAACGTCTTGGGAGGCGGAATTGTACCCGGTTCGGTTACTCTTTTAGGAGGAGAACCAGGGATAGGCAAGAGTACGCTACTGCTACAAATAGCCCTCAATTTGCCTTATCGTACGCTCTACGTATCGGGGGAGGAAAGTGAGAAACAGATAAAAATGCGCGCTGACCGTATTCCGCATAAGCTCGATAATTGCTTTATTCTCACTGAAACTAAGACGCAAAATATCTTTCAGCAGATAAAAGAACTCCTGCCTGAAATTGTGATTATAGACTCTATACAAACGCTACAATCTGATTATATAGAAGCATCGGCAGGAAGCATCTCACAGATAAGGGAATGTACTTCTGAGCTAATTAAGTTCGCTAAGACTACGCATACTCCTGTGATTCTCATCGGGCATATCACTAAAGACGGACAGATAGCTGGGCCTAAGATATTAGAGCATATGGTTGATACTGTCCTGCAGTTTGAAGGCGACCGCAACCACGTGTATCGTATTTTACGTTCGTTAAAAAACCGCTTTGGCTCTACCTCAGAACTCGGTATTTACGAAATGCTCAGCAATGGTCTGCGTGAAGTGAACAACCCTTCAGAGATACTTATTTCTAAGACTGATGAGACTATCAGTGGTACTACAATAGCTGCTACCTTAGAAGGTATGCGACCTCTGATGATTGAAATACAAGCCCTTGTGAGTACAGCCGTTTATGGCACACCTCAGCGCAGCACCACAGGTTTTAATGCCAAACGACTGAATATGCTCTTGGCCGTACTCGAAAAACGTGCAGGTTTCCGCTTAGGAGCAAAAGACGTATTTCTAAATATTACAGGGGGTATCACTATTGATGACCCCGCCACTGACTTAGGGGTAGCCATGGCAATACTCTCATCTAACGAAGATATTGCTATTGAAAAAGATGTTTGTTTTGCTGGTGAAGTAGGTCTTGGCGGAGAAATACGCCCTGTACAGCGAGTAGAACAGCGCATTACAGAGGCTGAAAAGTTAGGTTTTAATACTATTTTCATTTCTAAATACAACAAGATAGCCCTTAAAAACACTAAAATTAAGATTGTAAAAGTTGCCAAAATAGAAGATGCTATTGGTGAACTTTTTGGATAAGAAGACTTATATATGCTTAAGAAACTCTTTCAAGATACAGCTATTTACGGAATTGCAACCGTATTGCCACGTGTGATGACGCTTTTGCTCACACGTCTCTACGTTAGTAAGCTCGACACTAATGATTTCGGTATTTATTCAGGTATTTTTGTGTATCTTATTTTAGGCAATGTGTTGTTGTCGTATGGTATGGAAACGGCTTTTTTTCGTTTTATGAATAAAGGTGAACAAAAAAAGCAAGTACAATCTACTGCACTTACTTCTCTAACTGTATCTTCTTTATTTTTCCTACTAGTTGCCTATCTGCTAAGAGAATCTATAGCCTCGTGGCTTAACTACAAAGTAGAGCACATTGTTTTTGGCATCTATATAATGGTGCTTGATGCTTTAGTAGTAATCCCTTTTGCATGGTTGCGCAACAAAGGTAAAGCAAATCTCTATGCGTTTGTAAAAGTAGGAAATACAGCACTAAATTTAGCTCTAAACATCTACTTCTTAAACTATTTATCTCAGGAAAGTATCGCTGCTAACGGAGGAGTGTATTACATCTTCTTAGCCAATGTTATAGCAAGTTTAGCAACTCTAATAGTGCTACTGCCTATCTATATCAAAATACGTTTTAGATTTTATTACTCGCTGTGGAAAGAAATGATGATTTATGCCTTCCCTGTACTTTTAGCAGGTATTGCTTTTGCTGTAAACGAAGGCTTTGACCGCGTATTCTTACGTATGCTACTCCCTGAAGAGACAGCTGACGCTACTATAGGTATTTATTCTGCCTGTTATAAAATGGGAGTGTTTATGAATCTTTTTGTAAGTGCTTTTAAGCTCGGAGTAGAGCCTTTCTTTTTCAGTAGTGCTCAGGATAAGAATGCTCCTAAGACATATGCCCGCATTACTGAATATTTTATCGTATGTAGTGGTTTTATATTAGTTTTTATCACTGTATTTACTGATGTATTCAAACTTATCTTGATACCCAATAAAGCTTATTGGGAAGCTCTTTGGATAGTACCTATCGTCTTACTTGCCAATCTCTGTTTGGGTATCTACCACAGTCTTTCGGTATGGTACAAAGTAACTGACCGTACCAGCTTTGGAGCTATTGTATCATTAGTAGGTATGGCACTTACAGTACTTTTCAATTTTGCTTTAATTCCTTGGCTTAGTTATAAAGGAGCAGCATTAGCAACCCTTATCACCTACGGAGCAATGATGAGCATCTCTTATTACTACGGACAAAAATACTACCCTATACCTTATAACAAACGAAAGATAAAAGTATTTCTTGGTATGAGTGTACTCTTCTCTTTCTTAGAGTTTTACCTTTTCAACTGCAATATCTATATTGGGTGCGTATTTCTACTTATTTACGGTTACTTAGCTAGTCTAACCTTAAAGTTTAGATTTCGAAAAAATAAAAAGACTGCCCTTTAAGAGCAGTCTTTTTGTGTGTTTATAAACTAAAAAGTTTCGTTTTTTCATCTTCTTTAGCGCGCATCAACTCGCTATCTGCAGGTGTTTTATCCTTATAGCCACAAAGATGCAAAATCCCGTGTGCTAAGACTCGTAAGAGTTCCTGTTCAAAGGTTACTCCAAAAATATCTGCATTTTCTCGCACTCTTTCTATTGAGATATAAATATCAGAGTTAAGGGTAATACCTTCTGTATAATCAAAAGTAATAATATCTGTAAGAGTATCATGCTGCAAGTATTGCACATTTATTTTATGCAAATAAACATCATCACAGAATATATAGTTGATATCGCCTATTTTCTTTCCTTCTGAAAGGGCAATCTGTTTCACCCATTGCTTCACCTTATTTTTATGATAAGGAAAAACAAAAGATGTTTCATTAAAAAAAGCTATCATTATTTATTCTTCTCTTTATAAGTACTAATACCCAAAAGCATATATATTGGTGAAAAACCAATCATTATGGTTACTAATAGTAAGATAGATATAGCTCCAAGCACAGAAGCTACCGTTACAGAAAACTCATTATACAAACCTAAAATAGCAATAACTACTATTATCAAAAGGCGGATGTTCTTATCTAAAGTACTAATATTTCTTTTCATATATCTGACTTTTTAAAATTTGTGGCAAATGTACTTCTTTATTTTGTATAAAGCAAATTTCTGTTTCACTATCTCTTAAAGTTCCCACTTTATTCCTACAAAATATGTTCTCCCTGGTGAAATACTCGAATAAAAACTAGTAGTTTTTGTCACATAGTCGAAAAGGTTATCGATACCAGCATTTAAGGTAAAATGATAAGGAAGTCTTGATGATAGTTGTAATCGCCATATAGTATATGGAGCATAATAGGTATAATACTCTATATTATTGGATGTTTCATAGATAGTAGTAGCACTTACATATTTACCACTCACTATTACATTGGGTATATATTTTGTTTCAGTTTTCGGAATGTATTCAGCTTTCCAAGTAGCAGTATGAGGACGATTTTCTGAACGCTGTTGACTAGTATGATAATAGGCATATGATCCCTTTAAACGCAAACTTTTAGTAGGCCTATAAGTAGCCGACAACTCTGAACTTACTATTTTCGCATTTCCATAATCATTCACATATTGAATTGTGTCAGTAGCACGCGACCATTTATAAATTATTTTGTCTTTCACTACTGAAAGCTGCGTCATAGCCGTTATATTAATTTTTGAAGTATTATAATCTACCGAAAAGTTAAAATTATTACTCTTCTCAGGTTTTAGATCTTTGTTGCCCATTATCTGAAAACCTCCCCCCCAAGGGTGGAACCAGTTTGTGTAAAGTTCTTTCAATGTAGGCGAACGAAAACCTGTAGAATACCCACCTCTGAAAGTAAAATTTTCTACCTTAAACATTCCTGAAAATCTATAAGTAAAGAAATCTTTAAAGAGTGAGTGATAATCCATTCTAACTCCCGATACTAAGGTAAAAACAGGTGATAGAGCCCATTCTTGTTGTGCAAAGAGAGTGTAATTCTTAGCATTTTGCTTTGCCTCTGTTCCTGTATTATTGAAACGAAAGCTAAGTAACTCATCCGATAACACTTCAGCTCCTGCTACCAAAGAGTGTTTCTCAAAAAGTGACTGGTTATACTGTGCTACTACACGCCATATACTATTTTCATAGTTTTTTTCTTCTTCATTGAGCAAACGGTAATAATTAAACTTATCATAGCGGTCAAAAGCCCCAGAAAGACTCAGCTTTTTATCTTCTGAAAGAGCTATATTAGTTTTGAGATTCATCACATAGTTATAATAGCGGTCTCTCACTTTTTTAGAGCTTTCAGTACCTGCATCACGTTCACTAAAATAATAATTAGGTGTTAGGGTAAGGTCTATTTTAGGAGTTACATTAAAGATAATTTTAGGAGTAATACCATAGTTATTACCTCCTGAAATATTCAATCCTCCTTGTGAAACCAATACCAAGCGACCATTTTCATAAGTACGCAAAGGCTCTTTATCCTCTAATATATAAGGTTTCATATAGTTATGATACCCTGACAGACGTACACTTCCCCAGTTTTTTTTGCTCCCTAATGAGATATTTGTCTTATGATTCCCACGATTTTCATAAAGGTATCCTACGCCTGCTTCTAAAGGTTTATGAGCATTCTTAGTAATGATATTGATAACACCTCCTAAAGCATTTGAGCCATAGAGTGAAGAGGATGCTCCTTTAATAATTTCTATACGTTCTATATTGTCAAGGTCTATACGGTTATAATCAATATTATCAAAAGTTTCACCAGCCATACGCTCACCATCTATCAAGAAAAGTACGTACTTACCTCCAAACCCCATCATATTGATATTAGGCATTCCCCCATCGTATGTAAAGTTAATACCTGCAAACTCTGTCTCTAAAAACGATTGAAAATCAGTAGCCTGCGATTTTCTTATATCTTCAGCAGTAACCACTTGTACTGTGATGGGTACATTCTTGAGGTTTCGCTGGGCACGAGTAGCCGTCACGATTACCTCATTGAGTTTTATCTCTTTATCTTTATTATCTTTATCATTTTGTGCAAAAGCTTCTTGTAGTGTCAAAAAAGCAATAAACGCTGTAATAATAATCTTTTGCATAATCATCTATCTTTTAGAAAAAAGAGGCTGTCCATAGCTGAACAGCCTCTTGAAGCTATTATTAATAATATTAAAAATTACCATCGTCTGATAATTGGTACTGAAAGGTAAGGTAAACAGCCTTTGCTTTTTCATTATAACAGTCTGTAAGCTGAAATTTCACATATTTACCATTAGTTCTTTTTAGTATATATACCCATTTAGTGGGACGATATACACTTGGATATTTAGTAGGCCCCATATTCTCTGGTGCAATATGAATAATACCTTCTTCAACTCCAAAACCTCCTGTCATTGGCTTAGATAGAGAAATGGTTGCTGTTTTTGTATTAGGATAGCCTAATAACACTTG
>ERZ772967.2959-NODE-2959-length-10590-cov-3.101851_pt1 | contig 10590 bp, 9 predicted proteins | sample MGYA00511677_ERZ772967 | MGnify/ENA primary metagenome ERZ772967 (study PRJEB29015, sample SAMEA2737931) | human oral metagenome | biome: human oral; feature: human-associated habitat; material: dental | place: China | collected 2146 ...
AAGATTTCTGTAGCGTAAGCTACACTCTTAATTTCTCCCTCAGCTTTAACTGAGCAATCCACAGAATAATGATGTTTTACAAAAGAATTATCTGTGCTAAATCTGTGTAATCTGTGAAGTCTTTGCGAGACTTTCAGGTAGCTTACTGACTATTTGTTTTATTTGTAAAAATTTGTAAGATTTCTGTAGCGTAAGCTACACTCTCCTCACATCGAAAGTACTTCTTTTTTAAGAAAATTTCTTGTCTTTGGTCTAAAAACCTCACATTTGTCAATTGTCAATTCTCAATTGTCAATTGAGCAATGTATTCTCCGTTTTTTTCTTCGATGTTGTATTGATGTTTTTTAGGATAAAGAAGTGTTAGGCGTTTCTTTAAGTTTTCAATGCCAATACCTGAGTTATACAAACTTTCTTGTTTAGGAATTATAGTGTTCTCACTTCTAAATATTACTTTATTCTCTTCCACTCTCAAGCTAAACGACAATTCTGTTACCTCAGTCGCCGATACACCGTGCTTAAAAGCGTTTTCCACCAAGCTGATAAACAGCAAAGGCGCTATGGTGAGTGGGGGTACTTGCTTCGGGAAATCTACCCGTACAGTAGTTTTATCAGTCAGGCGCAACTGCATTAAGCTGATGTATTGTTGCAAGAAATCTACTTCTTCTGCAAGACTAATCTGCTTTTGGTCACTGTTTTGCATAAAGTGACGCATCAGCTTGCTAAGGCTATGCACGCTCTGTTGTGCCTTTTGTGGGTCAAAGGCTATAAGCGAATAGATATTGTTGAGCGCATTGAAAAAGAAATGCGGTTGCAGTTGGTATCTGAGTTGCGTAAGGTCGGCTTGTAGTTTGTGCGCTTGGGCTTCTTTCTGAGCGATTTCCAAAGAGAAGTTGCGTTGTGCATAGCGTATTGCCATTGCAAAGACTACTGGTAAGAGGTTCGAGAGGAAATCAAAATAGACAAAAGCGTGAAAAGGAGGCATATGGCGTTTGCCTTTGTGGAGGTCAAAGTACGAAAAAAGCTCGTATTTGCTATACGACACGCATAAAATGAGTGTTACTGCCACCAATATAAAGAATATATATTGTTTTTTAAACCATAGTTTATCGATAAGCCAAAAATAGCAGAGATAGAACAAAAGCATCAAAAAAGGTAAGGACGCTAACGAACGGTAAAGCGCCTCCTCAAAGCGTTGATTGCCTTCGGATATAAAGATAAGGGCAGGCATTATAAAAACGACTGCCCAAGAAGCTATGTGTGTTAGGGTTTTCATTTTATTCGTATCTAAGGGCACTAATAGGTTCTAACTCGGCTGCTTTGCGGGCAGGATACCAACCGAAGAATACCCCTGTAATGGTACATACTAAGAAGGATATTACAATAGAATACAAGGTGATACTCACTGGCCAACCTATAAACAGCGATACGCCTACGGTAGCTAATAAGCCAATAATTACCCCTAATACCCCCCCAGTGATGCTAATAAGCACCGACTCGATGAGGAACTGTGCCAAAATATCCTTTCCCTTAGCTCCAATAGCCATACGCAAGCCTATCTCCTTAGTGCGCTCTTTTACCGATACATACATAATGTTCATAATACCTATACCGCCTATAATAAGAGAAACTATTGCCACCACAGAAGTTGTTGCAGTTATGGATGCAAAAACCTTAGTTGCGGGCTGAGAAATCTCATTTCCAGAGAATATACTGAAGTCTTGCTCGCCATTATGCTCTTTAGATATTGCATTTCTTATATTTTGTACAATTTGCTTTGCGTCCTGTTCTTTTTTGGCTTGAATATTGATCTGCTTGATCTGAGCGATACCCTGATTAAAGCTTTTACCGCTTGCTAGATTAATAATTACAGAACGGTTGAAATCTATATCATTATATGTTAAGGTTTCGTGGATTGATTTTAATACGCCAATAACAGCAAAACTGACACCCTTAATCTTAAATGTTTGACCAATTGGGTTATCTGTACCAAATAGATCAATCGACATTTGGCGCCCAACTACTGCAGTATTTGTACCAGACACGCTACCTATAAATTGACCTTCATGGACTTCCAATTGCGATATATCTTTTAGCTCCGGGGTTGTGGCGATTATCGGTGCGTCAGAAATAGTATTATGCTGGGTTTTAAGAGATCCACCTACTGACATTAGCGGTGCAACTTTTTCAACTCCATCAACTTTTTGGATCGCCTGTAAATCCTTTTCAGTTAGAGGACTGGCTGTAAAAGCGTTAGATATCTGGGATTCAGTAATTTGCTTGAAATAATCTGTTGATTTATTGGATCCAGGGCGTACTATAATTATATTTCCGTTTAGTCGACTTACTTGACTATCAATTAATTGACTCACTCCAAATCCCATAGCCATAATCGTTGTCATACATGCTACGCCTAAAGTAATACCTAATACTGTTAATCTAGTGCGTAATTTATTAGATCGCAAAGATTCGCGGGCGTTTTCAATATGGTTCATTATTAATAGACGCATTATTCTTGTCCTTTACCTGTAGAATTGGTTTTCTTATCGGATGTTTCATTTAAATTCTTCTGTGATTTTTTAGTCTTATCCACAGAAGAATCTGATTCTTTTGGTTCATTTAATACAGTTTTGTCTGATTTTGGTTTACTAGTAGCTTTTTTATCTGATTTGGTATCTTCGGATTCTATTGTCTTAAGCTTTGATTCTGTCTTCTTTGGTTTTTCTATTATATTAGATTCTGTTTTAGAATCTAATTTCTCTTCTTTTTTTAATTGTATATCTTTTTTAATATCTTTAGTGTCGCTATCAATCTGACCATCTATCATAGTAATGATACGATCTGCATATGTTGTCATATCGGGATTGTGCGTAACCATTATAATTGTATTACCTTGTTTATGGATGGCAGCTAACTCTTCCATAATAATATGACTTGCTTTTGAGTCAAGATTACCAGTTGGCTCATCTGCTAATATAATTGACGGGTTATTTACTAATGCTCGTGCGATTGCAACCCTCTGAGTTTGTCCACCGCTCAACTGATGAGGCATATAATATTCGCGTTCATTGAGATAAAATTTCTCGAGCGTTTTACTGGCGATTTCCAAGCTTTTGATGCGAGACTTTCCAGTGTAGGTTAGCGGCAATGCAACATTTTCAACTACATTTAAGCGTGGAATTAAATTAAAACTTTGAAAAACGAAGCCAATTTTTTCGTTACGAATTTTGGCGCTACGTGAGCTTGAAATATTTGTAACAGATTTTGAGCCAAGATGGTAAGTGCCTTCATCTGGTCTATCAAGTAGACCTAATATATTTAGTAGAGTAGTCTTACCGCATCCGCTAGGTCCCATGATGGCTATAAATTCGCCTTTATTGATTGTCAAGTCAATACCATCAAGTGCAACTTGTTCAGCATCACCAATTCCATACCGTTTAGTAAGTGATTTAAGTTTTATTACAGGTGTTAATTTATCCTTAGCCATTAACTTACATTATAGGACGAAATACCTTTAATTCGCAACTACAATATTAAATGAAAGCAAAACTGTTGTGCTTATGTTATAATATATGCATTATGCAGCCAAGAAAGCAATCATCAAATATCGAAAATTATCAAGCCGACCGTTTAGATAATGGTGTGCCAAATCAGAATAATAACGCAACTGTTGAGCCTAACCCTAATCAAGTGGGCGATATTCTTGATAATACACAAGTGCCTCGTGTAACTCTAGAATCTATTGATGGTGTTGCGTTGGCTCAGAATAGTTCTGTGCCAAGTCAAGTGGAATGGATAGCGAAAGAATATATTGCTCCAGAAAAAAGTACAGTTTGGTACATTGGTTTATTTGTGATTTCTGTGGCTGGTATTTTGCTTGATTTCTTTATTCTAAAATCATGGACATTTTCTATGTTGATTATAGCTATAGCGGCAGTATTGATAGTAATGGCTGTGCGACCTGCTCGCGATATAAAATATAAATTATCTTCAGAAGGCTTGAGTATCGGTGATGCTATATATAGGCTAGATGAATATAGAGCTTTTGGTGTTTTACATGATGGCAAAGAAAATTCTATATATTTAATGCCTATTAAGCGATTTAAGCCAGGTCTTTCAGTTTATTTTCCTGTTAGTGAAGGCGAAAGAATTGTTGACTTTTTGAGTAGTAAACTTCCTATGCAAGAGGTTAGTATGGATTTTATTGATCGGATTGTTAGATTATTTAAGCTGTAATATTGATTTTAAAGAGAGTGATTGCTATAATACTAAGCGTATGCACCCGTAGCTCAGCTGGATAGAGCGTTGGCTTGCGGAGCCAAAGGTCATAAGTTCGAATCTTGTCGGGTGTACCAATTTATTTTGATTATTCTTTACATTTTTATTAGTTTTGAATCCTGCTGCAGATAAATATCTATGGAGAGGTGCAGGAGTGGTTGAACTGGCTTGTCTCGAAAACAAGTGTACTATATCGGTACCGAGGGTTCGAATCCCTCTCTCTCCGCCATATACTTTGTTAAGTTTAATTATACAAAATGGAGATCAATAACTTGGTCTCCATTTTTGGTGTGCTATTTGTATTATTTTAATTAATAAATAAGGATATCTTACGATATCCTTATTAAACTAATTTTACAATTTATTACGCGCTAAATGTCCAAGTCATAGGTTGCGATATTTGTAAGCCTTGGTATGTTGGGCCAGCACTCGAATCAAGAGATACAGCTACCTTAATAGGAATTGATTCACTAGGGTTGATGCCGGTCTTACTTAGTTTAGCTAATAGATTAATTGCACCACCTGTTTGGAAAGCCTTTGCTGATCCATCAAATATTACAGATGCACCTGAAGTAATTTTTACTTTTATTTTATCACATAGGTCTGTAGCACTTCCAGAAAATGACGATCCCCCGACAGCAGATTGAGTACATGCTCCTGGTGTGAGCGTAAAGCTTGTAGCTTGCATGGAGCCAGTATTCTGTATAGACAAGTTAGTTTCCTTTGCTGCGCCCCCTGGCACTAGAGTTACTCCACCGTATTTATTGATAGTTGAACAGGTGGCGGTATTGGTTGAATTAGAGTCAAAGCTATTGCAAGACGCACTTCCAGAGGTTTCCTTCATTGTTAATGTGCCCGTATTAGCAGTGTTGGTGCTGTTTTGAATACTAGCAACCAATGCTGCAAAAGTAGGGGTTAAAGTAAATCCTATAAGTAAAGAGGCAATTGCGCCCGCCGCAACAACTATAAGTCTATTGCGATTATAAGCCATAGTTTTCATTTTATTATAATTTTCTCCTTATCTATTTATTTGTTAATCGTCTAAATGCAAATTTCCCTATAATAAACATAAGTATAAAGATTAATAAAGTCTATGTCAATAATTTAGTTTAAGTAAATTATGTAGAGTAATAACTACAACTTTATTCAATAGATATGATATCCTAATGTTGCTGTAATTTTGTCTAAAATGCTTGCAAACAATACATATAGCGCTTATAGTGATATCTGGTACGCTAAATATACAATATGTACTAAAACAAATAATGTGCAAATTAATTATGATTAGGTAATAAATAAGGAGGGTAATGAGTAGCTTTAATATTAAAGTAGTAAAACGTGACGGCACTAGTGAGGCGTTTGATGCGAATAAAATTAATATGGAGTTGATTGCAGCAGCTGAAGGTTTGCCTGATCAAATTAGCAAGGTTGCACAAATATCTAGTGAAGTCCAATTAACTCTGTTTGATGGAATTACTACCGAACAATTAAACGAATCTATTATTAATACTGCTCTACAGAATATTAAAGATGATCCCGATTTTGATGTAATTGCGTCTAGACTTCTATTAAAAACTATTTATAAAAGCGTGCTGGGTGATTATAAAGATTCAGCCGATCTAAAAAAAATACATGAAATTAAATTCCCAGAATATTTAAAAGAAGGTATTAAACTTGGTTTATTAGATAATCGTATGAGTGGTGATATCTTTGATATTCCGCGTTTAGCCGCAGCAATTGATCCAAAAAAAGATGAATTATCAAAATATATAGGTGTGATTACTAATAAAAATCGCTATGCTTTACGCAATGGTAAGGGGGATGCTCTTGAGGTTCCGCAGTATACACATATGCGGATTGCTATGGGTCTAAGCTACAATGCGAAAAATCCAACCGAAAGTGCCCTGGATTTTTATAATCACATGTCAAATTTGGATTATCTACCTGGGGGTAGCACGCGTGTTAACGCTGGTGGTACTCAACCTCAATTATCAAATTGTTTTTTGATGAATGTTGATGATGATATGGAGTCAATCGCTAAAGCAGTACGTGATACGATGTGGATTGCTAAAGGCACTGGCGGTATAGGTATTGGGTTTACTAAATTACGCTCTGCTAGCTCTCCTGTGAAGACGACTAATACTGAATCAACTGGACCAATTCCTTTTATTAAAATGATTGATACAGCGCTATTTGCAGTTTCACGCAAAGGTAAAAAAGCTGGGGCGGCGGCAATTTATATGGAGAATTGGCATTTGAATTTCCCACAGTTTATTGATCTTCGGCAAAATTCTGGTGATCCTTATTTACGCACGCGTTTTGCTAATACTGCGGTGTTCATTTCTGATGAATTTATGAAGCGAGTAGAACAAGATGAGGATTGGTATCTATTTGATCCAGCAGAAACTTCAGATTTAACGGAACTTTATGGAAAAGAATTTTCAGAGCGATATAAAGAATATATTAAACTGGCAGAAGCCGGTAAACTGCGTACGTTTAAGAAACTATCGGCGCGGCAGCAATACCGCCAGATTCTGATGAGCCTACAGGCCACGAGCCACCCGTGGCTCACCTGGAAAGACGCGATCAATGTGCGAGCGCTCAATAATAACTCTGGTACAATTCACCTGAGCAACCTCTGTACCGAAATCACGCTACCGCAAGACAGTAAAAATATTGCGGTATGTAACCTCATTAGTTTAAACCTGTCGGCATTTTTGCAGCACGATAAGACATGGGATTGGGGTCGGCTTGAGCAGGCGACCCGCTCGGCAGTGCGTCAACTGGATAACCTTGTTGATATTACTAGTACGCCAGTTGAAGAAGCTATGCATTCAAATATGCAAAATCGTGCGGTTGGGCTCGGCTATATGGGATTTGCAGACATTCTTGAGAAGCTTGAGATCAGCTATGAATCAGATACGGCGTACGAGTTGATTGATCAGCTGAGTGAGTTTATCAGTTACTATGCAATCGACGAATCAGCAAACCTAGCAAAAGAGCGCGGTAGTTATCCGAATTTCAAAGGCAGCGGTTGGAGTAGAGGGTTGTTACCGATTGATACGATCGCAGCGCTTAGTGAGAGTCGTCAGCAAACGGTGAATATCTCAACTAAGCAGCGTTTAGATTGGGAAACGTTACGCGCTAAAGTAAAGAAAGGTATGCGCAATGCGACGCTTATGGCAATTGCGCCGACCGCAAACATATCGCATGTGACCAGCACGACGCCAGGACTTGATCCGCAATTTAGCCAAATTTTCAGCCGCAGCACGTTGAACGGTAAATTCCTTGAGGTTAATCACAACTTAGTAGCAAAACTAAAAGAGTTAAAGCTATGGGATGAGCTAAAAGACGAATTACTTATCAACCAAGGCGACATTCAGGGTATGGAACAAATTCCGCAAGCAGTGCGTGATGTTTACAAAACGAGCTTTCAACTGTCGCCGTACGCGTTCATTGAGGTAGCGGCACGGGCGCAAAAATGGGTTGACCAAGCGATTAGCCGCAACATGTATTTGGAAACGCGCGATATTGATGAGTATGAAAAGATCTACCGTGAAGCCTGGCGCCGCGGCCTTAAGACGACGTATTACTTGCATGTGAAACCGCGTCATCAATCAGAACAGACCACTGTTGCTGCAAACAAGGCAGAGAAAATTCAGAAAGAAAATAAACGCAAAGTTGGATTCGGCTTTGCACGGAAAAAGTAAGAGGAGGAACTATGACAGTATCAACACAACCAAAGGGAATTTTAGGCTCAGGCTTGCGCGACGGGCTGCAGCTGAAGCCGGTGCGTTACCAGTGGGCATATGACCTATATAACCAGGCGGTAGCGAATACGTGGTTCCCGAACGAAGTGCAGCTTGTGCAGGATTTAACTGACTTTGAGAAAATGACAGACGAGGAAAAGCATGCGCTCAAGACTGTTATTAGCTATCTCAATCCAAATGAACTGCTTATTAACAAAAGCCTCGCTTTTGGAATCTACCCATATGTCAATGCCGCTGAAGCGCATTGTTACCTCTCGAAACAGATGTGGGAAGAGGCAAATCATTTCATGACATTTGAATATATCATTGAGACGTTTCCATTTAATCGCGAAGAGATTTACGCAGCCGGGCGCGGCAAGCAAAGCCTGAAAGATAAATCCGATTTTCAGCTGAAGTACGTCGGACGCATGCTCAATGATAAGCTTGATGTTACCACGACTGAAGGCAAGAAAGACTTCGTTCGTAATCTTGTAGCATACAATATTGTACTGGAGGGCATCTGGTTTTACTCAGGTTTCATGGTTGGTATGAGCTTTCGGCGGCGTAATTTATTGCGTAATGTTGGCAGCCTGTTGGATTGGATTACGCGCGACGAAAACTTGCATTTAACGTTTGGCATCAATTTGCTGCTCACTATTATGGAAGAGAATGAAGACTTGCAAGACCCAGAGTTTGCTGAGGAAATTCGCGGGCTGATTCTGAAAGCCGTTGAACTTGAGGAGGCGTATAACAAAGATATGCTGCCGCAGGGAATTTTGGGCTTGAACGCAGAGTATGTTAATCAGTATGTCAAATTCATGACCGACCGGCGGCTTGAAGAGCTTGGGTTTGAGAAAGAATACCACGTATCGAATCCTGCCAAGTGGATGGCAGCGGCGAATGATACGTTGGAATTGGTAAACTTCTTTGAAAGTACAAATACAAGCTACGAAGTTAACTCGGTAAAGTAGAGGTGCCATGAACAATTTTGACTCAGTGCGAGTTGGCTGTTTGGCGACAACGAATGCCGACGGCTCGCCGCGTGCAACGCCACTCCATTTTGCACTCACTGATACGCAACTGGTCTGGCTGTCATCTGAAACGGCGGTTCACTCGCAGAATATCAGTCGCGATCCGCACGTATCATTTACGATGTGGGAAAGCCCGACGATCGCCTTGCGTATTGACGGTATTGCGCGCGTCGCGTCGGGCGATGAAGCGCTGGTGCTAACACGTACCTTCCGCAAAAAACTTGGCGATTCGCCAAAATTACCAGGCGCATCCGTCTATGCTGTCGACCGCGCAAAGTAGCATATTCTACAACGCAGCGGCGCCGCATTTTGATTGAATCAACGGCACCTAGTACTGTATGATAAACGTAAGCAGATAGTAAAAAAGGGGAAAGTATGGCAGACGATGATACAGCGTCGGTAAAACGCGTGTTGTCAGACGACAACGCATCGCTTGAAGATAAGCTGAAAGCAATTGAACAAATGGTACAGCAAGCGCAGACAGAGGCTGACGCAAAAGCAAAAACCGCAGGGGAAATTGCCGCGCCCGTTGATCCGGCTGATCTGACGATGTGCATTGGCTGCCAGTAAACATCGTTTTGATTTTAGCGTAATCAAAAATTGTCTTTTGTGATAGTTGACAGAGGCAATTTTTGTTATTTAGCGTCTATAATATCCTTGCTACGCTACATGTAGCGTAGCAAATAAGAACCATGCTATAATAAAATTCCATGGAGATAACAGATCACATGGATAAACAGACAAAATTTATTTTCGTTACCGGCGGCGTTCTTTCGGGGGTAGGAAAGGGAATTGCCGCGGCAAGCATCGGTGCGGTACTTAAGTCCAAGGGCTTGTCGGTTTCGATTCAAAAATGCGACCCGTATCTCAATGTTGATGCGGGTCTTTTGAATCCGGCGGAGCACGGCGAGTGTTTTGTTACCAAAGATGGCGCTGAAACCGATCTTGATTTGGGGCACTACGAACGATTTCTTGACATCGAATTAACGCAGCAGAATGCAACATTAGCGGGACGCTTATTGTCAAATCTGATCGCCGACGAGCGCGCCGGCAAGTTCGGCGGCAAAACCGTGCAATTGATTCCGCACTTAACCGGTGCGATTCAACAGGCAATCATAACAGCCGCTAAAGGCAGCGACGTTCATATCGTTGAGATTGGCGGCACCGTAGGCGACTACGAGGGTCTGAGTTTCATTGAAGCAATCCGCGAATTTGCCCACAAAGTCGGCAAAAAACGCTGCTTATATGCGCACGTTGTGTATGTACCGTTTATCGGTACAAGCAAGGAATTTAAGAGTAAACCGGCGCAAAATGCCCTGAATGATTTGCGCGGCTTCGGTATCGTGCCGGAAATTGTGATCGTACGCAGCGATAAGCCGGCGCCAGCCTCAATCGCGCGTAAAATTGCCTTATTTGGCGGCGTTGACGAAGCGGGCGTGCTGATGTTGCCAAACGTGGACAGTGTATTCAAAATTCCAGCGCGTATTGCCGAAAGTTCGCTCATGACGATCCTCAATGCATTTACTAGTAATATG
>ERZ772967.2960-NODE-2960-length-10589-cov-2.532656_pt1 | contig 10589 bp, 10 predicted proteins | sample MGYA00511677_ERZ772967 | MGnify/ENA primary metagenome ERZ772967 (study PRJEB29015, sample SAMEA2737931) | human oral metagenome | biome: human oral; feature: human-associated habitat; material: dental | place: China | collected 2146 ...
ATATTAAGACGACAATTATTCCTCAGCTTTCCCTGCTGCCGATGTTGCCATCAAAGCCTTTGAGGACTTTCCTACCATTTTAATCGCTGGTGGTAAGGATCGACATCTCGATTTAACAGCCATGAAAGAACGTTTCTTCAGTGCTAAAAACCTTAAGAAAATTATCCTAATCGGCGAAACGCGTTTTATGTTATCAGAGGGGGAAGACCCTAATAAATTTATTCTAGCCGATTCACTCGAAGACGCTATGGAGTATGCCAAAAATTACGCCGAAAAATACGCCGCTGACCTCGAATCAAATTACGACCTCTGTATCCCCTCTACACCAGAGGCTCTCAGTAACCAAACCGCTAAGCCAGTGATCGTCCTCATGAGCCCTGGTGCTGCCAGTTTTGACATGTTTAAAGATTTTAGCGATCGTGGAAATCAATTTCAGCAAATCGTAAACGCTTTTTAATGCTAAAATAATAGTAATGATTGCATCAAATTTTTCATCTATTCTTGGTTCCTTAAATAAAAAACCGACCCAGCCAATCCCCACCGCCATGCCGTCTCCAGACGCTGTTTTCCGTTTTTTAAGTTATTATTTTGATCGCTCAACTTATACCGCAACTTTTGTCTACCAAGGAATCGACAATATTATCTTCACTGAGAAGATCTTTTTTGCGCCTAAGCCAGGCACCAACACCAGTTCATTCAATCTACTCGACGACCCTGGTCTTACTCAGCTACTAGACCAGGCCATGTTTCTCGCCTTCATTCTGATTGGTACCAGCTACTATAAAGCTCACCCCACTAAGAACATCCGCCTCGACCGGCCTCTAGATGATTTTCAAGCACGCTTCTTTTCCACCGTCTTTCAAGAAGGTTTGTCGCAATACGCCTTCGAAAATCGCTTAACTCGTGACAAATTAGCCACTTTTAAACCCACTCCTGGTTTTCAAAATAAACCAGCCGTTGAATATCGCGGTCAAGGAGTTCTTGCCTTGCAATCTGGCGGAAAAGACAGTCTCCTGGTCGCTGAATTACTAAATGAGCATAATATTAATTTTGTCCCCTGGTACATTTCAAGCAGCTCAGACCGCTCACATCCAAATGTTATCGATCATCTCGACGACGGTTTTAATCATCAAAAAGCTAGTGTTGTTTATCGTCAAATCGATCATCTCCACCTACAGCAAACTGGTGGCCTTAACGGCCATGTGCCAGTCACTTTCATTGTAGAATCTTTGGCTCTTATCCAAGCTATTTTAAATAACCAAAACGTCATCCTCACAAGTATTGGTCGCGAGGGGGAAGAACCTCACGCAATGATTGGAGATTTACCAGTCAACCACCAATGGTCAAAAACCTGGCAGGCTGAACAACTAATGACCGAATACATCAAACGCTACCTCTCTCCGGATCTTCACCTAGGCTCACCTATTCGTCATCTCAGCGAATTGCGTATTGCTGACCTCTTTGTCCAAAAATGTTGGCAAAAATATGGTTACAGTTTTAGTTCTTGTAATGAAGCAAATTACAAACAAAATAATCAGAATAGCACGCTCAAATGGTGTGGCCACTGCGCCAAATGTGCTAACTCATATCTACTTTTCTGTCCATTTATTCCTCCTCAATTTTTGCAATCACTTTTTGGTGATAAAGATCTTTTCTTAGATCAAAATCTTATCCAAATTTTTAAAGGATTGCTTGGCGTTGGCGGAGAAATGAAGCCATTCGAATGCGTTGGTAGCGTTGAAGAATTACGTTCAGCGTATCATCATCGTATGACCACCCCCCCTATTCCTCTGCCACAAAGTCCTGGCGCAACTCAAACTACCTACTGGCAACCAGTCTACGCCAACCTTCCTTTTAGAGTTCCTGAAAGCGATTTTAATTATCTCGCAGAATCAAACAACCAAGAATATTTCCGCAATTTCTATACTACTTACCAGTCAGAAAACACTTCGGAGCAGATAGTCGCGCACAACGAACAGCTCGCCCAGAGCCAACAAAAGGCAGATCAAATTCTCGCCATGATTGAAAGACGCAAACAACTCGAGCAACTAAAACGTAGTGGCCGTCAAAGACAACGCGGCCTAGAACAGTAAACAGCTAATAGTCTTTTATGCTTCATTCTAGTCAAATTCTTGCACCATTTACTTTTTTATCTGAAAGCGTTAAAATAGAAAAAAGCATTAACAGAATAAAAACTATGCCAAAGACAACTACAACAAAAAAATCAACCAATACCAAAACTAATCACAAGGCAGCCAAGAAAACCGCCGTCACTACTAAGAGACTTGCTACGAAATCCCCGAAAGATTCTGGTAAACAAGAAGCCTATTTCTGGGGAGGACTCGGCATTATCCTTTGCGCAACCGGTGCGCTCCTTACTCTTCTTTGGGGTATTGGCACAATGTTAAATAAATAAAAAAATAAATGGTGGGCAAATGAAATTTTACACAGTAAGACATGGACAGACTGATTGGAATAATCTCGGCTTAAATCAAGGCTGGTCAGACACGCCATTAAATACTCTAGGTCAATTTCAAGCCTTAAGAACTCGTGATCAACTGAAGGACGTGCGATTCAGTATCGCTTACTCCTCACCCCTACAGCGCGCAGCTACAACCTGTCAAATTATTCTCGGACGCGTCGTTCCGGATAAAAATATTTTTGACAATCTTAATCTTGAAGACGCGATCGAGCTCAACCACTTTTATCGTCAACATAATGATCTAAATAAAGATTGCTACATTCATTATGCGGAAGATCTCATTGAGCGTGGGCTTGGCGTCTTTGAAGGTAAAGAAGGTTCCAGAATTCACGAAATTAGTTGGAAAGACGGCTTTAATGCTGACCGTTTCAAGATGGAGTCTGTACCACACATGTTCCACCGTATTGACCGCATTCTCAAGCAAATTCAAGCAGACACTCTTCAAAATTACGGTAACGACGCCAATATTCTAATTGCCTCACATGCCGGCATTCTTCGCATTGTGGACTACGTCCTGCGTGGTGGTACTGAGCAAGGACTTTTCTATTCCGCCCTCTATGACAGCTCTATTAATCTCCATTTAAAAAACTGTGAGTTCAATATCTACGAACGATAAAACTTCTCTTTCCCAAAACCGAAAAATTGTGATAAAATAATTACAGTCTATTGGACCTTCGCCAAGTGGTAAGGCAACGGGTTTTGGTCCCGTCATTCGCAGGTTCGAATCCTGCAGGTCCAGCCATTTTAAAAACCTCTTTTGAGGTCTTTTTTATGTATTTTTTTTAAAGTCACTTTTCAGTGCTACAATTAGCTTATGCATAACGTTAAGATTCTACAACTAAATGTATGGGGCGGACGTATTAAAGATGGCCTTACTCAGTTTATCAAAGAGGGGAATTACGACCTCATTTGTTTACAAGAAGCCGTCTGGGATCGTAATCACACCAAAGCTCTCGAATATTTTATGGACACAGTCGATAAAATCAAAGAAGAGGCCGACTTCAAATATGAAGCTCGCAGCAGCCAGTTCGGTGTTTCAATTTTAAATAATACAGTCCACTATGAAAGCGGTAACGCTATTCTAAGTAAAATTCCTTTTAAGCATTCTGAAGAAAAAGTCCTACATGGTGAATATCTTTTTGCTACAGATCTAAATCAATATGAACAAGCCGTCAAACATAATCTTTACACTGCACAAAAAGTTATTTTAGAAAACAATCTCACAGTCATTAATTACCATGGCTATTGGCTAAAGGATCCGCTTGGGGATGAAACCTCAATCTTATGCATGCGCTCCGTTGCCGACATGATTAGATCGGATAAAAATCCCGTTATTGTTTGTGGCGATCTTAATGTTATTTCTGAAGCAAAAGCAATGCGTGAGCTCGATTTTCTTCGCGACCTCACAGCTATTCATAAAATTCCCACTACTCTGCGCAATATCCGCTTCACAAAAGACGTCCCTTGTGACCATATTTTAATTAGTGATGATCTAAAGTATCAAAATTTCAAAGTTATCGACGCGCCAGTTTCTGATCACCGTGCATTGACAGTTGAAATCAGTCTTTAAAGCTATTCCTCAGTAAAATCTGCATCCATCACCGCCTGTAATTGATAATCTGGAAATATTTTTTGGATCTCAGCCACAGCCTCTTTAAATGAAGCCATTCTATCTTCCGCATCAAAACTTACCACGAGATCAAAACGCATTTGTTTCTTCGCCTCAATCAAATAAAAACCGTGCACCTGTCGGATATATTTCTGTTTTAAAGCAACTTCCTTTAGCTTTTTCTGAATCTTAATTACATGCTCATCTTTAGTATTTACAGAGTAAACACCAATTGCTGTCAGAAGCACCCTATGCTCTTTAACGACTTTTACTGATATTTCGCGTAACAATTGGTCAAGGTCCACCACACTCAAAGTATCTGGCACCTCAATATGCAAAGAACCATTCCAACGATTTGGCCCATAATTATTTAAAATTAAGTCATAAACCCCCAACACATTTTTAAAGCCCATTACGGTTTTTTGAATAGCTCTCGCCACTTCGATGTCGTTTTGTTCGCCAAGCAGTTGAGAGATCGTTCCTCTCAGCATTTCAATACCAGATTTGATAATAATTACAGAGATTACTGCACCAAGATAAGCCTCAAGTGCTAGACCAAAAATCATAAACACTACAGCTGCCACAAGTGTCGAAAAGGAAATTACGGCGTCGAGAGTAGCATCAGCACCAGAATTAACTAACGAATCTGACTTTACTTTTTGCCCCACCTTCTTCACGTATGCCCCTAAGATAATTTTTACTACTACTGCCACCGCAATGATTATTAGTGAGGTTGGATTATAATCTGGGATTTCCGGTCTAATAATTTGCTTAACCGATTCAATTAATGATGTAGTACCAGCATACAGAATAATTACCGCAATCATCATTGCGCTTAAGTACTCAATTCTTCCGTGACCAAAAGGATGTTTCTTATCTGGTGCTTTCCCAGCCAATTTTGTACCAACAATCGTAATCACTGAGCTTCCAGCATCAGAGATATTATTCACCGCATCAAGAACAATAGCAATCGAATTAGAAAGCAATCCAATCACAGTCTTGAATCCCGCCAAAAAAACATTCGTAATAATTCCAATCACGCTAGTTTTAATTACGATTCTTTCTCTTTTGCTATTTTTATTCAACTCTCTAAGTTCGCTTAAATTCGACATTGCATCCTTATAATTTAAAATCAATATAATCTTTCTATTCTACCATATTAAAAAAGTCAAAACCCATAGGGTTATTCAGAGACACTTTTCTTTGCTATAATTACAACATGAATGATCTCGAAAAACGTCTCGCCACTCTGCAAATCGACCTAGATAACACCTGGCAAAAACTCCAGATTGATCAAAAAATTGAAAATCTTAAAAATCTTGAACTCCAAATTTCTGAACCAGAAATTTGGCAAAATCCTGAACATGCCAAAAAGGTAAATACCAATTTTAGTCGTCTCAAATCAGAAGTTGAGCCCTGGCAGGTTCTCAAAGTTCAAGCTTCCGACCTGTATGATATTATTGCCCTCAAAGAAGCAGACTTATTAGAAGAAATCGATGACCAACTTTCTTCCATGGAACAAACTTTATTAGAACTCAAAAAGGCGCTTCGTTTTACGAACCCTTTAGATGAGAAAAATGCCATTCTGCGCATTACTGCCGGTGTTGGTGGAACTGAAGCAATGGACTGGGCATCCATGCTCGAACGTATGTACCTACGTTATTTCGAAAAAAATCATTTCAATGTCGAACTTATTGAACGCACTACTGGCGAGGAAGCAGGTATCAAAACCGCCGTTTATGAAATTTATGGTAATCACCCCTATGGTAATCTAAAATCCGAACATGGCGTACATCGTCTAGTTAGACTTTCACCATTTAACGCTGACAATCTTCGCCAGACGTCCTTTTCTCTCGTCGAAATTTTACCCATTCTTGAAAGCGACGAAGACTATAAAATAGATGAAAAAGATCTTCGTATTGACACTTATCATGCTGGTGGCCACGGTGGCCAATCCGTTAACACCACCAACTCGGCTATCCGTATCACTCACCTCCCGACCAATACCGTTGTGGCCATTCAGAATGAAAGATCCCAGCTACAAAATCGCGAAAAGGCCATGGAAATTCTACGTGGCAAATTAATCATGATGCAGCAAGAACAACAAGCCGAATCCATTAATCAATTACGCGCCGGCGAATCCGCTAAATGGGGACAACAAATTCGAAACTACGTCTTACAACCATATAAATTAGTCAAAGACACTCGCACAAAATATGAAGAAACTGACGCCGACGCCGTTCTTAATGGTAAGATTGAAGGGTTTCTTGACGCATATCTTGAGTCACAAATCGGAAACTAAGTTATTAAAACTTTTCCATAGATTTGTCAAAAATCACTTTAGTTCATATTGTGTTTATGCTAAAATATATGCATGATATTGTTCGACCATGTCACCAAACATTATCACGGCGATAGCCGGGCTGCCCTTGATAATATCTCTATGCATATTGCTGCTAACGAGTTTGTCTTTCTGGTGGGTAAATCTGGTGCTGGTAAGTCCACTCTTCTAAAAATGATTACTAAAGAAGAGACCCCTGATTCAGGTAAAATTGTCATTGGTGGTATTGATCTTGACTACGTTAAAAAGAAACACATCCCCAATTATCGTCGTCGCATTGGCGTAGTATTTCAAGACTACAAATTACTCCCTACCCGTACAGTCTATGAAAACGTTGCCTTTGCACTCGAAATTGCTGGTATGAGCAATCATGAAATTGAAAGTACTGTACCAAAAGTTCTTGATCTAGTCGGACTCTCTGAAAAGGCCTACCGTTTTCCGGACAATCTTTCCGGTGGCGAAAGACAACGTGTTTCCATTGCTCGCTCCGTCGCCAGGCAGCCAAAGATTCTTATTGCCGACGAGCCAACGGGCAACCTAGATGTTTTAACCTCCAAAGAAATTATTGATTTATTACAAAAGATTAACGATTATGGTACCACGGTTTTAGTCACCACTCACGACGCAAGCATTGTTAATTTGCTTAAGAAACGTGTTATCACCATGAAAGACGGTAAAATTGTCTCCGACCAAAAAGACCATGGTATCTATCGTCTTGACGCCAATAATGGTATTTCAAGTCTGCCTCATCCTGGCTATATGCGCGCCACCTCCTACCTCTCCCCAGAAGAGAATTATCAACGTCAGAACAATCACACCTCAATCAACAAAACCTCTTCGATTACCATTCATACAACTGAAAATTTAGACATTAATGAAAATAAAATACCAAAGCGTCGTCGTCTAATTCAATAGGAGCATCATGTCAAAAAAATCCAAAGAAACAACCATTGACCGCCTAAAAACCATGTCTAAAAATAGTCGTGGTAATTTCCTACGTAACAACTTACGTATTCTTAAATATGGTGTTATCGGTTATGGACGCAATATCTGGCTCTCAATCACTTCGACTTTTGTCATGACTCTTACTCTCATTCTTCTTTTCGTTACCGTCATTGCCAGCATAATTCTCTCTGCCACCGCTGATCGTATGCGCGACAAAATTGACATCACCATCTTCTTTAAGCCAGGCACTGAAGTTGCTGTGCTCCAAGAAATGGCAGATATTATCAAAAAAGATGCCAACGTTAAAACCACCGAATATTCTACTTCCGAACAGGAATACAATAAGGTCATAGAAGACGCTAAAAAAACTGGTGATGCCGCCCTACTTGCAACCCTAAATGACGAAGACATGAAAGAGGCAATGCTTAAATCCATGCAATCTACATTACGCATTAAGGTCTATAATGCCGATCATCTTGATAATATCAAAGAAATCGTCAACACCAACCCCACCTTCAAAGAAAATCTCGATAGCAAAAGAGAACCAACTTACAACACAAATAATACTGCCATCGAAACTATTGCTTCTTGGGCAAATATTGCAAAAACCGGTGGCTTTGCACTCTCTGGTATCTTCCTCGTTATTTCAATTCTTGTTATTTTTAACACCATCCGTATGGCCATTTACTCTCGAAGTGAAGAAATTTATATGGAAAAATTAGTTGGCGCCGACAATCACTTCGTACGAGGTCCGTTCTTAGTCGAGGCAATGATTTCTGGCATCCTAGCCGGCATCTTTGCCACCGTTCTCGGTTTTCTCACCTTTGGTTTTGCCGCACCAAAACTCGCCTCATACGATATTAACATTAGCGAGATCAGCAGAATCATTTATTCACCTAGCTATTTTCTAGTAGCTCTCACCCTCATTCTCCTTGGCATTATCATCGCCTTTACATCTTCCAGACTAGCTGTTTCTAAATATCTTAAAAGAGTTTAATATTATTTTCCTTTTGACATCGAATAATTCTTATGTTAAAATTTTTATGAAAAATATAACGTCCTGAAAGGAGGTTACATGACAAAAATCAAAACAACCACTAGTAAGAAAAAGAAGAACAAAAACCCAAAATATAAGAACTTCTTTATTTTTACAGTTATTTTTGTCACTCTCGTCACATCTCTGCCTAACCTATTTTCTAACGACAAATCAGCTTCCGCCATCGAGAACGAAGCCTATTGTACGTCAAGCGCCTGTCGTGCAGCTAAAAAAGCCGAAAATGAAGCTGTCGCTAAAGCCAATGAGGCCTCCAAAGCAGCTACCACTCTTGAAGGCGAAGTGGAACGCTTACAGCAAGAAATCAGCATGTATGAAGCTCGAATCAAAACCAACGAAGCTGAAGCCGAAGACCTTAAACAAAAAATTGAAGAGAGCACCAAGAAACTGAAGCTCCAACAGCAAGCTTTAGCCAACCTCCTAATCGACATGCACTTTGAAGAAAAAGGTGATGCTATTATGATTTTAGCCGGCTCTAAATCAATTTCTGATTTTGCAGAACGTCAAACCCGCGTCGATACTGCCAAGAGTCAAGTCACGATTTCCGCTCAAACTGTCAAAAGTATTAAGCAGGACCTCGAAAAACAAAAGGTCGAAGTTGAACGTGTCATCGCTGATCAGCAAATTCAAAGAAAAGCTATCGAAGACAAGAAAATCGAACAGCAAACTCTGATTATTAAATATCGCGACAATGCCGCCGCCTTCGCCCTTGAAGCTGCTACTTCTCGTGAAGAAAAAATCAAACTTATTAATCAGGAATATCAGAACCACCTACTCAGTCTACGTAATCGTGGTGGTTTCGGTACTGTCGCTGATGGCTATAACAGCTACGAAGCCTTTATTGGTAACTACGGTTTTGCCTGTCCTCGTGATAATATTCGTGGTATTCTCGACACCTATTACACCTGTCAATGTACCAGCTATGCTGCCTATAAAGCAGTCGAATACTGGGGTCCTCGCGTCCGCGTCACAGGTTGGGGTAATGCCTATAGTTGGGCCTCTGCCGCCAGGTCTCTTGGCTACCGCGTAGACCGTATTCCAAGTGCTAATTCTATTGGTCAAACCGCTTCTGGAGCTTGGGGTCATGTATTTTGGGTAGAATCTGTTAATGCTAATGGAACTATCAATGTCTCTGAATACAACAACGCCTATTCCTCAAGATCAGGTCAATGGGGTGACTTCGGCTATCGTGTTGGCGTTAATCCTTCCGAGTATTATTTTATTCACTTTGACTAAACTAGCCGCGCCCATAATGCTTCTGCTATGCTATAATAAAAGCTATGAATAAGCAGAAGAAGCAAGTTAATCTTAGTACTACAATTTTTTCCAGTTTAATTACCCTTGCTGTTGGTATATTTCTAGGATCTAATTGGAATAATTTATATCTTCAATTTTCACCATACATCAATCCTGTTCAGAAAATTACAAGCAATATAAAATGGGACGACTTAAACGAGGTTTATTCACAAATCTCCTCAAACTTCGATGGGAGTATTGACAAAACCCAGCTCATTGAAGGCGCTAAGAAAGGCCTAACTGCCGCTCTTGCTGACCCATACACTGTCTATTATGACTCAAAAGAAGCAGCCGAATTTAAGTCTGATTTAAAGGGTGAAATTAAAGAAGCCGGCGTCGGTATCGAAATGATGAAACAAGGTGACTATGTAATTGTTACACGCACCTTGCCAGATAACCCGGCAAGAAAAGCTGGCGTTCATGCTGGCGACGTTATATTTGCCATCAATGGCGAAGAGGTTTGGGATAAAGATACTGAAATCATTGCCAGTAAGTTACGTGGCGCTTCTGGAGAAAAAGTAAAACTCACCGTCGCTCGTGACAAACAAAAACTTGATTTTGAACTAGTTCGAGAAAAGATTAACAATGTTTCCGCCGACATCTCCTATCAAGACAAAACTGCTATTATTTCTGTCTATCGTTTTAGTGAAGATACGGGAACTCTCGTACAGTCCTTTACTAAGGATTTCAAAAATAGGGGAATCAACAAAGTTATCCTTGACCTTAGAAATAATGGCGGTGGCTATGTCACTGCAGCACGTGACCTCTTATCTCTCTGGCTAGACGGCGATAAGATCCTTACTCAAAAGTCCGCCACCATCGGACAAACCGTTCGCGTCATCCTCCCCAATGACACCGAGCT
>ERZ772967.2961-NODE-2961-length-10588-cov-3.615589_pt1 | contig 10588 bp, 6 predicted proteins | sample MGYA00511677_ERZ772967 | MGnify/ENA primary metagenome ERZ772967 (study PRJEB29015, sample SAMEA2737931) | human oral metagenome | biome: human oral; feature: human-associated habitat; material: dental | place: China | collected 2146 ...
CGGTTGGAATGCCGTGCTGGAAACGGTGATACTAAAGGGCGGTGTTACGTCAATCGGCGCGGAAGCCTTTGATAACTGTAAAAAACTGCACACAATCGATATGTCCGCTTGTACGCAGTTGACAGCTATCGGTACGCAAGCTTTTTTTAAATGTACCGGTTTGCAACACATACATTTTCCGTCTTCGCTAAAAACGCTCGAAGAGCAAGCTTTTTGTGAATGCACCGCTTTAACCACGTCTGATTTCTCCGCCTGTACTGCATTGGAGAACATCGGTACCAGAGCGTTTAAAGGGTGTACGGCGTTACCGTCCGTCAATCTTCTATCGTGTACTGCGTTAAAAAGCATTGGGGAAGGCGCCTTTTACAGATGTACCGACATAACCGAAATTAAACTACCGGTGAGTCTTATCAGTATAGGATCAGAGGCTTTTGCTTACTGTAAGAAGCTCGCTTCGCTCAATCTTTCCGGCTGCTCGTCGCTTAAAACGATTGGAAATGAGGCGTTTACGGGATGTACCGGTATAACCGGAACTGTTACATTTCCTGCAGGACTTAAAACGATCGGCGAATATGCCTTTTCTAAGAGAGATTACAGCTCAAATCCCTGTACCGGCATACAAGGGCTGGATTTTTCAGCATGTACCGCACTGGAAACAATAGAAAAGAAGGCATTTGCCGAGTGTACGGCGATAACGGGTACTGTTACCTTGCCACAGAGTCTTAAAAAACTAGGAGACAATGCATTTAACAAAACGCAGATAACGTCATTGGATATTTCCGGTTGTTCGGCGCTTACTTTCATCGGTAGTGCCGCTTTTTCCGACTGTACTGAACTGGCAGGCACAATACGCTTCCCGGTAAATCTTAAAAAGATTGCAAGCTACGCTTTTGCAGACTGTTCAAAAGTAACATCACTGGATTTTTCACACTGTACCGGTCTTGAAAAGATCGAGCACCATGCCTTTGCGAACGGCGCAGCCCTGACAACGGTATTAAATTTTTCCGGGTGTACCGGACTTGAAATACTGGAAGAAGCAGTGTTTAGAGGCTGTAATGAATTATCGGTATTATCACTACCTGCAAGTCTGAAGACCATCGATAGTAGTGCTCTCTATGCTTGCAAAAAACTGCCGAATATAAACATTTCCGGTTGTACTGCACTCGATAGGGGAAAACGCTTTTTCAAAATGCAATGCCGCGACGGTTACGTTGCCGGCAAGTGTTCAAACTATTGGAAGTAACGCATTTGGCAGCGAAAGTTCCGAATACTGCCTTAAGGTAAGTGTTCCATCCGCCGGTATACGGACACAAGTTATCAATTCCGGGTATGATGCGGCAAGGATCGTATTTGACGGTATGGTTACTTCCGGCGGTTTTTATTTTGCAGATGCAACAAAGACCGTCTTACTTGGTTCCGATGGTACGCATACGGGAACGATTCATATTCCGCCAACGGTTGTTACTATTGTGTCGAAGGCTTTTTATTGGAATACTGCTATAACCGATTTGGACTTTGCCGCCTGTACCGCGCTTAAGACCATCGAGGAAAGTGCCTTTGGCCGCTGCGAGAATATTACGTCAGCAGATTTTTCCGCTTGTACAAGCCTTAAGAGCATAGAGAAATCCGCTTTTTCCGGCTGCAAAAAAGCATCAATTACGTTACCTGCATCGATAGAAACAATCGGCAAAAATGCTTTTAGTGTGTACGGACACGGCGACTACTGCGAAAAGATCACGGTTCCTAGTGCCGAAATACGGCAGAAAGTCATCGATTCGGACTATCCTGCAAACCGTATCATCCTTACCGGTGCGGTTTTTGACGGCAATTTCTACTTTACCGACGCAACAAAAACCGTGCTGTTGAAAGGCGCCGATACGCTTACGGGAGATATAACGATTCCCGCAACGGTTAAAACCATAGAAGAAGCCGCATTTTTCGACAATACCAACATAACCGGCGTCGATTGTTCCGGTTGTTCGAATCTTGTTTCTATCAAGAAAAGCGCCTTTGAACGCTGTTATAAATTGAAAGCGTTCAAATTTCCGGCAAGCCTTACTGTTATCGGTAACAGCGCTTTGAGCGGTGCTCAGTTTGGCATAGCAGACCTTTCCGGTTGTACGGCACTCAATACAATAGATGGATATGCTTTTGACCGTTGTATAAAGACGATTGTTATACTGCCACCTTTGGTACAAACGATAGGTAAGGGCGCCTTCGGTACAGACAGTGGCAGCTATTGTAAATGGGTCATTGCACCGGATGAATCGCTTAGAAAGAAAGTAAAAGATTCGAAATACGAGCAGGAAAGAATTATTGTCGGACACCTCTCCATTCAAAACGGTTTTTATTTTGCAGATGCAGCAAAGACCGTCTTACTCGGTTCCGACGGTACGCATACGGGAACGCTTCATATTCCTTCTTCCGTAGTAAAAATAGAACGCTTGGCTTTTGTCGGCAACAAAGCTATAACAGGAATAGATTTTTCCGGCTGTACCGGTTTAACTGCTATCGGAGAAAAAGCTTTTGACAGCTGCAGAGAAATAGTCGGTTTGGTAGACCTTTCCGTCTGCACTGCACTCAATAGAGTAAATAAAGAAGCTTTTAACGGTTGTACAGAAGCGACTATAAAACTGCCGGCAAGTATTCAAACCGTCGAATTATTGGCATTTAGCGGTTGCAAGAAAGTACAGGTTCCTAATGAAGAAATAAAACAGAAAGTAAGGAAGTCCTACTATCCTGAAAGTAAAATCGAATTATATTAGGGGCAGGGGCGCATTTATTCGTGCGTTCGTCAAAGCTATACATCCGTGTATAGTTTTGACTGCAATGGTGTGGCCATGCCAAAACATCGCTGCGCTGACAAGATGTTAGTGGTTTTTAACAGTATTGAGTTTTTCATTAGAAGAACTCAATGTTCAGGAATGAACATAGACGTTCATTCCTGAACGATGCCGTCCGCGGCGGTAGAGAAACGGCAGGTATTAAATTTTTTCGTTCAAACAAATATTTCGTTCGACTGTGTCGATTTGACTAGAGCATAAAATTGAGATCTGTTAATCAAGGATAGTAATTGTTCTAATTTTATGCTATACTCGTCCATGTTTGTAATTCCTTTTGTGGTATTGTTCTTTCTAACCTAACTATACCACGAATTACAGACTTTTAACATTCCTTACTTTATCTAGGAGATATGATAAAAAGTACCGTCTGAAATGGCGCCGGTACTTTTTATCTCAAGTTTGCGTTGCAAACTCGATTATTTATAGGTGCGCGTAATGCGCACGGCTAAAAGTTTTTTTCTGATGTTGAAACATCAGAAAAAAACTTTTATAGGAGAAGGTATGAAAGCAGTAAGAGTAACTTTCGGCCTGTTGTGTATGGTGGCATTAATTGTGCTAACAACGATAGGCTGTGAAAAGAAAGAAAGCGGAGAGAAAGCCGAACATCACCTTGATAGGACAAAAGAATTCGTCACAGTTGCAACAGGCCCTACAAGCGGTATTTATTTCCCGATCGGCGGAGCTTTTGCCGAAGCTTTAAAATCGGCTGGGTATAATACCAGTTCACAAGCGACCGGTGCATCAGCCGAAAATATTTCGATGATATCAAAGGGTGAAGCAGAGCTTGCAATCGCAATGCAGGATTCCGTTATGCAGGCATATAAGGGCTTCGGCGCCTATGAAGGTAAAGCGAATCCTAAGCTGACTGCTTGTATGCGTTTGTGGCCGAATTACGTACAGCTCGTAACACTGCGCAAATCCGGTATCAAAACCGTTGCAGATTTAAAAGGAAAGCGGGTTGGCGTCGGCGCTGCAAACTCCGGTGTTGAATTAAATGCCCGTATGATTTATGAAGCCTACGGTATGACATATGCCGACAGCAAGGTTGACTATCTCTCCTACGGCGAAGCGATCGATCAAATGAAAAACGGTCAGTGCGATGCAGCCTTTGTTACCTCCGGTCTTCCGAACGGAACAATTATGGAACTTGCGACCAGCTATGATATGGAAATTGTTCCTATTGATGGGGCTGGTAGAGATGCTTTGATTCAAAAGTATCCGTTTTTCTCGCAAACGATTATTCCGGCAAACACTTATAACAACACAATAGATGTAGATACTGTCTTTGTATATAACATCATGCTGGTAAACAGCGACCTTTCCGAGGATGTTGTGTACGATATGTTGACTGTTATCTTCGATAATATTTCGACGATTAAAGCATCACACAATGCGGCAAATAAGCATATCGATTTATCTTTCGGCGTAGAGGATGTGAAAATTCCGCTGCATCCGGGCGCTGTAAAATTCTGGCAGGAAAAAGGGTTTAAGACTCCGCAGAATTAACGGATACGTTGGATGGAACGGCTTTTTGCTGCATTGCGGCTCATGCCTACGCGGGTATTCTTGCATAAAGTGTGCCTGCTTATTGTCGTCGTACTGCTGCCGTTAAGCTGTTCCTCCGATGAGACTATCGAAATTTCCAATCAGGTAACGAAAGAACGGTATTGCATTCAAACAGTGCAGACAGGCGATGTTCTTTCGTTTGAGTGGGAACATTCGTTTGAACATGTCTTATGGAAAGAATTTTATCGGGTAACCGATGAACATACGTTTAAACTTTTTACCATTGCCGTTCAGGGTTTCGGCGCCGGTATTCCGGCAGAGATGGACTGCACCTACCGATATGAGGACGGGTTTATCTATATGGAAAATATAGAAGGCAGTGTGTTCAAAGAGTTTAATTGGATCCATTCGCAAAAACATCTCAAAAACATCACCATAAATGATACCGTGCTCATACGGGGAGAAGAGCTTCCCCAGCGAGCAAAAATACGGTTAGACTTACAGAGGAAGCACTGATACCGTCGTAAGACCGTACTGCTTCTTCATTATGATCGGGCAATCGCTAAAAATTTGATTAGATTTGCTTCGCATCCTTCGGAATAGCGATGCCTCATTGAGGAGTACATCTTGGCTACAGAAAAAACGATAGACCAAAAGGCTCTCTTGGAAGAATTTGAACGGGAAAGCAGAACTCGAAACTTTGTTAACCCGATTTTTACAAAGATTCTCAAATGGACTGCGCTGCTGGTTACCTTTTACCATTTGGCGTATGCTTCCGGCTATATCCGGCCGGAAACATTGCGTCATCGTTCCATTCACGTCGGCATGATTTTGCTGATGACGTTTGCAATCTATCCTGCATTTAAAACATCGAGTAGGAAAGTTATTGCATGGTATGATTACATACTGATGATTTTGTCCGTTATCATTCCCGTCTACATGTGGGTGAACTATCAAGCGATTATCGACAGGGTAGGGGATGCAAACCTGACGGACGTTATCATGGGTACCATATTGGTTGCATTGGTAATAGAGGCTGCGCGGCGGATTACAGGCTGGGCATTACCGGTTATCGGCATCATCTTTATGATTTATGCGCTGATGGGCGCCCGCCAAGGACTTATCCCGATAAACGTACCGGGACTGTTTTTGCATAGAGGGTTTAAATGGCCGAAATTGATTGGGCACCTCTTTTCCAATACGGAAGGCATTTACGGCACGTCGGTCAACGTTTCTTCGACGTATATTTTCTTATTCATCGTATTCGGCGAAATTATGAATAAATGCGGAATGGGAAAATTCTTTAATGATATTGCCATCGGTTTGGCGGGGCATACGAAAGGCGGCCCTGCAAAGGTCGCAGTTATTGCGGCAGGCTTGCTCGGAAGTATCAACGGATCGGCAATTGCGAATGTTGTTACAACCGGTTCGTTTACAATCCCGCTTATGAAGAAAATCGGGTACAGCAAAGAATTCTCCGGTGCGGTTTCGTCAACCGCTTCCGTAGGCGGTCAGCTCTTACCGCCGATTATGGGCGCTGCTGCCTTTATTATGGCGGAAACACTCGGTATTAAGTACAAGGAGATTGTCGTTGCGGCAGCCATCCCCGCGCTGATTTACTATTTGGGTATTATCTTTCAAATTCAGCTGCGCGCGTCGAAGGATAAACTCGACGGTATGCCGAAAGACCAGCTGCCTAAGGTAAAAGAAACGCTGAAGATGTACTGGCACCTGACCATCCCGATTTTATTTTTGGTGTATATGCTGTTTTTCAGCGGTTATACCGTTATCAAAGGCGCTTTTTTAACTATCCTTTTAACAATCATTATTGCGCAGCTTAAAAAAGAAACGCGCATGAGCTTAAAAGATATAGAGGCTGCTTTTGTCGCTTCCGCAAAATCGACGGTATCGGTTGCGATTGCCTGTGCTTGTGTCGGTATCGTTATCGGTGTGTCGAGCTTAACCGGCTTTACCATCAATATGGCAAGCGCGATTATCTCGCTCGGCGGAAAGAGCTTGTTGCTGACACTCGTCTTTACGATGGTTACCTGTATGCTGCTTGGTATGGGCTTACCGAGTATTCCTGCGTACATCATTACCGTAACGATTGCGGCTCCCGCGCTGATAGAGCTCGGCATTGCGCCGTTGGCTGCCCACCTGTTCTGCTTCTACTTTGCGATGTTCGCCAATATTACGCCGCCGGTTGCACTTGCCTCATTTGCAGCTGCAGGTATATCGGGCGGTAATCCGATGAAAACGGGTATCGTGTCCATTAAGCTTGCGCTTGCAGGTTTTATCATCCCGTATATGTTCGTCTATAATAATCAGCTTTTATTGATGAATACGAATATTTTTCAGGGTATCCAAGTGGCGATTACCGCGTGCGTCGGTGTCTTTTTAATCAGCGCCGCAGTAGAAGGATATTTCCATACCAAGGTGAATATTGTGATGCGGCTGCTTATGCTGGCCGGAGCATTCTTACTTATCGACAGCGCCTTACTAACCGACCTCGCCGGCGTCGGTATCTTTGTCGCTTCCATCTTTATCCAGCGCATACTCGCGCGGAGAGAAGCACGGAACGCAGCGTTCTAGGCATCTAATACGTTTGCTTGCCTTTAGCACGGTATTTTACTATATTAAGGGCATGCAAACGCAATATTTTACCGTTACCGGTATGAGTTGTGCCGCTTGTTCTGCAAATGTGGAAAAGGCGGTTAGCAGGCTGGACGGTGTAGAGACGGCACAGGTAAATCTTTTAACAAAGAGAATGGCTGTCAGCTATAATCCCGATACCGTTAATGCAGATACTATTATCCAAGCGATAGAAAAAAGAGGCTACGGCGCTTTTCCGCTTTCAGAGGAGAATACGGCTCAGCCGTCTGTACGGCAAGCTGATTCTGAGATTACCGATGCCGAAAAAAAACAATTCATATTCTCTCTATTTTTTCTTATTCCATTGATGTATATATCGATGGGCAGAATGCTTAGGCTGCCCCTACCGTCCTTTTTTACGGGGACGGAGAACGCGCTCATCTTTGTATTTACACAATTCCTGTTCACATTGCCGGTTCTTGTGTTGAACCGCCGCTTTTTTACCAACGGACTTACGAGCTTATTCCACCGTGCACCTAACATGAATAGCCTTATTGCCGTCGGTTCAGGCGCCGCAGTTATCTATGGGGTTTTTGCACTGTACCGAATCGGATATGGGTTGGGACACGGACAATTAAATGTCGTGCGGCTCTATATGAAGGATTTATATTTTGAATCCTCGGCAATGATTTTAACGCTGATTTCTTTGGGAAAATTTTTGGAGGCGCGGGCAAAAAAGAAGACTTCCGAAGCGTTGGAAAAATTGATACAGCTTCGCCCCCAAACGGCACAAGTGTTGCGGAACGGCACGGAGATTGAAATTCCCGTCGAAAATATTGTGATCGGTGATGCAATCGTCATCCGGCCGGGACAAACCTTGCCCGTGGATGGTACTATAATTGATGGAAGCACATCGCTTGATGAATCGGCTGTTACCGGAGAGAGTATGCCGGTCGAGAAAACGGTCGGAGATTCGGTGATTAGCGCCTCGCATAATATATCGGGCAGCTTTATCTTCCGTGCAGATAAAGTAGGAAATGATACGACATTGGCGCGGATTATTGCGCTTGTCGAAGAAGCGTCCTCATCAAAGGCTCCGGTTGCAAAGCTTGCTGATGTTATCAGCGGTTATTTCGTACCGATTGTCATGCTCATTTCACTTGCAGCCTTTATCGGATGGCTTATCGCAGGCGCTTCTTTTGAATTTGCACTGTCGACTGCTATTTCCGTGCTGGTTATTTCCTGTCCCTGTGCACTCGGCCTTGCCACACCGACGGCGATTATGGCCGGTACCGGCAAGGGCGCTCAACTCGGTATCCTTATCCGTTCGGCGGAAGGACTCGAACTTGCCCACCGCGTGAGCGCCATACTGCTCGATAAGACGGGAACTATCACGGAAGGAAAGCCGACGTTGCAGCACATTGAAGTTTTTTCCGAACAGTACACCGACAATGATATTCTCCGGATTGCCTATAGCCTCGAACATTTATCCGAACATCCGCTTGCCCATGCGATTATCCAAGCCGCAGAAGAAAAAAAACTTTCACCGTTTAAGGTGGGCGGTTTTATGGCAGTGCATGGAAAAGGAATTTACGGAACCGCCGTAGGCGATGAGCTTACCGGAATCTCATTAATCGAAAATGTAAGAATAGGCGCCGGAAATACGAAACTCTGCAAGGAATTGGGCATTCCCGTATCGGAAGCTATACAGACGCGGCTTATGGAAGCTGCTGAAAAAGGCGCTTCTCCGTTGCTGGTTATAATCGGGAATGCATGTGCCGGTCTTATTGCCGTCGCAGATCCGGTGAAGGAAGGCAGTATTCAAGCTATTCACGATCTCCACGAAATGGGTATCTATACGGTTATGCTTACGGGAGACAATCAACGTACGGCAGAAGCTATTCAAAAGACTGTCGGCATTGGAGAAGTCGTCGCAGAGTTATTGCCTCAGGACAAAAAAGTAAAAGTCGAATACTATCGATCACAAGGTTTTTCACCGGCTTTTATAGGCGACGGGATTAACGATGCTCCCGCACTGACTGCCGCAGATGTCGGTATTGCAATCGGCGGCGGCACGGATATCGCCATAGAAAGCGCCGATATTGTGCTGATGAATAACAGCCTTGAAACGGCAGTTACTGCAATTCAGCTCAGTAAGGCTGTTATGCGCACAATCAAGCAAAACCTATTCTGGGCGCTTTTTTACAATTCGCTGTGTATCCCGCTTGCGGCAGGTCTCTTTTATACTCTATTCGGACTCAGGCTCAGTCCCATGTTTGCCGCCGCCGCAATGAGCTTTAGTTCGGTGTCAGTAGTGTCAAATGCCCTACGGTTGAATAGATTCCGTCCTAAACGCATTGCACAGGATGCTCATAATATGCAATACTGCGGTGCTGTTCCTACCGGTGAAAAGTACAATGATGCACAGCCTGCCGCGTGTAGTGTACAAACCGCTTCCTGTATCTGCTCTGCCGCCGAACAGGAAGCGAAAACGGGATCGTCGTCAAAACCTGAAAATATCACTCATAAGGAGAATTTTGATATGAAAAACATCACATTAACCGTTGAAGGAATGTCGTGCGGACATTGTTCCGCTCGGGTCGAAAACGCGCTGAATGCTATCGAAGGCGTATCGGCAAAAGTCGATTTGGAAGCAAAGACTGCCGTTGTTACCTATCCCGATACCGTAACGGTGGATACCCTTAAAGCTGCCGTAACCGATGCAGGGTATTCGATTACCGGTTCACGTTAAAGTTATAACCGAATAAGATAAAACACGGTGTATATCGACTCTCATTTTTTCACTATGTATAGATTACGGCAGCAACTCTGTGTCCTTGTTTCGTTTTTTCTGATTGTCTCGCTTATATCGGCGGCTCCGGTAAAAATTACTTTTTCTGCCGATAAGATGCAGGGATCGGGCGGGAAAGAACGGAACTCAACCTCATTAACCGGTAACGCGAAGGTAAGTGTCGATTCCCTCAGTATTTACGGCGAACGTATTGAGCTATACGGTAAAGATTACCGATATATTAAGGCAAGCGGGAATGTAACAGGAGAAGATACCGAAAAAGGATTTACGTTTTCGGCTGCATCGTTATCCTATGATCGAGAAACGGAAGTAGCCGAGTTTATGGGGCAAGCAAAGGTTGAAGATACCAAAAATAAGGTTGAAACGGCAGCTGAACGTATTGAATATAATCAGAAAAACGAAATGATCCTTTTGCAAATGGACGTAAAACTAAAGAGCAAAGATATCACCTGTGATTCGCTTTTTGCGGTGTATAATCGGAATACTTCTATGCTTGAACTGACGGGTAAACCCACAGTAAAAAAAGGAAAAGATGAATTTAAGGCGGCTCGGATTTCGGTAAATATTGATACCGAAGATATTAAACTCGAAGGAAAGGTGAGCGGTTCCGTTACCGAAGAGAAAGAGAATACGGAAAAAGCGGAAACTCCTTCGGAGAAAGAAACAAAAAATCCATGAGCGATCTTCAATATTCTGCAAATTTTGGAATGCCCAAAAGCGTGTTACGTGCTGAAGGCTTGAACAAGTCTTTCCGCAAAAAACAAGCGGTTCGGGATGTCAGCTTTTCTATGGCGCAGGGAGAGGTCGTTGGATTGCTTGGACCGAACGGAGCTGG
>ERZ772967.2962-NODE-2962-length-10586-cov-18.579337_pt1 | contig 10586 bp, 8 predicted proteins | sample MGYA00511677_ERZ772967 | MGnify/ENA primary metagenome ERZ772967 (study PRJEB29015, sample SAMEA2737931) | human oral metagenome | biome: human oral; feature: human-associated habitat; material: dental | place: China | collected 2146 ...
AATCCATCGCGCCTAAAAACGCAGCCGTTTGCTTGCGTAAATCTTCATAATTTGCGCCTTGCAGCACGCCAAATAATGCTTGATACGGCTTGTCGGGACGAGCCTTGCGCAGACGTTTCACTTCCGCCAAACTGCGCTCCGCCCACGCATGAGTCCGTGCCAATGCCTCGACCTGATAATCATATGGATCAATTAGCGAAGTCAGCTCGTCAAAGGCGAAAGTAATATCCGCGCCAATGCCCGCCTGAATTTGCATGGATAATTCCGGCGTAAATTTATGGTACGAGCCGTCGAGGTGCGATTTGAACATTACACCGCTTTCATCCACCCAAGCGTGGCGCGACGATTTTTTAGCGATGGCAATTTCTTCATCAACATCCGTACTCATTGCCAAGACCTTCTTAAAACCCGAACCCAAACTCAGCACCTGAAAGCCGCCGCTATCGGTGAACGTCGGCCCGTCCCAGTGCATAAACTTGCCCAAATAACCAGCCTTTTCAATCAATTCATGACCCGGCTGCAAATACAGATGATAGGCATTCGCCAGCACCGCCTGCGCACCAACATCCGCCACCATCTCGGGCAGCATCGCCTTGACATTAGCCTTAGTACCCACCACGATAAATGCCGGCGTTTTAATATCCCCGTGCGGCGTGTGAATAATACCGGTACGCGCCAAAGTGTCATCAAGCCTAGATGTTATTTCAAAAGAAAATGGTTTTTGCTGCATAATCTGTCTGATTATATCATGAAATATTCTGAGGATTGCCTCGCGATAGATTGCCTAGCAGACAAATAAACCAAAGAATTCATAAAAAAACTTAGGTCTTTAAAATAACCCAAGCCAACAATTAAAAGTCTGTTTCGTCGCCAAATCTAATGATTTCTTTTCCTCTCTGAAATGCTTCAATAGCCTCTTCAGTAAGCCTATCAATCACAACATGCCTGCCCTCAGGCATCTTTTCTAGTGCAATGTGCGTCTCCCCATATTGATCAATAACACCGCGCAGATAGCTAGCCGCCCCTGATAGCGACGAAATCTCCACTGTTCCAACTCCAGAACCCTCCAGTAGCTGAGCAATTTCTTCATTCTCAAGCAAGAACTCTCTCACCTCGCCAAATATACGCACAGGACCTGTAATTGTAGAAGTGTTAGGATCGTCCGTAACATGATCAGCGATCTGCAGCATCATGCCCATATTATCAGAACCATTTCTACGAGGAACCAATGTGCGTCCAGACAAAAATTGCAAAACATCCCCGACATAAAAACTTTTCGTTTTGTCATCTACCGTACGCGGTTCCCACGACTCTTCTTTTCCAAGTATTTGCTCTACGCGAAGATATTCCTGTTCATTTTGCCAAGTACCATCATTAACATACTCAATTATTTCAGCCAGCGTCTCTAGAGTATCATTTGACAGCGGATCTTCATATTCTGGAACCGGTCCACTATCAATATAGTCTACAACAATCCGCTTAAACTCATAGCCGCCTGTTTCTGTCTTAACGCCATGAATTCTCACTCCGCCGCTACTACAATCTACGTCAATTATTACATCAGGAGAAGGTTTATTCGGTACTGTGTCAACACCTTCCATCATATACCGTCCAATAGATACTTTTAATGCCGTCGCCTTTCTTTCCGTATCATCGCCGCTATTCGATCCCCCCTGCAGGTCGCCAAGAATTCTCGCACTTTTTGCGCCATATCTTCAGTAGCTGGAACATAAGGACTCTCCCAAGCGATAGGCAGCGACTCCCAATCTTCTCCATAATAATCACGATTTGGATCTCGCGTTTTATTTATAGACAATTGCAGCATTATCGACCTCATCTGGGCGTAACGGTGCTACCGTCTCACCAGGAGACACACCTAAAGTCTTAGCAAGATCGTACACGCTAAGCATAACTCTTTCGCCGCAGCTAAGATCTCTTTCGATACTATTAATTTCGTTATAAGGGGATAATTCTCCTGACATGATTTTTATCATAATACAATTTTTCTATTTTTACAAGTTTATTTGTATATTCCATGTACGAGAGACGAACCCTATTTCACGATAAGTCACCGCCAAACTGCAGTCCAATTTACTCGCCACACCGCAAATCCATATGTGTATGGTATGCTGCAACGTGACAAACTTCAAGCATAACCACCATCTTATGCGGTATACTATAACCATGAGCAAGAAAACACTGGTTGACCTTGACCCGTGGCTGGCACCGCATGAACCCGTCATCAAGGCGCGCGAGACTTATGTTTCGTCGACGCTGCGGAGGGTGTTGAATGACAAATCGCCGGCGGAGTTTGCGCTGGGATTTCGTCATTTTGGACTGCACCGCACTCAAGATGGTTGGATTTTTAGAGAATGGGCGCCAAACGCTACGCGCATAGTGATGGTTGGCGATTTCTCAGAGTGGCAGGAGCGCGAGGAATTTGCCCTGCAGCCTGGTAGGCATGGCGAATGGAGTGTTGATTTGCCGGAGGACGCGCTGCACCACGGGCAGAAATATAAGTTGCGCGTCTATTGGCCAAATGGCGACGGCTGGCGCTTGCCATCATATGCCACCTATGTCGTCCAGGACGATGATTCGGTGGATTTTTCGGCCGTAGTGTGGCAGCCGGATGAGCCATATAAGTGGCAGCATGATATTCCACCTGCGCCACACGTGCCGCTGATTTACGAGGCGCATATCGGCATGAGCAGTGAGAAGGGAAAGGTCGCTAGCTTCAATGAATTTACCGCGGGCGTCCTACCGCGCATCAAACAATCTGGCTATAACACCATCCAGCTGATGGCTATCGCCGAGCATCCGTACTACGGCAGTTTTGGCTATCATGTCAGCAACTTTTTTGCGGTGTCATCACGCTTTGGCACGCCCGATGATTTTAAGCGGCTGGTTGACACGGCACACGGACTGGGGCTGCGGGTCATCATTGACATCGTTCATGCTCATGCCGCCAAAAATGAGGTCGAAGGTCTGGGCAATTTTGCGGGCAGCCCGACGCAATATTTCAAAGCTCACCACCATCCCGCCTGGGATTCGCGGCTGTTTGATTATGGTAAGCCGGAAGTGTTGCACTTTTTGGCTAGCAATTGCCGCTGGTGGTTGGATGAATACCAGGTTGATGGCTTTCGGTTTGATGGCGTGACCAGCATGCTATATCACGACCACGGGTTGGGCAAAAGTTTCACCAGTTATGATAATTATTTTGGCGACGATGTTGATAAGGACGCACTGGTCTATCTCAGGCTGGCAAATGACGTCATTCACGCCGTTCGCCCCGATGCCACGACCATTGCCGAGGAAATGAGTGGGCTACCGGGCTTGGCGGCACCGACTGAACACGGCGGCCTAGGCTTTGATTATCGCTTGGCGATGGGCGCGCCCGATCTCTGGATCAAGACATTGAAAGAAAAGCGCGACGAAGATTGGGATTTGGGCGAGTTGGCACATACGCTGAGCTCGCACCGCCCAGAGGAAAAAGTCATCACCTACGCCGAGAGCCATGACCAAGCCTTGGTTGGCGACAAGACGCTGATTTTTCGGCTGATTGATAAAGAAATGTATTGGCATATGGACAAAGACGATCCGGACCTGACGGTGGAGCGCGGTGTAGCACTGCATAAGCTGATTCGACTGCTGACCGCCGGGCTGCACGGAGGCGGTTACCTTAATTTTATGGGCAATGAATTTGGACATCCCGAGTGGATTGACTTTCCGCGCCAGGGTAATAATTGGTCGTATCATCATGCTCGCCGTCAATGGAACTTGCGCGACAATGGCTTTCTCAAGTATCAATGGCTAGGCGAATTTGATGCGGCACTGATGAAGCTTATCCAAACCGTTGACGACCCTGGCATTCACTATCTGAACATTCGCCAACACGACCATGTGGTTAGTTTCATACGCGGCAATCTGCTATTTATCATGAATTTTTCACCTAACCAGTCGTGGACGGATTATGGCGTGCCGGCAGCGGCGGGATCATACGGTGTAATTTTGGACAGCGATAACCAGCAGTTTGGCGGACAAAATCGCATCGACGATTCAACGCGATATTTTACCTCGCCCCAGAAAAATGGACATCAGCTGCAGGTATATTTGCCGGCCAGAACCGGGATTATTTTACAAAAAATCGACTAGAAAACTTGCCGCAGAACGAAAAGTCTTAATTTAGCACATGCTGCTGCAACCAGCAGTACATCGCCACTGTCGCTGCCGCGCCGACATTGATGGAGCGGGTCGAGCCGAATTGTTCGATGGCGACGATTTTGTCTGCCGCTTGCGCCATCTCCTCAGAAATCCCCGGCCCTTCTTGGCCAAACACTAGCACCGCGCGCTGCGGCAAGGTCGTCTCCGCCATATTGACACTGCCCGGAATATTGTCAATCGCAATAATCTCTCTGTTTTCAGCCCGCATTAGTCTGGCAAACTCCGCTGTCGAACCGACATAATGAACGTGCAAATATTTATCCGTCATCATGGCGCCGCGCTTGTTCCATTGCCGCCGACCGATGACGTAAATCTGCCGCACGCCAAACGCATTGGCACTCCTGACGATTGTCCCCATATTAAAATCCCGCTCGGTATTCTCCAGAGCAATGATTAAGCCGTGATCCTTGGCGTCCAGTTCTTTCATGATCTCCGCCTCGCTGCGACCTTTGAATTTGTCGATTACATTTCGTGTGTCTTGCATAAGCCTCATTATAGCCATCGAGACAATCTGCCGCAATAATAAATGCTATCTTAGCCGAGCAATACGCCAAGCCCTTGCCGCATTCTTCTCTCCACGCTAAAAATTTGTTATCATAAGCGTAATACCTCATGAAAAAACATACAATTATCAAACTTATCCTCATATCAATCATCAGCGGCATCGCCACTTTCAGTTATTTGGTTTATACGTATAATTTGATTAAAGAAGAGGATTTAGTGCGAACTTCATTAAACAAAACATCCTGGCTTCAGCCCAAACAATGGAGAAAATACAAGCAAGAATCAAACGGCGAAACAGTCCAAGTCATTTATGGCGACGGTCTGCAAAAGGATAATAAATCGTCTGCTGTTTTACTAGTTAGCCAGACAAATCAGCAGAGATTATTAACCAATGCCTTGCCAGAATATTATGAAAACATACGAGAGTCTTTATTGAAAAACTTTGATTCAAACCAAATCCGCAGCATACTTACTTCAGCGGACAATATCGGCTGCCTGCAAACTCCAAATGTCAACAAATCTGCCGACAGATCAAATACAGGCAACATTACGGGACTGATCTTGATTACCGCCAGCTGTTCAACGAAGTATTCGTCATTCAATATAAAAGCTCGTTTTGTTGCTGGCAAGGAAGACGGTGTTGTCCGATTAATATTTTTAGCTTCAGAAGAAACTGTCCGAAAAAAGAACGAGGCGGTATTCAACAAAATGCTTGACAGCATCTCCGCCGGGAATAATTATGCGATGGAGACTACCATAGCACAAAATTGAAAAAGCCGCTACTCTGAGCGACAATTCCGAAATTTTCCAGATCTTGGTGCGGATGAAAGGACTTGAACCTTCACGCCATTGCTGGCACTAGCACCTGAAGCTAGCGCGTCTACCAATTCCGCCACATCCGCGTACTGCTTATTATAATCCAAAAGAAACCCAACATCAAGCTTGATTACGAATTTTACACCACGCGTTCATCTCTGCCGCCAAATCCTTCATCGGCGTTTCCATCTTAACGCCCGGGCAAAAAATTCCCATCGGGTCAAAAATCTTTTTCACCTTAGCATACAACTGTTTTTCGTCGTTCGGCATATGTTTGTACATAAAACTCGACTTCAGCCGGCCATCGCCGCCAAACGCCGCAAACGAGCCCTCATGCTTATCAACAAGCTGCGCCACCTCTGCAAACAGTTGCAAAATTTTCTGGCGCTCGCTGACCTTTTTACTATCAAACTTCGGATATAACGCCGTATAGTTATTACTAAAATCGACAAACATAGGCAGCGCATAGCCGTACGTCGATTCCAGAGCCTTCAAATCCTCCGCGAAACCAGCAATCTGCTGATCTGCCAGCCAAATTCCAGAAAAGGCCCTTGGCGCAGTCATATGCGGCTCGCTCGGCGCTTCCATCAAAGCCAAGCTGGAGTGCAAACCAGCCAATCCCTGAACTTCCATATCAATCAATGAAATATTTATGGCATCTATAGCGCTCAGTTTCTTCATCATTTTCTTAGCGGCTTTCACCCGCGCGCGGTCTGAGAATTCATCAAATATCGCGATAACCACCGCACCCCTGAAACATTCCTTTGGCGCCCACTCAAGCCGCTTGCCCGCCAGATATGCCTGGCGTAAAATCCGCCCGTCGATCAATTCGACCAAGGCTGCTTTATTTTTCATCGCCAAACTTGCTGCCTCCTGGGCATCGGCAATATGCTTAAACGGCGCAGCAACCACCGAATATTCCGGATGAACAAAGTTCGCGCGTAAAATCGCCTCGCAAACAATACCCAAACTGCCCTGGCTGCCCACAAATAACGGCGTCAGATCAAACGACCCGTCCTTTTGCTTGACTTTGGCAATCGCGCTATAACCCGCCGTATCCGGCAAACTGGGATCAAGTTGAGAAATTAGCTCCGCATTATCAGATATTAAGTTGTCAATCTCCCGGTAAACTTCGCCCTCAAATGTCGACAAGCCCTTTTTCTTATTCAGTTCGCGCTTGGAAATCCTCCCGGTTTGAATAGCATCGCCATTACTTAAGACGACCTCCAATTGCTGAACCGTATCGGCGAAAAAGCCGTGCTCACCCGTCATCGTGCCGGCCGGAGAAGTGTTTATCGCGCCGCCAATCGTGCCGTCTTCGTCAGTGTAAGAAACGTTTGGCAAGCCTAATCCTTTGTGCGTCGCCAGCGCCGCATTTGCCGCCGAAACAGTAAGGCCAGCTTGAACATGAATCAGCCGCTGCTTCGGGTCGCTGCCCACCACTCGGTTCATGTGTGTTTTCAAATCAATTGCGATGCCTTTATTAATCGCCGCTCCCGTCGCGTCTGTAGCGCTACCCCTGGCGAAAACTGGCAGCACGTGGCCTTTTTCCGCCAACTGCGAGCAAAAGCGCAGTACCTTGCGAATATCATTCATGTCAGCCGCCCGCACCACCATATCCGGCCGCCGCGCCAGAATGCTGCCGTCTGTCTCGGCTTGGCGTAAAACAGAATCATGAGTAATGACTTCACCCGCCAAATGCTCATTCAAATATGTCGCAATTTTATTCATCAATCCTCCTTGGTCTATTGATTTAATTTTAGCATAAGCGCGCTCAGTTGATAAGTACATTTTGCTTTGATATAATTTGGAAGTGCGCGGATGTGTACTTAACAATTAGGTATGCGGATGTGGTGACTGCGTGGGTAACGTAAGTCATTAGTAGACACAGAGCGTGTCCTTAACAATTGAGTATGCGGATGTGGTGGAATTGGTAGACACGCATGCCTTAGGAGCATGTGCCTCACGGCGTGAAGGTTCAAGTCCTTTCATCCGCACCAAGTATATAAGAGTTACGGGTCCCTAAAGACTCTCTTTATTTTATGTTGAATTGCAATACTTATTGCGGCACCTCTCCTAACAAATTTAATTCGTGCATAAAACGTTCAAATGGCGTATCAAACTCTAGGCATTTTCTCGGTCTGGAGTTTAATTCATTTTTTACTTTTTCATAACAAGTAAATTCCTTACCTCTATCTTATTTCTATCGTTTAAGGTAAGATAACTATGACTCATATTAACCTCCGTGTGTTTTTGTTGTTACTAACATTTTACACGAAGTTAGTATGAGTTTTTTACTTGCTAGAGGTGTCGCATTTAATTTTACAATCTATCATATACTTTGAGTACTTTGAGGCGCATTGCGCTTCGGCACTTACGGCCTTATTACCACTCAAGGCTGATAGACCTCCAGATGCTATGCGAGCAAATAGTGGCGCCGGTTGTGCCAGTTAGCTCGGCTACTGATTTCTTACTGAGTTCCTGTGCTGGTGCGCCAAAGGATATTATGTGCAGGTTTTCTATGCTAGTAAATAGCCACGGACTGAAGTTCATAATCTCGACATCGTTTGGATGTTTTTTTTGAGTCAGACATTCTTCGGTTATTTTATCCACGGATGTTTTGCCACTATCTCAAGCGCCATATAGCCCGACCGTGAATGACTCAGAGTTTGGTACTTTGACGAGCGCTTCAGCTAGACCTTTAGCAAAATCAGTGCGACCAACCTATCTTCTTTGACTGTCGCTACTGGCTCATCGGGGTTTTATCAGACCTTGTCATCTTGTTCTGTCTCATTGCGAGTAATCAAATCATAGACCAAACTAGAAAGCGATATGTAGTGAATAGCCAGATTACGCTCAAGAGCTGTTGCCAGTGTGTGCGCTTTTTCATCGCGTAAGAATTGTATGGTCAGGTTCAGGTAGCCAACACCGCGGAAGAAGTCTTTTTCGGCCTGGGTCGTGCCGTCTGATTTACCAAACAGTTGCGTGTAGTATTTTTTGCTCTCGGCATTCATATTGAACACTTCGGTGGCTTTTTCGTTGCCAGTTATCTCTTGCAGTTTGTTACGTACCAATTTGTATGCTTCGTCCACCGCGTGGAAGTAGTCCTCGTTGATTAAGTACTGTTTGATGTGGTCGTAAACATTTTTGTTGATCTGTAGCGATATAAAGTCGTTGTCTATAATTGCGAGCGGCGTTTCATCTATCTGTGTGGCGGGCGTGATATTTCTAGCACCCAGTATGTCGCGGCCTGATACTTTTGACTTGGCATATAACTCTACGCCATCAAGTGCCAAGTTTTTGTTGATGGTCGCCAAGACTCTTTTGGTGCTCCAATTTATATCTCTAACTTCCGGATGGAAGAACTCGGCCAGGAATTTCAGGAACTTGGCGTCTTCTGTTTCCAGCAGGTCAAACTTATCAATGTACCAGTTGTCATCCCAATCATTGTTATTCACGCGGTGCTGCCACAGGTCGCCTTTCATGTCAGGGTAACGGCTGTCGGTAGATGGTAGTTTTTCTAGGTTGAATATGCGCTCCCAGAACTCTACTTCGTTTAACCTGCCATAAAAGTCGGTGGCCATGTAAGTGTCCAGAACTTCTAGGACGGCATACCTGGTTATCTTCGTGATTTTATTGGTCATCTGTACATCCTCCGTGGCGTATCATGACTTTGTCTCATATACATCAAACAACATGACGTGAATTTCAACTTGTCGGCCGTTATCGTCAGGTTTGGTCATAACAAAGCGCCACTCACCATCGCGTTGCTTGATTGTGCGCACGTAGTCGCTTCGTTCAGTAAATATGAGCTCGACTTTACTTTGTATATCAGAGAAGTTAGCGTTGTCTTTGTTGAATATAACGAGTGCGGTTTTGGCGTCACGCCAAGTCAAATAACCTAAGAGCTGGTCTATGCCCTTGTCTATATATTTCTGACCTTTCCATAGCTTACATTCAGCAACAAAAGTCGCTTTACTGTCGAAGGGTATTGAGATGTCTGCTTTGCCGCTCTTATGGAATAGCTCGCCACCGACCACGCCACTCTTTATGCTCGCAGACAAGCCGACCAGCAGCATGTCCCGGAGCGCTTCTTCGTCCTTTGATTCTGACGCTCGGTTGGTTTCCATAGATGCACCCATGCTTCGTATGGTTTCAAGTATCGTTTCGTAATCTTCGCTTGATATTGTTCCACCAGGTTCATCTTTTTTGGTTGAGAGTGGAGTCAGCTTTTGCACTGAAATCCTAACTTGATTTAATGGGCTAGGATTGTCTGATTTTTCAAGTGGTATATTCAGCGCAGTCTTTATCGAGTCGAGTTTGTTTATCTGCTCAAAACGTTTGGCGACTGCTTCGGCTACCACGCCTTTAACACGCTCTTCAAACCCAGATAAGTCGTTGTTTATGTAATCTATGTTTTGTTGTATTGATGCTATCTTTCCGTCTACTGCATCCTTTATCTGCTCCGCAGTGGTGTTTGATTCAGTAAACTCCAACGCAAAAGTTAATTCGTTGCCAGTAATCACGGCATCATCACACGTCATTCGTATGCTAGTAGGACTGACTTTGAATAGGTCTGCGGAACCAGTGAACGGTATCGTAATAACGACCTTATAGCCGGGCACGCTGATTGGACTATTGTCAAATGCTTGTACATACATATCATTGCCGGTGACATCTATCTTGGTCTCCTCTATGTCCTGGGTTTTGTTGTCCGCCAACAGCACCAGCGGGGCTAAGTTATAGCCAGACACGATGTGATCAACTATTTGCTCCTGACTGTTTGCTTCAAAAACACTCTTTTCAATATTACTGGCTTTTTGACGAGCGTCGGCAATAATACTCTCTGACCATTCGTGCCATCCGATTGCGTGAAATAGATAGTTCTTTGATCGACCATAATACATATTACTTAAATTATACAATAAACCCAGCAAATCTGAGTAATCAGATTTGCGACTTTGTGCTAAAATAAGTTCTAGCGTGGGCGTAAAATCTCACCAGAATATGGATTGTTGAAAAATTTTTATGTTTGCACAAATCCA
>ERZ772967.2964-NODE-2964-length-10584-cov-3.571374_pt1 | contig 10584 bp, 10 predicted proteins | sample MGYA00511677_ERZ772967 | MGnify/ENA primary metagenome ERZ772967 (study PRJEB29015, sample SAMEA2737931) | human oral metagenome | biome: human oral; feature: human-associated habitat; material: dental | place: China | collected 2146 ...
GCCTGTTAGCTGAAATCGCTGGACGATGCCGTTCGGAAAGCCGTCGCGGTAGCAGTGTGCTGGCGTTTTTGAGAAAATCGCTGTTCCTGAATAGCCTTTTTTTGTTGCCGAGTAGAAATGCTCAGTGTATTCAGGTAAGTCAATCTCTACTTGGCTGCGTGATGCTTTCGTCTCTTGTAAACAGATGATGTCAGGGCTGTATGCGCTAATGAATCGTGCAAACTCGCCTTTACTAATGACGGCGCGAATACCATTAACGTTCCAGGAGAAAAGCTTCATGAGTTTAGTATAGCGCATGGGCGTGCTATTTATGTAATGTCCGGCAAGTGTTACCTCCCAAAAAATCATATGCTATCATATACCCTAATGACCAACCCACTTCCTAAGCTGGTAACGTTCGATGGCGATGCGCGTAGCGGCAAAGGCACGATCGTAAGCTTGGTAAAAGACTATATACGCGATGAGTTATCATTGCCTGTCATGCTGATCGATGCAGGGCAAGTCTTTCGCGTGCTCGTAGTGATGATGCAGGAATACGGCATAGACTTGGATGATCCAATAGCAATAGATACATTCCTTTCCGACAAGCATAACGAAGACGCCTGCGTACGCCGCGTGAAATTTGTATACCATCTGCCGCGGGCAGACCGCGATACGTTGCTCTACACGCCAAAAATCAGCGCAAACAGCGTGAAGATTGGCGCTCGCCCGCGCAGCCAAGCATTCAAAGATGCGCTATTGCGTAAATGGCTGCGCGATGCGCGCGAAGAAGGCGTAGAGATTGTACTGCTAGACGGGCGCGCACTCGGCGAAGTCGGCGAAGAGCTTGCCCGCGCCGGATTGTGCGAACATGTGCTTGATTTGTTTTTCGTGTGCGATCCGGTAGTAAGCGCCCAGCGTACGCTTGGCATGATGCCGCGCCCGTACGCTGAACTAAGCGCTGATGAACGCGCCCGCGTTGACGACCAGGTTGCACAGATTACGGCACGCAATCATGCTGACCGTACACGCCTGGTACAGCCTGTCGTACCGCCTGCTGGCGCGCTCACCTACTCTGTAGGCGAGCTACCAGCAGTACTGCCATTACGCTACCCTTGCCCTGCTGCTATTATTGATCGCAGTATAGAGCTGCCGCGCGAAACTATGGCGTTACCGGTTATTAGGCTAGTAGAGACATACTGCCAACCATCTGCATCTTAATTTAATTCCAAATGAAAAGCCCCAGACAGAAGCACGAGGCACGGGATTCGGGCAATGATGCCCTGCCCTAGAGCGGCTTCTGTCTGGGGGTGGAGAGGCTAGGAGGCTAGCCGGCGGCGTCGGGGGCGGTGTCGGCGTCGGAACCGGGATCGGCGTCGAAGCCTTCGACAATATCGTTAAAAACGATATTGTTAAGAAGCCTCTTATCAACTTTTGCGGTCTCAACGACCGCAAGATCTTCAAGGAATTCCTTTATGCGTTCTAGTATGCTAGCGCTCCCCGACAACAATGCTCCCGCGAACATCTGGATAAAGATGTTCAGAGTATCGTCTGCCTCATTTATGAAGAAGTTGTAGATCACCTCCGGAAGCTCAGACCTAATGAGTCTGAGCTCATTCCGCACCTCCTTCCCGAGGATGACGCTATAGGACACGATATTAGGAATCGTGTCCTCGAAGACAAAGAGCTCGTCGAACTCATCGAACTCGTCGAACTCGTTGAACGTGTCGTCCATGTTTTGCCTCTCTTAAAGACCTGATCTCATGCGGGATTGCTATGAGATCCTGAAGTAATATACTATGTTTGTTTGGGTTGGTCAAGGGGTTTCCTTGACGATACGCTAAACTAAAACGGAACAGTCCATAAATAGTAGAATATAGGTTAGAAAAAATAACAAACTAATACTCTACGAAAGGACTGCTCCGTTATGTCTAGTTTAGCTAGACGTATACCCGAGCGAAGCTCGGTGTAAACAGCTAATATATCAAATATTAACAAAACAAAAGACTCACTCTTAGCGGGAATAGTATTTCCTGGAATCGTAATAAAGACTATGGTTGGTGTAAAGACTGTAGAGTAAAGGTTCGTCCTAAAGCTCTTTGTTGGTTACGTAATAGTAAATTAAAGTATCAACAGATCTTTACTTTATTGTTCTGCTGGCAATCACGTCAGAGTCCTGAATCTGCAAAGATTGCTACAGGCTCAGAGCTATCCAGCCATCTGAGAGGTGGTATTGAGCGCTTCTGCGCTCATATGCCTCCGGATGGCGGTGAGATGCCCTTCTTGCGCTCTTCTAGTATTGTGGCAGGTATAAGGCTTAGGTTAGTAGAAGCAGGGTTAACAAGCATAGGTAGCATGGGTAAACATAAGTTTGGCGGACAGAAGATAGTTATTGGTGCTATTGAAATAGATACTAGAAGACTAAGACTTATAGAATTACTCCAGACACCGAACAGGATAGTATCAGAACCATTCCTAGAGAGCTTAAGTAACGAGAGATACGCATTTCATTACAGACGCTGGTACTGGTTATCTAGGTGTAGAGTGGTTAGGATATACCAGATATATATAACCATAGCCGGGGGACACACACTTTGGATAACTAAGCTCTAACCACATAGAATGCATCTGGAGTGCTGTGAAACGTCACATGAGAAAGCTCTATGGTTCTATACCAACAAACCACTTACAAAACATCTTAAATGAATGGATGGCTAGACATAACCAACGGAGTCTCTTTCAGTCTCCGCTAAACTACCTAGAGGCTACTTTGAAATTAGTTGTTCCGGATTAGTTGAATGAATCAAAACAACCCGGTTCAGTCAACTAACCCGGAACATCCAAAGTAAAGCGCAGGTAAGTCATCGGATCCTCAAATAGCTTGGGGCGGTTGGCTCTTGCCATCCATTCTTTGCAGAGTTCTTCTAGTTGGTGGGTTAGTATACGTTGTCCGTAGAGCTTACGCATATGACGTTTGGCTACGCTCCAAATTAGCTCAGCTTTGTTGGTACTAGCAAAGTCGCCTCTGCTGTGGTTGTGGCTTTCATGCTCGTAGCCTAGGAGCGGTAATTCGTCGTAACCGTACCATTTGTCGGTAATAATTAGGCTGCCTGGTTTTACGCTGTCTTGGATGAATTGCTCAAGCACATCTTGGCTTCGTCCGTCATGGAAGCCGCCGGTTATACGCAAGGCTAAGCGCCCGGTATCCTGCTCAATGGCGCCAGTAACTATGTAGGTAGCCTGTTTACTCTTGAGCTTTGAGAAGTAGCTTTCGTCGGCTTGGATTAAGCCTTCTAGCATTGTTGCAGCGTCTGGCAGGTTCTCTCGAAAGCGGGAGAACCATCTAGCTACAGTTGGATAACTAACGCCAGCAAACAGTATAGCCGCCTCAACACTTTTACGATTCTGCCAGCACCAGATTAGCTTGAATAGTTGTTTGGACGACAGCTTCATGCCATACAGCCAGGAACCATGCCAGGCAGTGGCTCTGAGCTTTTTGCGGCATATTTTGCACCAGAGATATCTTGAGAGGTAGTTTTCTTGCAGCTCGCACCCGCAGAGCGGGCACGACACCTCCTCCCCAAAGACAAGCTTGTTGATAAGCCTCCAGCACTTCTTATTGCTGGCAAAGTTTGGTATGTTAGACATACGGAGCGTCCTTTCTGTACTTAGTTGCTTTACATCTCTAAGTATATGGGATGTTCCGTTTTAGTTTAGAGTACCGTTGAATGAATCTTCCTTGACATTATTTAAATAGAGATGGTGCAACGACCGTAACCGATCGCACGCATCATATATTCTTTGTGTGATGATCGTCTATAAATTTATGTTACAGACAAGGCTTAGTCTCTATTTGAGTAATTGCCGATATAGCTTGATATACGCGCGTGCAGTTGCCTCTGGTGACAGCTCGCGGAAGACGGAATTCGTGCCAACACTTAGGCGATGGCGGGTTGATTTGTTAGCTAATTGGCGCATACCGGCGGCAAGTGTTTCGCAGGACGGCTCAACGAGCAGGCTGTTGTTTGAGTGTAGCCCGACGTCAAGCCGGTCGTCGCAGTACAATACGGGTAATCCGGCAGCGAGTGCTTCTGTAATGACGATGGGCTGGTTGTCGAAGCGGTATGACGCGAGAATGAATATATCGGCATCGCGCAGATGCTGTACGATCTCTTGCTGGCTGCCAACGTGCCCGGTGAACGTAATGCGCGTATCGCCCCGGGCGTGGGCGCGCAGAGCGGCAAGCTCTGCGCCGTCCCCGATAATGACGAGCTCGCTGTCTGGAATACCTGCTTGGCGAAATGCATCAATAACGACTGCGAGGCGTTTTTCCTTGACGATGCGGCTGACGCTTACAAACCGCAACGCATGCGATGTCCGCTTGCGTCTTGTCTTCGCGATAATCGCTTCAAACGAGCGGCTATAGCCGGTAGGAATGCTAGCATTTGGAATATGCATACTAGCACCGGCAGCCTGAATGTAGCGCAGCATGTAGCGTGATGGCGTAGTGATGGCGTCAACACTCGTCGCCATAAGCGCTTGCGATCGCCAGTCAAACAATCCGAGCGGTGACTCTTCGTGCAATACGGTGCGGTCGATTGCAGCCAGGGCTTGCGTGCTGCCGCGAATGCGCCGTAGTTTGTATGCACCTAGCCGGTAACCGATGCTGCCGAGGAATGCGACAATCGGTGCTGTACTGTGTGCGCCCGCCATGTTGGTGTGAAAGGTGTGCACGTGCGGAATGTGTTGTATGCGTGCAATATGCGCCGCTAGCTGCACGGCACCAGTGTCGGTTTGGCTGTGAATAATATCGAATTTGTGCTCGCGTGAAATCTGCTTAGCGAGCGCACGAGTACTGACAGTAATTCGCGTGTGCTTTGGCAGCCCTGGGAAGCGATATGACGGCAGGCGAATCGTTTCAGCGTTTGCGGGTGGCACTAGCTGTACGGCAGGCGCGAGCAGCGTGACGCGGTGCCCTAAACGCACCAGCTCTTCAATTTGCATTTGTACGGAACGACTAACGCCGCTGGAATCAGGAAACATATCCTCAAGCACGAGCGCAATATGAAGCGTTTGCATACTTGCATTATACAATATGCAGTAGCTTTTTTGCCGCATGCGCTCTATAATACGATGGCATGAAACGATCAACACGACCGCCAAGCTTGAGGCAGATCGCTAAGACGCTCGGCTGCGAAGAACGTCAGCGAAACGGAGTCTGCTGGTTGGAGTGCAACACGAGCGCCAGCAAAGTTGCGGTTGTAGTTCATGGCGTGACGGGTGGCAAAATTGACATGATGCCGCTTGCTAGGCAGTATGTACGCGCCGGTTACGCTGTATACGCCGTTGATTTGCCGGGGCATGGCGGCTCGGAGCTGCCGGAACTGCGGTCATACGACGATTTAGCGGCATGGTTAGCACGTGCAGTTGACACGATTGGGCGAACACCGGATTTACTGAGCAGTAATTCGTATGGCTCGTCTGTAGTGTATCGTTATATGGTTAACGGTTTGTTGCCGCAAAAAACGCGCGTTGTGCTTGCTTGCCCGACACCTCATACGTCGCATGTTGCGAATGCGCTACAAACTGTTTCGGTGCACGTGCCAAAAAAAGCGAGCTGGGCTGTATACAATATCTACCTTGGTCGGCTGATTCGCGGCGCGGTTGTTATGAGTTCGCATGATCGCACTGCATGGTCGTGGTTTCTTGAGTCTGAAAAATACAAAAAAGCAACAACGACGTCGCAAGTATCAAACGTATTGTCAACGTTGCTCTATAACGATAACCCATTTACGGCTTCCCCTTCCCTAGAAGTTCAGCGGCGTGTTACGGTCGTGATGGGAGCAAGAGATAGGGTTGTCTCCGAGAAGGCGCGCAATGCGATGCGCCAGCTTTTGCCTGAGGCGAAGATCCGTATCGTACCAAGTGCCGGTCATATTCTGCACTTTGAAGCTTGGCGCGATTTGCTGCCTGACGAGCCGGGCGGGCGCGATATGATATACTAAGGGGTAGTTATGAGAATTGGACTGTTTATCGACGATTATTTACCGTCGGTGCACGGCGTGGCAACGTCGACAGCAACATACAAGCAAGCGCTGGAGGATTTAGGGCATGAGGTATTTGTTGTCGCGCCGAAAGTCGAAGATTACGACGATTACGACGACCACGTAATTCGCATGCCATCGTCGAAGAACTATGTGTTTGAAAAGCGCGAGGTGGCGTATATTTACCCGGGGCTTGCAAAACGCCTTGACGAATATGACTTTGATGTCGTACATAGCCAGACGCAGTTTTATTTAGGCGTGTTAGCGCATAGCGTTGCGAAGCGCCAGAATATCCCGCATGTCACGACAATCCATACGCTCTACACCGAGCTCATCGACGATTATCCGTTTATGGTGACGGCGGGGTTGATCGCAGCAACGGTAGCGTTTCCTGTAGTGTTGAGAACGAAGCCGATTATGCCGAAAATGTCGCGCGAGCAGATTCGCGAGCTTGATCGCAGTAAGATCAAAGATATGCTATCGCGTCAAGGCTGGCGTCTGACGGCAGCGTTCGCGAATAAATGCGATGCGTGTTTATCACCGTCGAAACATTTAGCGAAGATTCTAGTCGACGAAGGCGGCTTGACGACGCCGTATTATATTTTCCCGAATAGTATTGATACAAAAAAATATCGTTATGCGCGTGCTATAGACTCACCAATTACAAAAAAGCGCGGTGAAAAATTTATCATTTGCGTGGCGCGGCTTAGCCCAGAGAAGCGGCAAATGGCGCTTGTTGAGGCGATGCCTCACATTACCGATAAGACGATTAAACTCGTACTTGTCGGCGGCGGCCCATACGAACGCGAATTGCGTAAGCGCGTGGCGGAATTAGAGCTAGAAGACCGCGTGATATTTACGGGGATGTGCTCAAGCGCGCAGGTAGCATCGTTGCTTAAGCAGGCAGACGTGTTTGCGCTTGCGTCGTATCATTTCGATAATCAGCCGATGACGTTTTTGGAAGCGGCAGCAGCAGGCTTGCCGATTGTATACTGTGATGAGCGTTTGACCGAAGCGCTTACGCCGAAGAATTCAATTTTGACCGACGGAATTGAAGGTGAAGATTTTGCGCGCGTCTTTACTGACATACTTAACGACCGCGAAAGGCTTAAGCGCTTGTCAGCAGGCGCGTTACGTGTCGCTAAAGCGTTTGACTCTGAAACGATGGCGAAAAAACTTGTTGAATTGTATCAGCGCTTGATTGATGCGCGGCGGGAACTTGAGGAATAACTTAAAGTTTCATAAAACCTGAACGCTTGAGTCTTAAGCGTGTTTTGTTGCCTGCTGCGCTCTTGCCATGTGAATATGGTGAATATGGTGCATCTGATCGCGATAACTTATTGACGCATTCTTAGCGCATCAGCCGCTTTGCCTCGCGGTCTTGGTCGCGGCGTTTGATAGTTTCGCGTTTATCGTAGCGCTTTTTGCCTTTACCGAGCGCGATAACGAGCTTGATAAATCGTCCCTGCGTCAGTAATTTTGTCGGCACGATTGTCATGCCTTGCGTACGGCTTGCGGCGAGCTGATCAATTTGCTTGCGGTTTGCAAGCAACTTGCGCGGGCTTGTATCAACCGTACGCGCTTCGGATTTGCCGCGCTCGTTATGGCGCAGACTGAAACTAGCGTTATTCAGCCATAATTCCCCATTTTTTACTGTAACGAACGCACCTTTTAGTTGTACATGCCCGTCACGGGCGGCGCGCACCTCAAGACCAGTCAGCGCTAGTCCTGCAATAATCTCGTCGCCCAACGTATAATCAAATCGTGCCCGTCTGTTAACGATCGCGGACGAACCAGTGTGTTTTTTGCCGTGTGGACGCTTCTTGCTCATGCTGTAACTAATTATATCAGAGATACGTGGTGGTAATTTAGTCTATAGAGTTATCGCCGTTATGTTTCCTGATAATCTGTTCAAGCCGTGCCAGCCATCCTTCCAAAGATGAAAAATCGCAAGATTGTCGAGCGCGCGAAATAATGCCAAGCACCTCTTGTCTCGTTATCGTATTCGCTACTTCTTTCGGGCTTGCTGACTCTAGATATTCGATGAGCGCCGTGAAGCCATCGAATGCTCTGATTGATTCGTAACCATGGCATTGTTTACTAATCTCTGACCGCAACCCTTTTTTATCAAATGGCCTGCATAAATTACCATATTGTGAATCGTGGCTGTCATCGTCGGGGTCTTCCGCCGGACTTAATGTAATAATTTCTCCCATAACGTCGTATTATCGTAATTTTTGTGATTTGTGTCAAGACTGTCTCGTGATACACTATTCCGTATGATTGCCGACGTCCATATTACTGAGAAATCGTTTGGCCCTACGGTGTTGATGGCCGGAGTGAAGTTTAGTGTGGATGACGGCGAGAAAGTCGGGCTCATCGGACGCAATGGCGCAGGAAAAACGACGCTATTTGGCATATTGACAGGCGCGGATAAAGATTTCACGGGTAGCGTGATTTTTCGTCGCGGCAGCGTGGTTGTAGCAACGGCGCAAGAGCATCACGATATTGGTGACATAACAATGTTGGAGTACATCTTGAGCGGGCTGCCGGAGTACGCACGATTGCGGCATATTCTGCATACCTATCCCGAGACGATGGGTAGTGACATGGCGAAGATTGAAAAATATACGCAAGCGCTTGATCGGTTTGGGCAAAAAGGGTTCTATCAAATTGAGGAGCTGGTAACAGAAGAGTTGAGGAACTTTCAGATGGACGGTGTGGCGGAACGTCCCCTCGCCTCGCTGAGCGGCGGGCAGAAGCGGCTGGTCGAGGTGGTGAAAATTATGCACGCGCAGGCGGATTTAGCACTGATAGACGAGCCGACCAATCACATGGATTACCTAGCAAAGAAGCAGTTTATCGATTGGATGAAAACATCAAAACAGGCGATGCTGGTGATTACGCATGACCGCGACGTACTGAAAGAAGTTGATCGAATTGTTGAGCTGAAGGATGGCGCGACGGTAAGCTTTGAAGGAAACTATGACGCGTATCTGAAACATAATGCGTTCGCGACGGGCAACGCGATGAATGAATATGAGACGGTGGCGCGGCGGATCGCGAATCTAAAAGATAAAGTACTGCAGTTTCGGCGCATGAAAGAACGGGCGCGCGACCCCGATACGATTAAACAATTCAAGCGGCGCGAAATTCAAGCGGCGGCAGAGCTGGCGGAGTTAGAAAAAATCGAAAAGCCAACCTTTTGGATTGACCGTGAGCATGTAGCGCAATTGGATTACAAGGTGGCGGATCGTTACCAAAAATTCAAGGCGCGTAACATCCATTTGCGTATGAAGGATGGTGCGATGCGCTCGCGGCGCAAACTCGTTGAGGCGCGCGATGTGGCACTTGGATATGGCGATGTACTGTTGTTTGAGGGCGTGAATATTGATTTGCGCGAAGGCGAAGCGGTAGAGCTGCGCGGGCGCAACGGAACAGGCAAGACAACGTTGATTCGGGCACTGCTAGCAAGCCCTGCTCAGGGCTCAAATGTAGCGCCTGTACTTTATGGCGGTACACTTACTCTTGACCCGCATGTGCGCGTGGGCGTATACGAGCAGGAAATCACGTCGACATATCTGAATATGTCGTTACACGATGCGATTGAGCAAATGTATCTTGACCGCGGACTGGCAATTGGCGAGACAAAAATCCGCCAGCTAATGGGCGATTATCTGTTTACTGATGCTGACGGTATGACGCCGCTTGTTCGGTTGAGCGGCGGACAGAAAGCACGGTTCCAGATCATTAGTATGCTGGCAAATGATCCGCAGCTGCTAATTCTAGATGAACCAACGAATCATTTGGATTTGCCGAGTATTGAAGAACTAGAGACGGCGCTTGAGCGCTACGCGGGTGCAATACTTTACGTTAGCCACGACGATTATTTCCGCCGGAAGATCGGCGGCACGGTTGTACAAATTAGCGCGGTGTAGGCTAATAGACTTCTCTCCTTTAGGCTATAGATAGCGTTGGCTGAATCCCCTGCTGATTATTGCAAATAGCACAAAAAGAAAATAGCCCCCGAAACAGCTCAAGCCGAACTTCGGACAAAAAGCCCGAGAGCGTTTACAAGAAAGCGCTCAATCAGGTCTAATGCTGAGTCGGCGAGCTATTTCGGGGGCGAGAACTAGTAGTCTCTGGTTGCCACATGCAGCAACCAGAAGACTACCGCAACAAGAGAGACAGACAAGCATGCCTGTGTAAAAGAAATTGCTGGAACTCCATCCAGTCCGGACGCGTGAAGCGCGCCCAGAAGAATCATAATGACCCATGCTGGAATGGCAATGATAACCATCAAACAAGCAATGAATGCCATGGCAAATGCGGTAACGAGAAAGAAAGTTGTCACATTCTCTCCTATGCAAAGAGCGACCTCTCCGCGCGAGATTGCGCGAAAAGTTATTCCATATATACGATATATGATTATACTTAGTCAAGCATAAGCTGGGTAAGAAGGTACCTTACCCCAAACCAAAACAACCAACATCCCCCAAACCTACCCCCATACAACGCCTCAAGTATAGCTATCTGCCCTTTCTTAAGTACTAAACGTTTA
>ERZ772967.2966-NODE-2966-length-10584-cov-3.294140_pt1 | contig 10584 bp, 11 predicted proteins | sample MGYA00511677_ERZ772967 | MGnify/ENA primary metagenome ERZ772967 (study PRJEB29015, sample SAMEA2737931) | human oral metagenome | biome: human oral; feature: human-associated habitat; material: dental | place: China | collected 2146 ...
CTTTCTCATATCTCCGGCCGCGATGCACCTTCTATCTGTGAGAAATGCGGGCTAGGGGGCTGGCCCACCATTTTCCACGCACAAAATATTTCCTCATACCTCCCACCGTTTGCAGAAAATCGCCATGCCATCGACCATTCAACCGACACTCGCCGACGTGCCCGAAACTACTTTGTGGACGCTGTACAACCGTGCCAACGAGGCCGCACGCGCCGACGGCTGCCTCCGCGACCCGAAATGCCTGGAGATCTATCACGCCCTCAGTTACGACTACGCGCGCCACTTCGGCAAAGCAGAACCTTCGCACGGTATCCGTTCGCAATTATTCGACGACAAGTTGCGCATATTCCTTGACCGGCATCCCGACGGCGTCATCGTCAATCTGGGCGAAGGGTTGGAAACGCAGCGTTTTCGCATCGATGCGCCGCAGGCGTTATGGATCAGTGTGGATCTGCCGCAATCCATCGCCCTGCGCGAGCGTTTCATTGCGCCCGATGCGCAGCACCGGCACATTGCCGCCAGCGCACTGGATACCGCTGCATGGTTCGACGCCGTGCCGCCTGGCCGCGCCGTATTCATCACCGCACAGGGTCTAATGATGTATTTCCGCGAAGATGAAGTCGCCGCACTCATCAAGGCAATGGCAAGGCGTTTCCCCGGCGGGTATTTCATGTTCGACCACATTTGCCCGCGCCTATCACAGCGCACATTGAGCCATCGCGGCTGGATGAAAACGCCGCACTACCGCGCTCCGCCCATGCCCTGGGGCGTGCGCCGCGACAGGCTGCAACCCTTGATCTCGCGCTGGCTGGGCCGGCCAGTAGCCGTACACAACGTCACCTTCATGTTTCCACACGGACCGCTGCGCTGGCTGGTGCCATTGCTGGAAAAAACGCCGATCGCCAATCACCTGCCCGGCGGCGTCTGCTGGCTGCAATTTCCGCCCATCCCGCCAATGGGCACACAGAAGGCGCAATGATGAAACGCCACCCACAAAATACCATCCGCGCGCCGTTGTAGTAGCGGCGCGGAGCGGCGAGTTAGAAAATCAACGCGGAATCAGGTGACTTTGCCTGACAGCCGTGCCGCCGCATCGAGCGCAAAATAGGTGAGGATGCCATCGGCGCCGGCGCGCTTGAAGGCAAGCAGCGCTTCCATCATGCAGGAGTCCTCATCCAGCCAGCCGTTCTGCGCCGCAGCCTTCAGCATGGCGTATTCGCCGCTGACTTGGTAGGCATAGGTCGGTACAGCGAATGTACCCTTGACGCGGCGCACGATATCCAGATACGGCATCCCCGGCTTGACCATGATCATGTCCGCCCCCTCGGCCAGGTCGAGCGCGACTTCGCGCAGGGCTTCGTCGCTATTGGCCGGATCCATCTGGTAGGTCTGCTTGCCGCCTTTGCCCAGATTGCCCGCCGAGCCGACGGCATCGCGGAAAGGGCCGTAGAACCCCGATGCATACTTGGCGGAGTAGGCCAGGATGCGCACATGAATCTGCCGTGCGGCGTCGAGCGCGGCGCGGATATGGCCGATGCGCCCGTCCATCATGTCCGACGGAGCCACCACGTCCGCCCCAGCCTGTGCATGAGTCAGCCCCTGTTTGGCAAGCGCCTCCAGCGTCTCGTCATTGAGCACATAAGCGCGCGGATCATCGGCGCAAATCAGGCCGTCCTGGCCGTGACTGGTGTACGGGTCGAGCGCAACGTCGGTAATCACGCCCAACTCCGGGAATTCGCGCTTGAGTGCGGAAACAGCGCGCGGCGCCAGACCATCCGGATTCCACGCTTCCTCCGCCCCCGGCGTTTTCAGCTCGGCGCCAACCACCGGAAAGAGCGCCAGCGCGGGAATGCCCAGCCGTGCAGCCTTTTCCGCGGTACGCAGCAGCACGTCGATGCTTTGCCGCTCAACGCCCGGCATCGAAGCCACCGGTTCGCGGCGTTTTGTGCCTTCAAGGACAAAAACCGGGTAAATCAGGTCGTTGACCGTCAATACCGATTCACGCATCAGACGGCGGGAAAAATCATCCCGACGCATCCGGCGCATGCGGGTCGTAGGAAAAACTGCCTGGTAATTCATGGTGATTTCATCCTTCAAAAATTCGGGGATTGACTTTTCAGCACCGTTCAATGCCGCCCGACGCTCCCTGCCGCGTGTCTTATCCGTCGGCGCTCGCTTTTCCGCCTGCCCGACCTCCCGCCTCTTTCCCTGCCTTCCCCGCCGTACGCGCACTCCAGCCGATAGCGCGGCGATTTTTCACGCGCGCAACTTTTCCCCGTCGACTGCCCGACCGCTGGGGCAATGAAGACGCTCCGCCGATCATTTCAGTTCTTTCAGCATCCTCGACGCCCATGTCCAGCCAACGGCCCAGCACCGCCTCGGCTTCGCCAATTCCCATCCGCTTGAGGCTGGAAAAAAGCTGCACCGAGCAATGCGCGTTGATCTTGCCGACCGCTTCCCTCACTGTATGCAACACGGCTGCCTGCGCCTGCCGCGTCAGCTTGTCGGCCTTGGAAAGCAGAATATGCACGGGTTTGCCCGTCGGTGCGAACCATTCGAGCATATGCCGATCCCGCTCAGCGAGCGGGTGCCGACTATCCATGACCAGCACCAGACCGGCGAGCGGTGCACGGTAGCGCAGATAAGGCGCCAGCAGCCCTTCCCACTGGCCGCGGATGTCCTCAGGCGTGCGTGCAAAACCATAGCCAGGCAGATCGACGAAATATTTACCTGCCGACAGTGCAAAGAAATTCAGGTGCTGCGTCCGCCCGGGCGTTTTAGACACGAAGGCCAGGCGCGTGTGGTCGGCCAGCGTATTGATCGCGGAGGATTTGCCGACATTCGAGCGACCAACAAAAGCCACTTCACGCACGGCATCGCCCGGCAAGTCGCGCAAATCGGCAACGGTCTGAAAAAATACGGCCTGGCGGAAAATGGGCATGGATAAACGTAAAAGCTCAAAACAAACGAAGCATATTATAGAGTACCGCCCTGACAATACGCCGACAGCGCCGACAGCGGCACAGCCGAAGCCCTACGGAAAAAGAGCAGGCTATCTGCGCCTGCTCTTTTTATGTTCGCCGCCCTTTCCGCGTCTTGTTCGCCCCTTTCCGGCAATGCCGGTGAGATGGGTGCCAGGCGTCGGAACAGCGACGCGACGGCGTCCCGCTACCGGCTGTTTACTTGACGGTCAGCAGACTTTCATCCCACTTGGTATGCTTTTCCAACCCGAGCAGGTTGGCAATCGTCGCTGCGATGTTCGACAGGCCGGCATTGGGCAACTGACGAAGTCCGAGTCTACCGCCCGTCACATTGTCGTACAGAATAAACGGTACCGGGTTAAGCGTATGCGCCGTTTTAGCCTTGAAACTGCCGTCTTTGTTCCGCGCGGGTTCCTTGGTCTTTTTGTCCGTTTCATACATTTCGTCGGCATTGCCGTGATCGGCCGTCACCAGCGCTACGCCGCCCATGGCATCGACTACCGGCAGAATGCGCGACAGCGCTAGATCAACCGCCTCGACCGCCATTGTCGCCGCGCGGAAATTACCCGTATGACCGACCATATCGCCATTGGCGAAATTGCAGCGCAAGGCCTGGTACTTGCCGCTGCGCAGGGCGTCGATCAGCGCATCGGCGATCTCGGCCGACTTCATCCACGGCCGCTGTTCAAACGGAACACGGTCGCTCGGCACTTCCAGATAGGTTTCCCCCGCGAATTTGCCGGAGCGGTTGCCATTCCAGAAATAGGTCACATGACCGAATTTCTGCGTTTCCGAGCAGGCGAACTGCGTAATGCCGCTCTTGGAAAACCACTCACCCATAGTGTCCTGGATAGCGGGCGGATCAACGAGGAAGCGCTTGGGCAGTTGCAGGTCGCCATCGTATTGCAGCATGCCCGCATAGGTCACTTTGGGCATACGCTTGCGGTCGAATTTGTCGAAATCGGTTTCTTCAAAAGCGCGCGTAATTTCAATCGCACGGTCACCGCGGAAGTTGTAGAAAACCACGGCATCGCCATCGACGATCGGCCCTACAGGCTTGCCGTCCCGGGCGATGACGAAAGCCGGCAAATCCTGGTCGATGACACCTGGGAACTCAGCACGCAGGGCTTTGACCGCCTCGGCGGCGCTGGCGTACTGAGCTCCTTCGCCCAAAACGTGCGTCTTCCAGCCTTCCTCAACCATGCGCCAGTTGGCATCGTAGCGATCCATCGTAATCTTCATACGGCCGCCGCCGGAGGCAATCTGCACGTCGAAATCGCCGCTGCGCAGCTCGCTGAGGAAGGCCTCGAAGGGTTCGATGTAATCAAGCGCGCTGGTTTCCGGTACATCACGCCCGTCGAGCAGTACATGCACACGCACGGCCTTGATGCCTTCCTGCTTGGCGCGCACGATCATTGCCTTGAGGTGATCGATATGGCTATGCACGTTACCGTCGGAAAACAGGCCGATAAAATGGATGCAACCACTGCCCGCTTTGGCGCCGGCGATGATTTGCTTCCACGCCTCCCCCTGCCAGATGGCGCCGGAGGCAATGGCGTTGGCAACCAGCGAAGCGCCCTGGCTATACACCTGCCCCGAGCCGATGGCGTTGTGCCCAACTTCGGAATTCCCCATATCATCGTCGGACGGCATCCCCACGGCCGTCCCGTGCGCACGCAACTGGATGTGGGGATAATCCGCGAACAAACGATCGAGCGTCGGCTTGCGCGCGGCGGCAATGGCATTGCCGACTTCAGAGTTGGACAGGCCATAGCCATCCATGACGATGGTAAGTACCGGCCCCTTCACGCCAGCGAAGGCAGCGAATTTCTTCAACATGACGATTTCCTGTAGTGAGATGTGTTATCAAAAAATATCGTATGTGATGATAGCAGCTTCAACGTACACCGGGCGAAACCGGAAAATGGAATCCGTCTAAAGAATCCATTCGAATATGCCTGAAGACACGCCAGGATAAAAAGTGGATAAGAACGCGCTCGCCACGTCGCTGCGGCTATTTCCGCGGCCTCCGAACAACCAGATATGCGTAAAAATTATGCCGCCCTCAGTGAAAGTGCTCTTCAGCAAAGCGATACATCTATATTTGGTATTAAGGTACGGCCCATACCCTACTCGCCAGAATCACCACGTAGCGCAGTAACCGACACCGCAGTAAAAAAATACGCCGCACCTGACGGGCATCCTCTGCCCCGGTTGCGGCGTGTAGTGGTTCGAATTTGTTCAGGCCATCAAACGAAGGTCAGCCCTAGCTTGGCAAACAGGGCGACGTCACGGTTAGTGCCATTATTGACCGTCGTCAGCAACTTGTCGCAGTAAAAGATCGAGTTGGCACCGGCGAAGAAGCACAGCGCCTGCATTTCTTCACTCATCGATTCACGGCCGGCCGACAGGCGGACGTAGCTCTTGGGCATCGTGATGCGCGCGGCGGCAATGGTGCGTAAGAATTCAAAATTGTCGAGCTTTTCCGAAGCAGCCAGCGGCGTGCCGGGAATCGGCACGAGATTGTTGATAGGCACTGAATCTGGCGGCGGTTCGAGATTGGCGAGCTGGGCAACCATCGCTGCACGGTTGCGCCGTGATTCACCCATCCCCAGAATACCGCCCGAACAAACCTTGATGCCCGCGTTGCGCACCATGGCGATGGTGTCCAGGCGATCAGCATGGGTGTGCGAGGTAATCACGTTTGCGTAGAACTCGGCATCGGTATCCACGTTATGGTTGTAATAGTCCAGGCCGGCTTCCTTGAGCTGCTCGGCCTGGCCTTCCTTGAGCATGCCGAGCGTCACGCAGGTTTCCATACCAAGCGCCTTGACTTCGCGGATCATCTCGGTGACCACTTCCATCTGCTTCTCTTTGGGGCCACGCCAGGCCGCACCCATGCAGAAGCGCGTCGCGCCATTGGCCTTGGCCTGTTTGGCCGCCTCGACAACATCGCTCACTTCCATCAGCTTTTCGCGCTGAGTGCCGGTTTCTTTCTGATAGCGCGCCGACTGCGAGCAATAGCTGCAATCCTCGGAGCATCCTCCCGTCTTGATCGAAATCAGCGCCGAACGCTGAATTTCATTCGGTGGAAAATTCTCGCGGTGCACTACGTGCGCCTTGAAAAGCAGATCCATCAGCGGCAGTTCATACAACGCCTTGACCTGCGACACTGTCCAGCGCACAGGGGTTGCGGCAGCAACAGCTTGTGCGGCGGATGAGGGTACGGCGTTCAGCGGGGGAGAAGTCATATCGTTCATAGTGCACCTAATGCAAGGCGTCGCTCCAATGGCCGAAAAATGGCCGGCGCGCCAGAAAAACCATAAAAATTAAAAGACTTGTCGAAAGATGGATTTTACTGCACGCCTTACCGTGACGTCGATATATTCTGTAGAAAACCCGCATTCTGTAATTTTCAGGCACGACCCAAAACCAACACTGACCAACACTGCGAAGGTAGGCATCTGCCAAAATCCCAAGTCTCATTGGAAACGACCAATGACACTGCAAAATCCACGGCATCATCTCTAATGCAATGTAGGCGAGCGCTACAATTCTGACCATCCGATAGTCGCGATATTTTCGCGACGTTTTCGCATTTTTATCTTTATTTCCCCCGCCCCTTTTTACCTTCTCCTTTATCGTCCATTAGATCGCCCATGGTGTTATCGCAAGATTGTCTGCTATGCACTACCAGCAGCCGGGAACTTCTCTGCCCCCTCTGCGCAGGCGATCTGCCGCGTCTGCCGGCAAAACGTTGCCCGGTATGCGCATTACCCACGCCGCGGGGCGAAATCTGCGGCCGCTGCCTGACCCATATGCCGCATTTCGACGCCACTTATGCAGTGTTCCGCTACGGTTTTCCGCTCGATAAACTGATTCAGGCATTCAAATACGGGCACCAACTGGCGCTGGGGAACTACTTCGGCCATCAGCTTGCTGCGTTTGCCGACGCTGAGGGGCAAACAAACATGGCAGGAATTTTCAGCGCTGACCTGATTGCACCGCTGCCCTTGCACCCCGCACGGCTGCGCGAACGCGGGTTTAACCAGTCGCTCGAACTCGCTCGTCCGCTGGCGGCCAGGCTTCGGCGGCCGTTACTGCCCACACTGTGCCGACGCGTTCGCAACACGCAGGCACAGGCCGAATTACCATGGCGGGAACGCAAAAATAATATCCGCGGCGCGTTCCGCTGTGAAACTCCTCTTGCCAACAAGACCATTCTTCTGGTCGATGATGTGATGACTACCGGCGCTTCGCTCAACGAATGTGCGCGTACGCTCAAACGCTGCGGCGCAGCCGCCGTCATTCTTCTCGTTTTAGCCAGGGCCTTGCCGGAATGAGCCTTTCCCGCCGCGACCAAAGCGATTGCGTGGCGAACCCGGGCATTGCTGGAGGCTTCCCCGACAGGCATCGCTGGAGCCCGCGTAAACAGGGCGTTTCCGGGCGCCCCCTCGGAAACCCGCGTGGATAAAGGACTTCCGTACCCCCCTCCGGAGATGCCCTGTTTACAAGGGTTTCCGGGTGCCTGCCCGGAGATGCCCGATCCACAAGGGCTTCAGGCCACCTCCTCGGAAATGCCCTGAATACGCGGGTCTCCGGGGAGCCTTTTGACGAAAAACACACGGCGCAAAATCCGCCCGTCAGCCCGTGCTTCGTGCTCCGTGCTCCGTGCTCCGTGCTCATTGTGCCCACGACGCCAGAAATAACAACACGGCAACACCCGGCCGGGCACGATCGGGCACGATCGGGCAATTCCCGCTATAGTGCGGCGCTTCGTTCAATCAAATGCTCGCTGATAGCCACATCGTGACTGCCGTCGTCCTTTATCAACCGGAAATTCCGCCCAATACCGGCAATATCATCCGGCTGTGCGCCAATACTGGCGCGGAACTCCATCTGGTCGAACCGCTTGGTTTCCCGTGGGAAGACCGCAAGCTCAAACGCGCCGGTCTCGATTACCACGAGTTTGCCCGCGTTTTCCGCCACGCCGACTGGCTGGCTTGCAAAACTGCCCTGGCAGACCGCCGCTTTTTCGTCATCACTACGCACGGCACACGGCGCTACGATCAGGTAGATTTTCAGCCCGACGACGTTTTCGTTTTCGGCTGCGAGACGCGCGGCCTACCTGCTTCCGTCATGATGGAATTTCCCGAAAATCACCGCTTACGGCTGCCGATGCTGCACGGGCAGCGCAGTCTTAACCTTTCCAACGCTGTCGCCGTCATGGTGTTTGAAGCATGGCGTCAGCACGGTTTTCCGCAAGGGATATGAACATACGCGGCGCAATGTCTCGCGTCCGGCCCGGCTTGACGGGTTTTTACCCGACGCCTAAGATGCGCCGGTCTTCCGGAAACACGCCCAAGTGAAGTTCGATCAACTCTACCAACTGATTCGTGCAGACATGCAGCATGTCGACGTGATCATTCGTCGTCGTCTGCATTCCGATGTCGCACTGGTACGGCAGGTCGCCGAACATATTATCCAGAGCGGCGGCAAGCGCCTGCGGCCGGCGCTCGTGCTACTGACAGCCCGCGCGCTGGGGTATCAGGGTCAAACCCACTACACGCTGGCGGCCGTCATCGAGTTCATCCATACAGCCACACTTCTACATGATGATGTGGTCGATGAATCCAGTTTGCGCCGCGGACGCGATACTGCCAATGCCCTGTTCGGCAATGCGGCCAGCGTTCTGGTCGGCGACTTTCTGTATTCGCGCGCCTTTCAGATGATGGTTGAGGTCGGCGACAAGCGCATCCTGCAAGTCTTGGCAGACGCCACGAACGTCATTGCCGAAGGCGAAGTGTTGCAGTTAATGAATTGCCACAACGCCAATGTCGATGAAGTGCGCTATCTGCAAGTCATTCGTTACAAGACCGCCAAACTGTTTGAGGCGGCGGCGCGGCTGGGCGCCATTATCGGCGGCGCCTCGGCTCAAGTCGAGCAGCAGTTGGCCGAATACGGCATGCATTTGGGCACGGCCTTCCAGCTCATCGACGATGTGCTCGACTACTCCAGCAGTGAAGCAGAGACGGGCAAGCATCTCGGCGACGATCTGGCTGAGGGCAAACCGACGCTCCCTTTGATTTACGTCATGCAACACGGCACACCAGAACAGTCCGCTTGTGTGCGCCAAGCCATCGAACATGGCGGGCGTGAAGATTTTCCCCACGTATTGGCGGCCATCCGCGCCACCGGCGCACTGGCACATGCCCAACAGCAAGGCGCAGCCGAAGCAGCACTGGCAAAAAACGCCATCGACGGCATTTTGCCAGCTTCCCCCTATAAAAATTCTTTGCTAGAATTGGCCTCCTTTGCGGCACAAAGGTCATTTTAAGCACCGCTATTTGATTCTTTGTTTGCCTCAGTCGGGGTGTAGCTCAGCCTGGTAGAGTACTACGTTCGGGACGTAGGAGTCGGAGGTTCGAATCCTCTCACCCCGACCACATTTATATGTATTTATATGTTTATGCCCTTGCATATCTTCAAGTATGCAAGGGTTTTCTCTTTTCCGGCTTTTCTTTTTTTAGCCATTTCTGCATTTCCGTTATCGCCCTAGGTTTTTCTTGCGTTTCATTTTTCCCCATCCAAACCCACAAAGTCGACACGCCGCCAGGAACTCTTTGACTTGGTAGGAGAAATCCGTATAATTCGTCCCTCTTCGTAGCGTTTTTATCCCTTTTTGGAGTCCAACATGTACGCGGTCATAAAAACCGGTGGCAAGCAATATCGCGTTGCCGCTGGCGAAAAACTGAAAATAGAACAGATACCGGCAGAAGTTGGCGCAGAAATCATGCTTGACCAGATTCTCATGCTGGGTGAAGGTGAGTCCGTGAAAATCGGCACGCCATTCGTCACCGGTGCAGCGGTCAAAGCGACTGTGCTTTCACAAGGCCGTCACGACAAAATCAAGATTTTTAAAATGCGCCGTCGCAAGCACTATCAGAAACACCAAGGCCATCGCCAGAATTACACGGAAATCCGCATCGACGGCATTTCCGGCTAATTGACGGCAGCTTTCTGGAAAGTCTCAGCAAAGGACATCAAACCATGGCACACAAAAAAGCAGGCGGCAGTTCCCGTAACGGTCGCGAATCAGAATCAAAACGTCTCGGCGTCAAGCGTTACGGTGGCGAACAGGTGCTGGCCGGCAACATCATCGTGCGGCAGCGCGGTACGGCCTTCCACCCAGGCGTCAATGTCGGTGTCGGCAAGGACCACACGCTTTTCGCTCTCGTTGATGGGCAAGTCCAATTTACCGTCAAAGGGCCGAAGCGCCAGCGCACCGTCAGCATCATCACCGCAGCGCCAGCAGCCTGATACGGCTTCGCTCCCTACACACAGCTCAAAGCCCTATTCCAGCAATAGGGCTTTTTAGTTTATAGCCGTATATTGCCGTACTGATCAAAGCACCAATTCGGTGCAGCACTAGATTCCCACACCAGTCACCGTCAGGCAAGCCATCATGAAATTTATTGACGAAGCCAAAATCCTGATTGCCGGCGGCAACGGCGGCAATGGTGGAAACCAAGGCGGCGGAGGCCTGCAGCCCGGCGATCCGGGTAACCAAGGCGGTGGCGGCCAAGGTGGCCAGGGCGGCTGA
>ERZ772967.2970-NODE-2970-length-10576-cov-2.698128_pt1 | contig 10576 bp, 11 predicted proteins | sample MGYA00511677_ERZ772967 | MGnify/ENA primary metagenome ERZ772967 (study PRJEB29015, sample SAMEA2737931) | human oral metagenome | biome: human oral; feature: human-associated habitat; material: dental | place: China | collected 2146 ...
CCCTTTCACTAAAAAAATACCTCCATATAACCAATTTCTTTTTCCGCTTCATCAAAATTTGTCACCGGAAAATCCACCAAATGACGTAATTCGAATAAATTCGGCGTCATAATATCGGCGACAGGCATTGCCTTTTCAATTAAACGTTCGCGAACGCCATCCGCCACAATGCAATTTTTTTCAACCACATTCGGCATAACCGGATCACACAAATAAATCGCTTTAGGATTGCGCGCTTTTATTTTTTCCAACGCAAGGAGAATTTCATCCACCTGCTCCGCCGACCCCAAATATCCCGACAATAACGCGTCACATTCGCCAAGTTTTCCGATTTCATCTAAACCACGAACAATTTCGCCGATTTGTTCCTGGGGGATCACCATGCCCGTCCACTTGCCATATTCAGTATGATTGGAAAACTGAACCGTATTTAACGCCCAGACATCAATACCCAACAATTGCATCGGAAACGTAGCCGATTTATTTCCTGCAAACCCATATACCACATGCGACTGAATTGAAAGCACATTTTTCATCGATTCTTCCTTACCTTAATGGAAAAGAGCGGTCAATTTAACCGCTCTTTAATAACTATTCGTTAACAATAACCATATGACATCAATCGATTGTAACGTCTCTCAAGTAAAGATTCCTTACTGAGCGGGTCAAGATCGGCCAAATCTTCTAAAATACGACGCTTTAAATGCTGTGCCATTTCTTGATAATTGCGATGGGCGCCGCCCAAAGGCTCTTGAACGATATTATCAATAAGCCCTAGCTCTTTTAAACGCACCGCCGTCAACCCCATCACTTCCGCCGCCGTAGAGGCTTTCTCTGCACTTTTCCACAAAATAGAAGCGCAGCCTTCCGGCGAAATGACGGAATACGTGGAATATTGCAACATGTTAACTTTATCTCCCACACCGATAGCAAGCGCCCCACCAGAACCACCTTCACCAATAACAGTACAAATAATCGGCACTTTTAACATTGACATTTCACGTAAATTACGCGCAATCGCTTCCGATTGACCTCGTTCTTCCGCGCCGATTCCCGGATACGCCCCCGGTGTGTCAATAAAGGTAATAATCGGTAAATTAAAACGCTCCGCCATTTGCATTAAACGCAATGCTTTGCGATAGCCTTCCGGCGCGGGCATGCCGAAATTACGTTTAACCTTGTCCTTAACGGTGCGTCCTTTTTGATGCCCGATAACCATCACGGCGCGCCCATCTAAACGCGCCAACCCGCCGACAATCGCTTTATCGTCGGCAAACGCACGATCACCGGCTAATTCTTCAAATTCGGTAAAAATAGCCTCAAGATAATCCAGTGTGTACGGGCGACTCGGATGACGTGCCATACGGGAAACCTGCCAAGCATCAAGATTGGCAAAGGTTTTGCGGGTTAATTCATCACTCTTCTTTTGTAAACGTTTAATTTCATCATTTAAATCAATACGCTCGTCCGAAGCGCTGCGTAAGGCTTCGATTTTTGCCTCTAATTCGGCAATCGGTAACTCAAAATCCAAATATTCTTGACTCATTTTCGTATCCTAAAAACATCATGAAAATCGACCGCACTTTAACAAGATTTTTCTTACGGTGCAAATGGTTTTAATGCCGCGAAAGGCCTATATTCACAGCGATTTAAAGGCCTATAGGCGCACTTTTCGGAGCAAAGACAATACAAATAAAAACGCCGAACAAATCACCACCGACGGCCCGACCGCCGTATCATAAAATGTCGATAACATCAATCCACCGACAATCGACAACATACTGACCGCCACAGCGATGTATACCATGGCTTCCGGGGTTTTGGCAAAACGTCGCGCCGTTGCGGAAGGAATAATCAATAACGAAGTGATAATTAATGCGCCGACAAATTTCATACTTAATGCAATGGTTAGTGCGGTCAAAATCATCAGCAAAAAGCGCATTTTCCGTGTATTTACCCCTTCGACCTGCGCCAGTTCGGGAGAAATCACGGTGGAAAGCAAAGGACGCCAAAAGCGAACCAGAAAAAATAAAATAATAGCCACCCCAACGGCGATATAGCCTAAATCCTGATAAGTGATGGAAATTAAATCGCCGAATAAATACCCCATTAAATCAACCCGAATATTGTGCAATAATCCGACGACGACAATGCCTAAAGACAAGCTACTGTGTGCAATAATGCCCAGCAACGTATCAATCGAAAAATGTGCGCGCTCTTCCAGCCAAACAATCATAACGGCTAAAATTAAGGTTAAAAGAAGAATGGATAAATAAGGGTTAATGTGCAACCAAATGCCAAGCGCGACGCCGAGCAGCGCCGAATGGGAAAGTGTGTCGCCGAAATAGGACATTTTGCGCCAGACGACAAATGCACCGAGGGGGGCTGTAATGAAGGAGAGTAAAATACCGCTTAATAACGCGGGAAAAATAATATCGAACATAACTCTTTTTAATCAGACGACGAATGATGACAACAGGGAGAATGCATCGTACCATTGCCGCAAATATCGCCGTGTAAATTGTGATGATGGGTGTGGTGGTGTGTATAAAATCCAACATTTTGAGCAAGCTGATTCCCCCACAGACGCATAAAATTCGGGTTCCCCGAAAGACTGTCCGGCGTGCCGGCACAGCAAATATGCTGATTAATACATAGCACTTCTTTACTGTCCGCCATCACGGTATGCAAATCATGCGAAACCATAATGACCGCGCAATTGAGTGCCTGTTGGGTTTGATGAATAAGACCATAAAGCTCCGCTTGTCCGTTAATATCTACGCCTTGCGTCGGTTCGTCTAAAACCAATAGATTGGGGTTATTTAAAATTGCGCGCGCCAACAGCACGCGCTGCATCTCGCCGCCGGACAATTTTTGCATACTGCTTTGACTTAAATGCGTGATCGAAAGTTGAGTAAGTGCGGTTTGAATTTCATATTTTTTCACGCCTTGCTTTAGCCGCAAAAAACGTTCCACCGTCATCGGCAAACTGTGATCAAAATGAATTTTTTGCGGTACATACCCGATTCGTACGCCTTGGTGATAAACCACTTGGCCGGAAGTGGGCGGCTGGAGTTTTAATAATGTTTTCAATAAAGTTGATTTACCGCCGCCATTCGGACCCACAATCGTAATAATTGAATTTTGAAAAACCTTGAGGTTAATGTTACGCAATACGACTTTTTGTTCAAATGCGACATAAATGTCTTTAAGCTCCACTAAAAGAGGCGGGATAGAATGAATTTGCATAGGATCGCCTTAACCGAAAAAGAGCGGGCTAAGATAGCGTATTTTAAATCAATTCTCAATATTTTATCACCGCTTATCGCTAATGCTTAATATTTATTCATCTATTTGCTGATTTTTACGATAGAATGAATTTTTCTATAGTTATACAGTCTGAAATATGCCACGCTTTTGATTATTTAGGAACGATAAAGTGCAACACGTAAAATTAGCCAGAGATAGACGAAAAAAACGATTTCGCATTAAAACGGTGTTCTTTCTTATTTCACTCACGCTTATTTTCACAGGCTTGTCACTCAATCAAAAGGAATCAGAAAATACGGTGCAAGCGCCCCTCCCCGCTCTCCAAAACGATACCGCATATCAATCTCTTACTGCCGATACCGGGTCGGCTGCCGCACAAAGTGCGGTCGAAAATCGTCAAGATTCTGCATCTACTTCGCCCAAAGGAGAAAATAACGAAGATGCCGCCACATCTTATGATGATGACTTACAGGAAAAAGATGATGAGGCCGAGGTCGCCACACCTCAACATGACGAATTCGACGACTTGCCACAAGAAGCGCAATCGGCACTCACGGATTTGCTGGAGGCGGCGGATCAAGCGATTCGTATTTCGGATCAGTTTAGTTATACGGTAACCCTTGATGATACGTTAAAAGACGTGTTGGAATTATCCGGATTAGAAGACGACACGGCACAACGACTGATGGACGATTATCCTGAATTAAATCATCTGGTTGCCGGACAGCAGTTTTACTGGTTTCTTGATAAAAATGACCAATTGGCTTATTTAAATTGGCTTATTTCAGAAAAAGAAGAACGCATTTATGAACGGCAGGAAGACGGATCCTTTAAACGGCAAATTCTGGAAAAGAAAAGTGTCTGGAAAAAAGAAGTATTGAAAGGCAACGTCAACGGTTCGTTAGCGACAAGCCTGCGCAGTCTCGGATTGGACGGACGCCAAATTAACCAATTAAGTTCTGCACTTCAGTGGCAAATCAGTCTACAAAAATTAAAAAAAGAGGCAAAATTTGCCGTATTAGTCTCACGCGAATATCTGGGGGATAAATTAACCGGTCAAGGGAATGTAGAAGCCATTCATATTATGCAAAATAACCGAAGTTATTATGCTATTCAGGCCGCTAACGGCCGTTATTACAACAAGCAAGGGGAAACCTTAGGAAAAGGATTTTCGCGTTATCCGCTACAACGTCAACCCCGCGTTTCTTCGCCATTTAATCCGAATCGCCGCCATCCGGTGACGAAGCGGATTCGCCCACATAAAGGCGTTGATTTCTCCGTTCCGACGGGCACCCCGATAATTGCGCCGGCAGACGGTACAATTGAAAAAGTCGCCTATCAAAGCGGCGGCGCGGGGCGTTATATTGTTTTGCGACATAGTCGCGAATATCAAACCGTTTATATGCATTTGAGCCGTCCTTTAGTGACAGCAGGACAAACGGTCAAAAAAGGGGAAAGAATTGCGCTATCGGGGAATACCGGCGGGTCAACGGGACCGCACTTGCACTATGAATTTCATATTAACGGGCGTCCGGTCAATCCGATTACGGTAAAACTTCCCGGCACGAGCAGCAGTATGACCACAGCAGAACGTAAGGCGTTTTTAATTAAAGCGGCAGAAGTTGAACGCGCGTTACGCTAAATTTGTGTGTGGATTAAATGGCAAATTAAACAAGCAAGGTAAGCGTAAAGAGGGCATGCGGAATGTTTAAATGAATTTGTGACCTAGGACAAATTTCTTATAAAAAATCACCGCACTTTATGCTTATTTTTGCGCTTTGAATGTAAATATGGTACTTTTTATTCGTCAATCCGACGGTAATGATTAAATTTTTTATGAACGAAGAACACTCGACCAATCAATCCGAAGCCAGTAAAAAATCCTTTTTCCAATCTCTTTTCGGGCGCTTTTTCCAAGGCGAACTGAAAAATCGTGAAGACTTAGTGGAAGTCATTCGTGATTCCGAACAAAACGATTTAATCGATCAAAACACTCGTGAAATGATTGAAGGAGTAATGGAAATCGCTGAGCTTCGTGTACGCGATATCATGATCCCACGCTCGCAAATTATATTTATTGAATCAAATCAAGATCTTGATGCGTGCTTAAACACGATTATTGAATCAGCTCATTCACGTTTTCCTGTGATAGCAGATACGGATGATCGCGATAATATTGAAGGTATTTTGCATGCGAAAGATTTGCTTAAATTTTTACGTGAAGATGCGGAAGAATTCGAACTTTCTAAGTTGTTACGTCCAGTCGTGATTGTGCCGGAAAGTAAACGTGTCGATCGTATGTTAAAAGAGTTTCGTTCTGAACGTTTCCACATGGCGATTGTGGTGGATGAGTTTGGTGCGGTATCAGGGTTGGTGACCATCGAAGACATTCTCGAACAAATTGTGGGTGATATTGAAGACGAATTTGATGAGGAAGATGTCGCAGATATTCGTCAGCTTTCTCGTCATACTTATGCGGTGCGTGCACTAACAGATATTGATGATTTTAATGCGCAATTCAACACGCATTTTGATGATGAAGAAGTGGATACTATTGGTGGTTTAATCATGCAAGCTTTTGGGTATTTGCCTAAGCGCGGTGAAGAAATTACCTTAGAAAATATTCAATTTAAAGTGACCTCTGCCGATAGCCGTCGTTTAATTCAGGTGCGTGTAACTGTGCAGGATGAACATTTATCGGATATGGAAGGCGTGGAAGAACAAGCTGAATAAGGCATATCGTTTCGCTGTATTCTTAGCCCCCTCTTTGCTGAAGAGGGGGAATATTTTTTTATAGTATGGATAAAATGAATAAATTAGTCGTTTATCTTATATCCCTGATTTCTGGTGTGATTGGCGTATTTGCCTTTTCGCCGTTTGATTATTGGGGATTAGCCTATGTATCCTTCGGCGGATTACTTTTAGTGGCAAAAAATGCCAAAAAATCAACCGCACTTTTGGCTACCTTTTTGTGGTCGATGGGCTTTTTCTGTTTTGGTGTCAGTTGGTTAAATGTCAGTATTCATCAATTTGGTGGGGCATCCCTTGGCGTGAGCTATCTCTTGGTGGGCTTACTTTCTGCTTACCTTGCACTTTATCCAATGCTTTTCACTTATTTAGTGCAGCGTTTTCAGGTGCAAAGTGCGGTCATTTTTGCCGCGATTTGGACATTGACTGAATTCTTGCGTGGATGGGTGTTTACCGGTTTTCCGTGGCTACAATTTGGTTATACCCAAATCGACAGTCCATTTTTCGGCATCGCCCCGATCTTTGGTGTCACGGGGCTAACATTTTTTACCATTTGGGCAAGTGCGGTCATTTTTAATCTTGTTTTTTCACTATCGAAAAAACAATGGAATTTAGTCGGCGTGAATGCATTGCTATTATTGGTTGTGGGGGGATTAAGTGCTTATGCCGGTAAGGTGAATTTTGTTCAACCTAAAGAAGATAAAGGGCTAACCGTCACACTTGCACAAGGCAATATTGAGCAAAATTTAAAATGGGATCCAGAATACCTTTATGCCACGGTAGACATCTATCAAAAACAAATTTTGGCACATTTAGGCAAGTCTGATTTGATTATTTTGCCCGAGTCTGCATTGCCTACTTTGGAAAATTCTATTACACCATTTTTTGAAGCGTTAGATAAAGTTGCAAAAGAGAAAAATACGGAAGTGATGATTGGCACCGTATATCGTGATGAGCAAAGTGGTAAATTATTAAATTCCATTGTAACAGCAGGGAATCCTGATTTTCCTTATGAATTAACGACAAAAAATCGTTACAGCAAACATCATCTCGTGCCATTTGGTGAGTACGTGCCATTAGAAAGTTTGTTGCGTCCACTTAATTCCGTATTTAATTTGCCAATGTCTGCGTTCCAAAGTGGGGAAGCGGTACAGCCATCATTTATGGCGAAGCAACATGCTTTTGCACCAGCTATTTGTTATGAAATTATTTTTGGTGAGCAACTTCGTCAAAATCTGAAAAAAGAAACGGATTATTTGCTGACTATTTCTAATGATGCATGGTTTGGTGATAGTATTGGCCCTTGGCAGCATTTACAAATGGCTAGAATGCGCGCGCTCGAATTAGGTAAACCATTAATTCGTGCAACCAATACGGGGATTTCAGTGTTTATTGATGCAAAAGGCAAGATTGAAGCGCAAGTACCGCAATTTGAGGAAACCACACTGACCCATAAAATGGTGCCAACAGAAGGTAAAACACCTTATGCGGCGCTGGGTAATTTGCCTATTTATGTGTTGTCATTGATTTTTGTGTTATTACGTGGTTTCACGATGTTATTAAAACGCCGCTTGAACCTTTCACAAAAATAGCAGTCAAAACGACCGCACTTTTTTAACGTGAGAGAAAAATAAATTTCTTCTTATAAAACCAATGAGATTTTAATGAATAAAAATCTAATCGAAGTCAATAACCTGACCTTTAAACGAGGTGAGCGTGTGATTTACGATAACCTGAATTTGAAAGTCCAACAGGGTAAAATTACGGCCATTATGGGGCCATCAGGGATCGGGAAAACCACGTTACTGAAATTAATCGGTGGTCAGTTGTATCCTGAACAAGGCGAGATTTTGTTTGATGGACAAGATATTTGTCGTCTTTCAAATCGCGAGCTTTACGAAGTACGTAAACGCATGGGAATGTTATTCCAATCAGGCGCTTTATTTACGGATATTTCCACGTTTGATAACGTGGCATTTCCTATTCGCGAGCATACTCGTTTGCCGGAAAGTCTAATTCGTCAAATTGTGTTGATGAAATTAGAAGCGGTGGGCTTACGCGGGGCGGCAGATTTGATGCCTTCTGAGCTTTCAGGTGGGATGGCGCGTCGTGCAGCATTAGCACGTGCGATTGCACTTGACCCAGATTTAATCATGTTTGATGAGCCGTTTACGGGGCAAGATCCAATCAGCATGGGCGTGATAGTGAGCTTAATTAAACGTTTTAATGAAGCACTGAATTTAACCTCTATTGTGGTTTCCCATGATGTGAATGAAATATTAAGCATTGCAGATTATGCCTATATCATTGCGGATAAACATGTGATTGCTGAAGGAACATCAGAACAATTGCTCGCGAGTCAAGATCCGCAAGTGGTACAGTTCTTGAAAGGTGAAGCCGATGGTCCAGTAAAATTCCATTATCCGGCAGGTGATTATGTGGAGGAATTATTTAAATGATTGTTGATATGATTTCTTCACTTGGACGAAGCGTAATCAAATTTTTCCGTGCATTAGGTCGCTCTGGCTTTATGCTGTTTGGTGCGTTAGTGGGTAAGCCACAATTTCGTCAACATTTTCCTTTATTAGTGAAGCAGTTATATGTATTAGGCGTACAGTCTTTATTGATTATCCTGCTTTCAGGTTTATTTATTGGAATGGTGTTGGGCTTACAAGGCTATGTGGTTTTGGTCGATTTTTCTGCAGAAACCAGCCTTGGACAACTTGTGGCGCTGTCTTTATTACGTGAATTAGGCCCAGTAGTGACCGCACTTTTATTTGCGGGTCGAGCAGGTTCTGCGTTAACGGCTGAAATTGGCTTAATGAAAGCTACAGAACAACTTTCCAGCCTTGAAATGATGGCGGTTGATCCATTACGTCGAGTGATTGCACCGCGCTTTTGGGCAGGTCTGATTGCGATGCCAATTCTTGCGCTTCTCTTTACCGCGATTGGTATTTGGGGCGGTGCGCTTGTCGGCGTAGATTGGAAAGGTGTCGATGCAGGTAGCTTCTGGTCAGTGATGCAAAATGCCGTCAGCTGGAGCTATGACATTCTAAACGGATTTATTAAAAGCGTATTTTTCGCCATTGCCGTGGTGTGGATTGCGTTATTCAATGGTTATGATTGTATTCCGACATCAGAAGGGATCAGTCAAGCCACAACCAGAACGGTTGTCCACGCATCACTTGTGGTACTTGGGCTCGATTTCATCTTAACTGCTATTATGTTTGGGGCAGGTTAATAGGGTATTTTTATGAGACAAACAATTAAATATGAATTTTGGGTAGGCTTATTTTTACTACTCGGTATCGCAGCGTTAGTATTTCTAGGCTTACGTGTAGCAAATGTGCAAGGTTTTGGTGAAACAAAATCTTACACAGTCACTGCAACTTTTGACAATATTGGTGGACTAAAGGTCCGTGCGCCACTTAAGCTAGGAGGAGTGGTAATCGGTCGTGTTTCTGATATTACGTTAGATGAAAAATCTTACTTGCCAAAAGTAAGCATTGCGATTAATGAAGAATATAAAGAAATTCCGGAAAACAGTTCGTTATCGATCAAAACATCTGGATTATTGGGCGAGCAATATATCGCCTTAACAATGGGCTTTGATGATGGTGAAACCGCGATGTTAAAAAACGGTAGCCAAATTCAAGACACAAAATCCGCAATGGTATTGGAAGATTTAATCGGCCAGTTCCTTTACGGCGATAAAAAAGCAGACGGCAATGCTGAAAAAGCAGAACCTGAAGCCAAATAATAATCTTTATTTAGGAGATTTATGATGAAATTTACTCAGTTTAAAAAATGGTTTAGCGTAATGGCATTTGCAGTGACTGCACTTTTTGTGACTCAAACTGTACGTGCAGAAACGAGCCCTTATGTGTTGATGCAACAAGCATCAGATAAGTTATTTGCCGATATCAAAAACAATCAGGCAAAAATTAAAAAGGATCCAAACTATTTACGTACTATCGTGCGTAACGATTTATTACCTTATGTGCAAGTAAACTATGCAGGTTCTTTGGTGTTAGGTTCACACTTCAAATCAACTACGCCAGAACAACGTGAAAAATTCTTTAAAGCATTCAGCGATTTTATCGAACAAGCTTATGCACAAGTGTTAACCGCTTATACCGATCAAAATATTCAAATTGAACCGGCTAAAGAAGTGGGTGACAAAAACCTTGTGAGCATTCGTGTCAACATCATGCAAAATGGTGGACAAGCGCCAATCAAATTAGATTTCAAATGGCGTAAAAACAGTAAAACTGGTGAATGGCAAGCTTATGACATGGTTGCAGAAGGCGTGAGCATGGTTGTAACTAAACAAAATGAATGGAGCGGTATCTTACGTCAACAAGGTATTGAGGCATTAACAGCTCAAATTCAAAAATCTGCCGCAGCACCTGTGACATTGAGCAAATAAGCGAATGACTGCGTTAAAGTGGGATTTAATCCAAAATAATGATAAGATAGCTCTCCAATTATCGGGGGAGCTATCCCGCAACACGTTGTTACCATTATGGCAGCAACGTGCTTCTTTTTTATCAGAAAA
>ERZ772967.2972-NODE-2972-length-10574-cov-2.722597_pt1 | contig 10574 bp, 9 predicted proteins | sample MGYA00511677_ERZ772967 | MGnify/ENA primary metagenome ERZ772967 (study PRJEB29015, sample SAMEA2737931) | human oral metagenome | biome: human oral; feature: human-associated habitat; material: dental | place: China | collected 2146 ...
TGCGCTCCATCGCTTGGCGACCCATCATTGCGCTCCTCATCGGGGTGATCCTGCCGCTGTGGCTCTTCGTGCCCGTCCTTCTCTTGATGGGGAATGGGGCGCTGCAGGCCTATGGGGCTTTTGCGCTGAGAGCCTTCCCGCTCCCGATGCCCCAGGAGCTGAAGAGCTTTGAGGCTGTGCCCCTCGCCTCGTATGCCGTGGTGCTCGTCACAGCCGGGGATTTTCCTTTTCCTTCGATTCGTGTTATCCTGTGAAAAGGGGAGGAGGTACGCGATGATACTCAACACGGGCATGCGTACGGATATTCCGGCGTTCTATGCACCGTGGCTGGCGAATCGGCTGCGCTCTTCCAGCTCACCCTGCTACCCATCGCCTTCCTCATCGCGCGAGGGATGGGTATGCTCCCGCAGCGTATGGCGCTCGTCCTGCGCTCTATCCTTCTCGTCCTGCTCCTCAGCCAGTATCTCTATGTGCTGGGGTTCTTTGAGCTCTTTCGCCGAGTAGGCTAAGGCGCTCTGTCATTTCTGCTATTCCTCTCCTCTATGCATAACCCGAACAATGTACAGGTAGGGAGCCAAGTGCGCTTCCTCAATACGGTCGGGGGCGGGCGTGTAGCTCGCATCACCGCTGATACAGCTTGGGTCGAAGATGCCGACGGCTTCGAGATCCCCACACCGCTCAAGGACTGCGTCGTCGTCGAAGCGGGCGACACCTTCATCCCTGAGATTCGCCCTCCGAAGATCATTCAGGAGAAGCTCCGTCAGGGGCGCACGGAGCCCGCTGCTCCTGCCCCCAGCGAAGTGCGTCGCCCCGTAGCTCCTGCTCCTCGCCCTGCTCGTCCTCTGCGTGCTGGCGAGGATGAGCTGACCGTACAGCTGGCTTTCCTCCCACAGGATCGGGCTAAGCTCGGGCTGACGAACTACGAAGCCTACCTCGTCAACTACAGTGGCTTCACCCTCTACTACGTCTATCTGAGTGCCGTGGGTACGGGCTATAAGGTGCGCTCTACGGGTACGATCGAGCCTCACAGCGATGCCTTCTTAGAGGAGTTCGCCCCAGCTGATCTCAATGACCTCGAGCAGCTCGCCGTACAGATACTTCCCTTCCACGACGGGGGGATCACGAAGCTACAGAACCCCCTCTCGGTACGCCTCAAGCTCGACGTGACGAAGTTCTTCAAGCTACATTCCTTCCGCCCCAACGACTACTTCACCGACGATGCGCTGATGCTCCCTATCGTAGAGCGTGGCGCTGAGCAGGCGAAGCCCGAGGTGGACGCATCTGCTTTGGCCTCTGCCCTGCAGACGAAGAAGGAGGACAAGAAGCCTGCTCCAAAGGCTATGGCCTCTGCTCCTCGCCGTGATGAGCCTCTCGTCGTCGACCTCCATGCCTCGGAGATCCTCGAGACGACGGCAGGTATGTCGAGCGCAGATATCCATGACTATCAGCGTGACTACTTCCACCGCACGATGCAGGAGCATATACGGGAGCGTGGGCGTAAGATCGTCTTCATCCATGGGAAGGGGGATGGCGTCCTCAGAGCCTCTATCGAGCGTGAGCTACGACGCAAGTACCCCACGTGCCGCTTCCAGGATGCGTCCTTCCAGGAGTACGGCTATGGCGCTACGCAAGTGACTATCGGCTAAGCGGCGGCTATGAAAGAGATCGAACGTAAGTTCCTCGTGACCTCGCTGGCTTTCCTCGCCGAGGCTACCGATGCGCTGCATATTGATCAGGGTTACCTTCACTCGACACGCCCCACGGTGCGCGTGCGTCGCCGTGGCGATCAGGGCTTCCTCACGCTGAAGACGCCCTCCGATGCCAAGGGGCTGGTGCGTGATGAGTACGAATATGAGATACCTCTGGCGGATGCAGAGGCACTTCTCGAGCTGTGCGGAGGGCACCGTCTGAAGAAGACGCGCTACCTCGTCCCCTACCACGGGCATACGTGGGAGGTCGACCTCTTCGCAGGTCATCTCGAGGGATTCTGCCTGGCGGAGCTGGAGCTGAAGAGCGAAGACGAGACCTTCGACCTACCGCCCTGGGTGGGCAAAGAGGTGACGGGCGACCCCCGCTACTACAATAGTGCGCTGGCCCGAAGCAAACAATAATGGACTTAATTGGGTTAGTTCAGTATAGGACAGGGCGAATGCCCTCCCTCATTTGTCCGATTTAATCACGCCCAATAAACAATTACACAGATGAAGTACGAACTCATCCAACTCCCTTACGCTCCCAATGCCCTCGAGCCTGCTATCAGCGCTGAGACCCTCTCTTTCCACCACGGTAAGCACCTCGCTGGCTATGTCAATACGCTGAACGGCCTCATCGAAGGCACGGAATATGCTGAGCTCCCTCTTGAAGAACTCGTTCGCAAGAGCGAAGGCCCTATCTTCAACAACGCAGGTCAGCTCCTGAATCACAACCTCTACTTCACGCAGTTCGGCCCCAACAAGGGTGGCCAGCCTACGGGTAAGCTCCTCGATGCTATCGTAGCTAAGTGGGGTAGCTTCGAGGCTTTCCAGCAGGAATTCCTCACGGCTTGCACCACGCTCTTCGGCTCGGGCTGGGCTTGGCTCGCTGCTAAGGCTGACGGCGAACTCGTCATCACGAAGGAGCCTAACGGTAGCAACCCTGTTGTCCAGGGCCTCCGTCCTCTCTTCGGTGTCGACGTATGGGAGCACGCTTACTATCTTGATTTCCAAAACCGCCGTGTGGATCACATCGCATCACTTTGGGATATCATCGACTGGAAGACCGTTGAAGCACGCCTCAAGTAAGAAATTTTCGGAACACAACAATCACAACATACAATTACATTAAAACAACATCACAATGGAATCAATAATCAATGCACAAATGCCCGAATTCAAAGTTCAGGCATACCACAACAACGAGTTTGTAACCGTATCCAGCGAAGACTTGAAAGGCAAATGGGCCGTTTTCTTCTTCTATCCTGCCGATTTCACCTTCATCTGCCCGACGGAACTTGAGGATCTCGCCAGCAAATATGAAGAGTTGAAGAAAATGGGTGTCGAAGTATTCTCCGTAAGCACCGACAGCCACTTCGTACACAAAGCTTGGCACGATGCTTCAGAGCGTATTCGCAAGATCAACTACCCGATGTTGGCCGACACAAAGGGCGATTTGAGCCGCGGCTTCGGAGTTTACATTGAAGAGGAAGGAATGGCTTATCGCGGCACGTTCCTCGTAGATCCCGAGGGCAAGATTAAGCTCGCCGAGATCCAAGACAACAGCATCGGCCGCAATGCAGACGAACTCGTAAGAAAGGTTAAGGCCGCTCAGTTCGTAGCTGCGCATCCCGGCGAGGTATGTCCCGCTAAGTGGAACGAAGGTCAAGAGACCCTGAAGCCCAGTATCGACTTGGTTGGCAAGTTATAAGGAGCACAACAACCATAATATATTCCCTTTAAGCCTCTCTCTTGCAAAAGCAATCCTTTTTAGGAGAGAGGCTTTTTGATTCTCAAAAAAAGACTTTTCATTATGCTGGAAGCAGGTATCATACAACAATTGCGAGGTATTTTTTCTACGCTCGCTCATCATATTACGTTTCGCGCGACGTTGGCTACGGGCCGACCGGAGAATGCAGATTTGCGCGCTTTCTTGGAAGACGTAGCTGCCGTTTCTGATCACATCGACTGCACCTTTGAAGAGGCGCAGACGCAGCAAAGTCTTTTTTCGATTTTGCTCGACGGCCAAGAGACGGGCATCCGCTTTCGCGGCATCCCCAACGGGCACGAATTTACGTCGCTCCTCCTTGCCGTGCTCAATGCCGACGGACAGGGCAAGAATCTCCCCGATGAGAGCACCGCGCGCCGCATCAAGGCTTTGCAAGGCCCCGTTCGCCTGACGACTTACGTATCGCTCACGTGCACCAACTGCCCCGACGTTGTGCAGGCTCTCAACGTGATGGCCTTGCTCAATCCGGCCATCGAGCACGAAATGGTCGACGGCGCCCTGTATCAAGAAGAGGTCGACAAGCTCGCCATTCAAGGCGTGCCGGCCGTATATTTGGACGGAAAACTCCTCCACAGCGGGCGCGGCAATCTGGGCGAACTACTCGAAAAACTGAGTGAGACGGTTGGCGAGGCGGAAGATGCCGACGCGCAACCCATCGAGCACCATTATGATCTCCTCGTCTTAGGCGGCGGTCCGGCCGGCGCTTCAGCCGCCATCTATTCGGCTCGAAAGGGTCTGAAAGTGGCTGTCGTGGCGCAACGCATCGGCGGACAAGTAAAGGAGACGACGGCTATCGAGAACCTCATTTCCGTGACACGCACCACCGGCGAAACGCTGGCATCCGATTTGCGCAAACATATGGACGCTTACGGCATCGACATCTTCGAAAACAGAACTTATCAAAGCCTTTCGCTGGAAGGCAAGGAAAAGAGTGTCGAAGTAGGAGGACAAGAAAAATTCTTCGCTCCGGCCGTTATTATCGCAACGGGCGCCAACTGGCGAAGACTTAACGTCGACGACGAGGCCAAATATATCGGTCACGGGGTGCATTTCTGCCCGCATTGCGATGGCCCGTTCTATAAAGGAAAAGACGTAGCCGTAGTGGGCGGCGGCAACTCCGGCATCGAGGCAGCCATCGACTTGGCCGGCATCTGCCGACACGTCACCGTGCTCGAGTTTCTCGACACGCTGAAGGCCGACACCGTATTGCAGGAAAAGCTCAAACAGCTGCCCAACGTCGATGTCTATCTCTCTACCGAGACAAAGCAGATCATCGGCGACGGCGACAAGGTCACGGCGATCCGCATCGCAGACCGCACCAACGGCGAGGAGAAAACCATCGATCTGGACGGCATTTTCGTACAAATAGGTCTGATGCCCAACAGCGGCCCCTTTGCCGACAGCGTGGAAACAACGCCACGCCGCGAGATAAAGATCGACGAATACTGCCGCACCTCCCTCCCCGGCGTCTATGCAGCCGGCGACGTTTCGAGCGTGCCCTACAAGCAAATCGTCATCGCAATGGGCGAAGGCGCGAAAGCTGCCCTCTCGGCCTTTGAAGACAGAATGAGAACGTAGAGATACATATTATCGGTTTGACACATTTCATTATCTATTCTCTATTTGTGAAAGTCCCGTCCTCTCTTGTTGAGGGCGGGACTTTTCTCTTCGTTTCCGGCAAACGGCCGATCGACATTCGTGGCCTCATCCGTGCGCAGGGCGTCGTCTCCGGCCCGTAGCGTTTGCCGTCAGCCCTTTCTTCTACTTTTTTAGGTTAAGATACGCCTGCAAACGCCTTGCATTTGCTCTGCCCGCAGCCTATGAATGCAAGGCCGACATCCGACGCCGTACCTTTTCGATCACGATAAAAAGCGCTTGCGATCGTGAGAACAAAGGTTTGCGCTCACGATAAAAAAAGTTTCACCTCACGAGCGCAAACCTCCGCACCCAATGCAGCGGCCGCTAAAAGTCAATGCTCAATGCACTTATGGCCAACGATTCGTCATTCGTAGCCCATCATCGCCCTCAACCCCAAGCCACCTCGCCGACCAAGTGTGCGAGCGAAGCATCGGCAAAAGGGCCGAAAAAAGCGGGCCGCCCACCAAGGGGTCAGCCCGCTCCTACTTTATCAATTTGAGGCTTATTTCAAAACACCCAATTCCTTGCCCACCTTGATGAAGGCTGCGATGCACTTGTCGAGTTGCTCACGCGTATGGCCGGCACTCAATTGCACGCGGATGCGAGCCTCGCCCTTCGGAACGACCGGATAGTAGAAGCCCGTCACGTATATGCCCTCCTCTTGGAGTTTGGCAGCATATTTCTGCGAAAGCGGAGCATCGTAGAGCATCACGGCGCAGATGGCGCTCTGCGTCGGCTTGATGTCGAAGCCGGCAGCCATCATCTTGTCGCGGAAGTATTCTACGTTTTCCACCAAACGGTCGTGGATTTCGTTGCTCTCGCCCAACATCTTGAACGTTTCGATGGCAGCGCCGACGATTGCGGGCGCAACGCTGTTGGAGAAGAGATACGGACGACTGCGTTGGCGCAAGATGTCGATAATCTCCTTGCGGCCTGTCGTGAAACCGCCCATTGCACCGCCGAAAGCCTTGCCCAGCGTGCCGGTGTAGATGTCTACGCGGCCGTAAGTCTTGAAAAACTCGCTGACACCGTGACCCGTTGCGCCGACAACACCGGCTGAGTGGCTCTCGTCAACCATTACGAGCGCGTTATATTTCTCTGCTAAATCACAGATCTTATCTAATGGCGCTACATTGCCATCCATAGAGAAAACACCGTCAGTACAGATGATGCGGAAGCGTTGCGCTTGCGCCTCTTTCAAGCAGCGCTCGAGATCTTCCATATCAGCATTGGCATAACGATAGCGCTGCGCCTTGCAGAGACGAACGCCGTCGATGATGGATGCGTGGTTGAGGGCGTCGGATATGATGGCATCATCTTTCGTCAAGAGCGGCTCAAACACACCGCCGTTCGCGTCGAAGCAAGCTGCGTAGAGGATGGTATCTTCCGTCTTGAAGTAGTCGGAAATGGCCTTTTCGAGCGTCTTGTGTCCGTCCATCGTGCCGCAGATGAAGCGCACGGACGACATACCATAGCCGCGCTTGTCCATCATGTCCTTGGCAGCTTGAATGAGTCGAGGATGGTTGGAGAGTCCGAGGTAGTTGTTGGCGCAGAAGTTGATCACCTCCTTGCCGGCTACGTTGATCGCCGCTGCTTGCGGGCTTTCGATGATACGTTCACTCTTGTAGAGACCTGCATCTTTGATCTCCTGCAACTGAGCTTGCAGGTGCTTTTGAAATTCTCCGTACATTTGTGTATAGTATTAAATGAATATAGTCATGACAACAGATTTCAGTCTACGCAATCTTATACGGCAAAGCCTTCAATCAGCCTGAAAAGAGCAGAAACTGCTACCATCTCAGCCGAAAATCGCGCTAACCACAGCACAAAGTAAGTTCTTTTTATCGAATTTATCAAGTTGGTGCTATGAAATCTTGAAAAAAAAACGTTACTTTGCAACAACTTTAATTTAACTCTTAATTTCCTTGATATGAAAAATATCCTTGTCATTGGCTCTACGGGCCAAATCGGCTCAGAGCTGACAATGAAACTGCGCAGCATTTACGGTAATGATCACGTAGTCGCAGGTTACATTACAGGACAAGAACCTACGGGCATTCTTTTAGAAAGCGGACCGTCGGCATTGTGCGACGTAACGGACGGCGAAGCTATTGCTGCAGTTGTGAAGCAATACAATATCGACGCCATTTACAACTTGGCGGCGCTGCTTTCCGTCGTAGCGGAGCGCAAACCGCTGCTGGCGTGGAAAATCGGCATCGATGGGCTGCTGAAAGTCTTAGAAGTGGCGCGCGAAAACAATTGCGCGGTCTTCACGCCCAGCTCTATCGGTTCGTTTGGTCCGGAAACGCCGGCCGACAGTACGCCGCAGGATACCATACAACGACCCCGCACGATTTACGGTGTGAGCAAGGTGACGACAGAGTTGCTCAGCGATTATTATCATCGCAAGTACGGCACAGACACGCGCAGCGTGCGCTTCCCGGGTTTGATCTCCAACGTAACGCCTCCGGGTGGCGGCACGACAGACTACGCTGTCGACATTTATTACAGTGCTGTGCGCGGCGAGAAGTTTGTTTGCCCGATCGGCAAAGGCACAATGATGGATATGATGTATATGCCTGATGCGCTCAATGCTTGTGTGCAGCTGATGGAAGCTGATCCCGCTCGCCTCATACACTACAATGGCTTCAACATTGCCAGCATGAGTTTCGATCCGGAAGCGATTTACACGACGATCAAGAAGTATCGCCCGCAATTTGAAATGGTTTACGAGGTAGATCCTTTGAAGCAAAGCATCGCAGATAGCTGGCCCAACAGTTTAGATGACTCTTGCGCTCGCCAAGAGTGGGATTGGAACCCGCAATATGACCTCGATTCGATGACGAAAGATATGTTGGAGAAACTGGAAGCGCGCTTGCTGAAGTAAAATATCCGACAACACAATATTTTAATTTGTCCGAGCGGAGGCTGCTTTGCGGTCTCCGCTCAATTGTTTGCACCTCGCGCGCACGATATATATAATGTGTATGATTACAATCGAATGTTGTGGGCGTAGAAGTTTATAGGCGCGCCGCAGGGTGGAAATTTGCTCGCTGCGGGGTGGAAAATTACAAATCAGCAGACGAATCTTAGACACAAAAAAACGACGCATCTCTTTGGCTGTTTCGATTTTTATGGCGAATATTGCGTAATTAAAAAATCAGATATATGAAAAAAGCAACAATCTTCCTACCTTTACTTATGCTCTTCGGATTCTTGCTGACGGCTTGCGAAACCAACGAACCGAAAGTTCCGGATAGCGTACGCCAAAGCATAAAAGGCAACTACAGCGGCCAAGTGGGTATGGTCTCTATCGGGAATAAGCGCGACACCATCCGCACCGCGGCTTTAGCCACTGTGACAGATAAAGAAATCAACATTGATCGCGTGCCCGTAGGTCCGATGGTCGACACGATTTTCGGCGGCGGCACGGCAGCGGCGAGCGGTATCAATACGCTGCCAATGAAGATTAAGTACACGATGTACGCGGCTAATCAAGCTTACTACCCGATGCAATTTCAAATGGCCGAATTAAACTTCACCGTGACCCAGGGAAAATTGACACACAAGGTGCTTGTCGTCTTCGAAAGGCCTACTTTCGACAACATGGTCTTTTATTTCCCCGGGAAAGGTCAGCTCGTATTGGAAGCACGCACAGCTCGTATCATCGTAGATGAAGATGACATCCAAATGTTAGGCAACAAGATCAACCCAAAGCGCAAGTTCAGTTTCCGCTTCCCCACAATCTTAAAAAAATAATCGACTCCGACGAGTCGACCCCTTTGCGTCGAGCAAGGCACATCAAGGCCCTGCTCGGCGCTTTTTGTATGATGGCGGCGGCGCGCCGGCTTGGGACTGACCGCCAGTCTGCTTGAAAAACGCTGTGCTAAACTACCGCCCACCTATGAGCCTCGGCGCGGCGCTTTTGATTGAAGCGCCACCAACGACGGCGGCTTTCGACGACAAAATATGCCGACCCGCTACGCTCAATGATAGGCGACGTTTTCGTTTGGCGGGAGCAAACCATCGTTTGGTGGGGGCAAACCATCGTTTGGTGGGGGCAAACCATCGTTTGGTGGGAACAAACCTCGACCAATCGCGTCAAACGTGGGCAGATGAAGACTTACAAGCCGTCATTTTCAAAGACGCGCACCGCCCACTGCGGCCGGCCGCTTTCGAGCAGAAGGGCTTATCGGCGCGAGACAAGAGCATTCGCTCCGATTGCTGAGCAGAATTGACAAAATAAACCCGAAAAAGCACCTGTTTGCAGCGCTTTTTCGGCGAATTTTATAAGTGTTAGCATTTTGCACTACGTCAATAATAAAAAATTTTAGTCTTTTATTCTGTAAAAAAATAGGAAAATCGAAAACATATCTGTACATTTGCAAGACTAAATAAGACGTCAGCCACTTTTTTAGAGAGTGGGTGGCTGCATGAGTGTAATAATAAGATTAAGGAGACGATGTATAAGCGATTATTCACAGCTTACGGACTGCTGACCCTATTGATCACGTTGGGTAGCTGTTCTTCCGATGAAACACTTGCCACTGAGCGCACCGATATTACGTTTGAAACGGGCGTAGCGCAAAGAGTGATGAATACGACTTGGGATGCCGGAGATAAAATAGGCGTCTTTATGGTGAAAAACGGGACCGGGCTTGATGCTTCCGGCATCGTGGGCGGCGGAGATAACGTGGCCTACACCACGACGACGGGCAACGGTACGTTTACGCCGACTGCCGGCGGACTAAAATTTCCCGCTGATGGTTCAGCGGTAGATTTCATTGCCTATTATCCCTACACCGGTAGTTTGGACAATTACACTTATGCCGTAGATCTGACTGATCAGAGGCGTCCCTCCACGATTGATTTGCTTTATGCAAACGATGCAAAGGGCTTTAGCCAGTCATCAAACATCGTGCGCTTGAATTTCCGCCACCAATTGGTGCGCGTAGAGTTGACTATCAAGTCGGCAGACAACAAGCAACTGACGGGGGTGAAGGTAGCCTTGAACGACCAACCACTACGCGCAACTTTTGATCTGAATACCGGCACATTCTCACAAATAGCTGCGGATCGGGGAACGATCGCAATGAACGCAACGAGCGCCGGCACGCTCTTGACGGCCACGGCTTTCATCTTGCCGGGCCAACGCGACATAACGGTGACAATCACGGCGACCGACGGAACAACTAAGCAGATAACGCTCGATGCAAACAAAAACTTAAAGCAAGGCGATAAGTATACGAAAAAAATCAGCGTGAAAAACTTAGGTTCGACGGAGACGCCGGCACCGACGTATACGCACTGGACGGAGACGCCTACGATCACTGCGCAGCAATTAAAGGATTACAAATATATTTCTCATTATTTCTCGGACAACGGCAAGCAGGTAAGGAGCTACAGTATGTTGTATGATACGCAGCTAAAGATGGCCTATTGGGTAGCTTACCCCT
>ERZ772967.2974-NODE-2974-length-10571-cov-4.015690_pt1 | contig 10571 bp, 10 predicted proteins | sample MGYA00511677_ERZ772967 | MGnify/ENA primary metagenome ERZ772967 (study PRJEB29015, sample SAMEA2737931) | human oral metagenome | biome: human oral; feature: human-associated habitat; material: dental | place: China | collected 2146 ...
CGAATGGGGATATTCGAACAAAGTAGTAGAAATGATTAAGGTGATTTCGAAGTAAACGAAGTAATATGTGTCTTTACATAAGAAGTGGGCTATCCGATATATTTCGGGTAGCCTATTTTGTAATATCGTAAGTTTTTTATCTGTCTTAAAGTCACTGCAGTGTGTAGTGACGAAGTCTCCGACGGTTGTCGGGAATCAAAATTTATCATTAACTTTGCAGCCAATTGTTCGTATGTAGTAAATAATCGTTATGTTTATGCAAAAGATTACTTTGTTGCTCGTAATGCTCTCACTGAGTCTCGCTGTTCGTACTCAAGAACTCAAATGTACTGTTACCGTAAGGCATCAGCAGGTGCAGGGAACGAATACAAACGTATTTGAGGCTCTGAAAAAATCGTCGGAAGACCTCCTCAATACTACTCGCTGGACTAACCTTACATATAAACCCGAAGAGCGTATCGAATGCTCGATGAGTATCGTGGTAAAGAGCTACGAAAACGGCATAATGGACTGCGAACTTCTGGTGCAGGCGCGTCGTCCCGTGTGGGGAAGCAATTATAATACTACTATTCTCAATTTCCGCGACCCAAGCGTCAAATTCGCTTATCAAGATTTCGACGCACTTATCGTCAATCAGTCGTTCGATAAGAATCTGGTGGCAATACTCGCATATTACTCTTATGTAATAATCGGTTATAGCCTCGATTCGTTTCAGAAGCTCGGAGGCAACGAAGCTTTCTCGCAAGCCGAAAATATTGTAAATATCTCGCAGAGTCGTTCGGAACCCGAGAGTGCGGGTTGGAGGGCATTTGATAAGAATGGTAAGCGTTATGAGCTGATAAACAATCTGCTCGATGAGCGTTTCGGCAAGTTTCGCCAATATTTTTACGATTATCACCGACTCGGACTCGATATGATGTCGTCTAACGTCGACAACGGGCGTGCCAAGATAGCCGAGGGGCTTACGTCGCTCGAAGAGATCAACCGCCTGCAGCCGCAAGCCCAAGCCATCATTTCGTTTATCGATGCCAAAAAGGAGGAGATAGTCAGCCTATTTTCCAAGCACGGCACAGACGAAGAGCGAAACCGAGTATACAACATTATGACTACCGTAAATCCGTCGGCGTCTACCGTCTACGAAAAAATTAAAGAGAAATAAACATTCAATCGTATGCTTCGCAATCTTACTATCGACAATTACGCTCTCATCGACCGCCTCGATATCGATTTCGACGACGGTCTGTCGGTCATTACCGGAGAGACGGGTGCGGGTAAATCGATTATTCTGGGAGCTCTTTCGCTTGTCTTGGGTAGCCGTGCAGATTCGAAGGTAGCCCTCGATGCTTCGAGTAAGTGTGTCGTAGAGGCTACGTTCGATGTAGAGCCTTACAGACTCGAAGCACTGTTCGACGAACTCGATGTCGACTATTCTGCGTCGACAATCGTACGCCGCGAGATATTGCCCAATGGTAAATCGCGTGCCTTTGTAAACGATACCCCAGTCGGTCTGCAACAATTGCGCACCCTTACATCGCGGCTTATCGATATCCACTCGCAGCACGAAAACCTTATGCTTTCGAACTCCGATTTCCAGCTCGATATAGTCGATACTTTAGCCGATACTGCCGACGATTTGCACAAATATACCGACCTTTTCAATCGATACCGCGATACTCGGCAACAATTGCGTAATCTTCGAGACGAATCGGATAGATTTCTTGCCGAAAAAGACTATATCGAGCATCAGCTCTCCGAACTCGTAGCTGCTAACCTCGTCGATGGCGAACAGCAGTCGCTCGAAGAAGAGCAAAACCTCATAAACCACTCTCAAGAGGTTATCGAAACACTATCTTCCATTATAGCTTCACTCGACGGCGAAGAGAGTGGGGTGTTGTCGCTCCTCAAATCGGCTTCGACACACATCGGCCGACTCGAAAAGTACATCAATCGAGCCTCGGAGTTTGCCGACCGAATAAATTCCTCGTTCGTAGAGCTAAAAGATATCGCTTCCGAGCTATCGAGTATCATCGAGTCTACAGAGTTTTCCGAAGAACGAAAACATTTCATCGACGACCGTCTGAACCTTATCTACTCTCTGCAACAAAAGCATAGGGTCTCGTCCGTAACCGATCTGCTCGACATTCAAAACGACTTTGCACGTCGTCTCGACCTCATCGAGAATTTCGACGACCGAATATCTTCGCTCCAAAAGCAAATCGACGAACTCGAAAAGCAACTCTCCGCCGCCGCCGAGCATCTATCGGAGCGTCGAAGGGCGGTCGGTAGCCTTATAGAGGAGAAGACCGAGGCAATGCTACACGAATTGGGTATGCCTAACGGACGTTTCGAGGTGTCGTTCTCTGTTACAGACGATTTTACCTCGAGAGGTAGAGATAAGATAGAGTTTCTTTTCTCTGCAAACAAAAATCGTAGTCCGCAGCCCGTAGCCGAGATAGCATCGGGAGGCGAAATATCGCGTCTGATGCTCGTAATAAAATCTCTGGTGGCAGCCTCACAGGCTCTACCTACAATCATTTTCGACGAAATCGATACGGGTATATCGGGCGAGATAGCTCGCAAGATGGGCGAGATAATGCAAACAATGTCGGCATCTATGCAGGTAGTAGCTATCACACATTTGCCGCAAATAGCCTCCAAAGGAAAGACTCATTACAAAGTATTCAAAGACGAATCGGGCGAAACGACGCAGACACGCATCGCTTGCCTTACGGCAGACGAACGAATAGTAGAAATAGCCGAAATGATTGCGGGCAAAAATCCGTCTCGTTCGGCACTCGATAGTGCCAGAGAACTACTCGAGTACAGATAGTAAGTAATATAGATGATGTATCAAGCAAAAATAGACAAAGAGATAGTAAAAGACCTGCCGATAGCACAAACAGACTGCCAGATAGAGCTTATCGACTCGCCCGACGAAGTAGACAAAGCCGTAAAATACCTCCTACGCTCCAAAGTAGTAGGTTTCGACACAGAGAGTAAACCATCGTTTACCAAAGGAAAATCAAATAAAATAGCCCTGATGCAAATTTCGACGCAGAAACGCTGTTTTTTGTTTCGCCTCCAGATGATAGGCAAAAATCAACGCCTAAAAGAGTTTCTCGAAAACGAAAATATCAAAAAGATAGGAGTAGCCATACACGGCGACCTCCGAAATCTCAGAGTGTGGTCGAAATTCGAACCCAAGAATTTCGTCGACTTGCAGAATATCGTAGGCGATTACGGTATCGAAGAGCTCGGGCTGCAAAAGATATACGCTATCGTATTTGGTAGAAAGATTTCGAAGAGCCAGCAGCTATCGAACTGGGAGGCAAAGATACTCAACCGCGCACAGCAAGTATATGCAGCTACCGACGCTTGGGCTTGCCGACAAATATATCTGAAACTAACCAAAAACAAAACTGTAATAAATGATAAAGATTGAACACGTAAAGACAATATCGTTCGTCGTCGTGGCTTTGGCTACGGTTTTTACGAGTCCCGCCGTGGGGCTTCTGGCGGGTATTGTCTTCGCTATCGTATTTGGCAATCCGCTGCCTAAGATGTCGAAGAAAATATCGAAAAACCTTCTGCAGATATCGGTCGTCGGTCTCGGTTTCGGTATGAATATTCACGAAGCCTTGCAATCGGGCAAAGACGGTATGCTGTTTACAATCGTATCCGTATCGCTGGTGATGATATTGGGATGGTTTCTCGGTAAGTGGGTGAAGCTGCCGAAGACCTCTACGTACCTTATATCTGCCGGCACTGCGATATGTGGCGGGAGTGCCATTGCTGCCGTTGCTCCGATAACTAAATCGAACGATAGCGAGATATCTATCTCCATAGCTACTATATTTATATTGAATGCTTTGGCACTGTTAATATTCCCTCCCATAGGGAAGATACTCGGTCTGAGCGATACGCAGTTTGGTACTTGGGCAGCTATAGCAATACACGACACAAGCTCCGTAGTAGGTGCGGGAGAGATATACAGCTCTTACTCAGGCCATACCAATCTTGCTCTGCAGACGGCAACTACCGTGAAACTCACGCGAGCTCTGTGGATAATTCCGCTTACTTTCGTTACTATGTTTATATTCAAAGACAAAAGTTCGAAGATAAAACTCCCTTGGTTCATCTTGTTTTTCGTATTGGCTATGCTGGCAAACACCTATCTTTCGATACCTGCCGAGATATCGAAAGCAGTGGTATTCGTTGCCAAAAAATCGCTTACGGTGACGCTATTTTTTATCGGCTCTTGCTTGTCGATAGATGCGGTGAAGACAGTAGGTATCAAGCCTATACTATTGGGGGTATTGCTTTGGATTTTTATCGGGCTTACGTCGCTTTTTGTAATCATATAGAGAGTAGAGCCTTCGGATACTCGCAGTTTGTTCAATATGTAAGAGTTTAGTACCTTTGCGGAGTCATTTTTTTTGTCGACTATAAATGGAAAAAGCCTTATTGGTAGGTATCATCACCCCACAACAACCGGAAAATAAAGCAAAAGAATATTTGCAAGAGCTTGCTTTTCTAAGTGAAACGGCAGGAGCCGTACCCTTACGGCGGTTTCTCCAACATCTGCCATATCCCAATCCGCGTACATTCGTGGGCGAAGGCAAACTCGCTCAGATAAAGCAATATATAGCAGAAAACGAAGATGTCGGCCTTGTTATTTTCGACGATGAACTCTCGCCTCTGCAGCTTCGTAACATCGAAAACGAGCTGAAAGTGAAGGTACTCGACCGTACGAATCTTATCCTCGATATTTTTGCACAGAGAGCACAGACAGCCCACGCCAAGACACAAGTGGAATTGGCTCAGTGTCAATATATGTTGCCTCGCCTTACGCGACTTTGGACTCACCTCGAGCGTCAGCGCGGAGGTATCGGTATGAGAGGACCCGGCGAAACACAGATAGAGACCGACAGACGAATATTGCTATCAAAGATATCGCTTCTAAAAGAGAAACTTCGCAAAATAGACCAACAGAAATCCATACAACGCAAAAATCGCGAAAATATGGTGCGTGTGGCTCTTGTGGGTTACACGAATGCCGGTAAGTCGACCATTATGAATCTGATATCGAAAGCGAATGTTTTTGCCGAAAACAAACTGTTTGCCACGCTCGACACCACTGTGCGTAAAGTCATTGTCGACAATCTGCCGTTTCTGCTATCTGATACTGTCGGCTTTATCCGCAAACTGCCTCATCACCTTATAGAATCGTTCAAGTCGACACTCGACGAACTCGACGAAGCCGATATACTTGTACACGTGTGTGATATCTCGCATCCTAATTTCGAGGAGCAGTATACGGTTGTAAACGAGACTATTAAGTCGATAGTAAAGGACGAAAAGCCTACATTAGTGCTTTTCAATAAGATAGACAACTACTCTTTTGTCGAAAAAGACGAAGCGGATCTCTCTGAGCGTTCGGCAGAAAATATATCTCTCGACGAACTCGAAAAGACATATATGGCAAGGCTTTCGGGCAATTGCCTATTTATCTCGGCAAAGGAAAAGACAAATATAGACCGTTTTAAACTAATACTTTACAATAAAGTCAAAGAGGTCTATTCGCAAAAATACCCTTATAGCAACTTCATTTTTGACAAATACGACGACCTACAATAATATGCCTTTGTGCCTGTATTACACCGATATACGCAATAGATTTTCGAATCTGTACCATACGAAGCCGATAAGATTATTTTTCACCATAATCGTATCGTTGCTTACGGCAAATATATCGATAGCTCAGCCGGTAAAGCAAGTGCCTGAGCCTGCTCCTCTTAGGCAAGAAACAACATTGAGGCTGCCACCACAAAGCAAGAAAAACGTACAAACAAACACATCTACCCCCAACCGTCAGCCTTCGGACCGCCCGACCGATACCCGCAAGAGTACGAGTAAACCTACCAAGAATATCTCTTATATCAATATCGAAAATGCCGACAGCTGGAGCTACAATCAAGAATTGAATGCAGATGCTCAAGTACTTGTGGGTAATGTTACATTCTCTCACGATGGAGTATTTCTATACTGCGACAGTGCCTATTTCTACGAGAAGAGCAATTCGTTCGATGCCTATGGGAATGTTCTTATCAGGCAAGGCGACACTCTCTTCGTCTATGCCGACGAGCTATATTACAGCGGTAACACCAAACTCGCCCGACTCCGATACAACGTATTGATGGACAATCTCACGGCAACTCTAAGGACAGATTCGCTCAATTACGACAGAGTAAAAAATGTGGGCTATTACTTCGACGGAGGTGTCATTCAAGATTCGCTCAATGTATTGTCGAGCCAGACCGGACACTACTATCCGTCGGACAATATCGCTATCTTTCGCAACAAAGTGCAGCTCGTAAACAATAGATTCATAATGAATTCCGATACTCTCAGATACAATACCAAGTCTAAGATAGTTCACATAATAGGTCCGACCAATATCGTGTACGAAAAGAAAACTAACATATACTCCGAATATGGCTGGTACAATACCCAAAACGAACAGTCGAAACTGCTTTTGAACTCATATATAGTGCACCAAGACGGCAAGCGTTTGGAGGGCGATACTATTTTTTACGATAAAAAAAACGGTAAAGGCGAATGCTTTGGAAATGTTCATCTTATCGATACTAAAAACAAGGTGTCGCTAAACGGCAACTATGGCTACTATATAGAAAAGGGGCAACGTGGTGTCGTAACCGATTCGGCTGTTATGGTCGAGTATTCATCCCAAGATACGCTGTTTTTGCACGCCGATACGATACGTACGTTTGCCAAAAGAGTTGAAATCGATACCATAGACTCTCTGCGAACGTTCAAAGATAGCGTATACAATGTTTTCGACGGCTTTTACAACGTGCGTTTTTATCGTAGCAATATGCAAGGTGTCTGCGACTCAATGAATTTCGATACCAGAGACTCGATACTTGTACTTATGAACACACCTGTCTTATGGGCAGACTACCGACAAATATCGGGCGATACGATAAAGGTTTTTCAGAAAAACGAGAAGGTAGACCATATCGTAGCCACAGGTAAAGCTTTCGTTACCGATTCGGTAGAAAAAAAGTACTTCAATCAGTTGTCGGGCAAACAGATAGTGGCTGTCGTGCGTAACGATTCGTTGCGACGTATAGACGTGCTCGGCAATGCGCAAAGCATATATTTCGTAGTCGATAGCAAAGACAGTACTCTTATAGGAATGGCTTCTACCGAGAGTTCGTTGATGAATATATATTTAACTAAAAAAAACAGCCTCGACCGTATAGTAGTGAAGCCCAAACCTACTGCTATCGTAGACCCTATCGACAAAATCGATACAAGTAAGATTTATCTGGCAAACTATTCTTGGCGTATAAAGCTACGTCCTAGTTCGAAGAGAGATATTTTTCGAAAAACCAAAGATTCTATCGTATCTAAAGACAAGAAGCGAGATAAAAAAGGCAAAAAAGACAGCGATGATACGACGCAGGCTACTACGTCGACCACTAAGGTACGCCCTTCGGGCTTCGATAACCCCGATATGGGCGAGCCGTCGGTAAAAAAGACCAAGAAAAAGAGCAACAAAAGGAAGAAACGATAAAACTATATTCATTGTCATTATGCCAATAAAAGCAAGCATATACTGTTCGTCGAGCGATACGATAGACGAAAAATATTTCGAAGAAGCAGTCAAGTGCGGTCATATACTTGCCCGTCACGGTGTGGAGTGCTATACCGGAGGCGGCAACAACGGGCTGATGTATGCCCTCGAAAAAAGTGTGATAGGCAACGGCGGCAGTTGCATAGGCATTATTCCGCAGTTTATGATAGACTTCGGTTGGCTCTACGAAGGTTTGTCGAAGATAATAGTGGTGGAGACAATGGCAGAACGCAAAGCTATACTCCGCCATAATGCCGATATATTCATAGTATTAGCAGGCGGCATCGGTACTCTCGACGAACTATTCGACACTCTGGTAACGATACAGTTCAAAAAATCTGCCAGTCCGATAGTAATAGTCAATACCGGCGGTTTCTACGACGACCTGCTGCGAATGCTCGACAAAATATCGTCGGAAAACTTCTTGCCACACAGCCAAAGAAATATCTGGCAGGCGATAGAATCGGTAGAACACCTACCACAGATAATAGAACGGCTAAAAAATGATTCACCTCACACAGAGGCTTGTAAATAGTTATGTTGGAAGCACTGCCTAAGAGTATAACTCTTGCTAAAGATCCGTTTATTACTGCCTTATATCTATTGGGCTTTCTTTTGTTGGCTATCAATTTTATGGTATCTAATATCGGTTTTGCCAAATATATATCGCGTATATTTGCCCTCAAGTATAAAGAGACAGGCAACAATGGCTCGCTTCATACTCTTGTCACTCTGTTTGTGGGAGTTGTCGGCGTTGCAATTTTTTCAATATTAGTAATCAATACGTCCGACGACAATATTTTTATCTCCGATACCACTGTAAATTACTTGACAATATTAGATATAGCGGCAAGAATGATAGCTGTAATCGCTATCTATATATTTCTCAATGTAATAACACTTTGGATAATACAATACACATTCTCGATGAGTAGAGATAATATAGCTGACTATGCGAAGTTTTTTACTATCTCTTTTATCGATTTGGGAGTAATGCTTTTTTTTGTCTCTTTCGTAAGTCTTTATATACCTTTTGGAGGTCGGTACGTTTTATACGTCTTAGGTATTCTGCTTGTAATACACTTCATAATTAAGATTATAGCAGGAGCATTTCAACTTTTTTCTTTCGAAGGAAGTGCGTTGTACCGATTTTTTTTGTACCTTTGCACGCTCGAAATTTTGCCTATTTTAGTATTGATAAAATACCTTTCGACTATAATTGTTTAACCCACTAAAAAGAGTAAAGTACCCAAAGTGCCGAAAATAAAAAGTATACTCGTATCGCAGCCGCAACCGGAAGGAACGAAATCGCCATACTTCGATATTGCGGAGAAACACGACCTTAAAGTAGTGTTTCGCCCGTTTATAAAAGTGGAAGGGTACTCGATAAACGAATTTAGCAAGCAAAAAATCAATATACCCGATTATAGCGCCATTGTATTCGTGGCTCGTACGGGGGTAGACCATTTTTTCCGCCTTGCCAAGGAGGGAAAAATGAAGATAGTGCCAGAGATGAAATATTTCTGCCTTACCGAGTCGTTTGCATATTACATACAGAAGTATATCAAGTTTCGCAAAAGGAAGATTTTCTCGGCTACCACAGGTCGGATAGCCGATTTATTTGCTATACTTGAAAAAAATTCGAGCGAAAAGTTTCTTATCGTCTTACCCGAAAACGGTAACGAAGAGCTCGAGAAGTTACTCTCGAAATCGAAGCTAAACTATACGAAAGCCTATATGTATCGTACTGTAAGCAACGATTTTAGCAAGAATGAAAAGTTTGACTACGATATGGTTATCTTTTTTTCGCCGTTCGGGGTGCAGTCGTTTATCAATAGCTTTCCTAACTTTGAGCAGGGTCCCGATAAGTATTTCGGATGTCTGGGTGCTGCCGCAGCACAATCGCTCAAAGAGGCCGGTTTCAGGGTCGATATCGAGGTGCCCAACCCGCAATTTTCGTCGATAACACTCGCCATAGAAGATTTCGTGCATAGAAACCACAAGGGCGGAAAAAAGTAATCGCGCTCTCAGACGATAACCTCAAGTTTTTTCCTGTCGACAACAGTGATTTTATGGCCACTTGTGGCAATGGCTCCTTCGTTTACGAGTTGCCCCAAGGTGCGAGCCAACGACGGACGCTGTACTCCCAAGTGTTCGGCAAGCTGCGTCTGATTGTGCTTCGGTACGAAAGACGGATTCTCCGACGTGGTATTGTCGAGTATGTATAGAGCTACCTTAGATTTGAGGCTGCGTGTCGACATCATTGCTACTTTTGCCGATAGGAACGATGTTATCCCTGCCGACATACGAAGATAGTTTTTAAACAACACATTGTTGTTGGTCATCTCTTGGAGAAACTTGTCTTTGGCAAGCAGGTATATTTCTGAGGGTTTTATAGCTATTACGGCAACGGGAAACCTCGGTACAGCCTCGTAGATAAAGGCTATAGCCAAAGGCAAGACAGCGTCGCGAATATCGATATTGATGATATTGCCGTCGGCAGTAAGCATCTCGGTAGTTATAGTGCCTTCGACAAGTAGGTATAAATAGTCGATATCTCTGCCTTGCTCGGCGATGATAGCACCTTTCTCGTATTGCCTTTTTTCGACGATAGTACGTTCGATTATCTGCTCTATTTCGTCTAAGGTCATTCCTAAGAATAGCGGGCAGGCTGTAAGTTTTTGCTTATTTGTTGTCATAGCGATAATAGAGGTATTAAGAAAAACGGTTCAAAGGTACAAAAAAATATCCGTTTGTAACTGAGGTTACAGTAGCATCGCAGTAACTAAGGTAACTTTACACTCCGAAAAATTCTGTAAGATTATTACTAAAAATACGATATACGATATGGATAAAATGTTTTGTTATCAGTGTCAAGAGACAGCCAAGAATGAGGGCTGTAAAGTGATGG
>ERZ772967.2975-NODE-2975-length-10571-cov-2.469570_pt1 | contig 10571 bp, 9 predicted proteins | sample MGYA00511677_ERZ772967 | MGnify/ENA primary metagenome ERZ772967 (study PRJEB29015, sample SAMEA2737931) | human oral metagenome | biome: human oral; feature: human-associated habitat; material: dental | place: China | collected 2146 ...
GTGAGTTGTGTGCATTAAAATGGGAAGATGTCTCTTTTGACGATAAATGCATTCATGTGCATAAGACAATGCAAAGAATACAGAATCTTAATAGCTCAGATGCAAAAACAGTAGTTATTATTTCAAAACTCAAAAGTGATTGTTCTATCAGAGATGTACCCATACCAAATCGGCTGTTCTCCATAATGCAGGATTATCAAAAAGCACCTGATACATATATTCTCAAAGGAATGAAGAATTTGTATGTAGAGCCACGAACGATGCAATATCGATTTAAAGCTACAATAAAAAAGGCAGGCATTTTGCCAGCAAATTTTCATGCGCTTAGACATACATTTGCCACTCGGTGCATTGAACTGGGCTTTGATATCAAAAGCTTAAGTGAAATATTAGGACACGCATCAGTGAACATAACATTAAATCGATATGTCCACCCATCAATGGAGCTAAAACAGAAAAATATGAATATGCTTTCTGATTTATTAGCCGTCAAATAAATCGTCAGATTTAGAGCCATTTCCCCATAACATCAAAGGAAATGGCTTGTTTTTCACAGAGTAAAACACTCTGCGTAAAATATACACTTTGCATTTTCATCCGTTCTGGGGTCGCCAGAACGGGTTTTTTGCGTCTATATAAATCACTCTGCCGGACAATAATGTCAAGTCATAAAAAATACCCCACAGCAATGCCATAGGGTATCCATCAAAATATTCTTTTTATCTCCACAGTCGTATGGGACTTGAACATCACCTCGAATTGATCCTCATACACGGTTATCTTCTCGATTAGCTGTCTGACCAGACTTTCATCATATTCCGTGATTTCCGTTTTCTGTTCCGCAAGAAACTGCTGCATCTCAGCTACTCGCTTCTTTATGCCTTCCCGTTCTGCACTTTCTACCATAACTGTATGTTTCTGTTCTCGCAAGGCTTCAATCTCATCAGCAAGAGCATCGTAGTTCTGCCTTGCATTGGCTTTCTTGAGCAGTTCCTTCTGCAGTTCCAATAATCGACTGTCGATTTCCTGAACTGCCGTATCAGAACCCTCAGACAATATTTTCTCGATGTTCTCCTGCAAACCTTTCATCATATCTTCTCTGCCACCAAGTGCCTTATTGATTGCCTTGACAGCTGCATCTTGGAGTTCTGCTTCGCTGATAGTTGGTGCATCGCACTTGCCGGGGCCAAAATCAACTCTGGTGCAGCATCTCCACACTGTGGAATGCTTTCCTCTGTTATTCCAAGCAATTCTGCGATAAATGTCTCCGCACTTGGAGCAGCACACGATGCTGGAAAGTGCATACTTGCTGCTGTACACTCTCTTCTTTCGCTTTTCTCCGCTGTGAAGGTTTGCCCTTCGCACCATTTCTTCCTGCACTCTCATGAAGATATCCCTTGGAATAATGGCTTCATGACTGTTTTCCACATAGTACTGCGGCACAATTCCTTTGTTCTGAACTCGCTTTTTATTCAAAAAATCCACCGTATAGGTTTTCTGAAGAAGGGCATCTCCGATATATTTTTCGTTTCGCAGAATCTTGTGCAAGGTTTCCAGTCTCCACTTTTTCTTGCCGGCTCCTGTTAGAATGCCGTCAGTTTCCAGCCCCTTTGCTATCTGCTGGAGGCTTGCCCCTTCCAGATACTCTCTGTAAATTCTTTTTACCACTTTCGCCTCATCCGGCTTTACAATCAAATGCCCATCTTCATCTTTCGTAAAACCAAGGAATCGATTATGGTTAATGCTTAATCGTACATTCTGTGATAAGCTCTGGCTTTCCTGCTGTGCCAGAGAAGCCATGATGGTAAGCAGTACCTCTCCCTTGGCATCCATCGTATTGATATTTTCCTTCTCAAAAAATACGGGAATGTTCTTTTCCTTTAACTGTCTTATGAATTTAAGGCAGTCCAGAGTGTTTCTTGCAAATCGGCTGATCGATTTTGTGATGATCATATCGATTTTTCCATCCATACACTCATCAATCATTTTATTGAAACCTTCTCGTTTCTTGGTGTAGGTGCCGCTGATACCGTCATCAGAAAATATTCCCGCAAATTCCCATTCGGGATTCTTCTTAATATAACTGGTGTAATGCTCCACCTGTGTTTCATAGCTTGTAGCCTGCTCGTCACTGTCCGTAGAAACACGGCAGTAAGCAGCAACTCTAAGCTTTGGCCTTTCCTCTTCTCGCACCGTATTTCCCACTCGTCTTCTTGCAGGAATCATTGTAACAGTTCTAGTTTGTGCCATCTGTCTGCGCCTCACTTTCAATCAATCCATACACATATTCTGCCTGTCTGAATGGATCAGAATATTTTGTTTCAGCAGGTCTGAATATAAACGCCTTGTCAGGCATTTTCTCTTCTGCTGTCTTTAGTTCTCTGATTCTTCCAAGTCCTGCAGCTTTCTCTTGTCTGAGTTTCTCTGCCTTATCAAAGGTTTCCTTATCAATAATCTGCGGATAATAATCATCGCCCAGGTAGTGCTTATTTCTAAGCATTCTGCCTGCACTTCCATGAAACAGCGTCATCCCAACAAGTTCTGCCGCCTTGGTAAGTGCCACTCCATTCAAATAATGCTGAAAAAAGGTTCTGACCTGTTCAGCCGCTTCTTCATTGATAACTGCCTTTCCATCTATGATATCGTACCCATATGGAATATGTCTCATTTATCTCACCAGCCTTTCCTTCAGTTTTAATCCGCATTTCAGATGAATAACGGCTGTCTCTCTGTCTGCAATTACTATTTTTTCTGCAAAACTGTTAAATGTCTCATCATCAAACTGTTCCATCATCTGTCCTTTTCCTGTAAACTTCATCAGCTTTTCCAGTTCATGCAGTTTCTCTCTGTCTCCGCCAATATCGGATACCAGAGTCTTTTTCTCTGCCAACAGCCGTTCTTCCTGAAGCGCCAGTGCCGTACACTCTTCGGTGTAAACAGCAGGCTCCAAAATTCCCTGTGATGCAAGGCTTACCAAGGTCTGCTTTCTTAGAGCACTGTCTTCAATTGCCTGCTCGATTCTTTGAATTTGTATCAGTCTGTCTCTGTCGTCCGTACCTTTCAGTGATGAAAGCATCGGCTTCAGCATTCTTTGATGACCAAACACCAGCTTATTTATCATTGTTGTAAAGGCACTTTTGATTGCCGATTCTTCAACATAAAGCATTGTGCAGGCATGCCTGTTTTCGATATGTTGTCCGCAAGTCCAGGCAATATAATCTCCGCTTGGCTTATAATGGGTTCTTCGCTTAAAGGTCGTACCACATTCTCCACATATAATCTTTCCTGAAAATGTATAACGGTTCTGATACCTTGATGTATTGATGCCGTTGCCTTTTTCTGCAGCTCTTTGAGCAAGTACCTCCTGCACCCTTTCAAAATCCTCATGGCTGATAATGGCTTCATGATGATTTTCACAAAAGAACTGGTCAACCTCGCCATAATTCGTGTGTCGGTTAAAGCCGTCATCCGTATAGGTCTTTTGGAATAAAACATCGCCGGTATACTTTTCATTTGTCAGAATTCCGTTTACGGTTCCGCCATGCCACTTGCCGTTCTTTTTAGTTGGGATATGATTCTCATTCAGCCTCTTTGCTATGGTGTAGGTTCCCGTCCCTGCCAGGCATTCAGCAAATATTCGTTTTACCACTTCTGCTTCTTCCGGAACAATTCTCATCTCACCCTCTATATTTGCGTATCCATAAGGCGGATAAGAAATAATAAATGTTCCGTTCTGGTATCTTCTTCGGATGCTCCACTTGGAGTTTTCCATTTCCACAAGCTTTCTGACCATCTCCAAACAGTCTGTAGTATTTCTTGAAAAACGGTTGATGGATTTTGTAATAATGAGGTCAATCTTCCCATCTTCGCAGTCCCTAAGAAGAGCCTGCAGCCCGTCTCTGACTTCTGCCTTGGTACCAGTGATTCCTTCGTCATAATACAAGCCTGCATACTCCCAATCGTCATTTGACCGGATATAGCTTTCATAATGTGTCTTTTGTGCCTCAAGGCTTATCAGCTGTTCATCACTGGCCGTGGATACTCTGCAGTATGCCGCTGCTCTAGTCTTTTTCACTTCCGCAGTGACCGAGGCATCTATTTTGGTTATCCTTTTCATCAACTCACCTTCCTTTCAAGGTAGTAACATTAACCCGTACTATCGGGTATTTATCAAGTCATATTCGGCATAATCTCGGCTAAATACGGACAGAATATTTCACGGTTTAAGGCTGTGATTTTGTTGAATTCATCCACAGATACAAGCCCCTGTTTCTGCATCTCGGCAAGAATTTTCTGTGCATGGTAATAATCATATTCATGCTGCATATCCTCATCGGTTAATGCCGATGGTTTTGTAATAAAGGTGTTCCCTTCTGTCAGTTCAACTGTTTTATTTTCTTCCATAGATAATCATTCTCCATTTCCGAGAGAACACTTACCCATTCCCTCTACCCATAAGCGAAATGTGAGAACATATCGAACCCCCAAAAAGACAAAAAAATAATGCCCGTCAGAGAAATCAATCTCCAACGGGCATATACCATGCTTTGTAATTCAGTTATTTCAAGAGCTCATTGACCCTTTTCTGTACGGCAGAATAATTATATCCTGCGGCTGTCAGTCTGGTCTTTCTGTCAGCACCATTTCCCCATTTTCCCTGCAATACCTCTCTTGCAAGAGTATCCACAGATTTTGCAGGCGAAGTCTTAGCTGTTGAAGTGGATTTGGCAACAGTTCCAATCGTGCAGTATGAAGGGTTCTCAAGATAAATCCACCCTGCACCGCTTTTTAGCCTGCCCCATCCATCTCGAACTTCTACAATGGTAAATACACCTTTTCCTGTCTGACCATTAACCTTGCCGTTCATGGAAGGCTCACTTCTGTAATTCAGATCATCGATGATGACCTTTACAGAAAATGGTACTGCAGGGAACTTTGCTGACGGAGCAGTTGCAGTCTGCTTGTTATACTGAGTCAGATTCCATTTTTCGATGATGGAACAGAGTTTCTCCACATAGGTAAGACTGGTAGCATAACCACCATCCTTAATCAGCTGTGCTGCCTTTTTGTAATCGGTACATCCCTTAAGTCCTGCATAACGAAGCTTTTCTCCATTCTTTGCTCCTAGCAGATAGGCAGAATGATCTGCAACTGATTTTTCTACAGAAGGATACTTTCTGAAATCTGCTGTAATGGTTACATAGGAACCATCCTTATTCTGCTCCTGCGTTTTCTTGCTATAGATGCTCTTTCCGTCCCAAGTACTGCCAGTCCAAGTATTGCCGGATAAAGACTTCTTCATGCCAAAGCAGTTATTTGCTTTCTGTGCAAGTTCGCTCTTGCCGTATCCACTTTCCAGAATAAACTGTGCAGCAGAGATGGATGCAAGGATTCCACTTGTCTTCATATCATTTCGACATAATTCACCAATCTTCGCCACCGCCTGTGCCTCTGTAAGATTTGCAAATACTGTAGCCTGCGTTCCAGCTGATGGAGTTTCAGTCTTACCGCCAAGCTGGGCAGTAACCTTTGATGCAAGATCACCGAGTCTTGCATAGAGCCAGTTGCCCGGACAGGACTTGTTGGCAAACCATCTGTGAACGGTAAGAACCATCTCATCAGACTTCGGATTGTAATTAAGAGTCTTATTCTTATCTCCAAACCAGATGAGTTTCTTCTTTCCGTTTCTTCTGCAGATATCTGCGCAAAGTTTGATAAGAGACTGATAAACCTTGTCATTTATCCAGTACGGCTCCTTGGTATCGGATGCGCACTCGATGGTAACGGCTCTCTGATCATTCGCACCCGAAGAAGAACACCAAGAACGGTTCTTCTCTTCTACATAAAGACCTACACGACCATTTTTATCAATACCATAGTTGCTGGATGCCTGCGTAGAGGACTTGGCAAACCAGTCACCAAGTCCCTCCGTAGTACACTGCCCCACTACGCAGTGGGGTGTAATTCTGTCAATTCCATGTGTTCTCTGTCCGGAATGATTCGGACTAAGTTTGGTGTATGCCACCATTTTGCTGTTTGTATAAGCCATACTATTTGTCCTCACTTTCTGCTCTCTCATGGAGCTGTTCTAATACCGCTTTGATTTTTACCGGGATTGGAAGTCCAAGATGTCCTGCATTTTCAAGAAGAGATACTCCTTCGTTGGAAATGTAGAAGAAGATGACTGCTGTTCTTAAGACACTGCCTGTACCGATGATGTGCACATCAAGAATGTTTGCAATTCCTACCAGCAGAAAAATCAGCACCTTTCTGCAGATGCCCTTGAATCCGACTGCACTGGACAACTTCTTATCTGCAATCGCACACATCACTCTGGTGATGTAGTCAATGACCACAAATGCAAGAAGTGCTAAGATAAGACCGTCACAGCCACCTAAGAAGTAGCCGAGCCATCCTCCGACTCCAGCAAAAGCAAGCTGAATCATGTTCCAAAATTCCTTCATAGATAATTCCTCCGTTTCTAAAAATTTGTATTGAAAAAGCGACTGCTCAGATCCCCGCAATCGCCTCATCAAACGATAACTATTAAGCTGTTCGTTTCCACATATAACAGGTTATATATGGCTGTAAGTTGTTGTGAGCACTGCCGCTTCCGGCGGCTGCTGTTGAACCGGAAACTGTATGTGTATGTTGTTGTCTTATTACTAACAGCCGTGTAGCCGGAAGTCGCATCAATCAATACTCTGTTTCCTCCACTTGTTCCCCATGATGTTTTTTGATTCTTTAAATCGTGGGTATGGCCACCTGCACTAGCAGTTGCAAGCGTACCTTTCGCATGGGAATGTGACGGCATCTGTGCTGTGGTAAGTGTCACAGTAGATGCACCTCCAGTTTTTCCACCATGGCAAAGTTCGTATCATTGGCATTCACACCTACAGGAACTCTTCCTGTTCCCCAGGCAACCCATGTCCCTCCAAAATAGGTGGATGAATTGGTATTCTTCACACTCATATAAATACTGCCTACCGGATAAATGGCTCCAATTGCCTGTTTGATATAATCCTTCAGCAGTTTTCCATATACCCTCACATCCCACTTCTCAGATACTTCAAAGCAGTTATCTTTTTCAGATACCTTTCCAACGGCTACACCTTTGCCTCCGCTCTTAAAGTCCATAACAACAGCTGCTGTAGATACCACATCAACAATGGATATGGAAGAAAATGCATCGGTAACGGTATAGCGAATTTCATAGGAAGTTTCTGTTGAAATCTTTCCTCCGCCAAAGGTAAATGCGGTTCCACTTGAGAAGGACAGTCCTGCATCTGTCCATTTTGCCGTGCCCGATTTTCGATATTCTGTCTTTCTGCTCACACTATTTTTACTGCTGCAGGATGCAAAGCTGTATGCCACAAGTCCTCTGACATAGGTTCCATCATCGTTTGCAGTTCCATCACTGACAGCCCTCTGTGACTGATAGCTTGAAAAGCTGGGAGCAGAATATGCTGCCACTGATATGGATACAGTTTTGGCATCAGATACTCTTCCCCTTGAATCCGTAACCGTTGCCGTAAAGGTAATCGTTCCTGACGAATTCAGAAATCCTGTGGTAAGTGTAGATGCTGTTCCAGAATATCCGCCGCCACTAATACTGTAGGATTTGATGGTTGAGCCATTGCTTCCAGCTGCACCATTAATGGTCAGCTTCACTTTGGACTTGGTCTGCACATAGATTCCCCAGCCACTTGGAACACTCTCATCAATTCTTGATGCCGTAACGCTTGTCAGTGTTGGCTTTACCGATGACGGAACGGTAAGTGTCAAGGTACAAGTCTTTGAACCAATCTTCGTAGATCCGCTATAGGTATCACAGGTTATCGTGCAGCTGCCGCTTGTGGTACTCGGTATCTGATTTGCCAGTGAAACAGCAGGTGTCCACGATACTGAAGTGGATGTGGTCTTCGCTGCAATCGTTCCGGTTGTGTTGCCAAACTTATAGGTTAGTGTATGTGTGAATGAAGATGATGCCCGGCTAATTGAAATAGTCGCAGCACTTCCCATATTCACATTGGATGCCGACACCGATGATGCTCTTGGAATGGTATTCAGTGTATGCGTTCCGCTTGCTGATACACTCACGGCATAGGTATAAACACCTGCCTCACAGCTTAAGCTGAATGATTTTGTACCATCCGCATTATGTGTGATGGTAGTTGAGCCGGAGGCAACCACGGTTCCGTTTCTCAGCTGAATACGAGAATCTGTAGAAGACGAATAAACTGTCTTTCCGTTGATAACAGCTTTAAATCCACCGGACATAACCCAGCTTGTACCGGAACCGGAGCCTTTGAGTGTCCATGCAATCGTTGAGGTATTATTTTCTATATTCTGACTGGAAAGTGTCCAAGCCAATGTGACAGAACGGCCTTCTTTTTGTCCTGTTGTAATGCTTCCGCTTGAAGCCATATCATCACCCCTTTATGTTGCCGGCCCCCTCCACTTGATGGAAAGGTTACCGTTTGCTCTTGGTATAAAATCAAACCATCCCCTAGTCTCATTGCCAAGGGACAGCTTGTTTCTGATTTCTGCATTTGTAATAACCAGACTCTGATTGGAGATATAGGCAATCTTCTGACCATTCTCCTTGAATGCAAGTTCGTTGTTAGAAAGTTCTGCCGTGAATGCATTTCCCACTTTTCCAAGTTCAATGAGTGCTCCTCGGAATCTGATATATTCCTCCAAGAGTTCCTGGTTATATGCGATATTGTCTTTTATTTCATCAGCAATCTGCGTGAAGTCCATACGGATCTCACTGCTGTTCTGTGTGATGCTTGACTGGAAATCCTGCTGCAGCTGTTCCAGTTCTGATTTCTCAATATAGGTATCATGCACCGTACTGATAATCTCACTGGACGTTTTGCTGATTTCTGCAAATGCATCATGCATCTGAACCTTTAGGTATTCCACATCCTCGACAGCTTCTTCGTAAGCCACAGCACTTACGAATGTATTCTGGCAAGAAGTAAGTAATGCCATAGCCTACACCTCCCATTACTTGGATACGTCACACTGCAAAGTAAGAAGGCTGTCGATATCTGCTGCAGAAAGATAAATGACCTTTCCGTTTTTCGAGAAGGTCACTTCCTTTCCGTCCTTATCCTGTGCGTACCAGGTATAGGTAAGGCTCTGCTTTTCAGTCGCATTCGCCCAGGCAGAACCGTTGTATTTCATCAATGTTACTGTCTTTGCCGTGTGATCCACTTTGTACCAGAACATTCCGTTTGTCGGATTAGATGGTGCTGTTTCGCTGATATTACCTTTCAGCGGGTCTACTTCTTTCTGATTGGTACGCACGATAATATAAGGAACCAAGCCACCAAGGTTATTCTTGACAGTGTATCCTCCAATAGAAAGCATCTCCGATACATAAGGATCTGACTTATCCTCAACTGTAATGACATCCACATAGGACTTGCCGCCATAGGTCATGGTACATCGGTAAGACTGAATGTTAAAGATGTCTGCTCCGGATACCGTAAGTGTTGCAGATGATGCACCGCTGATGTTTGTCCATGCAGCACTCACATATTTCGCCCACTGATAAGCAGCACTTGTGATTGCCATTGTTCCGCTGTATGCAGATGTCGCAAGCTGAATACTGCCGGACTGATTCTGCACGATGGTTCCATTCGGTGCATAGACAGAAAATACAACTGCGGATGTACCATTGCTTCCTGCCTTTGACTTCGTCCAAGTAAATACCTTAGTGACGGTCTTACCGGAAATCGTAAAAGTAAGCGTAATGTTTCCCGTCAATGCCGATGCATTTCCAAGGTCTGAAGATGCTTCAGCAGAGAGTTCCAGCTTGCCTGCTGCACTGGCTGTAGCTGCAGTGTTGGTCTTCACAGTAATTCCTGTTGGAAGTGTTCCTACGGAACAAGTGCAGGCAGTCTGTGTAATGCCTACATATCCGGTAAACGGAATCGTAATTGTACTCGCAGAGGCTGTCTTTCCGTCCGAGGTACAGGCAAGCGTCTGATTCTCATTTCCAAGCACAACGGAAAGTCCACCAGTTCCGACAGAACCGGGACTTCCCTTATCTCCCTTTGCTCCATCATAGATTTTAGAAATCGTAAGTGTGTCATATACATCGCCGTCAGATGTTGTTACTCTGATCTGTGCCACGTTATTTACGAAAACATTATGAGCAGGTTTTACCACTAATGTTCCGCCTGTGACGGAAGTATTGTCGGAAGTTGTCGGATAATCTGCCCATGCACCGCTGCTGTTTTTATACTGCCATTTGCTGATGGTAACACCCTGCACCTGTGCCGTAAGGGTTGCCTGTGCTGCTCCCACCAAAGCCTGTGAGGTGTCATACTTAAATACATAGGTATCACTTGCAGCCGTACACAGTTTGGCATTTGCTGCGTTCTTGACCAAGGTATAGGTAATATCTGCAGAGATATTGATCGTATTCTTGGTTTCCGAATCGTAGTAGCTGATATAACAGATGTAGGTAATCATACCGGATGCTGATGCTGACAGCTTATTCTGATTTACTGTCAAAACTCCATTTTTGACGGTTTCTCCGCTTGTCAGTGCAGTCT
>ERZ772967.2977-NODE-2977-length-10565-cov-3.767840_pt1 | contig 10565 bp, 7 predicted proteins | sample MGYA00511677_ERZ772967 | MGnify/ENA primary metagenome ERZ772967 (study PRJEB29015, sample SAMEA2737931) | human oral metagenome | biome: human oral; feature: human-associated habitat; material: dental | place: China | collected 2146 ...
TTGTTTATTTTTAATATAGTATTATTTATTTTAATAAGTACTCTATTTTTAGGTTTTTGTTTTATATGTATGCTATCTATCAGGTCAATTATTTATCAGGAAAGGAATGGTAAAATATGAGTAAAGACTGTAATTCTAAATATGCTGACAGAAGTGAAGCAAATGATCTTATTGCTGCTGGTTTATCCAGTGCAGACACTGGATTTAAAAATTTCATTGCTAAGCTTGGCGGGTTTGGATCATCAAATTTACCAGCAGTAGCGAAGCAATTTGGTTATTTCGGTACGATTATTTCTGCAAGTCAAGTAGTTGGTGAGGCATATAAAGGCAATTATGCGCAGTCATTTATTGAGTTTACTTCTGCTGTTGGAGCCACTGTTGGTGCTGCTGTAGGAGCTTGGGTTGGTTCCCCTACGGGACCGGGTGCGATTGTAACCTCTGGGGTTGGGTCTTATTATGGTGCTGGATGGGGTAGAGATGCTGGAGAATTTTTAGTTGACCAATATAAAATATTGACAGGTAAATATCAATGGACTTGTCCCCAGGAGTTTGAGCCGTGGAAGCATGATATTAACCGCGATGGCAAGTACCACATTTACGATCCGCTTACCCTAGACCTAGACGGCGACGGTATCGAAACCGTTTCCCACAACGGCTACAAAGGCGCATTGTTCGACCATGACGGCGACGGTATCCGTACGGCTTCAGGCTGGGTTGCTTCAGACGACGGTTTGTTGGTTGTTGACCGCAACGGCGACGGCATCATCAATGACGGCAAGGAGCTTTTCGGTGACAGTTCCGTCTTGAAAGACGGCACGAAGGCGGCGCACGGCTATGCGGCTTTGGCGGAATATGATTCTAATGGCGACGGTGTGGTCGATGCCAAAGATGCTGATTTTGACAAATTGCGCGTATGGCGCGATTTGAATCAAGATGGTGTCAGCCAAAAAGAGGAGTTGTTTACGCTGGAAGAAGTCGGCGTACAGTCTCTGAATGTTGCATATCAAGATACCAATCAAAATCTTGGCAATGGTAACCGTCTGGCGCAGGAAGGCAGCTATACCGGCAAAGACGGCAATGTGCGCAAAATGGGCGATTTGTTGTTTGGCAACAATACGCTTTACAGCCGTTATAGCCAATCCGTCAATCTGACCGACGAACAGCGTGCGGCGGCAAACCTGCAAGGCATCGGCCGTTTGCGCGATCTGCGCGAAGCGGCAGCCCTTTCGCCCGCACTTGCCGCAGCATTGCAGGCATATACCAAAGCGGAAACCAAGGCGCAGCAAAAAGCCCTCTTGGACGATCTGGTTGACAAATGGGCGCAAACCGATCCGAATTACAGCGTCGGCACACGTTTCTCCGCCCCCATGCTGCGTACTGCGAACGAAGGTGTCGCATTGACTCCAGGGCAGGAGCAGGCGATGTTACTGGCAGGTGGTGTTTCAGACGAGTACAAAGAAAAACTGCACGAATTACGTACGAAAATTGCAGCATTGGACGCATTCTCGGGTGAAAAGTCCAGTGTTATCTATGTGCAAAGCAAAGAGCAGATGGAAAGCTTCCTCAAAACCGTACGCGAAACTTACGGCAAGCTGACAGACAACGTTTATGAAAACCTGCTCTTCCAAACCCGTTTGCAACCGTATTTGAACAAAATCGGACTGAAGCTGGAAAACGGCGAATTCAAACTCGATTTCACTGATGTCGCTGCTCTCTTTGGTGAAGTGTACGCCCGCAGCCCCGAAAAAGCCTTTGTGGATTTGGGCGAATTTTTAGCGTACAGCAAAATCAGTTCGGGTGATAACGCATTTACCGAACTCTCATCGCTGATGGCGCAATATTCTCTGGATGCCGTAAACAGCGGTACATTCGAACAATACGCCAAAGCCTTGGGCAAAGAAGCGATGGAAAAACTCGGCCATAAAACCGGTACGGAAAAAGACGATACGCTTTATGGCAACGAACTTGCCAACTTTATTACAGGCGGCGCGGGGGATGATGCAATCAGTGGCTATGGTGGTAATGACATACTGCATGGCGGAGCAGGTAATGACACATTACAAGGTGGTGCAGGTAAAGATACCTTGGCAGGCGGAGCCGGAGACGACATACTGTACGGTGGCGACAGCGAAGCCGACACCTATGTCTTCGAAAAAGGCCACGGCAAGGATGTGGTTTCCGACAGCGCTTACCAGGCAGCTCATACCGATACGCTGCGCTTCAACGGCGCCAAGTTTGCCGAAGCCGTATTTACCCGTTCGGGCAACAACCTGGTCATCAAAGCCTACGGTGGTGAAGATGCCGTAACCGTACAAGGTTATTTCGATAGCAGTTCCTACCGCTACTACGACTTTGCCTTTGACGATAAAACCGTTACCGCCAAAGACATGGCCGGTATGAAGATGGAAGGCGTCGGTACCGACGGCAACGAAAGCCTCTATGGCTGGGATACCACCGATGTGCTGGACGGCGGCAAAGGCAACGACTACCTGTACGGCTATAACGGCGATGACCTGCTCAAAGGCGGGGAAGGCAACGACAGCCTTTACGGCGGCGAAGGAGCCGATACGCTGGAAGGCAATGCGGGCAATGATTACCTGAGTGGTGAGAAAGGTGCCGATATCCTCAAAGGCGGCGAAGGCTACGATGAATTGCGCGGTGGCGAAGGCAGCGACATTCTGAACGGCGGAGCCGGAGACGACAGACTGTACGGTGGCGACAGCGAAGCCGACACCTATGTCTTCGAAAAAGGTCATGGTAAGGATGTGGTTTCCGATTACGGCAGCCTATTGGAACATACTGATACGTTGTTGTTTGAGAATGCAGTATTCTCGGATGCGGTATTCAGTCGTTTGGGTAATGATTTGGTCGTCAAAGCTTATGGCGGAGATGATCAGGTCAGTCTCAAAAACTATTTCAGCAGTAAGAATTATCAGTATACTCAGTTTACATTTGCTGATAAGACGGTTTCTGCGGAAGAAGCTGTTAATGGCATCCTATAATCTGTGTTGATGATGAAAGGTCGTCTGAAAACCTTGGAAACAGGGTTTCAGACGACCTTTATTATTTTTTAGGCTTATTTTAGATATTTCGATTACTTTTTAATGAGTGATTATCGAGTTACATAAATTCTTTTTTGTTCAGGCTGTCTATTTAGAATAGGACTGCATGGAGTTATCTAAGTTTGCTATATAATCGCGTTTCTTTGATGATGAACAAACGTCGTCTGAAAGAACATCTTTATTTTCAGACGATCTAAAATAAAACCGACATACAAAGGAGCCGAGCCATGTTTCACAGTATCAATGCCTATACCGGCGAAACCCTTTGCCGCCGTCCTGCGCAGAGTTATGCCGAATTTGCACAAGAATTGGCAGCGTTGAAGGTGCGCCAGCAGGCGTTTGCGCGATTGGGCGTGACCGGACGGACTGCTTTGCTGCAAGCCTTTGCCGAGCGTTTGGCGCAAAACAAAGAGCGGCTTGCGGAAATGGTTTGCGAAGAAGTCGGACGCTGCCTGCATGAATGCCGTGCCGAACTGGATAAATCCGTCGAGCTCATCCGATATTACGTCCGCCTTGCCCCCGAGTTGCTGGCGCATAAGACCATTGCCACGCAGGCAAGCCTCAGTCAGGTGCGTTTTGAGCCGTTGGGTATTGTGCTTGCCGTCATGCCGTGGAACTATCCTGTCTGGCAGGTTTTGCGTTTTGCTATTCCAGCCCTGTGCGCGGGAAACGCTTGTGCTGTCAAACCTGCGCCCAGCGTTGCACGGGTCAGTGCGGCGTTGCTTGAACTGGTTTCAGACGACCTTCCGCTGATTGGCGCATGGCTGGACAACGACGATACCTTGAAAGCCATTGAAGACACCGATGCGATGGCGTTTACCGGCTCGACGCAAACTGGTCGCCTGCTCGCCGCCCATGCGGGAATGCACCTCAAGAAAACCGTCCTCGAACTCGGCGGTAGCAACCCTTTCATCGTCATGCCCGATGCGGATCTCGAACGCGCCGCTACGGAAGCCTGTTATTCGCGTTTCCGCGACGCGGGTCAGTCTTGCAATGCCGCCAAACGAATCGTCGTTACCGAAGCCGTTGCCGACCGCTTCATCCCCCTGTTTCTTGCCGAATGCGCCAAATTGCAAACAGGCGATCCTAAAGACCCTGCGACCACACTCGCCCCGCTGCACCGCGAAGACTTGCGCGCAAACGTACACGCTCAAGTGCAGGATGCAATCGCACATGGCGCAGAGGTTTTGACGGGCGGTTTTATTCCAGAAGGAAAGGGCTGGTTTTACCCTGCCACCGTGTTGGACAAAGTGAATCCCGACTGCCGCGTTTGGAATGAAGAAGTGTTCGGGCCGGTTGCCATGATTTTGCGTGCGAAGGACGAGGAACACGCCGTCGCCCTTGCCAATGATACGCCCTACGGACTGGGCGCCAGCATTTATACCGCCGATAACCGCCGCGCTTGGGCGTTTGCCGAAAAAATCCAAGCAGGCTCGGTCTTTATCAACCGCCACACCAGCAGCGATCTGCGCCTTCCCTTTGGCGGCGTCAAAGCCTCAGGTTATGGGCGGGAATTGTCTGAATTTGGGCTGTATGAATTTGTGAACGTGAAAACGTATTGGCAGAAATAAGGACGGATTGAAAAAGGTCGTCTGAAAACGCTGGGATTATCTATGCTGAGTTTTCAGACGACCTTCTTTTTGTTGAAGCGGTAGTTTGTTTTTCTCAATATTCTCCGTAGGAATGATGTATTTGGAAATTTCCGATTATTGAATAAGGATTTTCATCTGAACTGGAATGACGGAATCTTTTTTCATAAGGTCGTCTGAAAACCTATTTCAGACGACCTTCAAAGTCTCTTCACCGACATCACCGTATTTCTTTGGCTGCTTCCTGCTCCGCTTTGTAACGGCGCAGATAGGCAAGCGCGGCGGCTTTTTCTTCTTCGTTGCCATATTTGACATCACGCTGGGCGCGGCGTAATTCGGCACGCTCTTTAGCTTCTTCGATTTGTCGGTTTTTGAAGGCTTCGCGGTTATCGGAAGCAACCAGTTTATCTTGTTGGGATTGGGCTTTCGCCATGGCCTTGGCAATCAAATCCATAGGATTGAAGGCAGGTTTGGCCGCAGCTTGGGTTTCGGCTTGAATTTGCGCTTGCTTGGCTTTAACGGCGGCTTCGCGCTCGGCAAGCATGGCTTTACGTTCCGCCTCGTCGCGCGCTTTGCGCTCGGTGTGCCAATCAAAGCGGCTTTGCGCGTGTTCAGCGGCGGCGAAACGCGCTTCGGAAGAGCGGCTCAGGCTGCGCGCGGCGGGGAGGTATTCCTGTTTGGAAGGTATCATGTCGATACAATCCACCGGACAAGGCGGGAGACAGAGTCCGCAGCCTGTGCATTCGTCGCTGATGACGGTGTGCATGAACTTGCTTGCGCCCATAATCGCATCGACGGGACAAGCCCGGATGCAGGCGGTACAACCTATGCAGGCAGCTTCGTCTATCAAGGCGACGGCTTTGGGCTGGATTTTGACAGGCGCGACGCGCGGCTTACCCAATAAGGCGGCAATGTCCAGCATCACCGCTTCCCCGCCGGGTGCGCACAAATTAACAGGCGCATCCTCGTGCAGCAAAGCTTGCGCGTAAGGCAGGCAGCCTTGATAGCCGCATTCTCGGCACTGGGTTTGCGGCAGCAGGCGGTTGATGGCTTGAAGGTCGGTCAGCATGGCAGATAGAGTCAAAATCGAAAAGGCGTATTTTATCGGGAAACGAAGTGTAGGGGAATAAAGGGTTTGAAAATAAAAGAGATTCTTCTATTGTTTTACAGCAAATTCAAGTGGGAACGACGGAATAAGTATCCTGTATTTGAATTTAATACGGTGTAGTGGGTAAGAGTGTAAATATGGAAGGTCGTCTGAAATCTCTGATTTCAGGTTTTCAGACGACCTTTGGCATGGGTGCGGTCAAGGCAGTTTGGGTCGGACTTTGACGCTTAAGGGCAAGTGGTCGGAGAGGCGTTGCCAGTTTTTGCCGTTGTGGATTTGGGAGTCTAGGACTTCCAAGTTGCGGGTATAGACGCGGTCGAGGCTGAGGACGGGCAGGCGGGCGGGGAAGGTTTTGGGGCGTTTGCCGTTGCTGTCCACGAATACTTCGTTCAGGTTCAAGGCGTTGCCTAAGGATAGGGCGGATTTTTGCCGCCAGTCGTTGAAGTCGCCGGCGAGAATCAGCGGGCTTTGCGGGTCGATGTGATGCACGACGTATTCGAAGATGGCGCGGTATTGTTTGGCGCGGTCGGGTTCGCGCAGGTTGAGGTGGGCGCAGAGGCAGACGAGCGGGGTGTCCCAACCTTCGGGCAGGACTTCGCAATGGAGGACGCCGCGCTGTTCGAGCTTGTTGACGCTGATGTTGAGGTTGTGGCGGGTTTCCAGCGGCAGGCGGCTGAGGATGGCGTTGCCGTGGTGGCGCTGCGGGTATACAGCGTTTTTGCCGTAGCTGCGGTTGTAGGAGAGGCGGTCGCCGAGGATATCGTAATGCGGTTTTTCGGGAAAATCGGGCAGCCTGCTGCTGCGCATCAGGTGTTGACCTTGCACTTCCTGCAAAAACAGGACATCCGAGCCTATGCCGCGAAGCTCTTCCGCCATGTTGTCCACTTGGACTTTGCGGTTGAGCGCGGACATGCCTTTGTGCATGTTGTATGAGGTGATGGTAATCGGGCGGGGGGACATGATGTGTAACCGTAGTGTGTGAGTAGTTTGTCGTTGTATTGATAGTATAACACTGCAAGTGTTTGGTTTCAGTAAAGATTTGATGGGCTGGCGGCTGCTTGATAGTAAAACGTCGTCTGAAAGGTTTCAGACGACGTTTGAGGGGGAATACGCGCAAAACGGGTTATTTTATAAACTCGTCCATGCCATGTTCACAGCGGATTTTTTGTTCGGACAGCGTGGCTTTGAGTAGCGCGTCGTTTTGCGGCAGGGCGTCGCGTTCGGCTTCGTGGTGCCAAAGGTGGTAGGCGATGCCGGCGAATTTGAGGTTGTGGCGTTTCATGCCGTTATGGAAGAGGCGGGCGACGAACTCGCTGTCTTCGCGCCCCCAGCCGACAAAGCGGTTGTCGAAACCGTTGACGGCAAGCGCATCGCTTCGGAAAAAGCCCATATTGCAGGTTTTGATGCCTTTGTGTTTGCGGCTGCTTTGTCTGCCGATCAGGGCGGACAGGCTGCGGCAGCGCAGGGCGGACAGGCGTTTTTCTATGCCTTGGCTGAACACGGACAAATCGGGCAATTCGCCGGAGTCTAAAATTTCTTCGGTACGCGCTTGGGTCAGGATGACGCGTGAACCTTGTATCAGCCTGCCTTTGCGTGCGAGCTTGAGGTGGTCTGCGATGAAGGAAGGGTCGAGTATCATGTCGCCGTCGATAAGGATGATGTAGTCGCTTTTTGCCTGCGCCAGCGCGCGGTTGCGCGATTCGGCGGCGCGGAAGCCATCGTCCGGCCGCCAAGAATGTTTGACGGGGATGTCGGTATGGCTGCGGATGAACTCGACGACTTCGGCGGTGTCTTGGCGCGAACCGTCGTCCGCGACGATGATTTCGTCGGGCAGGCGGGTTTGCGCGAGCGCGGATTTTAAAACCAGCTCCAACGCATCGGGTCGGTTGTAGGTGGTCACAATCAGGGCGACGCTGATGTTGCGGTTGCGCTCGTAAAGTTTGACGTATTTGTAGTACGAACCTTGCGCGTTGGCGATGGAAATGGTCAGACCGTCCGCGCCGTAGGCGAAACCGCGTTTGAGCAGGTAGTTTTTGACAAACGATACGCTGCCGTGCAACAGGGCTTTGAAGGGTGAGCTGTCTTTTTTGTAGCGGTTTTCTTCGGCGTAGAGCGAGCTGTATTGCTGCATTTTTTGAATCAGCACTTCGGCGTTTTCAAAGGAATAGTGTTTCAGACGACCTTCGAGTGGACGGACGTTTGCATCGGGCGGCAAGATCAGCGATTCATGCACCTGACGGTCGGAAAAGCGGGTAAAGCGTCGGTGGTAGAGGCGCGGGATAATGTCGGGATACCAGCCGCAGGCTTTGATCAGGCGGCCGTTGTAGTGGTTCAGGCGCGAGAGCGAGAAGATGTTTTGTTCTTTGTTTTCCGCGACGGCTTTGCGGATGGCGGCAACCAATTCACTATCCGCCACTTCGTCGCTGTCTATGCTGAATATCCAATTGTTTTGCGCGAGACGGGCGGCAAGGTTTTTCATCGGGCCGAAGCCGATGAAGTCGTATTTGTAATAACTGACGTTGGTGAAGCGTTCGGCGATTTCAAAGGTACGGTCGGTCGAGCCGTTGTCGAGCAGCAAAACTTCGTCGAAGTCTTGAAGCGCGGTCAATACTTCGGTCAGATAGCGTTCCGAGTTTTTGACCAACATGGCTGCTGTGGCGGGAATTTTCGGGTTCATGATGAGGTCGTCTGAAAAGGGGTCGTCTGAAAAATCAAAATCGGGAAATTAAGGCAGTTTGGCAATGGCGGCGGCCAGTTCTTCAAACATACGGTCGGCATCGACTTCGGTGATCCAAAGCGCGTTGGGCGTTTTGCCGGTCGTACCGTGCCAATCGACGGCACACGCGCCGGTGGACAGACCGCTTTGCGTCTCCACATCTACGCGGCACATCCTGCCTGCAAACAATTCGGGGAACACGGCGCAGATAACGGCGCAAGGGTCGTGCAGCGGGCCGCCTTCCAAACCGAACTGCTGAATGTCGAAGCGTTCGTAACTTTGCAGAATATCCGCCAAACGGCTGCCGTTGGCGTTTTTCAGACGACGTAAGCGGTTCATGCGTTCGGAAATGATTTGTGCCTTGTGGGTAACGTCCAGCGGCAAAATCGTAATCGGTGCGCCGCTTTGCAACACGATTTGCGCCGCGTGCGGGTCGGTGAAGAAATTGAATTCGGCGGCAGGCGTCATGTTGCCTGCTTCAAAATAATTGCCGCCCATCAGGACGATGCGTTTGATGGCGCGGACGGCTTCCGGCGCGATGCTCAACGCCAGCGCAATATTGGTCAGCGGGCCTATCGGACACAAGGTAATCGAAGCGTCTTCGGCGCGGCTCAAAGTTTCCACCAAATAGGCAACCGCGTGCTGCTTTTGCAAAGGACAGCGCGGCTCGTGTAACGCCGTACCGTCCAAGCCTGTTTTGCCGTGTACCGCTTCAGCGGTTTCCAGTTCGCGCAATAAAGGTTTGACTGCGCCGGCGTAAACGGGGAAATCTTCCTCGCCCGCCCAATCGCAGACGATGCGCGCGTTTTTTGCCGTCAAATTCATACCGACATTGCCCGCGACGACGGTCATGCCCAAAAAATCGACCAAGCCGCGCCGTGCCAGACCGTGTGCAGCCAAAATAGCCGCAGCGTCGTCCTGACCGGGGTCGGTATCGATAATCAAACGGATTTTTTCGTTCATCGCCATCGCTTGCGCCGTCTATGTGGAAAGCGTGTATTTTAACCGATATACCGCTACAATACGCATTTCCTTTTTTCAGACGACCTCCTCCGATATGCAGCTTATCCTTGCGCCCATGCAGGGGCTGGTGGACGATGTGATGCGCGATTTGCTGACCCGTATCGGCGGCTACGACGAATGCGTCAGCGAGTTCGTCCGCATTACCCACACCGTTCATTCCCGTTCCACCTGGCTCAAATACGCCCCCGAAATCGCCAATGGCAACAAGACCCCCGCAGGCACGCCCTGTACCGTCCAGCTTTTGGGCAGCGATGCCGACAATATGGCGGTCAACGCTTTGGAAGCTGTCCGCTTCGGCGCGGACAAAATCGACCTCAACTTCGGCTGCCCCGCACCTACGGTCAACAAACACAAAGGCGGCGCCGTCCTGCTCAAAGAGCCCGACCTCATCCACCATATCGTCAAAACCCTGCGCCAACGCCTGCCCGAACACATCCCGCTTACCGGCAAAATGCGGCTCGGTTACGAAGACAAAAGCCTCGCGCTCGAATGCGCCGCCGCCATCGCCGAAGGCGGAGCCTGCGCCCTGACCGTACACGCGCGCACCAAAGTCGAAGGCTACGAACCGCCCGCGCATTGGGAATGGATACGCAAAATCTGCGAACACGTCGCCATCCCCGTAACCGCCAACGGCGACGTGTTCAGCCTCAAAGACTATATCGGCATTAAAGAGATGACGGGCTGCAACAGTGTCATGCTCGGTCGCGGCGCCGTCATCCGCCCCGATTTGGCGCGCCAAATCAAACAATACGAAAACGGCGAAACCGTCCGCGATACCGATTTCGCCGAAGTTTCGGTGTGGATAAACCAGTTTTTCCATTTGTGTCTCGCCAAAGAAGCGAACAACAAATACCCTGTCGCTCGTCTGAAACAATGGCTGGGCATGATGAAGAAAGAGTTTGGAGAAGCGCAGGAACTGTTTGATGCAGTAAGGGCGGTCAAAGACGCAGAAGAAATCGCGCGGATTTTGGCGGCATTTGGAGACAAGATGAATGCCGGATAATGATGAGGTCGGCGGATTCGCATTTGAAGTGCAACTTTCCATAACAGAAAAAGGCCAGTATGCG
>ERZ772967.2978-NODE-2978-length-10564-cov-5.580835_pt1 | contig 10564 bp, 7 predicted proteins | sample MGYA00511677_ERZ772967 | MGnify/ENA primary metagenome ERZ772967 (study PRJEB29015, sample SAMEA2737931) | human oral metagenome | biome: human oral; feature: human-associated habitat; material: dental | place: China | collected 2146 ...
TACGGTTGCGCAGCTGCATCTTAATCGGTGGGTCTAAATCCTTAATATCGCTGACCAACGTATAGAGTCGCGTAACGGCATCTTCATCATGCCCAAGAATAAAGTTTTCAAGCAATGCTTCTTTACCGAACAGGATGGTGTGAACCTGCTTATTGATTTTTCGATTCTCGGTTGTATTCCGTCGGCTCGCAATCTCCCGATACGTTATATCGAGGATATGGATAAGAACGATAATCTCGTGTTCATAGTCGATATTCAAATCTTTAAACCATTGTTCTTCTTGAGCATTTTTAAAGAACCAAATAACCGCTTCACGGTATTCTTTATAATCTTTGAAGCACGTCAATACGAGATTCTTAACTTTTTCGGGATATTCTTCGAGCAGCGGATTTAAAATCTCAGGAGAAAGTACCACAGGGAAGAGCCGGACATATTGATAGCTCCAATCGGGAACAAGGTTTTTGATATTGCGGAGATATGCATTCCGCAGTTCTTTATTCTCTATGCCAAGATATACGGCTGCAGGATTTTCGATCTGTGTAAATAATTCCACAAAACTATGATGTTGCGTAACGCTCAGATGCGGTAATGCAGCAGTTAATTTCGACATGACTAAATAGGCTGCAATTACTTGTTCATTTACTTGGCTGAATGCTTTAAGGAAGGCATCAAAGTAATTGATCATATCTTGAAAGCTGTCCGAATCCGTATCGCCGCTTTCCATAACATTAAAAATAATATCTACCCGTTCAAAGAAATTTTTCTGTGCCTTAAATTCATTCGATAATTTTTCTTCAAGCGAAATCGGGCGAGTATGTACGGTGTAAAAATCGATATTGGTAGGATTGATCCCGAACTCGGGGTTCTCTTTAACGATTTTCCGTGCCTTGGTGCTCCATGACGTCCATTCTTTATCGCTTAACAAGGATGGAATCAATTCATGTTTAATCCGTTTAAAATCGCAATTATTATCAAAGCTGCGGATGATAGTCTTTAACGCCCATTCGGGATTCGTTTTCACCTTGGACGCCAACTCATCACGCTTCATAATAGATTTTAATACCCAGATATGATCTTTATCCAGAGTCTGAAGAGCGGTAATTCCCATTTTGAGGCTCATCGTATGGCCACGTTTTTTTGCGAAGTCGATAACCAATTCATCATTGTTTACTTTTGCAATGCGTCCGACACCCCATGTCCGATGAAATACAAAACAGCCTTCATCAAAAGAAATATGTTTCTCAAAATCATCGATGGCTTCGAACACATTCCGCCAACTCTGAGTTAAATTAGAGACTTTTATATACTCTTCCAGCTGACTATGCGATGCATATTTTTCTCTAAAGCATTCGACGATTTCTTTCCGTGCCCAATTGTCTTTGTCGTCGCTGGCAAGTACGAGTTTTAAAATATCGATAGCGGTATTCCAATCTTTCTCTTTTTTGTAATAGTCGTATAAATCCTGCATCAGGGCGGCGCCCCGTTCGGCACCGAGGTGATCGGCAATTTTCCGCTGTACGTGATAGAAAAAGTCGATTTCTTGCGGAACCAATTCTACCAAACGTGCCCATACTTCTTTTACAGCAGTATAGGAATGGCGATTGATATAACGATATAAGGCCTTTTTATAATATTCAACGGCTTTTTCCATGTCGCCCATTTGCTGATACCGTTCGGCAAGCTGCTTCGGAATATCTGCTTCTTCATAGTCGATGCGAGTCAAGCGTTCCCAAATATCATAAACAGCTTCATTGCCGGCTTCTTTATAGCAGTTCGCCAAAGTCCGCAGAGCAAACTTTGAGTCCCCGAATTCAAGTACTCGCTGGCAAAGATATTCGACAATCTGCATTCGATGATTATCGATAAAAATAGTTACCAGTGTTACGAGTGAAGAATCGTCGAGCAACTGTTTGGAAAGCGCAATAATGCTTGAAATATATAATGCCGTAATACTTGTTTTATTATGAGAGAGATGTTCATCGGATAATGTTTTTAATTCATCCAGATAATGATTTCGTTTTGCCTCTTCAATGAGAGCGTCGAGTTCTTTAAAGTTATTAATAGAATAATTTGTAATGGCAGCACGTGTCCACTTTTCCTCATTAAATATATCGCGGACATTCTTTTCTAATACATCTGACATATTCACCTCACTGTGTCATTACCGTATATAGCGGTCATAGATTTTCTCGTCGAGCAGTTTAATTCTTAAAAGAATTTCATCGACTTTTGACCTTTCAACCGTACCGTTCATATAATGGTCTATAAGCCAAAAATAATAATTAATTAGACGAGGAACAAGAAGCTTTTTATTTTCCAGGTTTTTCTCTCTCAGCTCATTTTCAAGCATATAGATCGATTGCTTCAGTTTCCCCAGTTCCAAAGCTTTCAATTCACGTTTTACATTAAGTATACCGTCAAGTGTACCGTAAACCGGAAGCCATTCCAACAATTCCTCTCCTGTATAACCAATAGCGGCAACTTTAGTAACGAGTGCACGGATAATTTCGGATTCGAGAAAGCATATTTCTATCTCGGACGCATTTTTAAACAATGCTTCTCGGAAAAAAACCTTCGCAAGCCGTACTTCACCGCTTAAAGCATAAGCATCGGCAAGTTCCGCTGAAATGGCCGACGAATTGGTATTCATCTCGGATGCATACCGGAGACAGCTGATTGCCGTTTCATAATCCCCGAGAGCCTTATAGCAAAGCCCCATTTTGCGGTATATTTCTGCGGTATTATGCACCGGTTCGGTTCCGTTTAAGAGCGACTGATAGAGCCGCAACGCAATCGTAAACACACTGCACTTGAGCGCATAGACAATGGGCTCGTTAAAGTCTCCCTTCTTTCTTATATAATCAAGGAAGGGCTTCCATTGAGAAATAATATACTCTCCACGCAAGAAATCATCGGCCAAAGCTTGGGAATAACGCACTCGATCAAGCCAAAAACTAACCCCTTTCAGTGTGTACATCACTTGAGGGTTTTCTAAATCCTGTTCAAGCAGCCGCCCGAGACTCGTATGCGCTTGTTCAAGATCCCCTTGCTTGAGAAAGACAAGAGCCGGCTGCAATATAGTCTGAACAGAACGATCTATCATAGTTCCATACTATTATACTGATAACCGTGCTTTAGTCAATTGACCTATTTTTAAGAATTTGCTATTATCTGCTCTCATTTTCTAACATAGATTTCCGTAATAGGTTAAAAGCAGAATAACAATGCTTTGGATAAGCAACAGTACATACACACCGAGGTCTTCCAACCGCATCACCGATTCTACGGCATTATTCGTATGCAGGTAGAAAACACAAGATAACCGGTTAAGGCAGTGCGTGCGGCAAGTTCAGCTGTTTTTGTATCCGGTATTTCACCGATCATAATACTATCGGGGTATTGATGGTCTGCTAAAAAGTTCTTACACAGGCTCCAATTCCGTGATAGCCGTTGCCGTCAGCTGTGCCGCCTCGTTGCCGTCAATCCATTCTATTTCGATGCCGTTCCGCTCCATGCGCCGGAACCATGTTTCCTGCCGTTTTGCGAACTGCCCGATTGCCCGATAGAGCTGCTCGATATAGGCTTCTTTGCTTTCGATTTTCCCTTGCAGATACTGCGCCGTAAAACGGTATTCCAGTCCGAGACTTTCGAGCCGCTCCCACGAATAGCCCTGCGCATGGATTTGTTCGGTTTCTTCTATCATACCGGCATCGATGCGGGCAATGAGGCGGCGGCGGATACGTTCGCGTAGAATGCTGCGCTCAAACGAGATGCCGTAGATTTTCGGCTTGATAGGCGGCACGTTATGAAGATGCACGGCGGCGGATTCCGGATGCTCCTGCCGGTATCGGGCAATTTCGATAGCGCGGACAAGGCGGTCGGGCTGCTCAAGGTCGGTTTTGTTGTGGATATCCGGTTTGAGCGCTATCAGCATAGCTTGCAGCTCCGGCAGCGTTTTCGATGCCAGTTCTTTGCGCAATGCGGGGTCTTCGGGCACGGGAATCAGCTCATAGCCGCGGAGGATAGCATCGAGGTACAGCCCCGTGCCGCCTGCGATAATCGGCAATGCGTCTTTTTCAATGAGCTGCGGAAAGATGTGGTACACTTCTTGCTGAAAGTGGAAGACCGTAAACTCGCGGCTTAAATCGCAGACATCGATGAGGTGGTAGGGAATGCTGCCGTATTCGTGCAAATCCTTTCCCGTGCCCAAGTCGAGTCCGCGGTATACTTGCCGGGAATCGGCGGAGATGATTTCGCCGTGCTTTGCGTGCGCAAGTTTGACGGCAAGCGCCGTTTTTCCCGTTGCCGTAGCGCCCAATACCACAACGCAGTTATAGTGCGGCATTATGTATTACCTTATTCATTATTGTGCGGGGCGGATAAGTTTTGAACTTCCATGCGCTTGGCTTCTTCCCAAAAGCCGTCCATCTGGGCTAATGTTTCGTGGGAGCAGGGGATACCGGACTCAGCCATGCGTTTTTCGACAAAGCGGAAGCGGCGTTCAAACTTTGCATTGGTACGGCTGAGCGCAACTGCGGGGTCGATATGCAAATGCCGCGCGGTGTTCACCAAGCTGAACAGTAAGTCTCCGAATTCCGCTTCCGTTTCTTCGCTCGTACCGTGTGCAAGCGCTTCCGTAAATTCCGCAAGTTCTTCTTCTATTTTTTTCTGCGGCCCATCTGCCGTATCCCAGTCAAAACCTTTCTTTGCTGCCCGCTTTTGCAGTTTGTATGCGCGGGTGAGCGGTGGAAAGGTTTTCGGGATGGAATCCAGCGCGGAGGCGCTTGCACGGCCTTCTACGGTATCCTTGATGGTATCCCATTGCGCAAGCACTTTTTCCGCCGTAACCGGCTTTTTTGTATCGTCAGGGTCGGGGAAACCTGCCGTTTGTCCGAATACGTGGGGGTGCCGCCTGATCAGTTTCTCGTTCAGCTCGCCGATCATCTTCGCGACGGAAAAGGCTCCCTCCTGCTCAAACATATACGCAATCATCACGATATTTAACAGTACGTCGCCGAGTTCTTCCGCCGCATGGATGGACTTTGTGCTGTCCGCGGAGGCTTCTTCCAGTGCTTCAATTGTTTCATACGTTTCTTCGAGGAGCGTTGCCCGCAGCGTCATCGGGGTTTGCTCGATATCCCACGGACAGCCGCCCGGCGCCCGTAACCGTTTAATGGTAGTAAAGAGCGCTGCAAATGCTTCTGCAGCGGCTGCCGTTTCCGGTTGCGCCGCTATCGCCGCGGTATGAGCAATTGAGTCTTTTTCAATTTTGTCGGTATTGTTGGGTAGTGTCATAAGTTCTCCTGTTGTTTTGCCGGAATCATATCCTTCAATAGCTGTTCCAATGTCGGTTCGATGCGAAAGCTTTCTTTGATGCGGCGGTATTGCCGGAGCGCTGTTTCTTTCAACCGTTCTGCTTGATCGATGGTGCTTTGCGTTTTTTTCACCGCATGGATCAGGATGTTTTTAGGGGTATGTTCCGTTTCGATAAATTCCATAATCTGCACGGTGTAACCGCAAGCTTGTAAAAGGAGCGCCCGCACAGTGTCGGTTAAGAGCGAAGCAAACCGCTCGGTGATAATGCCGTGCTCCATAAAGGGAAGCAGCAAGTGATCTTCCGTGCGGAATGTTTCTTTTCGGGTTTTAAGCTGGGCATAAAGCTCATGCTGACAGCACGGAACGGCAAAGATAATCGGTACCTGCGCGCGGACAGCTTGAGCAAGCGCCAAATCGGTTGCCGTATTGCAGGCGTGGAGACATACCATCATTCCGGTACCGTCCGGCAGCGGATGGTCGCCGATGTTCCCTTCGGCAAAGTCCAAATGCGTATAGCCGCACCGTTCCGCCAGCGCGGAGCAGTGTTCGATAACCTCGGTCTTTAAATCCAGCCCGTGAATCCGTACCGGAATCTGCTGCCGTTCATGCAGATAATAGTAGAGCGCAAAACTCAAATAGGCCTTACCGCAGCCGAAATCGGTAATGGAAAAAGGCTTGCCGGAACGGGCAACCGTATCCCGTATAAAGGGTTCAACCCCGGCGATAAATTCGAGGTATTTATTGATTTGCCGAAACTTGTGATATTTTTGCTTTAAGACGAAGCCCTCCGCATTCATCACTCTCTGTTCGATGAGAAATGCAAGCGGTGTTCCTTCGGGAATAAGATAGTTTTTTATCTTGTTGTGTCCGCCGCAGTTGTTTTCCGTAAGCGGACTAGGGCAGGGTACCCGCTTGGTAAGGGCGATGGTTCCCTTGTTGTTCTGTAAAAAAAAGAGCTGTTCTTTTTGTCCGCGGCATTCCGCAGTTTTAAAACGGGTAAAACATTCCGCTATTGTGCCGGATACCGCCTCCGGTTCAATCGTTTTCTGAAATGCTTGCTTGTTTTTGACGGTTTCCAGCTGATACACGGCTTTCCCTTTTACCGTGATAAGCCGAATGCGCGCCTTTGTTTCGGCGGTAGTTTTACATGGTCGAGAAAACGAAAGATGTATAATGGAAGTATTTAGACACTCTTGTGCCGCCTGATCGGGTGTGTAGATGGTACTCATATATAGTGAAGTATTGTATCAAGCGGCAGTGTATATGTAAACAGGGTTGAATTTTACCCTTAATACGTAGGATTATCCCATGTTCTGCTGCAGAACTTCGGCTTGCGCTTTTGCTCTTCGGTCATGTCGATGCCGAGGGTGCCGCCCGGGTTCATAATATTGTCGGGGTCAAAATGCTTTTTTAACGCGCGGAAAATATTCAGCCTATCCGTGCCGATCGACTGCTCAACCCATGCCGCCGTCATCTTGCCGACACCGTGGTGGTGGCTCATCGCAGCGCCCTGTTCCATGATATTATCAAAGATACCGAACTGATATTCTGCATATTCTTCTTTATCACGGAATTTCCCGATGAAGATAAAATAGAGATTGGCTCCCTGCTCATACGCATGGGATAGGTGTGTCATACAGACCGTGTTCGGGCGGGATTTTGCAAAGGCACGTACCTTTTCATGCACCCTGCCCATCATCTCCCATGTAACGGAGCATTCCATCGTGTCGATGATAATGCCGTAGTCCTGCAGCGATTCCCGCAAATAGGGGTCGGTAAAGCGGCCTTCTTCCCATTTGTGCGCGGGATAGCCGGTGAGGTACAGTCCGCCGTGGGCTTTGCTGATTTTTTTTACGATGCGGAAGAGGTTTGAAGAAAACCCTCGTTCACCTTCCGTCCAGCCTAAGAACATACAGCGGTCATGCGCTTTGTATCCGCGGAGGTTCATCAAACTTTCGAGCGGGGTGCCTTCCACGCCGTAGAGCTTCATCATTGCATCGGTTTCTTCGGGGTCGGATAGGCGGAACACGGAAGGATAGCCTGCTTCGGCTTGCATAATTTCCCGCGCAGCGTCGCGTCCGCTCTGCCAGTCCTTAAACATAAAGCTGAAATACCGGCGGTTCTCCGCAGTCAGACGGGAAATTTTCAGCGTTACATGCGTCAGTACGCCGAACGCTCCTTCCGACCCCATCATCAGCTCATCGATATCAGGGCCGACTGCGTGGGCGGGAAGTCCGTAGCTTTTAATGACACCGGCAGGGGTAACATAAGTCTGTCCCATCACGATATTGTGGATATTGCCGTAATAGGTTGAGTTCTGACCGGCGCCCCGCGTTACCGTCCAGCCGCCGACGGAGGAGTATTCAAACGACTGCGGAAAGTGTCCGCAGGTGTAAGCGTGCCGTGCGCCGAACCGTGTTTTCGCTTCGCTCAAGATTTTTTCGAGCTGGGGGCCGGACATCCCCGCTTCAACCGTAATGGTTTGATCGGTTTCGTTAAAGTTAATCACCTTGTTAAAGTTCCGCCGCATATCAAGGCTGATGCCGCCCTTAAACGCTTCTACGCCGCGGGTAACGGAAGAGCCGCCGCCGTATACATAGAGGGGAATGTGCTGCTTTTGGCAGTATTCGACAATCTGCACGATTTCTTCATGACTTGAAGGATAGAGCACTGCCCGCGGGGCATTTTCGGTGATGTTTTCCCGCAGCCGGTAGAGGTCGTACATGGTTTTGCCGTAAGCCACGGAAAGCCGGTTGTATCCCTTGGTGCTTACATTCTCTTTACCGCACACGGATTCAAAGAACGCGACATGCTCCGGTTCAAGCGGCGGCGTCGCTAATGTTTCGGGCACAACTTCGTGTCCGTCGGCGCCCTTCCGCTGAAAATCGGCATCGGTTAAGCCGAGCTCACCTTTCATAAAGGTAAAGAGCCTTTCATTCGGTTCCTTAAATTCGTTGGGGTCTCCCCATTTTAAAATCGATCGGAATGAAGTCGGCGGCGGGGGAACTTGCTCCCATTCCGGTTTAAAATTCTTGTATACCTTACGTTCAGCCATAGCCATCTCCTATTTGAATGTATGATAGAGTACCTCTTAAAACTCGATAAGATTTTTAGAGGCTCTCGATACTACTTTTTATGACGGATAACCGGTTACTTCACGTATCCGTTTATACACATGCTTGAGGATAGGATATATCTGCGTGTATATTTGATAGAGTTCATCATATAATTCGCGGTTATCCGATGAAGGGGTAAATTCCTGCGCGATATGAACCATGTTTTTAGCGCTTTCTTCGATACCGGAATAACACCCTGTTCCGTACGCCGTTAAGATCGCGGCGCCCAGTGCCGAAGTTTCCGTTGTCGCACCGCGGACAAGCGGCTTGTTTAAAATATCCGCCGTGATGCCGCAGATACGGTCGCTCTGCGAGGCACCGCCCGAAACGGCAACCTTTTGTACGGGAACGCCGCTTTGCCGTTGCAGTTGCTCTAACCCTTCCCGCAGCGAGTAGGCAAGACCTTCGACGATTGCGCGGTATATTGCGTGTCGTCCGTGTACGTCGCCGAAGCCGATCATCGAGCCTTTTGCGTAATGGTCTTTAAGGCTTGCTCCCCAATACGGTTGCAGCATCAGGCCGTAGCAGCCGGGCGGGGAGGAGTCGAGGAGGCGATCCATAATTTGCTCAGGAATAATACCGGTTGCCGTCGCCTGTGCCCGTTCTTCATAGCCGAGTTCGTCCTTAAACCAGCTGATCATCCAGTAGCCGCGGAATATTTCGATTTCCGGTACCCAACGCCCGGGATAGGCAGCGCTGTATGCAGGCAGGAATCGGATAGGTTCCGTGTAGCGGTCGGTACATATTTCTACCGTCGCCGTCGTGCCGAAGCTAAGCGAGGCGGTTTTCGCATCGAGGCATCCCATACCGAGCGTTTCGCATGCCTTATCACTGCCGCAGGCGATAACCGGTATACCGGCAGGAAGCCCCGTTTCCAGCGCGCCTTGGGCGGAAACCCGTCCGATCTCTTTTCCGCTTTGCACAACACTGCATTTTTTATCATCGTCTATCGGAAATATCTTTGCCGTGATGTGTCCCGATGATGCCCACTTTTGTTTTTTATGATCGAAGGGAATATGCCCTACCAAGGATGAAGGAGAATCGGCGGCAATTCCCGTAAGCCGGTATTGAAGATAGCCCGATACCATCAGTACCCGCCATGTTTTCTTCCAAATTTCAGGCTCGTTTTCCTGTATCCAGTTACATTGACCGTCGCTTTGGGAGTGCATGATCTTTTCGTAGTAATCGACGGCTTTCAGCGCAGCCTTCATAATGAAATTCGGATGATACCGGCCGCGTGCCTTTCGGGTATCGAGCCATGTGATTGCAGGGCGCAGCACGTTTCCGTCTTTCCCGATAAGGATCACGGTATCCCGCTGGGCGGTTATCCCGATACCCTTTGCACGGGCAATTAAATCGGGATGACTGCTTTTGAGTGCCGCTACACCTGTGCACATTGCACCCCACCATACGGCTGGGTCTTGTTCCGCCCATCCCGGACGCGGGCTGACGCACGGTTTATACATGATCTGTTTCTTTGCAAGTACCGAACCGTCCTCTCCAAAGATGATAACGCGTAGACTCTGGGTACCGCAGTCAATTGAGATAATCGTCGATTGATTGTTCATAATCATTCGGCCTCCGTACTTGCACAAGCGAGAATCGGTATTTTCATCCCGTTTTTAGCGGTAAGCTGCGCAAGACAGTCGCCGTATCGCACCGGCGCGGAGGCGGTAATAGTGCGGATTTTTTCTATCATAGATGTCATCTCCTCAAGCGGAATTTCGCATCCGGTTTTTACCGGCAGGCGGATAAACTCAGGCGTACCGAATCCTATCGTTTCCCCATTACGGCGCACAGACCGGCAGGCAACAGTGGTGGTGAGCATTCTCATGGGGCACAGCACTTCCTGTTTGCCGTAGCTGATGCCTTTAGGACAGCTATTTCCGCTTACTTCTATTATATTCGTTGTATCATCGATTGTCACGGTTAAAGCACAGCCGCGCGGACACGCAATACAAATCAGCTTTTTAGTCATTTAGCCTCCTTTGCCCGATGCGCGGGTTCTGCGTCCGTCAGCGAAACGGATAGTTGCTTCGTATACGCCGGTATCGATGTGGTATCCACGATAATCCGTTCCATCTCCGGCGGTTTTAACGACCGGAATGTTTTTTGGAAGAGCACAACCTTCC
>ERZ772967.2981-NODE-2981-length-10561-cov-58.478488_pt1 | contig 10561 bp, 7 predicted proteins | sample MGYA00511677_ERZ772967 | MGnify/ENA primary metagenome ERZ772967 (study PRJEB29015, sample SAMEA2737931) | human oral metagenome | biome: human oral; feature: human-associated habitat; material: dental | place: China | collected 2146 ...
CGGCCTCGACGTCGTCGTCCAGCTGGGACTCGTCCTCGGTGGTGGCCAGGTCCTCGACGCGCTGGTTGGTCAGCGAGCCGTAGTCGGGCAGGGAGCGCACGTCGTAGTAGACGTTGCCGCGCTCCCCGACGTAGGCGTGCCCGGAGTCCAGCAGGCGGCCGACCAGATCGATCATCTCCGGGATGTGGCCGGTGGCGCGCGGCTCGTACGTGGGCGGAGCCACGCCCAGTGCCCGGTAGGCGGCGTCGAACTCGCGCTCATGGAGCTGGGCCCATGCCCACCAGGGCACGGGGGGCTCGGCGGCGGCGGACTTGGCGAGGATCTTGTCGTCGATGTCGGTGACGTTGCGGATGAGGAGGACCCTCTGGCCGCACCGTTCGAGCCAGCGCCGCAGCACGTCGAAGACGATGGCCGAGCGCATGTGCCCGATGTGAGGCGCGCCCTGGACGGTGGCGCCGCACAGGTAGATCGTGACCGTCCCGGGGACGACTGTGGGCGCCAGGGGGACGACGGCGCGGGCGGCGGAGTCGTACAGGCGCAGGTTCAATGCAGGGCGCTCGGCGCGATCGGTACTCACCGGCTCAGCGTATCGGGTCCTCCCGGGCGGGGGCGCCAAGCGTCGAATCCGGCATCTCGGTGCGAGTCGGACGGCGGACGCTCACCGCATACTCCGTATCCCGTTGCGCGCCCCTCCACGAGACGGGCTTTTCTGCGCGAGTCGGACGGCGTCGTCGTCCGACTCGTCCCACAACGCCAGCCTCGTCGGGCACGTGCGCACGCCCCCGTTCAGATCGTGGACCCCCGTTCAGGTCGCAGAGGAAGGCACCCCGCGCAGGACCGGGCTTCGCGCGGGCCCCGCCGCGCGCGACCCCGCGTGGTCGTACATGAACTCGCGAAGTCGTACATGAAGCCGCGCGGTCGTACATGGGCCCGCGCGGTCGTACGTTAGAGAGGCCTTAAGGTACGACCGCGCGGACAAGGGTACGACCTCATGGGTCCGGGTACGACCGCGCGCAACAAGGTACGATCGCGTGGACGCGCTCCGAGCCCGGAGCAGAAGGCGCGACGGCCTCCCCGGCACCCGTCGGGCGTCCCCTGCTGATCCGGTCGATACGATCGGATCAGCAGCCGCAGCAGCCTCATGGCGCCCGTCGGATGCCCCACGATTCCGGCAGGAGCGGGCTCGGAGCGCCAGGATCGAGTTTCCCGCGGAGGCGGAGCAGGCTGGACGGCGTCGTTCTGGCGCGCGACCCGGACACCGAGTCCCGCGGAGGCGGAGCGGACGCTCGCCACGCGGGTGGGCTCAGAGCGCCGGGACCGAGTAGACCAGTGCGGTGGCGATCGCCAGCAGCCCCTCCTCGCGCCCCAGGAATCCCAGGTGGTCGGTGGTGGTGGCGGAGAAGGCGACGTCGGCCCCGACGGCGGCCGACAGGGCGGCGGAGGCCTCGCCGACCCGGCCCGCGACACGGGGACGCGCCCCGACGAGTTGGACGGCGATATTGCCGATCTCGTATCCGGCCGCACGCACCCGCCTCGCCGCCTCGGCCAGGAGCACACCACCGGCCGCTCCCCTCCACCGCGGCTCGGCAGTCCCGAAGTTGGAGCCGAGGTCCCCCAGTCCCGCGGCGGAGAAGAGGGCATCGCAGCAGGCGTGGGCGACGACGTCGCCATCGGAGTGCCCCTCCAGACCGCGCTCGCCGGGCCAGGTCAGACAGGCCAGGTGCAGGGGCTCGGTCGAGTCCGGGTCGGTGAAGGCGTGAACGTCGGTGCCGATGCCGGTGCGCGGCAGGATAGGCGCCCTCATGGGCGGCGAGTCGAGGACGGGGTCGGTCATGGGGCAAGTGTGCCCGAGAGAGCCGGGGAGTCGAATGCCCCACCGACCGTAGTCGGCGGCGCCCTCGGAGCGCGCTTCGAGGAGCCGGACGATCGGAGGCCCTCCCACTCACGCACTCCGCCACCGTGACTCACCGCCCCTCTTCCGGCGAGCCCGAGGCCCCGCGCGACCGCCACGCCCTGTGACGGGCGCCCACGCGCCGGCGGGGCGTCGCTGCGCCGGGCTCCGACGAAACAGTGCAGCATGTGAGAGCCCATGCAGTGGCGGGCGTCGTCGAATCCGCGCCGGGGCCCGTCCTCCTCGTCAGTGCCACCGTCACGACGATCCTGCGGGCCCTGACGCGCTGAACGGGGCGTTACGCAGACGTTTCACATTTCCTAGGCTTCTTTCAGGCGCCTTAGTGGTGTTCGTCCAGGTTCATCCGGTTATATATGAGTCACCGCCGGACGGGAGCGGTTGTGAGGGTTGGGGAACCCGATGACCGGGCGCTTTCCGAGGCGACCGAGGGTCTAAGGGAGCCCGAGGCGCCGCTTCGGCGAAGGAGGAGCGCTCCTCCCGGAATTGGGAACCCGGGAGTCGAGCCCCTCGGTGACGAAGGCCCGTGGGGCCGGGAAACGCGTCCCGGCTCCACGGGTCAGGTCATATCAACTCAGTCCCGTGTCTCTCCCGCGTCCGCTTGTCTCTCCATTTCTTTTTTCCCGTCCACTACTGCTCCCGTTGCGGGCCCCGCGCCCGCTCGTCTCTCCTCCATGGCGGCACCGCGCCCGCGTCACGCCCACTGCCGGGGAGGGCCCACAATTGTCCCCATGCGCGCCGGCACCCATCATCCACCGACGTCGGCCGCCTTCTGCCCACTGCACAGCAGCGGGACCTGCCGGTCCTGCCCGCATCAGGACGTGCCGCTGGATCTCCAGCTCCACCGCAAGCAGCAGCGCGTTGCGGCGCTCCTCGCCTCCGCCGCCCGCCCCGTGCCCGACGGGGCCTGGCTGGCCCCCGTGGCGAGTGCCCCGACCCGATTCCGCAACAAGGCGAAGATGGTCGTCTCGGGCCGGGCGGCCTCCCCGATCCTCGGCGTTCTCGGTCCCGACGGCGGCATCGACCTGCGCGAATGCCCCCTGCACGTGTCCGAGATCGAGGCGGCTCTGCCCGCCCTCGCCCGGACCGTGAGCCGGCTGGGCCTCGGGCCCTACGACGTCCGAGCCCGGCGCGGCGAGCTCAAGCATATCCTCGTCACCGCCTCCCCCGACGGCGACCTCATGGTGCGCTGGGTCCTGCGGTCGCACCGGCACGTCGAGCGCCTGCGCAGCGCCCTGCCGGGGCTGAGGGAGGCGCTGCCGACCCTCGCCGTCATGAGCGTCAACATTCAACCGGTTCACCAGGCGATCATCGAGGGAGAGGAGGAGCTCATCCTCACCGAGGACATCCCCTGGGGAGATCGCCTGCTCATGCGCCTGCGGCTGCCGGAGCCGGACGGAGGCGCCGCCGCCGGGGCCCGGGCCAGCGCCGAGGCCCGGGCCAGCGACACCACCGGCATCGGGGCCCGGAGCGGCGAGGCCGCGGTGGGCGCGGCCGCCGGCGGTCGTAGCCTGCCAGACGACAGCGCGCTGCGCTGGCGGGCCGGCGAGGCCGCCGGATCCGCATCGGGCCGAGGGGCCGCCGGAGTCCTCGTCGGCACCGGGACCACGCGTTCCCCGGGAATCGAGCTGCCCCTCCTCCTCCCCACCCGTTCCTTCTTCCAGACCAACACAGGTGTGGCCGAGGCTCTCTACGCGACCGCGACGCACTGGGCACGTGACCTGAGCGGCGGCGCCGAGGTGTGGGACCTGTTCTGCGGCGTCGGGGGCTTCGCGCTGGCGCTGGCCGGCCCGGGTCGTCGCGTGCTGGGCGTGGAGGTGTCGGCGCCCGCGATCCGCGGGGCGCGGGAGTCCGCGGCGCTCATGGGACTTCCGTCCGAGGAGGTCCGCTTCGAGGTCGGCGACGCACGAGTCCTGGACCCCGGCGGCAGCGCCGTGCCGGATCTGCTGGTGGTCAATCCACCGCGACGCGGGATCGGGACCGGGCTGGCGAGACGGATCGAGAACTCCAGTGCGGCCCGAGTGCTGTACTCCTCGTGCAATCCGGTGAGTCTGGCAGCCGACCTGGAGGCGATGCCCTCACTGCGGGCCCGTCGGGCCCGGCTGTTCGACATGTTCCCCCACACCGACCACGCCGAGGTCCTGGTCGAGCTGGTTCGCCGCCCGCCCTCCCGCACCGCCCCTTCGCCGACTCAGACGAGCTCGGCCAGGGCCGCCTCGACCAGCACAAGACGGGCCTCGACATCCGCGGCCGCATAGGGCACGTCGAGGTCGCGCACGGCACCGGCGAGATCGGCCAGGTCCCGGGCCTCCGGGAAGCCGTCGCGAACCAGCGGACGAGCGGCGCGCACGGAGGCCCCGGCGACGGTCCCCGCCTCGGAGGCCGCATCCAGCAGGTCGAGCAGCGGATGCCGGATGGCGGTCAGGGCCCCGGCGACGTCGTCGAGTTCGCCGCCGACCAGCTCGGCACGGGCGTGGTACAGGGACAGGCGCTCGGTGAGGCGCTCGGCGCCATCGCGCAGGGCCCCGGCCAGCTCATCGAGGGAGCCGACGGCGTCGTTGGCCTCCAGCTCGCCCTCGCCGTCGATGATCTGCAGGGCGAAGAAGCCCGAGGCCAGATTGTGCAACCGCAGCAGGGCGATGCCGAAGCGCACCGAGTCCACGTCGCCGCGCAGCTCGGCGACCTGACCCGCCAGGGGGTGGAGCTGCTCGACGCATTCCAGGATGAGGGCATCGACCTCCCGGTAACGCTCGGAGACGTTGTTCTCCCGGCCCGATCCGAGACTCCCGACGTCGGCCGCCACCTCGCGCAGGCAGTCGCGCAGCCGCCCCAGGCGGGCGGACAGGGCGTCGATGTCAGCGGAGCGTCTGCCCAGCAGCGCGACCAGGCGGCCGCACTCGTCCAGCAGGGCGACCAGGTCGGCGGTGGCGGCCTCGACGCCGTTCATCTCGGCGAGGACGCGGGCGAGCGGGCCGTCGACATCCCGCTCGGGGATGGCGACGCCGGCGGCCACGAGGGCCGCGACCTCGTCGGGAAGAGTCCTGCGGGTGAAGTCGGTCGAATCGCGGTAGCCGAGTGCCCGCAGCTCCTCGACCAGGGCGGCCTGACCAGCGGCGGCCACTTCGCGACGGGAGGAGCCGCCGGCCGCGGAAGCGGCCTCGACCATCCGCACACGGGCGTAGACGGCCTCGATGGTGTCGCGCAGACCGGTTCTCATGGGCAGCGTGCGCACGGACAGGAAGCCGTCGCCCGAGGGGACGATCGTGGCGAAGACGCGGTAGCGGCTGCCATCGGACGAGCGGTTGGTGATGTAGGCGCTGGCGGCGCCGCCGGCGCTGATGTCCTCCCATATCGAGCGGAACAGGCCCGCCGGCATGTCGGGGTGGCGCACGACGTTGTGGGCGCGTCCCACCAGGGCGCCGCGCGGGTATCCGGACAAGCGCATGAAGATCGAATTGGCCCGGCGGATCCTGCCCGAGGCGTCGGTCGTGGAGAAGAAGAGCTCATCCGCGGCATAGGTGCGCTCACCACTCACGACGTCGGCCGCACCGGCAGCACCGGCAGCGCCAGTCGCGTCAGCAGCGCCGGTGGCACCGACCGCGCTGGCCGCACCGACCGCGCTAGCCGCACCGGCCGGCCCGGAGTCGGAGGCTGAGGCGTCCGCGGAGGCGCGCCCGGAGCCGGCCGCGGAGAGCTGCACGGAGGGGAGCACTGAGTCGTCCCACAGCAGCAGGTGCGGCGTGATGGAGGCCAGATCCCTCACCACGATCAGGCCCGGATCCCCGGGGAAGTGCTTGGCGCCGCCGCCCACCTGCACGACCAGCAGATCATTGGAGCGCGCCGAGGCCGCCCCCGTGGCGGAGTCCTCGACCACGACGCACTGCTCGGGCCTCAGGCCGAGGAGCTCGACCGCCGCCGCGTAGGGCGCGGGCGCGGGCTTGCCGGACAGGCCGTCGTCGCCGGTGACGAGGGCGACGAACACGTCGCCGAGCGCGCGGGCGACCGATTCGACGATGCGCCGCGGGGACTGCGTGACGATGACCTGCGCCAACCCGACCTCGCTGAGCATCGAGGTGATCCTCCGGGCGCCGGGCAGGATCGGGGGGTCGGCGCGGACCGCCGCCTCGACCTCCGCGGTCATCCGGGAGAAGATCTCGGCGGCAGCCGGGTCCTCGGGCGAGGGCGCGGCGCCGGTCGCGGCGATGAGCCCGCGGGTGCGCTCGATGGACGCCCCCGCGATGCCCGCGACATGTTCCTCGGTGACGGTCCCTCCCCGCTCCCGGCAGCAGCGGCGGAAGGCCTCGTCCCATAGCGGCTGGGAGTCCATGAGCGTGCCGTCCATGTCCCACAGGACGGCTTTGACGTAACGACCGGCGGTCATCATTCCTCCTGGGTGTCGCCGGAAGCGCCGAGAACGCGATCGACGAGCTCGGCCATGGATCCCACCGTGCACTCGCACACGGCCGCGACCTCGGCGGGGGACCACGGCAGGGCGACGGCGTGGTCGGCGGCCTCGTGCATGGAGATGTCGTTCCACGAGTCGCCGATGCTCCAGGTCTCGATGCGCTCGCCCCGGCAGGGGCCGTCGTCGGCGACGAGGAGCCCGACCAGGGAGGTCAGACCCGCGCCCTTGGACGACCCGGCCGGCACGACATCGAGGAACTCCTGATTGCGCACCACCTCGATCCTCTCGCCCCAGCGCTCGCTGAGGCGCAGGACGAGTCGCTCACGCACATCGTCGTCGCGCACCCGCATGGGCACTCCGATGAAGCGGTGCCCGGCCATCTCCTCGGGCGGCATGGGGACGAACACCTGGAGTATCGGGGAGACCTCGTGGTACGTGTCCGTCACGATGTGATCGGTCTCCAGCGTGGTGGCGAAGACCGTGAGACCGTCGACCCCCTGCAGGTCCATGACGATCTCGTGCGCCAGTCCCTCGGGGAGGAAGCGGGAGGACAGCACGCGGTAGCCGCCGTCGATGAGCACAGCGCCGGTGAAGGCGACCGCGTAGTCGAAGACGACGCCGAGCGGCTCGAGGGTGTCGCGGGTGGCGAAGACGGACTTGCCGGTATCCACCACGAGCAGGTTCCCGGCCGCCCTCCACCGCCTCATGGCATCGAGGTCGGCGGGCGAGACCTTCCGGTCGAACAGGATCGTGCCGTCGAGGTCGGTGGCGATGAGCTGATGCATGCGGGTACTCCTCGCGTTCCGGGCGCTTGCGCGGGCGGCTCCACGATGAGGACGCGGAGAGGACGGAGCCGCCGAGGAACGAGCGTGTCCAGGATAACGCTCTCCACCCGTCGGGCTGACAGCGCACCCGGCCCCGCTGGAGACTGTCCCCATGAAGTCCATGAGCCCGTCGTCTCCGAGCGGCCGCGTCGCGCGCCGTCCGCCGCTCTTCGTCCCGCGCCGCACCGCCCTCCGGTCCTTCTCGGCACTCGCGGCTCTGGCGTCCGCGGGGGCTCTCACCGGTTGCGGCTTGGCCCCGTCCGATAAGAAGCGCGACGACGCCCTGGCCAAGATCGAGTGGCTGCCCTCGGAGGTGGACACCGAGTCCGTCAGCCTGGACGAGGCGCGATCGGCCGCCGCGACGGCCTCCTGCAGCACCGTGGGCGCCACCATGATCTCCACACGGCTCGACGAGGAGAGCGACCGCAACGCCCTGTCCTGCCCCATCGGGATCGCCCTCATCCTGGCCCTCCTGCACGCCGGGGCGGACGCCGTCGGCGAGGGGCTCAATCCCGCCCTGGGGCTCGACGCCGCCGCCGACGCCCGGACCCGCGACTCCACCTGGAGCGCCGTTCAGCAGGCCCTCCAGCGCTTCGACATCGAGGACGTCCAGCAGCTGCGCGACTTCGACCCCGACGCCATCCCGGAGACGCCCCTGCTCCACGTCGCCAACAACATCCTGCTCGTCAAGGAGGACACCGTGGTCAGTCAGCGGTACCTCGACGACGCCAAGCGCTGGTACGCCGCCGAGGTCGGCCGCGCGCCCAACGACGATGCCAAGGCCGCCCTCGACGCCTGGGCCTCCCTGCACACCGGCGGGCTCATCAAGAAGTCCGGTATCGACGTCACGCCCGGCATGCGCCTCGTGCTGCAGAACGCGCTGCTCTTCGCCGCTCGCTGGGCCGCCCCCTTCACGGCCGAGCACACCGCCAAGGGCTCGCCCTTCACGCTGTCCGACGGCTCAGCCTCCACCGCCGATCTCATGACCGGGACGGGCACCTACGCGCTGGCCCAGGGGCAGGGGTGGCGCGCCCTGCGCCTGCCCTACACGGCCGGGGCGACGACGTCGGGCGCACCCGTCCCCGCCCCATCGGGATCGGGCACGACGGATTCCGGCGAGCTGGTCATGGACGTGATCCTGCCCGACGACGTCGTCTCCCCCGCCGACATGCCGCCGAGCACCTGGGGCGAGGCGACGGCGGCCCTCACGTCGGCGAGGGCTCGGCAGGAGGTCGCCCTCAAGCTGCCGAAGCTCGACCTGGCGTCCGGAGTCATGGACATCAGGCCCGTCCTGCAGTCGCTGGGCGTGAAGACGCTGATGCTGGATCACATCTCCCCGGGCCTCGACATCGACCAGGCCGTGCAGCAGGTGCGCCTGATCGTGGCCGAGGAGGGCACCGTCGCCGCCGCCCTCACCGAGGTCGGGGGCGACGGAGCGCCGGCCGACGACGCGAGCAGACCCGTCGAGTTCGTCGTCGACCACCCCTACGTCCTGCGCATCGTGGACCTGGCCTCGGGGGCGGTCGTGATCGAGGCGGCCATTCTCAATCCCACTGAGGGCTGAGCCCCTCGGCTGCGGGCGCGGAGTCGTGCCCCCGTGCCGTCGCGAGGCCCCCGCCGGAGGATCCGCGGGAGTGCGCCGCCCGCGCCAACCCGGCCAGCGCGCTCCCGGTGCTCGTGGAGCCGGCTCGGCGCTCTCCGCGGAGCCGACTGGGCGCACTTCTGATGCCCTCCATGGAGCCGGCTCGGCGCTCTCCGTCGGATCGGCCCACGGGGGCGTCCCCGGGCGAACGGCCCCCGGGGGCACCCGAGTCGAGAGCAGGGGCAACCCGCGGAGAGCACCCGGCTCGTCACTTGCCGGTGTAGCGGTACACGTTCGTCTCCCGCAGCTCGAAGCCGCAGCGGCGATACAGACGGTTCGCGGCCTCGCGTGACGGGCGGGAGGTCAGGTCGACCGTGCGGGCGCCAATCCTGCCGGCATGGGCGACAGCCGCCTCCACGAGCGCCTGCCCGGCCCCCTGACCGCGGGTGGCGGAATCGACGACGACGTCCTCCACCCAGGCGCGCAGACCCGTGGGGATCGAGAAGGTCGCCAGGGTCAGCATGCCCAGGATCGGGCGGGAGCCGTCCGCATCCGGAGCGTCGGGGCGGAAAACGAACAGGTGGACGCCCTCCTGCCCCACGAACGCCTCGCACTGCTCGGCGGTCAGCGCCGGAGCGGAGCGGGAGAGCTGGGGGATGAGGCGCTCCATCGCCTCGACGAGCTCGGGGTTGGATTCGGTGACGATCTCAACAGTCATTGACTCTCCTCAGTACTCTGTTCTGCGTTGTTCCGCATTGTTCCGCGTTCCACCGGGCTCCGCCCGGCACTTTACCGGCTCCACCGGGCTCTGCTCGCCACTGCCCGGAGCCCGCGGCGGCGGGCGACCGTGGCCCGCGTGGAGCCTACCGGTCCCGATCGGAGCATGAGCGAAACCGTGCCGTTCCACTCGGATGCAGCTCAGTCGGAAGCGGTGAGTATCGAGTCGATGAGGGAGGCGACCGACGGCGTCGTGCCCTCGCAGACGGCCAGGACCTCGGGCGGCGAGTCGTTCATGGCGACGGCGTGGTCGGCGGCCTCGTGCATGGAGATGTCGTTCCACGAGTCGCCGATGCTCCAGGTCTCGATGCGCTCGCCCCGGCAGGGGCCGTCGTCGGCGACGAGGAGCCCGACCAGGGAGGTCAGACCCGCGCCCTTGGACGACCCGGCCGGCACGACATCGAGGAAGTCCTGATTGCGGAAGGCGACCGCGGCGTCCCCCCCCCAGCGGCGCCCGATCTCCGCCTGCACGCGTGCGAGGAGTACGGGGTCGGCGATGCGCAGCGGGACGCCGACGACGGTTCGCCCCGCCAGGTCGGCGCGGGACGCCCGGGAGAACAGGGTGAGCAGGGCCGTGTCGGAACCGATCGAGTCGTAGAGCTGGAGGTCGCCGTCGAGCGTGGTGACGAAGACCGTGACGCCGGCCTCGCCGTCGAGCAGGTCGAGCACCTCCTCCGCCAAGCCATCGGGCAGGGTCCTGGCCTTCAGGACCTCGTAGTCGCGGCCGGTCAGGACTGCGCCGGTGTAGAGCACGGAGTAGTCGAAGACCAGACCGGAGCCGCGCAGGGCGTTGCGCAGAGCGGATACCGAGCGCCCGGTGTTGGGGACGAGGATGTGGCCGGCGTCGCGCCAGCGCTCCATGGCGTCCAGATCGGGCCGGGACACGGTCGCATTGAAGATGATGGTGCCGTCGAGGTCGGTGGAGAGGAGCTTGCGCATCGTCTCAGCCTACGAGTCGGAGCGCGGCGACATCGGCCCGATTTCGATGCGGAACCGGACCGATCTCGATGCGGAACTCGACCGATCTCGACGCGGAACCGGACCGATCTCGACGCGGAACTCGA
>ERZ772967.2983-NODE-2983-length-10561-cov-3.754140_pt1 | contig 10561 bp, 10 predicted proteins | sample MGYA00511677_ERZ772967 | MGnify/ENA primary metagenome ERZ772967 (study PRJEB29015, sample SAMEA2737931) | human oral metagenome | biome: human oral; feature: human-associated habitat; material: dental | place: China | collected 2146 ...
TCCTAGCCTCTCAATTGTCTTTGGATTGTCGAGCAAGACGCAGTGGTTGAGTGGGGACGACGAAATCGAATTCTAACGAATTACCGATTTCTGGCCCACTCTCTACAGGACTAGTCATTGACACGATAGTAAAATTGACCTTGCTCATCAAAGCTATTCAGCCCGACACCCGTCCACAGACGATCTTGGCTGGCATCCGAGCTATCTTGGAAGTTCTCTCTGTCTGCAAGCTTGATGCCTTTTGGAATGAACTCTAGCAAGAAACCACCGGTCTCACCACCGTACACACCGCCAGCAGCAGTGCCATAGTCTGTCAGAGATGCTCCGTACAGCTCATAGCTATCGGAAACCAACCCTTTGTCATTGAACACCAGCTGATGACCAGCAGTATTTTGCCAGGTTCCTTTTACACTGGAGTAGTCTCCATTAACCAAGGACGAAATATCCATTGCTTTTTTCTCCTCTTGCGCCTTTTCCGAACTAGCTTCCGCTGAGCTTTGACTGCTTGCAGCAGAAGAAGAAGACGACTCTGTAACCTTCTGGCTGGAAGCTACTTGAGAAGTTTCCTGAGTAGTACTCGAACTCGTCTGAGTAGAATTGACTTCCTTGCTAGAGCAGGCCGCCAAAGTCGATAGAGCGAGGCAACATAACAAAGGATAGACTATTTTCTGCTTCATGGCTTTCTCCTTATCCATTAAATGATTACTAATATTATAGACTTTTTCGGCCTATTTTACAAGTTAGTTCAGTTATCCTGCACCGCTAAGACCTTATAAATGGTTTTACTCAAAGCCGCCTGATAGTCCTCTACAGTCAAGGGGCTCTTTGTAATAATTTCTGCAGTCTGCTTGTCCAGATCTACTGTCACATCTGACACTCCCTCCATAGATAGGAAGTGCTGGGTGACGTGTTTGACACAGTTTTGACAAGATAAGTTTTCTAATTGGACTGTTTGTTTCATAGATTCATTCCTCCGTATATTTAGTTCATTTTAAAGCGTCCTAGACGCAGAGCATTGGCCACAACTGACACTGAGCTCAAGCTCATGGCCAGACCAGCCAGCATCGGATTGAGCAAGGGACCGCCAAAAAGATGCAATAGCCCCATAGCAATCGGAATACCTAGTGTATTGTAGGCAAAAGCCCAGAAGAGGTTTTCCTTGATATTGCGGATGGTCGCCTGGCTGAGCTTGATAGCCTTGACTACATCCTGCAAATCACTATGCATGAGCACTACATCTGCCGACTCAATAGCTACATCTGCGCCTGAACCGATGGCAATTCCCACATCTGCCTGGACCAGAGCTGGTGCATCATTGATACCGTCTCCGACCATGGCCAGTTTTTTCCCAGCTTCCTGTAAGTTCTTGATAGCAGTGGCCTTACCATCTGGCAATACACCTGCGATGACTTTTTGGATTCTAGCTTTCTGGGCAATAGCTGTCGCTGTTTCTTCACGATCTCCCGTCAGCATGATGACTTCTAGTCCCATAGACTGGAGCTCCTGCACAGCCGACAGACTGCTGGATTTCATCTCATCTGCTACCGCTAAAATAGCAGCCAGCTGTCCATCTATTGCGACAAACATGGCTGTTTTTCCTTCCTGGGATAACTCTAACAACTGTTCTTGAAAAGCACTGCTGTCAATGTTCTCTTCTTTCATCAAAGACTCATTTCCCACCAGAAGCCGTCTGTCCTCAACCTGAGCTGACAAACCTCGTCCAACCATAGCCTCAAAATGACTGACAGGCAGTAAGTCAAGCCCCTCCTCTTCAGCAGCTACCAAAATAGCCTGAGCCAAAGGGTGCTCAGAATGCTGCTCAGCGCTAGCTATTAGCTGCAACAAGTCAGACCGACTCAAATCACCCAAGGGCAGCAGATCTGTCAGACTAGGCTTACCAACCGTAATCGTCCCCGTCTTATCAAGAACAATAGTATCCAGCTGATAAGCTGCTTCCAAAGCTTGACCAGACTTAATCAGAATTCCATTTTCAGCCCCTTTACCAGTCCCAACCATGATGGCTGTCGGAGTGGCTAATCCCAGCGCACAAGGGCAGGCAATGACCAGAACTGCGATAAAGATTGACAGAGAAAAGCTAAGGCTCTCACCAGCTAGAAAATACCAGCCCAGCGCGGACAAAGTAGCCAAGCTCAGCACGATTGGGACAAAATAAAGCGAAATCTTATCGGCTAAAGCCGCAATCGGTGCCTTAGACCCCTGCGCTTCCTCCACCAATCTAACGATCTGAGCTAAGGTCGTATCCGAACCCACCCTAGTTGCTTGGTAGTCAATACTACCATTTTGATTGATTGTTGCACTAGTAATGGTGTCGCCGACCTTCTTTTCAATCGGGACACTTTCTCCAGTCATCATAGACTCATCCACAAAGGTCTGCCCGTCTGTCACAAGGCCATCCACAGGCATACGCTCCCCCGGCTTAATGCGGATAATGTCTCCAACTCGGATATCCTCCGTATCAATGGTCACAGCCTCACCATAGCGAATCACTGTCGCCTGACTAGGCACTAGCTCAAGCAGAGACTGAATCGCCTGAGACGTTCTCCCCTTGGCTGAACTCTCCAGATATTTGCCCAGAAGAACCAAGGCAATAATCACTGCAACCGACTCAAAATAGAGCTGATGAACAAAGGCATGATGTCCTAGAAAAACCTGACTGACCGAGTAGAGGCTGTAAAGAAATGCTGCGCTGGTTCCCACCGCAATCAAACTATCCATATTAGGATGCCTCTTGATAAGATTACGAAAACCTCTCTGATAAAAGCCTCGACCGATCCACACAGCAGGCAGAGTTAACAGCAGTTGTGACAGAACGAAAACCAAGGGATGCGCCATATGATTCAAGAAGCTGGGCAGAGGAAGGCCGATCATACTTCCCATAGAAATATAAAGCAAGGGCAGAGCTGTAACCAAAAGAATTAGTAATTCTTGCTTCTTCCTTCGCAATTCCTGCGCTTTCATTGCAGCCTCTTCGCTCACATCGGACGGTCGGTCTTTTCCTTTTTCTTCTGCCTGATAACCAGCCTCGGCTACAGCAGCCAGCACTTGCTGGCTGTCAAATCCCGCCTTAGGAAGCAAACTGAGACGTTCTGTCGCCAGATTGACACTGACCTCCTCAACCGTTTCTAAATCTTTGACCGCCATCTCCACTGTCATAGCACAAGATGCACAGGTCATTCCTGATAGCTTGTATTCTTTCTTCTCGCTCATCAATGAGTCTCCTTTCCGTGACCGCAACGACACTGGCCTTGCGGACAGTGGCATTTGATTTCTAAAGGAGCAGAAGCTCTTTTCTTATCAATGACTTGGCTGAGCCGCTCCAAGTCCCCCTGACTAAACTGATTCCCCTCAATCATTGAAATCAAAAGGTCTCCGTGTTTAGTGTTACAAATATTGTCAAAAAGCGCCTGCCAAGTACTTTCCAGATGATCCTCTTCTAAAATCCGAGCATCGTAGTAAAACTTGCCCTCAATTTTTTCCATAGCAATAAATTCTTTTGTCTTCAGACGATTCAAAAGGGTCTTAATGGTTGCCGGTTTCCAGGAAAAGTCGGCTTCCAAACGCGCTATAATCTCTGTACTGCGACTATGTGGATAGGCCCATAGCACACGCATCACTTGCCATTCTGCTTGACTAATATTTTGCTGTTCCATTGTTTAACACTCCCTTATCATTTACATTTGTAATCCAACCTTTTAATAGTTTACATTTGTAATCGTAATTTGTCAAGTATTTTTATCGCTAATTTTCAAAATGTAAAAAAGAAGGCGGGATAGTCCCGTCTTCTTACTTTATTTATATTAATGCGCCAACATCTCTTGGGCAATTTCTTGACCTGTCAACTTACTTGGATAGTAGGTAGGCCAGTTTTCCAGTTCATCAAAGAGTGCTTCCTGGCTTTCGCCACCATAGAAGATATGGAAATGAGCCGCCTTGGTCGGTGCAATGTTGTGATCGCTAAACTGAATATACTTGTACTGTCCAGCATCCGCATCTGTCGCTTCAAACATAAAGCGAACTCCACGATTGCCCTTAGGGTAAGTCAGAGTGTGCTTGCCAACGTATTTATAAGTATATTTCTTGGATTTTCCATCTACCACAAATTCCATGGTATTGTCTGTGATATTGATATTGGAAACATCTGTCTTGTAGCCCTTGTCATAGTAGTCCTTGTATTCAGCTGCAGTCATTTTCCAGTCAGCTTAGCCTTGTAGTCAAAGACTTGGTCCAAGGTCCCGTCCTTCAGATAAGGGTAAACAGACTGCCACTCGCCAGCATAGTCAGACAAGGTCCGATCCTTGACGGCGCTATCTTCAAAATAGCCATTTTGGACTGTCTTATCGTCTTCTTCTTTCTCGGCTGCAATCTCCGCTCCCTCTTGGTCAGTTGTCTTCTTGAGAGCCTTTAGATTGGCCTGCATGATAGAAATATAGTCTGCTCCGTCCTTGGTCTGCTTTTCTGTCAAGCTTTCCAGCGGATTCAAGACATCGAGTTCTACTCCTGTTTCCTTAGCCAGAGTGGAAGCCAAAGCCTGAGAGGCATTCTCTTCAAAGTAGATATATTTGATTTTATTTTTCTTGATATACTCGGTCAATTCAGCCAAGCGTGAAGCGGATGGCTCACTGTCTGGTGAAAGTCCAGAAATTGGCACCTGCTTCAAGCCATAGTCCAGCGCCAGATACTTAAAGGCTGCGTGCTGAGTGACAAAACTCTTTTGCTTAGCGTTGGCTAAACCATCTTCAAACTCCTTATCCAAGGCTTCCAGCTTCTTGATATATGCCGCTGCATTTTTCTCAAAAGCAGCTTTCTTGTCAGGATAGGCCTTGCTCAGACTATCACGGATGTGTTCCACCATTTTAATAGCCCGCTTCGGAGACAGCCAAACGTGGGGGTCATACTCATGATGATGCCCCTCTTCACCATGGTCGTGGTCTTCTTCCTCTTCACTACCAGGCAACAGAAGCATGTTTCCAGTCGCCTTGATAACCTTTTCTTCCTTATTTTTCAAGGTTTTTAGCAAATCCGGAACCCAAGTCTCCATATTTTCATTTTCATAGACAAAGGCATCTGCATCCTGAATCGTAGCAACTGCCTTAGCTGAAGGCTCATAATCATGCGGCTCTGTACCAGCCCCGATTAAAAGTTCAACATTGGCCTCATCTCCAGCGACCTGCTTAGTAAACTCATAAACCGGATAAAAAGTTGTGACAATATTGAACTTGCCATCTGCATTTTTTTGATTGGAACAAGCTACTAAGAAAATACTCAGTAAACCTACTAATAGTAAACTAATTTTTTTCATTTTATGCTCCTATTTCATAAATTTTTTGACCAGATTGACCAGCAAGAACAAGCTGACGAAGATAATCGTAATGCTGGCGCTTGCTGGCGTTTCTGCATAGTAAGAAATATAAAGTCCGGCAATCATACCAAAGAAACCAATGGCATTTGCCAGCAAAATGACCGACTTGAAATTTTTCCCAATCCGCAGGGCAATACTGGCCGGCAGGACCATAATGGTCGATACCAGTAAAGCTCCCGCAGCTGGAATCATGAGAGCAATGGCAACACCCGTCACGATATTAAAGAGAATGGACATAGTCCGCACAGGCAGCCCATCCACAAAGGCCGTATCCTCATCAAAAGTCAAGATGTACATGGGGCGAATGAAGAGGAAGGTCAAGGCAAGCACCACAGCAGCAATAACAAAGAGAGAAATCACCTGCTCCCTACTGATGGTCACGATGGAGCCAAACAGATACTGGTCCAAACTCATGGCGCTGGAACTCTTGCCCTTACTCATAACAATCAAGGAAATGGCTAAACCAGTTGACATGAGAATAGCAGTACCGATTTCCATGAAATTCTTATAGATAGTCCGCAGGTACTCTAAGAAGACTGCTGCGATTATAACCACCACCACCGTTGTGAAGGTCGGTGACAAACCTAGAACCAAGCCAAAAGCCACACCCGCCAGTGAAACGTGGCTGAGCGTGTCACTCATGAGACTCTGCCGACGTAAAATCAAGAAAGTCCCCAAAATCGGCGAAAAAAGACTCATAGCAATAACTGCCAGAAAGGCTCGCTGCATAAAATCATAGGAAAATAAATTAAGCATGACTCACCTCCTGTCCATTATCGCTTTCATGCACATTGAAACAGCGCCAAGGTGAGTCCTGATTACGGACCAGATGAATGTTACGATCAGCATATTTACGAACTTCCTCTGGATCGTGCGTAATCATCAAGACAGCTTTCCCATGCTTATGAGCACTATGGTGCATGAGCTTGTAAAATTCATCCTTGCTGCCTGCATCCATCCCTGTTGTCGGCTCATCTAGGACAAAAATATCCGGATCCGAAGCAAACATCCGAGCAATCACTGCTCGTTGCTTTTGGCCTCCCGAGAGGGAGCCAATTCGTTTGTCACGGTGTTCCCACATACCAACTGAGTCTAGACTGGCCTTGATATGTTCCTCATCATGGGCGTTCAAGCGACGGAACCAGCCCTTTCGCGGATAGCGACCCGACTTGACAAATTCATAAACTGTACTTGGAAAACCAGCATTAAAACTGGCAATCTGCTGGGGAAGATAAGCTATCCTAAGCTTTTTCCCATGAGTGTTTGTCTTTGAGATGGTTACCTTGCCAAATCTCGGCTGCAAGATGCCTAGACTAGCCTTGATAAGCGTCGTCTTGGCAGCCCCATTTTCACCAGTCAGGGTGACAAACTCCCCACTATCAACACTGTAGTTGATGTGCTCGAGGACAGGTTCTTTGTCATAATAGAAAGACAAGTCCTCTACTGTAATATACCGCATTATTTGATTTCTCCTACTAAAGCAGTTAAAAACCGCTGGATGACTTCTTGTTCATTTGGAGTAAACTGATTTGCTACTTGTTCATAGGCTGAGAGCGTGTGTTCATGATGATGGTGGTGTTCCTCTGCCACTGGTCGAGCTAGTTCTGTCAGTTGGTAAAAAATCACACGCGCATCCTTTGGATCTCTGGATGTCTCTAACATGCCCTCTTTGACCAAAGACTTGATAGCCTTGGTCACTGCCGCCTGACTGACATTGAGACGACGGGCCAACTCCGAGTTGGTTAAGGATTCTTCTGACAAGAGCATGAGGATGTGTTCCTGAGTATTGGTCAAGGCTACGTCACTTGTGCAATGCCCGATCAGAATTTCATGCTGGTTCTCAGATCTCAAGATCACCTCGTTTAAAAAGTTATCGATTTCCTGTGCAAGCTGTCTCATGTGTTACTCCTTCCCTAGCTATCTTTTTCGTAAAAAAACTTAGATAGCCACCGATTCTTTACTGGTTAATTATATCATAAACCAAAAAAGAGTCAAGGGAAAAAGGCGTAAAAACGTTTCCCTAGACTCTTCTAGATGTAAAATTTAACCTATTTTTGCTTTGGTTTTCGACTCGATAAGATACCTGCCAAACCAGCTACCATTCCCATCAAGAGCAAGAAGATGGACTGTTCACTTCCTGTATTTGGGAGAGCTTTTTCTGAGACAACTGCCTTCTTGCTAAATTGACCTGCCACCTCATAAGTAAGTGGCACATTCGTAGTCGCATTGCTTGCAGCTGCATTCGTTTGAGGCGTTTCTACTGGTAGACTAAAGTTTTTAGAATCCACAGAAATCGTCCGTGAGTTCGGATTGATCTTTTCATACTGGGTCAAATCAGCTGTTTTCAGATACTCTTCAAAGGCTGCATCCATAGAAGGACCTTCTTCTCGCGCACCACCTAACATCGTGTAGCCATCGCCACCCGCAGCTAGGAAATCATTGGTTGCAAGATAGTAGGTTTTTGCGAGGTCTAGGAGATCATAACGACCAGTCGTGCGGTTTTTGACCTGGATGGCCAAGACACGTTTACCTGATGGTAGGTTGGTATCATAGTAGACCTTCACACCTGAAACTTGCAAGAAGCCACCACTTGGTTCTAGCAATGGTTGTCCGTTCTCATCCAAGACCTTCTTGCCATCCTTATCGACCTGCAAGATAGATCCGAGTGACTTTTCAAACATATCCAATACTTGTTGCCCAGTCACTTGGATTTGTGAGATGGTATTTCCAAATGGAAGAACGGCAATGACATTTCCTTTAGTGATCGGTTTGCCTTTTGCAATGGTTTCACGCAAGCCACCACCATTTGTCACAGCGATGTCAGTCGGATGGCTAAATCCTGTCTGACCATACTGATAGAGAGAATCTGCTACGACGTTTCCGAGGTTGGTTTCACGAACCCGAACATTTTCACGATCTCCGTTGAGTTCTACAGGGCTGTTTGAAACGACTTCAACAGCATTTTCAGCATCGTATTTTTGTTTAATGTCTTTGACTAGTTTTTCAACTGTTGGATTGGCTGGTAATTTTTTAGCATCAGCAGCCGCAATCTGAGTTGGATTGCCCAAAAGCTGACGTGATTTGTAGGTGATTTTCCCTACATTATGAAGGTAGCTTCCTGTCTGGTTATAGGTAACATTGTCTCCATAAGTCGTTGATTCTACTGTATGAGAGTGACCGTCGATTACTGTTACGCGTTTCCCTTTCAAACGAGGATTTTTAGACAAGGCTTCTGCCAAAGTTGAACCACGCCATTCTACTGGGGTTGTGGTATCCACACCCAAGTGAGCCAGCACAACATAGTGTTTGTAGTCCTTACCTTCTGCACGAGCCTTGGCTTGAACTTCTTCGATAACCTTATTGACTTCAGAGATTGGATCTGTAAAAGTTACCCCTTTGACATTTTTAGGGTGAGTTTTGGTAGCTGTTTCAGGTGTTGTCACGCCGATTACAACAAACTCATCACCTTCCACAGTCTTATCTTTATCAACGATTGTAGAAGCTTCAAAAAGACGAGCTCCGTTGACATAAGTATTTGAACTGAGTAATGGGAATTTCAAGATTTCCTTGTATTTTTTAACTTCATCAAGGCCAAAGTCAAACTCATGGTTTCCTACTGCCATGGCATCATACTGCATCTGATTGAGAATTTCAGCGCGTGCTTCACCCTTAGTAGAGTTGGAAATCGGTAAACCTTGGAAAGCGTCTCCCGCATCAACAACCAGAGTATTTTGATTTGATTTCGCACGTTCCTGCTCGATGACAGTCGCTAACTTGGCATCTCCAATTACTCCCTTTTCCTCTACAATACGACCATGGACATCATTGGTGTGTAAGATAACGGTGTCCTTTTCTTCGCTTTTAGTAGATTCAACAGGAGCTTCCTTTGCTTCCGCCGATTCAGCACTTGTGGGAGTTGCCGCCTCTGTTGTTGGAGCTGCAGGAGTTTCTGAAGTTGCAGGATTTACCACAACTGCTGGACTTTCTGCAGGGGCAGCTGCTTCTTCAGCATAGACCTGTCCAGCCAAAAAAGCTGGGGCCAGTAGGGCTGTCGACAAGACGGGTAATAAGAAACGTTTATTCATTTTGAAATCCTTTTCTTTTCTTTTTTCCTTTATATTATACGATATTTCTAGAAAATTTGAAACCTTTGACTTATTTTCATCTAAAACATTCGCTATTTAAATAAAAAACCTGAACCAAGAAGTTCAAGTTTTTTCTTGATTTATTGGAAATCTTTAATATTTCCATCATAAGTCGCCCAGTCCTTGCTAAAGAAGCGGTCATTCATCTTGTAGTCTGGAGCTGGTTTTGGATCCGTCAAGAAAGGATTGACAACCTTATCAAAAGCCAGCCAACCCAACCATCCTAGATGAATGGTATCCTTAACAAAATAAGGGTCCCCTCCATTTTTTGAAAAATCAGCAATATTGGTAAAACCCTGACTTTCTAATTGGTAACGAATTTTCTCCACTGCATGCTGGTACATCTCTTCGCTGAGTCCTGTGTACTCCATCCACTTCTTGTTAACCGGCTGAATGACAAAGAGCACATTGACATTCGACTTAGCAAATTGATTGAGGACCAGCTGCAAATCATTGTATTCAGAGGACTTGAGGAAGTTGTAATTTTTTTGATACCCTTCCCATTTTTTTAAATCCTTTTTAACCTCTCTCGTATAGAAATGATTTTCCATCCCCATATCGTTATTGGTCGTATTTGCTTCTGCGTCCTTACGAACAATTTTTTCTAACTCATCATAAGAAAATTGATCCGGAAGATCTTTTAAATAGTTCTCCACGTGTTCCTTGTACTTGAGTTTTCCTCGAATGGAGAATTGTCCAAAGAGAGCGGATTGCTTTTCATTGAATCGCGCAAAAATATCAATAGCAACCTGATCAACCTCTGATAATTCTTCACCCTTTGACAGTTTTTGAACAATGCCTTTTAATGCAACATTAGGATTCTGCTTTAACAATCGAATAGCCGCATGCTTTGCAGCAATGTCACCAGATTGATTTCCCAAAAAAGCTGTCAATTGGTCACTGTTAAAAAATCTCTGAAACGCTGCGGGTTCATAATCTGTCTCCGTAAACCACTGAGGCGAAATCACAAATACAGCCTGCTTATTCTCTATTTCTGGCAAAATTTGCTGTAGACCAAAATATTGATTTAGAGAGG
>ERZ772967.2984-NODE-2984-length-10561-cov-2.881401_pt1 | contig 10561 bp, 9 predicted proteins | sample MGYA00511677_ERZ772967 | MGnify/ENA primary metagenome ERZ772967 (study PRJEB29015, sample SAMEA2737931) | human oral metagenome | biome: human oral; feature: human-associated habitat; material: dental | place: China | collected 2146 ...
GTCTGCACGATGTGTGCGTTTGCACGGCGGTGCCTTTACATTTCACATTTTGCGCCAAGCCATTCCCGCGCCGCACCGAAAGTGCTATACTCGTTCTATGACGATAGCACTTATCTACGGCGGAAAAAGCGGCGAACACGAAGTATCGCTCATGTCGGGTGCGGCGGTCGCACGGCACATCGACAAAAAGCATAAAATCATTCTCATCGGCATTACAAAAGACGGACGATGGTTTTTACAGGACGATGCCGAACTCGGCCGCGTAAAAGCCGACGCAAAGGCGGCGCTTAGGGTAACGGAAAAAGAAGGCGCTGAAATAAGGGTTGCACCCGGAATGAAAAATGCGGCCTTTTCGGCGGGCGGCAGGATGCTCGATATCGACGTCGCGTTCGCAGTCCTTCACGGCACGAACGGCGAAGACGGCACGATTCAGGGACTCTTCGAAACGGCGGACATCCCCTATGTCGGCTGCTCCGTCACGGCGAGCGCGCTCACGATGGACAAAGAAAAAACAAAGGTCGTCCTTCAGGCGGCAGGCATTCGGATCGTCCCCTACGTTACCGTGCGGAAAGCGGATGTGCTCGATTCGCGCGCGTACGATGCGCTCGTAGAAAAAGCCGTCAGTACACTCGGCTTTCCGCTTTTTGTAAAGCCCTGCGCGGCGGGCTCTTCGAACGGAGCGGCGAAAGCGGAAAACGCAAAGGCACTTTCGCTCGCACTCGCGGACGCTTTTTTGTGGGACGATAAAGTGCTCATCGAAAAGGCGATAAACGCCCGCGAACTCGAATGCGCCGTCACCGGCAATACGACGGCGGCGGAAGGAGTGCGCGAAAGCGTTACCGTATACGGACCCGGTGAAATCGTTTTGACGCACGAGTTTTACGATTACAACGCAAAATACAAAGACAGCGACGGCGTGCGCATACCGGCGGACATAAGCGAAAGCCTCCGCAAAAAAATCAGAAGCATTGCGCTGAACGCATACAAGATCGTCGACGCATCGGGTTTGAGCCGCATCGATTTTTTTCTCGACAAAGACTCGGGCGAAATCTATCTCAACGAAATCAATTCGATGCCGGGCTTTACGGCTATCAGCATGTTTCCGAAAGCCTGCGAAAGCGAAGGCTTAAGTTTTACCGGCCTCACCGAATTGCTGATCGAAGAAGCAATTCTCCGCCGAAAAGAGCGAAGCGTTTTAAAAACATCGCGCTGAGCGAACTTCTCATGCGCAAAGTTCCGCGCGGATCCGTTCGAGGATGTCGAGGGTCTGCAATCCGTCTTCGAGCGTCGATTTGAGCGGAGCGATTCCGTCGAGGAAATCGACGCAGCTTTTCACCATATTCGAAAAGCAGCGTGTCTTTTTCGGCGCGGAAACTTTTTTATCTTCGGCAAGCGAATAAAATCCCGTGTACAGCTTCGCTTTTTCGCGCCGGTAAAATTTCGCATAGCCGTTTCCGATCGCGACGGCCCCTTCGGTTCCGAGTATGTCGACGCCGAACGAAAAAAAACGCGAGCGCCCGCTCATCGTAAGCGTGATGTCGGAACAGACATCGGACGCGAAATGCGCGGAAAGATTTTGCACGATCGCAGGATCGCTTTCATGGCGGTGTATTCCCGTAATCGACATATTGTACAGCACGCTCCGTCTCTTTTCCGTTTCCGCACTGTTTGAATCGTCCGACAGCAAATACTGCACGATATCGACGAGGTGCGTGCCGTCGTGAAAGAGGCTGTATTCGCCGGATGCTTCGTATTTTTTTCCGTAGACGCGAAGGCCGGAGCAGAGTTCCGCGCGCACGCGCTGGAGAGCGCCGATTTTTTTTATGTAGGATTTTGCTGCCGCGTAATCGTCGGCAAAGCGCCGCTCGTGGTTTACGAGCACGGGCACGCCGTATTTTTTCGCTTCGTCTGCGATCGCAAGTCCGTCTTTCATGCACAACGCGACGGGCTTTTCCAAAATCAGTAATTTCGGTTTACTCCGTATCGCTTCGAGCGCTACTTCCACATGCGCGCTTTCGTTGACCGCAACGACGACGATATCGGGACTGCATGCGGCAAAGAGATAGCTCGCCGTATGATAAGAAGCCGCTCCTCTGCAGTACCGTTTCCACGCCGCAAGTTTTTCGGTATCGGTATCGCAGCCCGCGATAATGCGTATACGGGGATTTTTGAGGAGAGATGCCGTATGGCTTGCCGGCTGCTCGCGCTTTTTATCGAAACCGAGCGTAAAACCGATTCTCCCCGTACCGATTATCGCCGCAGTATATTTTTTTTTGCTACGCATCGCTTCGCCCCGTAAGAGAAGCTTCGACTTCATCGATTATGTAATCGGGCGTACTCGCTCCGGCTGTAATGCCGACCCTTTCCATTTTAAAATAATCGCTCGGAATCTCATCCGCCGTTTCGATCAAATCGGCGCGGCACGATTGTGCTCTTGCGGCAAGCAAAAGCCGCTTCGTATTCGCGCTGTTTTTGCCGCCGACGACGAGTACGCCGTCCACGTTCGGACAGAGCTTTAAAAGCGCATCCTGCCTCGCTTTCGTCGCGGGGCAAATCGTATTTATGACGGTGAGCGAGGGACACTTTCGTTTTAACAATTCCGCAATTTTTTCGAATTCCGTTTTGCTGAAGGTCGTTTGAGAAAGGAGCACCGCTTTTTCATTTTCCGAAAGCGAAAGCGTTTCGGCTTCTTCGACGCTTTGCACAAGCACGAAACGCTCTTTCGCGTACCCCGCAATGCCTGCGACTTCGCCGTGCTGTTCATCGCCCGCAAACAGCACCGTGCAGCCTTTTTGTGCGGAAGAGGCGGCAAGCTTTTGACTTGCGGTAACGCGGGTACAGGTCGCATCGACGACCGTACAGTTCCGCCTTTGAAGCGTTTCGATCGTTTCAGGCGGCACGCCGTGCGCACGGATGATGACGACGCTGCCGTATTCGGCCTTTTCGGCATCGTTTTCGCCGAGCACCGTAAGCCCCTGCTTTTCAAGCGCTTCGAGGGCGAGACGATTGTGGATGAGCGGACCGAGCGTATATACTTTTTTTCCGGGATTGTCCGAAATCGCCCTTTGCGCCGCATCGAGCGCATGGCGCACGCCGAAACAACAGCCGAGGACATCGGAGCGGATGACAGTCATAGAGGCAGTATAACTCGAACGGGAAATTTAGTACACTGCATGATGAAAAAGAAATTATAGCGAATAATAATCGGTTCATAAAAAGATGATCGCTTCTCCGCGTTGCAACATTCAATTTCGGTTTCGACCGTTGAAATTCATGCACACCCCTGCATACAACCTGGCCCCGAAACCGCCTCCGGTCATCTCATCTAAAGAAACCTTTATACCTCCGTGTGTTATTCCCGCCGCATAAGCAACTCCGACAGGAACGAAAATATATGCACCGGTCGAAAGTCCGAGACGGAAGTTCGTTTTGTTCAACACCCACAACCGATACCCGCCGTGTAAAAATGCGTCCATCTGCCATGCGAGCATACCCATTTCCTCGTTTTCCGACTTTTCTGCAAAAAGCAGACGAAATTGTATCCCCTGCGAAACGATAAATGAATGATATCGATTGATGGTAAAACGCACGACCGGAGCGGCATTTACAAATGCACATACAGCCCAATCGAATACGGCAAATTGCGAAGAAATAATTTTCGAAATAAACGGTACTTCCGCCGTACGAAAAAATTCCACACCGTAATTGCATGCAATTCCGATATCCGCATGCGGAAAATTGACAAAATAGAACCCGAGATCATTGCCGATCCCCAATGCGGATTTATGAGCGAATTTATCCTTATTTACTGCAGTATAGGTGTCCGTAACAGGCACTCCGTAATAATATACGTCAAATTCCGTATCTGCAAAAATTGCGGCCGATATCAGTATCGATATACTGCATATGATAATCCATGTTTTTTTCATAACAATATTCTATTCCGTTTTCTATAAAAGAAGCAAGTGTTTTTTTTATTATTTGAAACAGCTATCCGTATGCTTATGACGGTAAATAATCAATTATGCATAGAAAGAAATGCAAATCGTTTTATAACGATTATCGCGATAAGAATGTTATAAAAAACCGTCTCAACACCAAAGGCCATAAAAAAATACCGCGCATTCCTGCGCGGCATTTTTCAAAACTGTGTCAATGAAATGCGCTTACACGCTTACTCCGACGTCGAACACGCCTTTTTGGAGTTTCAGCGAATGGTGAATGCCGTATTCCGGTTTCCAATTTTTTCGCGTCGCGGCGATAAATCCGCTCGAAATGAATATGGACGAATAACAGCCGCTGACAAGTCCTACGAGAAGCGCGAGCGCAAAGTTTTTGATATCGCCCTGCGTAAACACGTAGAGGGATGCCGCCGCAAACATCGTCGTCACCGTCGTGATGATCGAACGGCTCAGCGTATCGGTGAGCGCCTGATCGATGATGTCGGTAAATTTCTTCGTGTCTTTCATGATCGGCAAAAGCGCACGTTCGCGGTCGAGGATAACGATCGTCGCGTTGATCGAATAACCGACAATCGTCAAAATCGCCGCTACCGTCATCGTCGAAAATTCCATCTGCGACCACACGATAAACGTTATCATGACAAGCGAATCGTGGATGAGCGCGAGTACCGAGCCGAGCGCAAAGTCCCAGTGAAATCGGATCGTCGCATACAGCCATATAAGCGCAACGGCAAAGGCGAGCACGATGATCGACTGCACTGCAATCGCGCGCGAAAAATTCGAACCGATAAAATCGGTACGGACGACGACCACGTTATCGGCTCCGAATTTATTTTTCAGATTCGTCAAAACCGTATTTTGCAGATCGGCGCTCGATTTTCCGTCACCCTTATCGGCCATGCGGATTTGAAAACTCGCCGATTCTCCCGCACCGAGCTGCTGAATCGAAATGCCTTCGATCGACGAAAGCGCTTCGCGCACTTGCGAAACGGCGACATCGATTTTTCCGGCGGAATACAAACGGTACGGAGTCGATGAAAGTTTATTCGACGCGTTCGTATCGACGAACAGATCCGCCGTCGAAGACGATGCGTTCGAATTGACTTGCGCGCGGATCCCGTCGATCGCATTGAGGTGAGATGCGAGATCGGAAACCGTTCGGTTTGCGGCGAACGAAAGCGTTTCGGTTTTGTTTTCCGAACCCGTTCCGCTTATGACGACATCGATCCCCTCACCGCTCATGTCGAGACTGACGTTCGCGCTGCCGGAATAGCTCACGTCCAAAACGGCGGGCGCGATGCGCACTTCTTCGAGCAAACCGGGACGATAGTCGAGACCGAAATTGATGCCGCGTATAAAAAATCCCGCGATACCCGAAAGGATTATAATCGTACTGACGATCGCGCACGGAAGGAAACCTTTGCTGAAATGTATCGTCTTTCGCGTCATTATTTTACCCTCCAGCTGATGCTCACGGTATCTTTACGGAACACGTCGGTATTGAAATCGAACATGAGGTGAGAGACGAACAAGGCGGTAAATACCGAAGAGACGACGCCGATCGCCAAGCTGACCGCAAAGCCCTGAATCGCGCCGCTGCCGAGCTGCGACAAAAACATCGCCGCGATAAAGGTCGTAATGTTCGAGTCCATGATCGCCCAAAACGCATTGCGGAATCCTGCGGCGATCGCTGCCGTACGTCCTTTGCCGTCGGAAAGCTCTTCTTTGATGCGCTCGAAAATGATAACGTTCGCATCGACCGCCATACCGATCGTCAAAATCATACCGGCGATACTCGAAAGCGTAATCGTCATATTGAACGCCGAGAGCACCGAAAACACGATGTAGAGGTTGAGGATCTGCGCAACGCACGCGTTGACGCCCGCACCTTTATAGTAGACGAGCATAAAGAGCATGATCGCGCCGAGGCCGACCAACACCGCAATGATACCCATCCGCTTCGCCTTCTGCCCGAGAGAGGCGCCGATGACTTGCTGGCTTTCGACCGAAAGCGGCACGGAAAGCCACGCGGTCTGCAGCACTTTTTGCAGCGTCTGCGCTTCTTCGAGATTGAAACCCGTTATCGCAACGCGGCCGCCGGTGATCGCGTCGTTGATCGTCGCCGCAGAGCGGATTCTGTTGTCGTTTACAATGGCGAGCCGCTCGCCGACGTGAGCCGATGTAAACTCGCCGAAAATCACGGCGCCTTCACCGTCGAGCACGAAATCGACTTCGGGACGGTTCGTTAAATTGCTCGAACCGACTTCCGCCGATTTGATATGCCGGCCGTCGAGCGCGATCTCTTTTTTTACTGCAAGCCAGCCGATCCGATCTTCGAGACCGTAGTCGTCGTTTTGATAGAGGCCGAGCACTTCACAGTCGGCGGGGATAACGGAAGCGTCAAGCAGTGTACCGTCGGAAGCGAAGACGTTTCCGGGATTTTGCAGATAATAATTATTAAACGCTTGAGTTGCCGCATCGTCGACGAGACGGAAATTCAAAATGCCCTTTCCCATGATGATCGTATTGATCGCATCCGCTTCCGCAGCTCCCGGGATTTCGATATAGATGCGGTCTTCGCCCTGCTGTCGGATCACCGGAGACGTGAGACCGAAACGGTCGATCCTGCTCGAAAGCGAGTCGATCGCCTGCTGCATCGCGTTCGCTTTGAGCGTCGCGCTCGATTCGGCCGTATCGGCTCCTTCCTGATTTTTTACGGCGGCGTCCAGATCGGCTTTAACGATGATGTTCATACCGCCGGACAAATCGAGTCCGAGCTTTACCGAATTCTGATATTGTTTTTTCGCTTTTAAAATAGTGTCGCGATAGCGGGCCTGCACCGCTTCTCGGAATTCCTGTTCGCTTGAAAATGCGTTGAGCACCGCGCTTTTCGTCAAAGGCGACGGCACTTTCGCACCCATATTTTTATAGTTCCGCACGACGATCTTTTTTATCCAGCCGTAGGATTTATCGAGCGGGGCGTTCGGATCTTTTCGCGCCGCATCCGTAAACGCCTTTACATCGTCGGACGCTTTTACGGTCGCGTAATCTTTAATGCTCTGCAGCGAACCGAGTGCGAGCGCTTTCATCTCTTTCGGCGTGCCGTAGTACCAGCTGATCGACGGCCACAAAAAAGCGAAACAGACGGCAAGCACCGCGAGCAGGATTACAAAACGAGTACGTTTATTCATGCTGACAGCTCCGTTTTATTTCTTTTCCTCTGAAGGTTCTTCCGAAGATTTTTCCGCATCGGCGTCGGAAGATTTTTTCGCGTCTTTTGCAGGAGCTTCGGGATTTTCGATTGCGGCGATAGCGCTCCGCGTAAATTTGATCTTTGTCGCATCGTCCACTTTCACGATGACGTTTTTTTCGTCAACCGAAGAAACGACGCCGTGAATGCCGCCTATCGTAACGACTTTATCGCCTTTTTTCAGCGCGTCGAGCATCTTCTGCGTTTCTTTTTGTTTTTTGCTCTGCGGGCGGATAAGGAAAAAATAAAAAATAACGACGAGCAGCACCATCATCACGATCGATGACATAAAACCGCCGGTTGTCGACGCGCCGCCTGCCGCACCGCCTTCGGCTGCGCCCATTAAAAAAGGAATAAACGACATTGTATAGCCCCTTCATTTTATTAAAATTTGACAAAAATGCCAGTTTTATGAGCATATCACGAGAGAAGTCGGCGCGTCAAGAGCGATGCCGGAGATGCGAAAACGGCGATACATCCGTTCGCGCGATAATTTTGCCGTTGTAAAAAAACGGAAAGTTTAAATCGAACGTCTGAAATAGCGCCGTTCAATTTAAACCTTCTTTTGCCCCTGCAAAAATCAGTCCGTCTGGCGGCGATGCGACGCTTCGGCCAAATTTTTTCGTGAATGCATACGGCGCCATTTACTGCAATATCATGCGGTCGCTCGTAAGCGCCGTTTTCTTTATGGAGCGGAAGCGCTGCACGATATCGTCCATCGTCAAATTCTTTTTTTCGTCTCCGGCTATGTCGAAAATGATTTCGCCTTTGTCCATCATGATAAGACGATTGCCGTAGTCGAGCGCGTGCTGCATATTGTGCGTCACCATCATCACGGTGAGATTGTAGGATTCCGCAAAGCGCTTCGTCAAATTCATAACGAGGGCGGCGTTCGAAGGATCGAGGGCTGCGGTATGTTCGTCGAGCAAAAGGAGCGCCGGACGCGACATAACCGCCATGAGCAGCGTCAAGGCTTGACGCTGTCCGCCTGAAAACTGTTCGACATTGTCGGAGAGGCGCTCTTCAAGTCCCATGTTCAGCTGTTTGAGTTCGCTTCGGAAATATGAGCGCGTGCGGGCGTTCAAGCCGATCTTCAAACCCTTCCAGCCTTTTTTGCTGCATATCATCATATTGTCTTCAAGCGACATTTTCCCCGCAGTACCGAGCAGCGGATTTTGAAAGATGCGCCCGATGTACAGTGCCCGTTTGTATTCTTCGTCTTTCGTGATGTCGCGTATGGAGCCGTTCATCGAAAGCGAAATCGTTCCGGCAGTCGGAGAGAGCGTACCGGCGATGACATTGTACAGCGTCGACTTTCCCGCTCCGTTCGATCCGATTACCGTGATAAAGTCGCCCTTATTAATCGTCAAATCGATATTTTTCAGCGCCGCATTTTCATCGGCAGTACCGGGATTGAACGTTATCGCAATATTTTTCAATTCAATCATCTCTCGCCTCCCGCTTTCGCCGGCCGTAAAAGATGCGATTTAAAATTCGCCTTGCCTTTCAAATTGGATATGAGGAGGCACAGGATGATAAGCAAACCGGTGACGAGTTTCAGATCGTTGCTCGTCAAGCCGATCCGATAGCCGTAGCTTCTGCCTGCGAACATGAGCGCGCGGTATAAAATCGATCCGAGCAAAACGCGGAGCGTCTGCATCGAAATCTTATTTGAACGGATGATAAACTCTCCGAGCATGAGGGAGGCAAGCCCTCCGACGATGACGCCCGTACCGCTTCCCACATCCGCAAAGCCGTTGTACATTGCGGCAAAGGCACCCGAAAGGGCTGCAAGTCCGTCCCCGAAAGACACGCCGATGCCGCGGAGTATTTTCGGATCGACGCCCTGCGAAACGACCATCTGTTCGTTCGCTCCGAGCGCACCCATCGTCAAGCCCATGTCGGTGTGAAAAAAGAGATCGAGGAGTCCTTTTAAGACGACGACGAAAATTATTAAAAACAAAAGGATGCCCGCTTCAGGAGGAAGTGCGGGAAAGGCGCGTTCCGTCCATACGGCGCTTTTCGAAAATACCGTTTCGATGCGCAAAAAGGATATGTTCGCACGGTTCGACATGACGCGGAGATTGATCGAATAAAGCATCGTCATGACGAGGATGCCGGCGAGCAGATCGGGTATGCGAAAGCGCGTATAGATGAGCGTCGTGACGAGCCCTGCAAAAGCGCCGCCGAAAAATGCGAGCGAAAGCGCGAAAACGGGCGGGAGGCCGTGCAGCAAACACGCGGCAAGGATGCAGCCGCCGAGCGGAAAGGCTCCGTCGACCGTCATATCGCAAAAATTGATAACGCGGAAGGACACAAAAACACCGAGCACCATAATGCCGTATATCAAGCCTTCGATTAAAATACCGTAAATCATGCAGACTCCCTTGTAACTATTGATAGTAATATTTTTTTTCATTTATGTGAATAGGCGGTAAATCCGAAACGGCAAGCGCAGATGCGTATCCGTTTTAATACAATCGCCGCCGTTTGACAAAAGTTTTTAGAGGGGTTTTTATGAAAACAAAACACATCGTGTATACTGCAGTGCTTGCGTCTCTCGTATTCGCAGGATGTCAAACCGCATCCCAAAAGGGAGCGGCTCCTTACAAAATGACGACGGTTTCCGAAAAAAACGCCGTCTTCGAAGCGGAAATCGCCTATCCTCAGTTTGCGGGATTCGACGATCTCAATTCTCTTATCAAATCGCGCACGCTCGGCGCGTACAACGATTTCAAATCGTCCGCACAAAAAACGAGAAAGGAAATCGAAAGCGCGAAGAGCGCTTCCGCCGAAAAAATTCCGCCGTTCGAATATAAAGCCGTATGCGATTCGATTATCGTAAGCGATAAGTATATTTCGATGCTCTTTACGGCGTACCGCTATGAAGGAGGCGCACACGGAGAAACGCTGCTCGATTCGATCACCTACGATAAAGCGCTGAAAAAAGAAGTGTCGATCACGGAAGCATCCGGCTTATCGATTAAAGATATCGCAACGCAATGCAAAGATTATTTTATGAAGCACTTAAACTACGGCGGAAACGGAGCGGAAGCGCAAAAAGCGCGCACGGACTGGATCGCCGAAGGCACCATACCTGAAGCGGGCAATTACCAGACGTTCACATACGACGGCAAAAAGCTCACCGTTTATTTCGAGCCTTATACGGTCGCGCCGTATTCCGAAGGCGTGCAGAAAGTTACGATTGCAGCCGTGAAATAAAAGAATACGGGCTCAATAGCGAGTTTCAATACAGGTTACCTCTAAAAACTACAGTTTTTAGAGGTAACTTTAAAAATGCGATGTTGTAACTTATAAAACCTCAGAATAAGAAAACAGTCGTGAAAAA
>ERZ772967.2986-NODE-2986-length-10555-cov-3.735714_pt1 | contig 10555 bp, 9 predicted proteins | sample MGYA00511677_ERZ772967 | MGnify/ENA primary metagenome ERZ772967 (study PRJEB29015, sample SAMEA2737931) | human oral metagenome | biome: human oral; feature: human-associated habitat; material: dental | place: China | collected 2146 ...
ACGCCCATGCCCCACGCACAGGTCGTTACCAGTATCGCGCTGTCGTGCCCGTGGAACCATTGCTCCACCTCATCTTTTTCATCCCGCTGCAAACCTGCATGATAAAACCGAATAGCCCGATCCCGCAACGTGTAGCGTAAAAATGCAGCGGTTTGTTCCGTACCATTTCGCGTTGCACAGAAAATAACCAGCGGGCGCGGCCGCTGCATAACCTCCTGCAAGAGAGCAGGCGCCTTTACGCGGCATTGCCGTACATAATAGGCAATATTGGTACGATCCGACTCGCCGCGCACCAGATGCGCCTGCCCGTCAAAAAGCACCTCGCCGATACGCTTTAATACCTCGTTTCCTGCTGTTGCGGTAAAAGCGGTAACGGCAGGCGGTTTCAACGTTTCGATAACTTGCTTGAGCGTTTGATAGGCCGGCCGAAAGCTGTCTCCCCATTCACTAACGCAATGAGCTTCGTCTATGGCAAGGTGGGCAATGCCGCGTTTTGCAATACGGTTTAATACTTCTTCCTGCATCAGAATTTCGGGATTGGCAATGATAAGCTTTGCAGGCGGTTTGCCGTCCGTACCTTCAAGACGGGCATACTGCGCGGCTCGTTCTTCCCTACTCTGACCGCCGCGGAACAAAACCGGTTCGAGGTTTCCTTCGCACATCCGGCGCATCTGGTCGCTCATCAAGGCTAAAAGCGGATAGATAATGAGCGTCGGCTTATCCAACAGCAGCGCCGGCACCTGAAAACACAGCGACTTGCCTGCACCGGTCGGCAGCAAGACGATCTGCCTGCCCCGTAACACACCGTCCTCGTCATAAAGCTCGCTTAAAGGTTCTCCGGTAGCGGACGGAAAATAATCCTCTGCTTGCGATACCGCGGCGCCGAACGGCGCTGTAGAAATTCCGGCCGGATCTGCGGCATACGGTCCATACTGCGATTCGGAGTGCAGCGCCGTGCTACCAGCCGACGATGCGGCAGCTTCAACTGCTTCGACCGCTTCGGCAGCGTGTACGGCATCGAGGATATTGGCGATTACAAGCCGTTGCCACGGGTACAACGCCGGAATTCCGAATACGGTCTGTGCGCAGATAGAAACGGCATCGGCTGTTTTTTCCAAGCTGTATTCGGGATTATCCGATTCAAAAATTACGGGACAGCTTTCCGTGTCGGGTAACGCTTCTTCCTGCTCAACAGAGTAAGGGGTTAATCCGGGGTAAAAGTTTGCTTCATTGATGATATTCATATCTACTATATATATCACCAATGAAAAAACGGCTTGAGATTTTGAAAAAACTATTGATTATTCGGCAATAATGGCCTCAAGTGCGGTTTGCATCATCGCGGTAAAAGACAATTGCCGTTCTTCCGCAGTGGTTTCTTCATGGGTAACCATATTATCGGATATGGTAAGCAGTGCGAGCGCCTGCCGTTTATACTGTGCGGCAAGGGTATACAGCTCGGCGGCTTCCATCTCAATCGCTAAAAGACCGTACTTCGACCAGAGTTTCCACGTTTCAAGCTCGTCATAGAACACATCCGAAGAGGCGATAGGGCCAACCAAGGGGTTATACCCTAAGCGGATTGCCGCATCATACGCATGCTTTAAAAGCTTCCAGTCCGCTGTCGGGGCGAACTGGGTTCCGCGGAAACGGAGCGTATTTGAACCTGAATTGGTCGCAGCGCTCATCCCGATAATCAATGAACGAAGCGGAATATCTTTTTGTAAGGCTCCCGCAGTACCGATACGGATAGCTTTCTGCACACCGTATTCACGGAAAAGCTCATTCACATAAATGGAAATAGAAGGCTGCCCCATACCGGTTCCCTGCACGGAAACTTTTATACCTTTATATGTACCGGTAAACCCGTACATACCGCGGATTTCATTGTAACAGTGCGCATCTTCCAAAAAATTTTCGGCAACGAATTTTGCCCGCAGCGGGTCACCCGGTAATAAAATCCGTTCGGCGATTTCACCTTGTTTTGCTCCGATATGAATACTCATCATATCCTCCTTAATCTTTCCACGGAAAAATAAGATTGCGGATTGACCGAATACCGACTGTTTCCCTGTCTTCCGCCAGTAACTCATCCCACGGGATTTGTTTCCGTGCAGTTTGAATCGGTATTTCAGGATGCTGCTCCATCCAATCATATTTATACATCCTGAGCTTGAAGGCATTATTCCACGCAAGCAAAAGTCCCGAAAAACCCGGCACTAAAAAAGCTAAGAACGGCGTCAATACGATAAGGATCACACTGTACAGCAGCATAAAGAGCGTAAATCCGGTATTATCAAAAAAAACAATAAAGCACTTTTTAAGGCATTTGCGGAAATTCGATTCAAGCCTGCTCCGTATCGGAAAGAACCACAAAAGCGACAACTGTATCACTGCAAAAATCCATACGACGCTGACACCGAGAAAAAGGCCGAGAAAATTGTGAAATGAAAAATAATAAGGGACGGCAACGCCGGCAACAACCCAACAAAAAGTTTCGATTAATGCGAACAAAACGCCATGCCGCCACGTATGTTTTATCTCTCCGCCGATTTCCTTAAATGAAAAAGATTTATAATCGGCAATGCGGGACATCAGATTGGAAATTGCCGGCAGCAGGATTCCCATCAGGAGAATACAAATAAACAAAATCAATACGGACAGCATCGGCATCTCCGAAACGACATACATTAAAGTGAAAAACGCTGAACCAATCAATATAAGCACACCGTTAAAGAGTATGAGCGGGAGAAAATTATCCCATCCTTCAAAAAAATTCTTTTTGAGAAAAAAGCCGATCATGGGGCGATAGTAACACAAAAGAGAGAATAATACTATCGGTAGTGCAGCATCGGCGAGCAGTTGCATAAAGAGTCCGATTATAGTAGACTTGCGCACATAATTAATCAACAAAACCGCTCACAACTGTTTTTAGCGGTTTCAAAATTCGGAGAAAGTTATGAAATCTTTTTTAATTGGTAATATGGACAGACAAACGGCAAGAAAGCTGTTAGAACACATCAAGCCGTTCTTTTTTGTACTCTCCCTCTCAACCATACTTGTTTGTTCATGCAGTAAAGCGGAGCAAAAACCACTAAAGATGGTCTTTTATCCAAATGAGTCAAGTGAATCGATGAAAGATGCCCGTGCTGCATTTCAAGAAATTTTAAAGGAAGCCGTCGGACGGGAGGTCGAAATTCTTACGACAACAGATTATAACATCGCACTGGAAGCACTCGTTTCCGGTAAGGCTGATATGGCATATGTCGGTGCGGAAGGATATCTTACGGCTCACAAACGGAACAGTGCCGTTATTCCCATCGCGACAAATTCGGGTCCCAGCGGAACACTCGACGATGCAAAGTATTACAGCTTTATCGGCGTACAACGGAAAGATGCCGAAAGCTATAAAAAAGCGGACGGCAGTTTTGATTTAAGCCTGTTACACGGAAAGCGGATGTCGTTTGTTGCAGCAAGTTCTACATCAGGCTTCGTTATTCCTGCGCGTGTCTTGGCAACTGTTTTTTCTCTCGATAATACAGACGATCTTATCTTGAGCGACAAAGTTTTTTCTAAGGTTTTGTTTGCCGGATCCCATCAAGGTTCGCAAGTTAACCTTTTCCGCGGCGATGTGGATGCGGCGGCCTTTGCCATTCCTCAGACAATCGGTGTGTATGAGCTGCTTGAAGGAGAAGATTATAGAACAGGTGCCGTCTATCGCGTAACCGAAGGAGCCGACGAACCATTCACCTCCTTTGCAGGCAGTGAAATGACCGTAATCCGCTCAATTCCCGTCTTAAATGCTCCGATTACCGTCAATACGAACACGGTCTCGGCTTCGGATATCCAAAAGATACGGGATGCGCTGACATCGGATAAGACAGCAAACAACCCGGGAATTTTTAATGTCAAAGATTCCGGTAAAAAAGGCATATACCCCAAGTATTCGGAAAAGACACGGTTAGTTGCTACCGATGATGCATGGTATGATGAGCTTAGGGATTCTACAAAGTAAGACAGTATCATCCGGCATCTTATAAGGTTAAACTGTTGATTACCTTCAAAAATGTTTCAAAGCAATATGCAGGCGGCAGGTTCGCGCTCAATTCGGTTGATCTTAAGATCGAACAAGGAACGATGGTTTCCGTTATCGGCTCTTCGGGAGCAGGAAAGACAACCTTTATCCGCTGTATCAACAGGCTTATCGACTGCACCGCCGGTATGATTGAAATAAGCGGTGAACCGCTGCAGAAGATGAACAGCCGCCGCTTAAAACAGCTCCGCCGAAGAATCGGAATGATTTTTCAAAACTACAATCTGGTAGAACGGCTTACCGTTTTTGAAAACACGCTCCACGGCTGCCTCGGCGCTTTACCGTTTTATCGCAGCTTCTTAGGGCTGTATCCGCAGGAAGAGAAAGAACGGGCTTTGGCAATACTCGAAGAGCTCGGCCTTTCCGATTATCTTTATCAACGATGTACCGATTTAAGCGGCGGCCAAAAGCAGCGTACCGGTATCGCACGGGCATTAATGCAAAATCCTCAAATACTCTTATGCGACGAACCGGTATCTTCGCTTGATCCGCAAAGCGCACAAGATATCCTTGACTATATCGAAAAGATAGTCAGAACACGAAACCTTACCTGCATTATGAATCTCCATCACGTAGAATATGCAAAACGGTACTCCGACAGAATTATCGGATTACGTAACGGGCAAGTGGTCTTTGACGGAAAACCGGAAGAACTTTCGGCAGAAGTGCTGGAGCGTATCTTTTCTTCCTGCTTTCATACGGAAAAGAAAGAACACTATGAAATTTGATCTCCCGACAGGCCTGCCGAGACAATTTTTTGAATCCCGGCACCATTCACCATCTACTCCTGAAATATTTTTTAAGAAAAAAAATTTAAGAACGTTTACCATTATCTTTACCGCTGCAGCATTATATATTGCTTCGGCAATTATGACCGATTTTACGGCATGGAATGCATTGACCGGTATCCCGCGCGGACTTTATTGGCTGGTAAGGAACTTTTTGCCGTCAGTACAATCGCTGCCGGTGCTGCCGCTTATTTTTAGAACTTCGCTGCACACAGCCGTTATCGCGGTAACAGCCTCTACCGCAGCTTTTTGCATTGCATGCATAGCGGCAATCCTAGGCTCTCAAACTACGGGACACTTCCGTATACTACGCATTGTCTGTGCCGGTTCCGCATCTTTTTTTAGAAATATTCCCCTTCCCGCATGGTCTATCTTATTGCTATTGTCCTTTAAGCAAAATGACGTAACGGGTTTTTTAGCTCTTTTTTTTATCACCGCGGGACATTTAACCCGAGCCTTTACCGAAATTATCGACTCCCATGCCGAAGAGTCCTACACGGCGTTGGAAGCGGCCGGCGTACCGTATATTCCAATCATCATCCACGGCGTATTCCCCAATACACTCCCGCTCTTTCTATCGTGGCTGCTCTATGCTATAGAAACCAATGTCAGAGACTCCGCATTGATCGGTATTTTAACAGGCACCGGGATCGGCTTTCTCTTCAACCTCTATTTTAAGAGTTTCCGCTATCCCGAAGCGGGGCTTATCATCTGTGTATTGATGATTATTGTGCTCTGTATCGACAGTATTTCCAATACGGTACGGAGAATACTGTTATGAAAAACAACACCCGTGTTATCCGCCGAAGATTACCCAAAAAAGAACAATGGACGCTCTCTATCGTATTTGCTATCCTTTTCGGCATTAGTATATGGGGATGTTTTTTGCTTGCACAAGAAACATTGAATTGGAAAGATGCATGGCATGACCTGCTCCACTACAGCCGCATCCTTTTTTTGCAGCCGAAACGGTCGGACCACCTTCCACGCGGCGAACTTGTGTATTCACTCGGTATCAGCTTTGCACTGTCGATTTTAACTACAATCGGCGGTGCTATCATTGCGTTTTTTTTAGCACTCGGTGCTGCTCGGAATATAGCCTCCCCGGTTATCGCAAAAATCATCCGTATTATTACCGCACTCATCCGGTCAATTCCCACAATTATTTGGGTACTGGTTTTCTCGGTTACGGTTAATATCGGTACCGATGCCGCCGTCATTGGCATGTGCTTTCACAGCATCGCCTATCTGGTAAAAGTGTTCTCCGAAAGTTTTGAACAGATTAACCGCGATACTATCGATGCTTTGAGGGCGTGCGGAGCGGGGTTCTCCGGTATTATTACACAGGCTGTTATTCCGGTCGCTGCAACTTCCATTATTTCATGGACATTTTTCCGGTTTGAAATTAATTTTATCAACGCCGTTGCTATCGGTGCTGCCGCAGGATCGGGCGGTATCGGATATTATCTATTCATGGCAGGCAACCTCTATTATGATATACGGGAGGTCGGAATAATCACGTATGTCATTTTCGGTACCGTTATTTTACTGGAGATGCTTTCTCTGCGCCTACGAAAAAGAATCAAGCACCACTGAAAACATACCGACACTGTAAAGAGAGTTTTTAAAGGAAGTTTTACATGAAAAAACACATAGCGCATATTTTTGTCTGTTTTTCGATTATATACGCAGCTGCCGCCTTAGAGATCAGCGTACCTGAATTTAACTTCGGAGTATCGGCGGCAAAGCAGTCGGCAAGTTCATCACAATTCACTATAGTACAAGAATCTTCCATAAATTTCCGTTTACTGCACGGAGAACGTTTTTACAGCGACCTGAACCTCGCGCTGTATGTTAATGATATCTTGAGGTTCGTTAACCCGCAGTTATCGGCACGGACACCGGGGCAGTTTACCTTTATAAATTTTTCTTTGAATTTTCCGTCGATCGGAGGCAAGCCGCTTATTTTATCAATCTTTACCGGACAACACAAAAGCCTTACCGGTGAACACTACAGCGCTGACTTTCTCAAACACGGCATACGGTCGATAAAAATGTATGAAAACGATAGCGCAATGCTTTTTACTCCGATTCAACCGCGTGAAGCAGCAGGTCTCAGCTTTGCAGGACTTATTTCAAATACCGGATACCTAGGAGGTTCCTTCGGCTGGAACGGCGAAATAAAAGATAAACAAGAATACGGTATATACGCGCAGGGAGGTGCTTTTTCAAATATTGCACTGACCAACACATATCTTTCTTTTCATGTTGCAGATAAAGCAACGGAATTATCGCTTGCAGGATCTGTTTCCGTGCTTTTTAGCGTGCATGATAGTGTCGGTATCTTTACACAACTTGGTTTGCACAAAACAAATTTCAGGAGTACAACCCTACAACAAGATACCGTCGGAAATATCTATGCCTTTTTCGAGCCGCGTATCAACCTTAACCATGCAAGCTTTGAGTTTACGTTCTTTATGTCTAAAATTCGTGACCCGCAACAGAACGGATTTTTCCCGACAGCTCCTCTTATAAAGCCTTTTAATATTCTCTACAATGAACTATACGGCGGATTGAATATATTTTTCGGATTCGGAAGTATGGATTTGGATAAAATGCAAGGAGGTTTCCACGGTCTTGTTGCAAGGCCGATAACCCATCAGGTGAATATGGCATCAGTATTGATCGCCCTTACACCGTTTTATACAGTCAATATTGGCGTCTGTGATCTTGATATCCGCTGTTCGATTTACCCGCTCCTCTACGCTGCCCCTGCATCAATGTTTGAAGGCAAGATAGCACTAAAACGTAATTTATAAATGAGTATCTGAAAAAAATAAGGTTGTAAAAAACTGTCAAATGGCTAAAGCACGTAAATTTCTTGTGGTAGAAACAACATGAGCGGATATAAATGTCATTTTTGCGCCGAATGTGACGGACACGGCTGCCTGGGTGAACTGCCCGGAATGGGCGGTGTATTTGAAAGCGCCAACTTTATCGCTAACTGCGCCGCTTGGAAAAAATATTACGCCGATGTCCCTCATGATTATGAGCTGCCGCCCATCAGATTAGCGCCCATTACCGGCGGTATCGAAAACGTCGGCTACGCCGATGAAGCTGCGTTCTATTTTGATTTGATTGAATCTTGTGCCGAAGCAGGTTTTATGCTCAGTATCGGCGACGGGTACCCCGATACAAAGATACGGGGCGGCCTTGCTGCCTTGCAACGATACGGAAAAACCGGTGCAGTATTCATTAAGCCCTACCCTAATCCCCGTATTTTTGAACGAATAGACTGGATACGCAATTCCGCCGATATTATAGGCATCGACATCGATTCCTATAATATCGTAACAATGCGCAATCTTGTTCATCTTGAACAAAAAGATGCACAGAACCTGAAAGAGATACGGCGGTATGCGCAAAAACCTTTTGCGATTAAAGGAGTGTTTTTACCGGAGAATATCGAGATGGTAAAAGAACTACGTCCCGATGTTGCCGTTATTTCCAATCACGGAGGAAGAATAGAAACGAGGCGCGGCAGTACCGCCGATTTTTTAGCCGAATATGGTAACACGCTCCGTAAGTTTACAGGCGAGATATGGGTAGACGGAGGTTTAAGAAGTCGCGAGGATATAGCCGCGGCCAAACAGCTCGGTGCGACGCAGGTAATGATTGGGCGTCCCTGCATAACCGCATTACTGAGCAACGGCGCCATAGGCATGCAAGAACTGTACCGCCGCCTTACCGTGGATTAACCGCTGTTTGCAGAAAATGCTTGTCAGAATAGATAAAATACTTGCAGCGAACGGATTAGGTTCGCGGAAAGAGATACGTCGCCTCTTACGCAAAGAAGATTTCAACCTCAACGGTAAGCGGGTAACCGATGCAGGGACACTGATTGAGCCTGAACACGATACCCTTTTCCGCAATGGAGAAAAGCTGCGTCTCCGCACCGGCTGTTACCTCATGCTGAATAAACCGGCGGGAGTTGTTACTTCTACCGCCGACCCCCTGCACCGCACCGTCATGGATCTATTGCCGCCACCCTTTTTCGCAATGAAGCTTTTCCCTATCGGGAGGCTCGACCTCGACACCGAAGGACTTCTCATCATTACCGATGACGGTGCGCTTACTCACCGACTTACCGCCCCAAAATCCGGATGCGTAAAAAGCTACTATCTTGAAACGGCAGAACCTTTTAGCGATATCGATTTTAACGCGGCACAAACAGTCTGCGCTCAAGGATTGCCGCTCGGAAAGAATTTCAAGTGCCTCCCCGCAACCTTTGAACGCACGGAAGCGCAAAACGTAAAAACGGAATGGGCTTTTCTAATGCATATCTGCGAGGGAAAATATCATCAAGTAAAAAAAATGATACAAGCACTGGGAAATGAAGTTGTATACCTCAAACGTATTTCGATGGGCGGCGTTGCGCTCGACCCGCAATTAGCGGCAGGTACTTGCCGTGAACTGACACCCGATGAAGTTGCTTTGCTTAAGAAGATATAGCGCGAGTTACCGTTGATAATACAATCGGAACCACGATACTGAGTTTTGAATATATATTCGGAGCGCCTTTATAACGATGCGTAAAAATCGTTTCCCTTATCATCCGTAATCAAGAACACCGGTAAATCCTTAACCGAAATCAGTTGTACGGCTTCCATGCCCAAATCGGGATAGTCGAGGACTTTACGCGCGGTAATATGCTTTTCCGCAATCAATGCCGCAGCGCCGCCGATGGTACCGAGATAAAAGGCGCCGTATTTTTTACACGCGGTGCGCCACAATTCAGAGCGGTTCCCTTTGGCAATGGTAATCAGCGCAGCGCCTCTAGTCATTAAATCGTCGGCATAGGGATCCATGCGGTTCGCCGTCGTAGGCCCAAAGCTGCCGATAACGGCGCCTTTCGGTGTTTCCGCCGGTCCGGCATAGAGAATCGGATAGTGCAGCGCGTAATCGGGCAGCGGCTTACCGCTTTCCAACAACGCCTTCCATCGGGCATGGGCCGCATCGCGTGCAACTAAAATCTCACCCGAAAACAAGAACGCCTGCCCTACCGGATAAGCGGACAACTTGGCACGGGCGGCCTCGATGGAGCTGAGGTCAACCTTGACAGGCTCCCCGCAATGTGCACCGCGGCCGACTGTATATGCCGTTGCTTTTTCAAAGAACGGCATAGGATCGGAAATGTTTTTTTGTAAGAAAGCGCCTTCGCGGTTGATATAACCGACGAGATTTCGGTGCGCATTGCAGGATACGCCTATGGAAGCAAAGCAGCTTGCCCCGTGCCGCGGTAACCGGAATACTCGGGCGTGCGCCGCGAGGTGAGAGCCGCCGAACTGAGCGCCTAAACCCGTTTCCGCTGCAATGCGCAATACCCGCTCTTCCCAGTCCTTACACCGCAACGGACGCACACCACCGACCGTATCCGTCCAATGAACAGCGCCGTCGGTGTCATTTAGCGCCTCTACCGCATCCCAATAGCCGGTCGTTGCCAGTTTAAGCGTTTGTAAGTTTTGTTCGGGGCTCAACCCGCCGATAACAACGGCAATCGTGTACGGAGGACATGCAGCCGTTCCAAGAGCAGCAATTTTCGTTTGCAAAAAGCGCTCAAAGGATTGCGGGTTTAACAAGGCTTTTGTCGCGCAGGTAAAATCCGTTTTATTGG
>ERZ772967.2988-NODE-2988-length-10550-cov-4.165317_pt1 | contig 10550 bp, 10 predicted proteins | sample MGYA00511677_ERZ772967 | MGnify/ENA primary metagenome ERZ772967 (study PRJEB29015, sample SAMEA2737931) | human oral metagenome | biome: human oral; feature: human-associated habitat; material: dental | place: China | collected 2146 ...
CCTTCCTTCATTCCTATACACCTCACTTTTTCCCAGACGGGTAATGCATTCAAGCGAACTATGCGCTCGCTTGGTCCGACCTTCCCCCATCGCTGGGTCAAAGCCTTTTGCGGGCATACGCCCGCCGTTCCATCATTATAGCACAGCCTATCGTACGCCGCAAGGGCAAATCGCGAGAAACTTTCTCACGCGCAGGAGCGAAAGCCGCTGTGGAACGCGGTTAAATCGTGTAGACGCGGATCGCGTTCGTATTGCCCTCTTCGGACTTGATGCCCGACGTGATGATCGTCAGATCGCCGCGCTCGACGCAGCCCTTTTCGACCGCCGCCGCCGTCGCGTTTGCAATCATCTCGCCCTCGTCAGGCCAGATGCCCGCCGCCTTGATGGGATAGACGCCCCAGCGCAGGTTCAGCTGACGCATCGCCTTTGCATCGGGCGTGTAGGCGACGATGAGGGATTTCGGGCGGTAGTGCGAGATGATGCGCGCCGTATAGCCGCTGACCGTCGGCGTGATGATCGCGTCGGCATTCAGCTCCATCGCCATCTGCACCGTCGCATGGGCGACCGCACGCGTGCGCGACTTGAGGTCTTCAAGGCCCGTGCCCTGATACATCTTCTTGTAATGCAGCGAGGACTCCGTGCGAAGCGCGATCGTCGCCATCGTATGAACCGCTTCCGCCGGATAGTCGCCGCTCGCCGTCTCGCCCGACAGCATGATGGCGTCCGTGCCGTCGAGGATCGCGTTCGCGACGTCCGAAGCCTCGGCGCGTGTCGGACGCGGATTCGTCGTCATCGATTCGAGCATCTGCGTCGCGACGATGACGGGCTTGCCCGCCTTGTTGCACTTCGCGATGATCTCCTTCTGAATCAGAGGCACATCCTCGGCCGGAATCTCGACACCGAGATCGCCGCGCGCGACCATGATGCCGTCCGAAACCTCCAGAATCGAGTCGAAATTCTTCACGCCCTCAAGGTTCTCGATCTTCGGGTAGATCTCCATCCTGCCGTTGTGCTCTTCGAGCAGCTTGCGGATCTCCTTCACGTCATCAGCGCGCTGGATGAACGACGCTGCGATGAAGTCCATGTCCTGCTCGATACCGAAGAGGATGTCATTCTTGTCCTGCTCCGAGATCGGCGGCAGCCCGAGGGGAACACCCGGCGCCGCGACGCGCTTCCTCGTGCTCATCTTGCCCGAGTTCAAAATCGTCGTCACGATGTCCTTGCCCTGGATCTTCTCCACCTTGAGCTCGACGAGTCCGTCGGAAAGGAGCAGCTTGTCGCCCGGCTTGACCTCCGTGTAGAGCTTCTTGTGGTTGACCGAGCACTTCGTCTCATCGCCCGGCGCATCGTCGTACGTCAAGAGGAACGACTTGCCCGCCTCGAGCATGACCGAGCCGTCCTTGAACTCGCCGAGGCGCATCTCCGGCCCCTTCGTATCGAGCAAGAGCGACACGACCTGCCCCGTCTTCTCGGCTGCCTCGCGCACGCGGTTGATGCGCTTCAAATGTTCGTCATGTGTACCATGCGAAAAGTTGAAGCGCGCGACATTCATGCCGTTCTCAATGAGCTTCTCCACCATGCCCGGCGCATCCGTAGACGGCCCCTGCGTGCAAACGATCTTCGTCTTCTTGTTAAGCATACTTCATCCTCCATCCATGCATACAAGATATTCTCGTGTTTTTATTGTACTACGAAATCTTAAGCCCGACAAGCCCAAAGGGCGCAGGCGGGCTTTAGATTTCGTTGTCCAGCTTCGCTGGGCTGCGAATCCTTTTCCCCCGCCCGACAAGCCCAAAGGACGCAGGCGGGCTTTAGATTTCGTTGTCCAGCAACGCTGGGCTACGAATCCTTTTCCCCCGTCCGGCAAGCCCAAAGGGCGCAGGCGACTCTTAGAAATCGTTGTCCAGCGACGCTGGGCTGCGAATCCTTTTTCCTCAGCCCGACAAGCCCCTCCCTTAAAACTTCCCAAGAATTCCCTTTTCCTGCCCCAATAGTCGCATAACATCGAAAACTATGCTATAATGGCGCAAGAAAATCACGACAATCATCCTAAAGAAGAATTATCATATTGCAAGAAAAGAGGCACAACGATGAACGAAGTCATGGAAACGATCAAGAAGCGGCGCAGCGTGCGCGCCTTCCTGCCGACGATGCCGCCCGCCGACATCGTGCGCGACATCGTCGAGGCGGGGCTGTATGCGCCGCGCAGCATGGGCAGCGAATCCGTGCGCACGATCGTCATCACGGACAAGGTCATGCGTGAAAAACTCGTCGAACTGAACTGTCAGATCGGCCATTGGAAGAAGGGCTTCGACCCCTTCTACGGTGCGCCCGTCATCCTGCTCGTCATCGCGGACAAGGATGATGTGAACCATCTGTGCAACGGCAGCATCGCCATCGCCACGATGATGCTCGCCGCCGAATCGCTCGACATCCATACATGCTGGATTCACCGCGCCAAGGAAGAGCTGGAGCAGCCTCTCGGCCAGGAGATTCTCTCGCGCGCCGGCATATTCTTCCGCCCCGGCCAATACGTCGGCATCGGCCATCTCGCGCTCGGCTACGCCGCGGGCGACGCGCCCGATCCCAAGCCGCGCAACGAGAGCCGCATATCCTACATCAGTTAGGAATCGCAGACTAGACGGCCATCCCGGCACGATCCCCCATCCTGCCGCAGGGAAAGCATCCAAGACTCGCTGAATGGAGGAAATACGATCATGGTCAAACGTGAGAAGCGGGAGTTCTTGCTCCTGCTCATCTTTGGAGCAATCATCTTGCTGGCGGCGAACGGCAGCCTCGCCATCACCGATCCCGTCGAATCGAACTACGCGCTGACAGCGAAGGAAATGGTCGCCTCCGGCGACTATCTCTCGCCGCGTATCTTCGGCAACTATTGGTACGACAAGCCCGCCTTCTTCTATTGGGAGATGATCGCCTCATGCCTCATCTTCGGCGTCAATGAGTTCGCGCTGCGCTTCCCGAGCGCCGTCATGGGGATTTTGAGCCTCGCACTGCTCTACTTCTTCGCGCGCCGCCTCTACGGACATCGGACGGCACTCCTTGCGGGCGGCCTCTTCGCCAGCTCCGTCGGTTTTTGGTACGTCGGCAAAGCAATCATCACGGACATGACGCTCTTCTTCTTCATGAGCGCGACGCTCGTCTCTTTCTACCTCGGCTACGACTCAGGAAAACGTGTGCGCTACTACGCCGCCTTCTTCTTTGCAGGACTCGCCGTCCTCACGAAAGGGCCGATCGGTTTCCTCCTGCCGGGACTCCTGCTTGCCGTCTACCTCGTACTCCGAAAGGATGCGAAGGAGCTTCTTCGTCTTCGCTGGGGCGGCGGCATGATCCTCTTCCTGCTCGTTGGCGGCAGTTGGTACTACGCCATGTACAGCCTGCACGGCGCAGACTTCCTCGGGACGTTCTTCGGCACGCACAATTTCCTGCGCGCGACTGTCTCCGAACATCCCGGACAAAATGTCTGGTACTACTACATCCTTCTTTTCCTCGCGAGTTTCTTCCCATGGTCCTTGCCGCTCGTCTGGTGTATGGCAAAAAAAATCTGGCAAGAGAAGGGAGCTGCCCTTCGCCGCGCCTTCGCGGAAAAGGACACGCTCTTCCTGCTCGTCTGGGCGCTCGGCACGATTCTCGTCTATCAGTGCATGGCGACGAAGTATCCAACCTACACCTTCCCTTCGGTCTTCCCCATCGCCATCCTGGCGGCGCGCCTCCTCGGCGGTTTCGACAGGAAGCGCATGAGCTTCTTCATCGCCGCCTTCGGCGTCTTCTATCTGACTCTCTTCGTCCTCGTCGCCGTTCCCATGTGCCGCGAGAGAGGCGGCGCACCCGCCGCCGCTCTCGTGCACGATCTTCCCGCGCACATACCCGTTATGAGCTACCGCGAGCACACGTACAGTGTCGGCTGCACGTTCTACTCGGACAAGGCCATATATCTGCTGACGACACGTGAAGATGTCGAGCGAAACGCACCAAAGCCCGGCACGTGGACGGCGACGAACATCATGCCCTTTTACGCCATCGAGGATCTTTCGGCACTCAGCGAATTCTACGTCCTATGCCCGAAGGAAACGCCCGTAAAAGAGGATTTCGCTGCTCACACCAATCTCGAAGGACGCAAGTTCACACTGTGCGACAGCAACGAGAAGGACGAGCTTTGGCATATATCGAGCGTGAAATAACCGCGTCTTTATAGCGCATCTTACGAAAAACAGCCCTGCGGCATGCCGCAGGGCTGTTTTCTGCTCCAGTGAAAAGAGACGGCAAAAACCTGACCGCTGACGGATTCCTGTGCCGCCCTTTCTCCTATCCCTCGACGATCTTCACGCCGCTCGACGTGCCGAGGCGCGCCGCTCCGGCGGCGATCATCGCTTCGGCGTCCGCACGGCTTCGGATGCCCCCCGCCGCCTTGACGCCCATCGCCTCGCCAACGCTCTCGCGCATGAGTCTCACGTCAGCTGCCGTCGCGCCGCCTGCGGCAAATCCCGTCGACGTCTTGACGAAGTCCGCTCCCGCCTCCTTCGCGAGAAGGCACGCGCGGCGCTTCTCCTCGTCGGTCAGTAGGCACGTCTCGATGATGACCTTCGTCAGCGCCTTCCCTCTAGCCGCCCGGACGACGGCCTCGATGTCCGCCTTCACATAGGCGTCGTCGCCATCCTTGAGCCTGCCGACTGCGATGACCATGTCCACCTCGTCCGCGCCGTCCGCGACCGCCTGCTTCGTCTCGAACGCCTTGACTGCGGACGGCGTCGCCCCCTGCGGAAAGCCGATGACCGTGCACGTTTTTACACCTGTATCCCGAAGCGCCTCGGACACATATGATACCCAGATCGGACTCACACAGACCGAAGCGAAATGATACGCTTTCGCCTCCTCGATGAGCTTTGCCACATCCTCCCTCTGCGCATCCGTCCTGAGCAGTGTATGGTCGATATACTTTGCCAATTCCATAAGCTCGCCTCCCTATACAAAACCTCCCACATCTAGAGTGTACCATGAAACCCTAAGAGGTCAAGCCCAAAGGCGCAGACCGATTGGCTAGGTTTCCGTAAGGGCGGCGCACAATATCCACTTCTTCTAAGCTGGAACGAACAGCGGAGCCGCTGCACAAGATTCTGTGCGGCGGCTCTTTTTTGTATGCGAGTCTCATGGTATAATATAAAAATCGACGAGGAGATTCGGAGGATCAAGGAAGAGAACGAAGAGAGGGTGAGCTACATGACTTTTGCAATGAAGATGATGGAGGAGCGAAAAGAAGGATTTCAGGAAGGAAAAGCCGAAGGATTGGCTTCCTCCCTTCGCAATATGATGAAAAACATGGGCATTTCACTGGAAAAGGCGATGGGCGTACTGCAAATTCCTATGGACGAGCGTGCAAAGTATGCCGCACTCGTCAAGGATTGAATCCACACGATGAAAACACCGCTCCACTATCAGATTTCCGAATACGACTGCGGGCCGACGTCCATGCTCAATGCCATGAGCTTTCTCTTCTCCCGCGAGGAGCTGCCGCCCGAGATCCTGCGTAATACGATGCTCTACTGCCTCGACTGTTACGGCAAGGAGGGGCATCCGGGAAAAAGTGGCACCTCGTGCATGGCGATGATGTTCCTGTCGAACTGGCTCGACGGCCTCGGCAAGGCGGGGCTGCTCCCCGTATCGAGCCGTTATCTTCGCGGCGAGGAAGTATTCATCGGCGAAGGCAGCCGGCTCAACGACACGCTGTGCCGCAAAGGCGTTGCCGTCGTGCGCCTGTGGTTCGAGGTCGAGCACTATGTGCTCATGACGGGCGTCGAGGATGAGGAAATCCTGCTTTTCGATCCCTATTATCAAGAGGAGGCGTTCAAGGGCGCGGAGTCCCCTGTTCGCATCGACCTCGCGCACCCCCTATGGTACAACCGACGCGTTCCTTTCTCCTTCTTCAACCGCGAGACGCAGGAGCTGTACGCGCTCGGGAAGAAAGAAGCGCGCGAAGCCGTGCTTCTCTTCAACGATACGACGAAGCTCACGGCAGAGAAATCCATCGAATACTTCATCTGAAGGATTGCCTGACCGCGCAGATTACATCAAAAAAGCCGCTGCATGTCCGAAAGGTTCATGCAGCGGCTTTCTTTACGCTAAGTCCTGAGAAGCCATGTCATAAGGGCGCAGGCTTTCATTTTTTCTCCGCCTTCGTCGTTGGTTTCAGCTGCGCCGCCATCTTCGATGGGGATTTCACCGAAGCGTCTGCGGAAATCACTTGTTCCTGCAGCGGTTTTGCCGCGGGCTGCGGGCGCACTTTCAGCTCGATGCCGGCACGCGGATTCATCTCGCTGCGTCCCTTGAAGATGCCGCCGTCCTCAATCTGGAAAGCGTTGACCTTGACATCGCCGATGAGCTGCCCTGCGCTGTGAATCGTCAGTCCTTCTTCCGTCTGCGCGTTGCCGTGCACCGTACCCGATACGTCAAGCGAGCGCGCCGAGACATTGCCCGTGACCATGCCCGTCTCCCCGACGATCACGGAGCCGGAGAGCTTCAGCTCGCCCTCGATCTCTCCGTCGATGCGCAGATTCCCCGTGCCGCTGACCTCGCCATGAATCTTCGTGTTCTTGCCGATGATTGTTTCTATATCGCCCGAGACGGAACTGTCATCGCGCCTTTTCATCACACCAAACATAGACTCCCCACTTCCTATAGATAGCTTGCCGGATTCACCGTCTCGCCATTGACATGGATCTCATAGTGGACATGCGGCCCCGTCGAAAAGCCCGTGCTTCCCATATAGGCGATCACATCACCGCGCTTCACATGCTGTCCCTCGTGCACTACGACTTCGGACGCATGACCGTAGCGCGTGAGGATGCCGTTGCCGTGGTCAATGTCGACCATGTTGCCGTAGCCGCCTCCGTTCCAGCCGGCCGTCGTCACGACACCGTCCGCCGTCGCCACGATGGGCGTCCCTATATCGTTGGCGATGTCGATGCCCGGATGGAAGTCCGTGCCGTTCCAACGCCAGCCGAAGGGTGACGATATGTCGCCCGATGTTGGCCAGCCTGAAGGGACATTTCCCGGCACGCTCGTCCGTGCCATCTTATCCTTTTCAGCCGCACGCGCCGCCGCTTCTTCCCGCTGCTTCTCATATCTCGCTTCGAGCTTCGCCAGGCTTTCGCGCCGCTCAGGCAGACCGCGCGACACCGCATCGAGTGCACGTCGCACCTGCGAGACTTCCGCCGGCACGGCCGGCCCGCCCTGTCCCGTATGCTTGGCAGACTCATCCGCTGCCCCCTCGTCGAGCAGGCGGCGCAGCGTCTTCTCGCGCTCTGTGAGCTTTTCCATCTCGCTCTGCAGGTTCTGCGCCTCCTTGGCAAGCTCCTTCAGCTCCGCCTGACGGCCCGTCTCGGCGGGCGTCTCCGCCTTCGCGTCCGCCGCGCCGCTCCAAAGGCTGTACGACACATAGCCGAATCCCGCCAGCAAAATCACGGCAAGAGCTGCCAGAGCGCACGCCAGAAGTTTCAGTCTCCGAACCGAGAAGCTGTAGCTTCGTACTGTCTCGCCCTGGTGCGGAATGACCTTCAGCGTATACTCACGCTTGTCCGGCTTCTTTCCCTTCGTATTCAAGCCACGATCCCCCAACGATTTTGAAGAATGATACCACTTTTTCTCATGTAACTATCATTATATCATAGAAGAAAAGAAAATATCAAATAGTTTGGGAAATCCGTCCTTATGTCGCATACGCGCTCCTACTTGCGCCACACGATGATGAGCGGCCGGCCGAACTCTTTCTTGAACTGCTTGCAGAAACTCTGCATCTCGAAATCCGTAGCGCGGGTGTCGGCATCGGGCGCGGCAATGACGGAGAGCGCGACGCCCTCGGACGTTGCCACCGCCTCGAACCCTGTGACAAGACCCTCGTAGGTCACATCGGCGGCCTCGGCGAGCGCGAGCAGCGTCGCGAGCTTGCGGATCTCCTTCCACTCGGGCTGTGTGACCATCATGGCATAGCGATACGAGCGCATGATCTTGTTGCTGATGCCGTGATGGAAGCCCGCGATGAAGGACGCCTTGAGCTGCTCCTTCTGCGTCATGCCGTAGAGCGGCGCGTTGTTGATGATGAAGGCGGAGTTTCGCGCGTGCTCGTAATAGTTGACAATCTTGCCCGCATCGTGCAGCCACGCGGCAACGGACAGGAGGTCGCGCGAACGCTTCGGAGCACCGTGCAGGCGCCTCAGCTGGTCGAAGAGGCTCAGGGCGAGATCGTGGACGCGCCCTAGATGCTCCATGCGCCGCTCCACGCGCTTCAGATAGTTCTCTACACTCGCCTTGAGCACGTCCTTGACGACGGGCGAGCCTGCGCCGTATTTCTTGCCGTAATACTCGTAGAAGACGCCGTCTCGGAGGCCGCAGCCCGAAACGATGAGGTCTTTGCCGCCGCTGAACTCCATGAGGCAGCGCGCGATCGTCGCACCTGCGACGATAATGTCGGCGCGTTCCGTGGAAAGCCCGCCGAACTTCCTGCGGTTCGTGCAGCTCGACTTGATGATGGCCTGATAGCAAGGCTCGAAGCGTTCGCGCGGAACGATGTAATTGTGGATGCGCGCAAGCTGGTAGCTCGTCTTGTACTGATCCATCTTCGCGAGGTTTCGGACGGTGCCGCCGATGCCGATGACGGGCAGACGCCTGTCCTTCGCCCAGGGAATCATCTCGCGGAACTTTTTTTCCACATGCTTTATGCACTTGTCGAGGACGCCCTGCGTCACGATGTCCTGCATGCCGAACTTGTCCGTCATCGTCACCGCGCCCAAAGGTACGGAAACCGACTCCTTGATCTTGCGGTTCAAAACGAGCGACACCTCGATCGATGCGCCGCCGAGGTCGAACTGGATGAAATTCTTCGCGTCTATCGTGTTCACGACGCCGAGGTAACCGAGGTATGCCTCGCGCTCACCCGAGATGATCTCAATCTCGATGCCTGTCTCTTCGCGGATGCGCTCGATGAACTGCGCCCCATCGGATGCGCTCCTCGCCGCCGCTGTCGCGACCGCGATGCAGCGCGTGACCTGCATGACCTCCATCATGTGCTTGTAGACATGCAGGCACTCAAGGGCGCGCTTCACCCCCTCAGGATTCAGCCGCCCCGTCTCCGACATCCCCTTGCCGAGGCGTATCGCCTCCTTTTGCTGGTATTGCAGAAAATAGGAATGGTTGTCGTTGATCTGCATGACGATAAAACGAATACTGTTCGACCCCATGTCGATGATAGCGATATTCTCCATTCTGCGGCCCCTCTCCCCATCATGATAATCCCTCTTGGTATCAAGTATAACAATTCTTGGGGCATGGTTCAAGACAGGAAGAGCCTGCAGGCCTTCCTCGAGAGCTGCCTATCGCAGCACTTGTTTGCCAAAAAGCCCAGACAGCAAATTTTTTATTCCCGACCTGTCATTTCTGACAGGCCGGGAATAGGCGTTTCTCCAGTATAATATAGAGTGACAAAACCAGCAGCAAACATTTTACTTGAAGTCTTATGTGAAAAAGGAGGCATGGAAAATGAGAAAACTGTTTCGCATCTTTTTCTGCGGCGTCCTGCTGCTTGCAGGCTTCGTCTTTGGCAGCGGCGCGGCGAACGCGCATACGCTGCCCGAATCCGAGCTGGTGCTGCTTCACGATCTCGAACAGGAGAATCAGACGATCACGCGCGAGTTTCGGATCGGCATGTCGTTCGATGAGGTCGAAGCTGCCTTGGGCAGCGACTTCGAGCTGGAGGATAATCACTATGAATTTCGCCTCGTGAACTATAAGTACGGCGGCATCACATTCAGCACAATCTCCGGCAGGAACGATATGACGCCCGCAAGCAAGCTCGAGGTCCGATCCATCTATTGCAGGAATCCATGGTTCAGGACGCCGTCCGGCTTTCGCGTCGGAGATCCCTACGAAAAGGTCAGAAAGATGTACGGCGAGGGCAAATTGTATAAAAACTCGGAATATGTTTATACGATTTCTCCCGCAAGACTCATGAGCTTCATCGTGAATCCGGCAGGGCAGATCGAAGAAATCCAAATGTGTATCCCCCTTATGTGAGCGAAAGGGCGAACATCCGGCATGGCGCAGCGTGCGCAGAAGCCGCTGCATGACGTGCATGCGGTCATTACCGGCTGAGAAAGCGAAACCCGCTCCTTGTGCTCCCGGACCGCAGCCTCTTCACGCCGGCGCCGTCTTGAAAAACAGCAAAAAGCCGATGTGCGGAAACTTTCGTTCCGCGCATCGGCTTTCGTTTTTCCTGCCCTTCGCTCAAAGCTTGAACTTCGCCACCCCCTGCTTGAGCTGCTGCGCAAGTTCAGCAAGCGTGTGGCTCGAAGCGGCGATTTCCTCGGCGGACGCCGCCTGCTCTTCGGAAACGGCGGATACGTCCGTCGCCTTCTGCTGCACCGCACTCGACAGCTCGCTGACTTGCTGCACCGTGTCGACGGTGCTCTTGCAGTCCTTTTCGAGCTGGCCCGTGATCGTCGCGACCTTGCCGACCTGCTCGATCAGCGCGCGGATCGACTCGG
>ERZ772967.2989-NODE-2989-length-10550-cov-2.424297_pt1 | contig 10550 bp, 7 predicted proteins | sample MGYA00511677_ERZ772967 | MGnify/ENA primary metagenome ERZ772967 (study PRJEB29015, sample SAMEA2737931) | human oral metagenome | biome: human oral; feature: human-associated habitat; material: dental | place: China | collected 2146 ...
GTGAGATCAAGATCCAGCCTGTCAGGAACCGCTGTCACATCATTATACAGATCGATGAATCGATTATAATCCTTCTTCAAGGTCATAGTAACTATAACCTTATTCCCCACCTTCTCGACTTTCTTTACTGTAAACAGTCCATTATCGGAAAGTGTTGCCGCCGGATTATCTGCAAGATTAAGATCGTTAGGTACGGTCAATTCTGCAGTAAACGTGCTCTTGATATCTTTAGTAATGATGGTGTTTACATTACCGCCATAGCTATCCTTGAGATCACTAATCTGCTTCTTGATCGGACTGATATTTAGTCTTCCTGTGTATGTCAAAGCTTCACCGGCCTTAACACCATGTATTGCCGTATGCTCTGTATCCTCACCTATGAGAAGATCTCCGTCAAGCTTATCATCCTTCTGAATAAGTATAGGATTCATCAGCTGAGAGGTGTGCTGAATAGTCTTATTTGCAGGCTCGTTCTTGAGAAGGAAGTCCCTGCCCGCTTCACTCTGCTCAGCATTCCAGGCAAAATTATAAGGCTTCACTGTCCCGCTTGCACTGACAGCTGTCCCTGTAAATAAACCTTCAGCAGTTCCCTTGACTGTCATAAGGGTACCGTTTGGCATGCCGTCCTTAACCACAATTCCCGGTATATCCACATCCAGCTCAGCCGGCACAGATTTGACATCGTTATAAAGATCGATAAATTTATCATAGCTCTTCTTGAGCTTCATAGTTACAACGATCTTGCGTCCATCCTTCTTAACCTCAGTGATTTTGAATAGATCATTATCCGTAAGTTTAGCCACAGGATTGTTCGGTATATCAAGTCCCTCCGGCATAGTCAGAGTGGCAGTAAAGGTACTCTTCACATCTTCGGTTGCAATCGTATTTGCATCTCCCTGATATCCGTTTTTCAATTCTTCTATGTGATGCTTGATAGGCTCCACATTAAGTCTGCCGGTATACGTTACGGAATCTCCCGACTCTACTCTATACAGCTTGTCATTCTCAGTATCCTTGGCGCTTCCGTTTTTACTGGTCAGTATATCCCCTGTCAGTGTCATCAGCTTAGGCTTGGATGCAATAAATGTATATTGAATTGTCTTGTCTGCAGCGGTAAGCTGATCATCCTTACCGAAATGCGCCTGTACACCCTTCCATGTGAAGTTGAACAGCTTGCTTGTGCCTGCCGCGGATGTCGCAACTGCGGAGAAATCCCCGTTTACTACACCCTTGACAGCGAGCTTTTGTCCGTCTGCCGCCTTGTTCCCATCCAGGCTCAGTCCCTTGACTGTCAGCGATATGGTATTACCGTTCGCCAATGGTGAGTCAACTCCGACGGAATCGATTGCCGCCTGAAGCCTCTTATAATCGGTTATACCTGCTTTGAGACGGAATTGCACTTTGATCGTGTTACCGTTTACCGAAGTATCACCCAGTTCAAATGCATCTCCGAGCCCCTTAGCCTCAATCTCAGGATTGTCGGGAAGCTTTATGCCCTCAGGCACTGTCAAGGTAGCCGTGAATGTCGACTGCGGATCAGTCAGCTTGAGAGATTCAGGATGAGCGGCTGCATCAGGGAACATGCCCTCTATAGCCTTCATCTTGCCGCGAATCGAAGAAATATCCACCGCACCTGTAAGATTAAGCTTGTCACCCTCGTGAACGACTTCGGGTTTTACACTTCTATCGGCAGAATTTCCCCAAATATCCGCAGGAAGCTCCTCATCTGCTTTAATCTCCTGCACGGACGGATCCTTCTTCCACTTGAGGTAATACGTGGTATCATCCGTAATCTCCGGATTATCGCCGCTCACAGGGAAAATCCATACTGAATGATCATCAAAACGCAGATCCTTTCCCTTGCCGCTGCGCTCCACATTCCAGTTTGTATTATCCGCAATCAGATATCCCGGTTTCTTAGCGTTGGTATCCGGCTTGAGCTTATTATAGTCAAATCCGTTGAGCAGCTCACGAAGCTTCTGACCATACTCCGCCTTCTTCTTCAGCACCGCGACCTCTCCGCCATTGGCATCCTTCACAATATCAAAGACATCCGGATTAGTCTTATATACGGAATTATCTGCAAAGCTGCCGCCGTTTGCTGAAAACGACACTTTGTACTGATCATTGTCATATTGCGCATACAAATCGATATTTTTGGTATTGGCATCAAAGCTTAATTTGTCGCCTTTCTGATACTTTTGCCCCTGACCGTTTGCACTCTTCGTCCAGTACTTAAATGACTTGCCGTTAACCTTAAAGTTCGGCTCCGCCTTAACAACATCTTCATATCCCAATGCTGCAGCTTCGTTGACCGCGTTATCAACACTCACAAGATACTTAACGGACTTTCCGTTGTGATATACGATGCTCTTTGCATCCCACTTGGCATATACGTCACGGTTCTCAGTAACCTTGTCGTTCCAATCAAATGAATGTTCCTTACCGGCAGCATCCTTGTAGAACCAACCGAGGAATTTAATACCCTTAGAGTCCTTAGGTGTTCCTGGATCGGTGTTTCCTGTAACATCGTCCGGCTTGTATCCGCGAATTGTCTCTACGGTCTTTGGAGCCGTAGTGTTATCATCAAATTTTGCATTACTGTTATTAAGCGAGAATGTAACCTTGGCAGCCGGTGTCCACACGTGCTTCTTGCCGTCGCGCGAAGCCTTCGCCACCTTATACTCATATGTCTTACCATCCTTATTGATAGGATTCAGTACATTTACCGAGGTATCGGCAAGAGTAAAGAGCGAGAGCCACTCATTCCCGTTAGCAGCACCGTTAGTAGGTGTTGTAACATCATAGTTATAGGTCTTGTCATAAGCCACCAGGAACGATCCGCCGGTAACCACATATGTACTGCCGGTGCCGCGATTGGCACCGCCGTTATCTGCAGTCTTATCCTTAGCGTCAGTATTTACTACAGAGCTGCCTGTAAATGTCAGATAGCACGGACCGTTGGACTGACCTGTTCCATATGAAGGTGTATATCTCATATTTGTCGTCTCAAGAGTCGAATCGTTAAACACAACCTCACCCGGCTTGTAATTGATGTTCAATCCGCCATCAGAGCTGTTCTTGATTACAACCTTTGAGTCATTAACGGTAAGCTTTGCCGATACGGTAATTCGCGAACCGTCACCGGTCATCGTCGATCCGTTCTTCAGCTCGGATTCACCTCCGAGTAATGAAAAGCACTGCCTATAGTTGCTGGATCCCTTTGCCTTATATACGTAGAAATCCGAATGATCCAGATGAACTCCGCCATTACCTCCGGCCGGGTCAAAATAGTACCACACACCTCTGGTCGTCAAAGAAGAGTCCGTCATATAAAGACCTGCGTACTGCTCGCTCAATTCATTCTTAGCCTGAACAGTAACATTGCACCTGATAAACCTTGAGTCTGTCGTATAAGAAAAACCCTTGCCGGTGCTTTCCATAGCGGATACTTTGAGCTTGTCTCTTGCAGTCCCCTCGAGCTTTGCGTATTTATCAAGCGAAAACCCTATTTCGTTTCCATCAAGATTATATATGCCGTCATTTACAGATGAACCGGCCTGAACTGTCAGTGCAGTCTTAAACTTGCTCATCCTAAGGGTGTTGCCGCCCGCCTGAAGCTTTGCTTTGTTTGAAAGTGTTATTCCGTTAGCACTGCCGTCTCCCGTTATCGTAGTATTCCCTGCAATATCAAGTGTAACAGGCTTATTGACTGTGGAATTCTTAACAGCGGCGGCACCGTTGTCAAAGGTTCCGCTTATGTGAATAACGTCACCTTCAGAAGCGGCATTCACAGCGGCGTTAATTGTCGGATATGTTGTAGTCTCGTTTGTTCCTATCCAAATCTTTCCGACGGAATCTGCATTTACAGTCGACAACGACTGAGGCAGCAACGTGCCTGTGACGATAATCATCGCTAAGAAGATTGTCAGCAGCTGCCTCCCGTACTTCTTTGTCATATGTTCATTCCTCCTTATAAAGTTATACTGCTATAAGTCGTTGAGCTGACACGAAATTTCTCGCACCACGTCAAGTCCCGATGCTATAATCGATAAAAAATCAGTGACCGGAGCTCGGAGAATGACAACACTCATTAAACAACTCATAATGCACAATTATACTTTTATAGAATAACATAAATGAAAGCTTTTTCAAGTCAATTCATATCGACACACGATAATTCATCACAAAAGTACGAAATATTCGTCATTCTGCATATAAATCTTAATACATGCAATTGATGATATTGTACCGAGCGGCGGAATTACAGGTCAGGATGTAGAAATGACAATCATCATGTCAATGTATTATACTATTTATAGTGTGAATTGCCGGTTATAAAAAATAAAAGCCTATAAAGTGTATCGGTGCACAAAATAGGCTCTTTTTATTTGCAAACAACAGCTCCGATGCGATGATCTCCACCTTGGCATAACAGATATCAGAGCTGTTTCAAGATATTATATTGTTATGTGATTGTTATGTGCCGGAATTCATTTAATGCAGCTTTGCAGAACTGCCGTTGTTTTACGTATTACAGTCTTCCTCCGAATACAGGGAAAAATCCGTGTTCGCCATAACTTTCAATCTTCTCTACATTCTTGAGGAGTTCCATATCCTCATCGGAAATAACAAAATCCACATCCGCATTTGTTTTCATATGCTCAAGAGTTGCAGTTTTAGGAAGAACAACCATGCCCAGCTGAATATCGTAACGAATGCACAGCTGTGGAATGCTTACACCGTATTTATCAGCCATCTCTGCAATCTTTTCATTCTTCATAGCTTCTCCATGGGCTACCGGAGAATAGGCCTCCATTATGATACCCTTCGACTGGCAATATTCAATAAGGTCCAGGGGAGTGTTGGAGATATGGCAAAGTACCTGATTTACCATGGGTTTGATCTCACAGCCTTCCCAAAGATTGTCAATGTCTTCTCTTATGAAGTTTGAGACTCCGATAGCTCTAATCCTGCCGGCCTTATAGGCATCCTCCAGGGCTCTCCATGCTTCTCTGTTTCCTTCGATATAGCGATTATCAGACTGGTTGACCTCAGTCCACGGCTGAGGAGAATGGATAATCATCATATCGATATAGTCAAGCCCCATCGGTGCGAGAGTTTTGTTTATTCCGGCGGCAGCCTCTTCATATGTCTTGTGTTCAGCAGCTACCTTGGAGGTGATAAAAATTTCTTTTCTATCCACCCCACTCGCACGCACTCCTTCGCCAACACCTTTTTCATTTCCATATGCCTGCGCTGTATCAATGTGGCGGTAACCAAGCTTTATAGCTGTCCTGACAGCATCTGCCGCCTTGTCATCATCAATCAACCATGTTCCGAGCGCCAATCTTGGCACCTCAACTCCATTCACTAATTTTACTGTTTCGTTATACATATTCCCTCCTATTTTCTAATAAAGCTGTTATCCTTATCGGGCATACCGCTTTCGTCATTTACATATCGTTCCGAGCGCATATGAAGGTCATATTTTTCGCGCAGAGCTGATATCTGTTCCATCATCTCCGATCCGTGATGAGCATCCAAGGTCGTCTGATCTCTCCAGCTATCGATGAGCAGGACGGTTTCAGGATCGTCCAACGATAGAAAATACTCATATCTCAGGTTCCCGTCCTCATTTCTGATTGCATCTGCAACCCCGGAGCTTTCCATTTCTTCCACGAACATTCGTGCCCTTCCACCCACTCCACTATAGTACAAATTCATAGTGATTTCCATCTTTACACCTCCGTTTACTATAATAACGTTGCCGCATTTGTCTTATATATCTGCTCTCGGATTTTGTCATAATCGTGATTTTTATCCAAGTGAGCTTTCTTTGCAATTATTACACCTGCGGGAGAATGAGGATAGTCAGTACCGTACACGATATGACTGTCATCTGCTGCCATTCTGAGCATCGCCAGCTGCTCCGGTTCCGGATCACCGGCAATATCAAAATACAATTTTTCAAATTCCGACTTAACATCAACTGTTTCCATCATCCTCATTGAAGAAAGGATACCGGAAACACCGATAAACCGTGATAGCATATAAGGCAAGAATGCACCACAGTGCGGCACAAGCCACCTGATGTTCGGAAACCGCGTCATGGTACGGTTTGCAATCATATTTAACACAGCTCTTGTGGTGTCTGCCGGATATTCATAGATTGCCGCTACTTTTCCCGTAATAACGTTTTCCGGTCTCAATCTCGCTCTGCATGGATGTATGATTACAAGCGAGCCTCGCCGGTTCCATTCATCCATCAGCGGATCAAACAGCTTGTCTCCGAGATAAACACCGCCCATATTCGTAGCCGTCTTCATACCGACAGCACCAAGCTCATCCATCGCGTAGGAGGTTTCCTCTATTGCCCCACTTACATCAGGCAGCGGTGCAATGCCGACAAAGCAAAATTTATCTGCATTGTTTCTGACTAAATCAGCAATATCTTCATTGATCTTTCTTGCCGCCATCCTGGCCTTATCATTATCACCGTTATAAATATGCGGCACAGGCGCAGAGAGAACGGCATAATCGATACCCGCTTTCTCCATAAAATCAATATGTTCTTCCACACTCCACGCCGGAAGCGGGAAACCGTCCTCCTCGACAGGGTCAATACCCAGCTCCGAAATTGCCGTCCGAAAAACATCTGTCACTGGATGCGTGTGAAAATCAGTGCATCGGATATCATCAAAATTCTTCATTATGTACCGCACCATCCTTATACTTATAAATCAACATTCCGAAATTACCGGACACTGCAACCAGTATTCCGATCAACAATCCGTAGATGCTGTTCCTGAAAATATACGCAGCTGCCGCACCTGTCACCAGAGATCCGACAGACAGGGCGACATCCACAACGGTAAGCGAAAAACGGTCGTGGTAATAGACACTATTCGCAAAGACTGAAGCAAAAAACAGTATCAATGCCGCTGTCATGAGCACCATCGTAAACATTCTACGAATTTAGAGACTGCGCGACCTAGTGTTGGAATGCTGTCATGAGCACCATCGTAAACATTCTACCCGCCTCTCGGTTATCCAAAAATTTGAACCCGACTGTAATAAGATTGACAGAGATTACAATAAAGTAATGACTAAACATCAGCCGTAATGCTCTGTCCGTCCTATGATGATTGCAAAGATAATGGATCTGCGTCACATAACAGCCGAACAGCACAAGAATCACGGCAAAAACGAGAATCGGGCGCAGAGAAAAAATTTTTGCATCAAAGAAATCCGTCATCCCTACTACTCCCTCGCCAAAGGTGATTATGGTAATAAGTTCAAAGCGTTCCACCAGGTGAGGAAAGCTGATGATACTGATATTGAATTTACCACGGATGAAAAAAGGCAGGAAAGCACCAACAAGTACTGCAATCGTGTCCAACCAAATGACCGCCCGATCCGCACTAAAGCAAGATGCCAGGAACGCAGCAAAATATAGCAGACAATCTACAGCGAGAATGATCAGCGAGTTTTTCGCCGCTCCAATATCCTGTCGCTTCAACCTTGTTTGGATATAATACAGCGCCGCCACACACAGCAGCATCACCAGCATAGCTAAGTTAAAGGTAAGTGACATTTCGTTCCACTGTGCCGAAATTGTATTGGTCATATAGACTGTGGCAGTCATATTGACCGCTGTCAAGGCATATTCATACCACTTCCATCTACCGTAACGGTTTACATAGTTCGTCAGGTAAAGCCACGCCTACAGAATTACAAAGCAGATAATAATATACCGAAGGAATCCGGCCATCGGAATGATACCTCTCACCGGCTCTTCGATTAAAAGTGTCAATCTTGAAATAGCATAGACATAGATTAGATCGTAAAACAGTTCAATCAGTTCAACTCTCTTTTCCTTTACATTCATACAGGCGTTCTCCTCATAATCACTTACAGTATATCCTCAAGCCAGCCTTTGATTTCTGTTTCGTTCGGATGATTCAACAGCTTTCCTTACAACCACTTCACCTCGCCACCGACATTTTTATGAAGCTCCGTGTCGCTTCTTCCCACACCGCTGCCGCCTGATGTGCAGAACGGAACGATGACCTTTCCGCCAAAGTCATAGCTTTCAAGAAAAGTCTCAATAATACGTGGAGCCACACCCCACCATATCGGAAAGCCTATGATTACAGCATCGTAGGAAGTCATATCCGCAACTTTAGCTGCAATTCTCGGCCTTGAGTTCGGATCCTTTATTTCCAGTGAACTGCGGCTCTGTCTGTTGGTCCAATTCAGATCGTCCGCTGTGTATATCTCCTCGGGTACAATCTCAAAGAAATCCGCTCCTGTAATGCCGGCAAGCTCCTCACCGATACGCTTTGTCACACCGCTCGCTGAAAAGCATGCCACTAAAATTTTCTTTTCTATTTATTGACCTCCTTCTACATAAATATCAAATTCGTTAAATCTGTCATGGATTTGAGGATTTAACGAACAATCACTTGTTACAATTAATCCTCTCCCAGAAGTCTGATCAGGCAAGCATAAGTAATCTCATAAATTGTATTATCTACATAATCGACACCCGCTTTCCTCATCGCCACTTTCTGCTTCTCCGTAGCCGATGTATACGGGTAGATGCCGAACATGAACGGGAAAAACACATAGATAAAATCCTGTATGTCATCAGAACTCATATCGGGGCAGAACTTGTGCAGGATACATCTCACAGTCCGCAGCGATTCTCCATATGCCTTTTTAAAAGATGTGAGCAATTCGGGGCGGCTGTTGGCTTCCATGTCATAGTTATTCATAGACAATAATTTCAACAGCTGAACTCTATCACTTAACGAATCCGCTATCTTTGCGGAAAGCTCGTTTCCGGTCAGACTGTCATTCTCGTTCAAAATTCGGATAAGCACTTCATTCCAACGAAGGTACTCCCGTGCAAACAGAGTGAGAAAAATCTCTTCCTTAGTCTCGAAATAATTGTAAATAGTAGGTCTCGAGAAGGATGTTACATTCCCGATCTCCTTCAACGTGATTTCCCGAAAACTTATCGTCTGATATAAGCGCTCACAGGCATTAATGATTTCTTCTCTTCGTGCCGCTATCAGCGTCTGCGTTTCTCTTGCCATATCCTCTCCTTGTACTCAGCTGCGCATATATTTACTGACGTCATGTCAGTTGTCATTATACGCAATGATTGACATCATGTCAACACATTGATCACCATACCGGTAAAGGGATAAACGCCAATAGCAAACCTCAGCAATGTGTATCTGCCGTGCTGTAAATGAATCCGACCCAACCGATCTATGGATTTGACATATACCTCATCCTCCGCCTTAAGTTTCTTCAGCATTCTGCGATAATTTTTTCGTTCAAAGTCCTTTCCTGATTCCCTGTCGATGAAAATGTATTTCTTTTCTATACCGTAATCAGAGATAGCAGACATCTGACGTGCAATGTTCTGATCTCTGCTGGAAACTCGCACATATCCATAGCGCATCGCATAAAAACCTCCTCACAATATTCTTTCACAATTATTACCATAATCATCTTTTACATACATGTCTGATGCTTTCTAAAATTAATACTTGATTTGATTATTAAGAACTTTGATTATTATGCAAAGGGTTCACTCGCGCCCGTAGCTTTCTTCTCTCGCAATAAATGTTCTCTCGGCAGTTGCTTTTAATATCTACCTCCGTTTTACATTTCAGGGAATATATCTTATCTGCATAATCGTAAGCATGATTATATATTGTCAACGTGCATGTAAATTGCTATAATCCCATGTGGCGACAATGAACTACAGCAATAATCTCGTCGCAGCCTTGATGCGCGATAGAGTATTTGTAAGACCTGAAGTTTCATCTGGCGCCGGTTGTCATTTCTTCGGGATAAACCCGAGCTCATCGCTGTATCCGCTCGTGGAACGGCAGAAGGAGGTTATTATGAGAGAGAAGTTATCTAACTCTAAGTTTCTTGCGCAGCTTGCGCTTCTGGTGGCTATTGAAATAGTCATGAAGCTGACAGGATTAGGGAGCGTACCTGTAGGACCGCTGTACATGTCATTCCTGACGCTTCCCGTTGCAATTGGTGCCGTTCTTATGGGTCCGATTGCAGGAGCCATCCTTGGCGGAGTATTTGGAATAGTCAGTTTTATGGATGCAATCTCGGGAGCGTCCGTTATGACCGGAGCATTCTTTCAGTTTGCACCTGTCAAGACGTTTATACTCTGTGTTGTGATGAGGATATTGATGGGTCTGTGCGTTGGTCTTATTTTCATGGCAGTTAATAAGGCTGTTAAAGGCAAAACAATAGCATATTCAATCGGATCGATCAGCGCACCTCTACTCAACACACTATTCTTCATGGGATTTATTGTTCTTGCGTTCTACAACACAAGCTACATTCAGAATCTGGTTCATACTCTGGGGGTAAGTAATCCCTTGAACTTTGTAGTTGCACTTGTAGGATTCCAAGGGCTGGTCGAGGCTGTCGTGTGTTGTGCACTAGGTACAATAATCACCAAGGCATTGACACGATATATGGGAGTAAATCCATCAAATAAAGCA
>ERZ772967.2991-NODE-2991-length-10547-cov-5.770682_pt1 | contig 10547 bp, 7 predicted proteins | sample MGYA00511677_ERZ772967 | MGnify/ENA primary metagenome ERZ772967 (study PRJEB29015, sample SAMEA2737931) | human oral metagenome | biome: human oral; feature: human-associated habitat; material: dental | place: China | collected 2146 ...
TTTCTCATTTCGCAGTGCTACAATGCGGACGTTAACATCTATTAGTCTCGGATGGTTGTAGCTCCCTTTCTCATTTCGCAGTGCTACAATTAGTGTTCAAAATGTTTTTTCAGGAAATTGGTTGTAGCTCCCTTTCTCATTTCGCAGTGCTACAATTGCATGTAGTAGGTATGGTTGTAGATTTATGTTGTAGCTCCCTTTCTCATTTCGCAGTGCTACAATCCTTAAGGCGGCATCTTCACCACTGGATAAGTTGTAGCTCCCTTTCTCATTTCGCAGTGCTACAATCAGGTTTGCCATACAAGCAAACATTTACCAGTTGTAGCTCCCTTTCTCATTTCGCAGTGCTACAATTGCTATTAAAAAACGTGTAACTAATAGTTAGTTGTAGCTCCCTTTCTCATTTCGCAGTGCTACAATGCTTATTTAATAGCTACACGCCTATTAATGGTTGTAGCTCCCTTTCTCATTTCGCAGTGCTACAATCTTTAAACAGTTTTTGGATATGCTGTCAGTGTTGTAGCTCCCTTTCTCATTTCGCAGTGCTACAATGCATAGTTGAGTAGTTGCCCATGTTGCTAAGTTGTAGCTCCCTTTCTCATTTCGCAGTGCTACAATTGTTTTTGTTTGCAGCCTCTTGCCACTCAAGTTGTAGCTCCCTTTCTCATTTCGCAGTGCTACAATCAACGGGCAAAGCTCAACAGCACGGCTAAAGTTGTAGCTCCCTTTCTCATTTCGCAGTGCTACAATATTTTAATGGCCGTTTGCTCCTGCATAAAAGTTGTAGCTCCCTTTCTCATTTCGCAGTGCTACAATACTGCAAAAACAATGCGCCAAACTCATTTAGTTGTAGCTCCCTTTCTCATTTCGCAGTGCTACAATTAACGGGCAAAGCTCAACGGCGCGTGAAAGGTTGTAGCTCCCTTTCTCATTTCGCAGTGCTACAATGTAGCGAGTTAAATAGCCCTCAATAGCATAGTTGTAGCTCCCTTTCTCATTTCGCAGTGCTACAATAATGGTTGCATGGTTACTCCTCATTAATAGGTTGTAGCTCCCTTTCTCATTTCGCAGTGCTACAATCAAACAAACAACCAAATAGAGTTTTACCGTGTTGTAGCTCCCTTTCTCATTTCGCAGTGCTACAATACCTCAACGGGAAACCCTTATTCTATAAGGGTTTCCCATTTTATTTGGTCTGAAAAATAGGACTTAAAATAATAATAGTTGGTCTGAATTTACTCTTTTTTCTTGGGTTTTTAGCTCTCCCAACAGTAGCTTCATGGTGGCATATTGCTTTTCTGTTACTTCCAAACAGCGAATTGACCCTTCTTGCGGTAGGTTTGCACATAGCCTATTGTGGTGTTTTTGCAACGAATCGCGGCCTTTGACAATACGACTGTATACGGAAAGCTGGAGCATTTGGTATCCATCTTTTAATAGAAACTGGCGGAATTGATTAGCGGCTTTGCGTTTTGCTGCAGTGGTAACCGGTAGGTCGAAGAAGACAATAATCCTCATAAATTTGGCCTCACTCATATTGGTATTCTTTCAATGGCAAGATTTCAGGCAGTTTCAGCTGTTTGGCGTTTTTATTGGTTACGCTGGCTTGAAATGAGGAAATCATTTGGTCTATGGCAGCCAAGGTGCTGAAATGTTGCTGTTCGATGCAGATTTGACAGTGAAGGGTCTTGATAAGGTTTTGTTTTATATTGGGTGTCAGATCAGTTTTCAGACGGCCTTGTTCATACAAATGTATAACGACCAGGTCAGCCAATGGGCGTAAGGGTTCGATAAAGTCATCGGCGAGGTTGAATGGATTTAGTTCGCTTCTATGAAACAAGCCTAATGCAGGCAACCAGCCATATAAGGTCAGGGTGCGTGCAACTGCTGCACGGAGTACGGCGTAGGTGTAGTTCAATGCGGCATTGACGGCATTGTTGTCACTGCGAGTAAACTTTTCTCCAAAGAGGGCTTGGAAGTAGAGGGCGGCAGCTTGGGCTTCACGGTTTCCTGTATCGCCTGAACGGACTTCAGATGACAAAGTGCGCAGCCGTTTGGCAGCAAGATCATTGCCTGTTTCGTCTGCGACAAATGCTTGATTCAGGATTTTTTGGCGGACGATATGTTGCCAGATTTGCTTTTTTAAGGGTTCGCTTATGTTCAGTTGCAGCTTGAGGATTTTAAGTTGGCGGTGATATTGGGCATAAGGCAGCCATTGTCCGCAGGGGAGGAACTGCTCGTCGCAGGTCAGCAGGGTTGTGCCATATTCGGCTAAGGCTGATAAGAGCGGGGCGGTAATCAGGGTTTCGCGGTTTTCAATGATGATAACGGCGATGTCCTCTAATGGTACGGTGTGGGACTCGCCGTTTTGTTGAATCAGTAGTTGCCGGCGTTGCAAGGATAGTTTGCCGCCATTTTGAATAAGCAGGCTGCGCCAAGTCATGTTTTTCCCCTTATTTTGATATAAAAAATCCCTGCTTCAGGCCGTCTGAAACAGGGATAGATTAATTTATCGGACAGGTGGGCGTTTTTTCAGACGGCATGGTCTGATTTCTTTGCCGAGTTCGTCGATTTGGTATTTTTGGAATGAAAGGGCGGTTTTGACACCAACACTTTGGAAAATGCCGTTTTTCCCTTTGGTGCTATCTGTGTCATGTACACGGATATCAATCGCTCCTGTGGCTCTATTTAGACTAACAAAGTAACCAAAGAATACGTTTTTCTTGGCAGTTACTTTTATTAAATCATTCGAATAAAGTACAAATTTAAATCTGAAGTTTTCATCTATTACAGTCCAGTCCTCTTCATCTGCATAAGCTACAACAGCCCTATCCGGCAAAATCCCTTTTGCGACCTGCCAACTGTAAATCGGGACCAGATAATACTTGCCGCCTTTCTCAAACACATCTACGCGCACCATGGTTGCGTTGTCGGCAATGCCGTTGTGGTTGCGCACCCATACGCCGGTTTTCTGTACTTGCTCTACGCGTACGGCTTTTACCTGTTGGGTGCGGTTGCCTGCTTTATCGTATTTGTAAAACGGCTCGGCAAAGGCTTTGGCAGGATCGTCTTTATGTGCTTCCAAACGTGCTTTCAGTCCTTCGTATAGCTTAGGTTCGCGCTCCCGGTTGACCATTTTTTCCAAGTCTTTCAGTTTTAACTGTGTCAGCGGTACGCGCAACACGCTGATGCCTTCGTCCAGGCGTTTGGCGGATTTGACAGTCTCCATATGGCCTTGCCCGCTCATCTTCCGATTAGGCGCGCGCGAAACAAACAGTGGCGTAACGTATTCGTGTACGGCTTCGGGGCGAGATGATAATTTTTCTGCGAGCAGGGTACGCAGTTTTTCGGGGGTATCCGCTTCTTCAAATTCGGGTTTGCCGTCCGGTTTGCCGAAGACGCGAATCATGACTTCCTGCGCGAAAAATTCCCAAGGTTGCGGGAAGTGTGTTTTTTGATGCAGCACTTCTCCTGTTTCTTTATCTATGGTTTTACCGTCAAACGCGTTCATCTCTTTATAGCGTACAAAACGGGTAATTTTCTGCTGCATGGCAACGGTCGAGCAGGCAACGACGACGGCGTCCAAGGCGTGATGGCGGTCGTTTTCCGCACGCACTTTGCGTAATCCCCAAAAGCCGCGTAACAGATTGGTAATTTGCCCGTTGGATGCAAAGACACGTCTTTTCCCTTTACCTGTCAGCCGCATATGGTCGGCAACAAATTGATACAGGAAACGGTTGACGTAGCGCGTATCGTTCAGATTGCGTTCTTTAAAGCCATCTTCGTCGAATTTTTGCAGCAGAATCCGTTGTTTTTTACTGCGCGGGAAACGGCTGGTTTCGACACGCGCTTTAAATTCCTGCCATTCGTGGCTGTTTTCTTTGCCGTTGAAGTATTCGTAAGGGGTTTGATTGCCTTTGTTTTGGTTTTCGTTGCCCAATACCAACACTTTATTGTTGAAACTGTCGTCCCATGTGCGCGAGAACGGCAGGGCATGGTCGATTTCGACATAGCCTATTTCGTTCAGACGGCCTAAGTTGATTTCTTTGCCCGAATACAGGCATTTGCCGTGTTGTTGCTTGTACAGGCGCAGTTTCAGAATATCTTTGGATTTGGGTTCGCCAATAAAATTGGGGAAATACTCTCGGAATTCAGTAGCGGATTCTTCACGGTCTTTACGGTTTTCTTCTTGGCGTTTCTCGATTTCTTTGCGGTCTTTAAACGATTTTCCTACTTCCCTTGCCGTTTCAATATGGATACGCGCAGGGGAGCCGTAACGCCGAACCACGCCGTTAATGACTTTTCTGGCTTGAGATAAGGCGCGCAAGACGACTGGGTTGTGGATTTCGTCGGCAGGGATGGGCGGCAGATAAATCTTTTCTTCCGTATTTTTCTTGCCGTAATGGTCCCCGTAGATTTCGGCGCAGGCTTCATCGTAACGTTTGCCTTGCTCCATTAGAGGCACAATTCGGCGCAACGCTTTCAAGGAAACTTGGACGAACTTGTCGAAGTTGATGTGTTTTAACAGCGCTTCTAATATTTCGGGCTGTACACGGTCTTTCAGACGGCCTGTAATGTCTTCATCGGTTTTGAACAGGGAGAATGCCGTGCCGATTTCGTCTTGTAATTCGGGAGAAAGGTTTAATGGGGATTTTTTGTCTTTCAATCCTTCTTTTTCCAGCGCACGGCTGATGGCATGGTAGGCCTTCATTTCCATCAATGTTGAGGCTTCGGTATTGTCTTTACCATAGCGCAAACCTTTGAAAAAGGCGGTATCGTCTAGATCCAAAAGTTTACGGGCTTGTGCGTAAGTCAGTTTGGATTTTCTGTATGGCTCGTCCATAAGCGTGGCGCGTTCGGTATCGGTCAATGGCCGCTCGCTGCCTTGCTCTAAAATACGCAGGTTGTTTAGCTTGGTCAGCCAGATGAAACGTTCGGCGGTATAGGTGTTTTTAGCGGCTTTCGGCTCTGTCGGCTCAAAGGTGCAATACCCCAACATTTTTTGAACAGCATCGCCAGACAGGGCAGGGCGTTGCGCCATCAGCAGGGTTTCAATACCTTCTTTAAGGCCGTCTGAAATATGCGGATTGCCAAATTCTTTTTGTTTTTCAAACAGCAAAACTAGCTCTGCCTGCAAATCTTTGCGGCTGAACGTATGCGAATAATCGCCGCGCTGGTTGCGGATATGGCCGCTTTCTTTCTCAAATTTATTTAAAGCCAATTCAGCCGGTGTACGGAAATCGCCTGTCTGTAAGGCATGGGCATTGTCGGCTACGCCTTTAAGCAAAGCGCCAAGCTCCTTATCGGCAGTTTCTCCCTCGTTTTTCCGTTGCGATAAATAGCCGCGGTGTTTGATTAAATGCAACAAGACTGCCGACCACTCTAAAGGCGTCAGTTTTCGGTCTAATGCGGCTGCGCGAAGTTGCCATGGTATATTCGGTAAGGACTTGATCAAGCCGTTTTCATCAAAATCGGCGGCTTGTAATACGCCTTCGCGTTTCAATAGGCGGCGGGCCCGAAGCAAGCGATGGGCGCGACGGCGGGTCAGGCGACGGACGCTGCGTGCCAAGCGTCTTGCCGCTGCGAGAGAGTCGCCTGTTTTCGGTACTTCTGCACGCTCAAATACGCGCACGCCCAAATCAATCAGGCGGATGGGGTTTTCTGCGTCGTCAATTTCTACCATCGCCCAGCCGACGGATGAGATGCCGATATCGAGGCCGAGGATGTAGTTGATTGGATTGGGTTTGAATGCAGCCATCAGTTTCTCCGTAATATGATGTTTGGTAAGTATAAATATATCCTAGGTAAGTATTTCCATGCAAATGAAATGCTTGACTGGGTGTCGATTTGGAATTAGAATCTGTCCATATTGTTGCACTGCGAAATGAGAAACGTTGCTACAATAAGGCCGTCTGAAAAGATGTGCCGCAACGCTCTGCCCCTTAAGGCTTCCGCTTTAAGGGGCATCGTTTTGCCTAAATGGCAGGGATTAAAAAGGCCGTCTGAAATTTCAGACGGCCTTTGGTGTTACCAGATATCGGATTTGATTTTGCGTTTCAAGCCTGGGTGTTCGGAGAGTTTGAACTCTGGGGCTTTGCCCATTTTCAGCTTGGCTGTGTAGTCTTTCAACAGCAGGAAGGCAAGTGGGGACAGGAGTAGGATGGCGACGAGGTTAATCCATGCCATGATGCCCATGGCCATGTCTGCCATATCCCATACCAAGGGTACGTTGGCAACTGCGCCGAAGTAGACCCATGCCAAAACCAGCATACGGAAAACGGCGGTAACCAGCCAATGGCTCTTGATGAATTGGACGTTGGACTCGGCATAGGCATAGTTACCGATAACGGTTGAAAAGGCAAACATAAACAGGATGACAGCAAGGAAGCCCGCGCCCCATTCGCCTACCTGGCTGACGATTGCCGCTTGGGTCAGCGCCGCACCGCTCAGGTCGCCGTAAGGCTGTTGATAGGTCAAGATGATAAAGGCGGTGCATGAGCAGACGATGATGGTATCGACGAAAACGCCCAGCATTTGAATCATGCCTTGGGAGACGGGGTGTTTCACTTCGGCTGCGGCTGCGGCGTTTGGCGCGGAACCCATACCTGCCTCATTGGAATACAGACCACGTTTGATACCCTGCATCATGGTGGTCGAAATCAGACCGCCGAGGAAACCGCCTGCAGCCGAATCGAAGTTGAACGCGTTGGAGAAAATCTGACCGAACACGTCAGGAATCAGGGAAATATTGGTAGCAATGATGAAGAGTGCTATGACGAGATATAAAACTGCCATCAGCGGAACGATGATTTCCGCGGCTTTGGATACGCGGCGGATACCGCCGAAGATAATCGGGGCAGTCAGAATGACCAGGGCGACGCCGACATAGTGTTGATCCCAGCCCCATGCCGCTTTGGTGGTATCGGCGATGGTATTGGTCTGTACGGCTTCAAATACAAAGCCGAAACAGAAAATCAGGCTAAGGGCGAACAAAACGCCCAGCCATTTTTGTCCCAAGCCTTGAGTGATGTAGTAGGCGGGGCCGCCGCGGAAGTGGTGGTTGTCGTAGTCCCGGACTTTAAAGAGTTGGGCCAGTGAAGATTCGACAAACGCCGAACTCATGCCGATTAAGGCGGTTACCCACATCCAGAACACCGCGCCCGGCCCGCCGAGTTTGATGGCGATCGCCACGCCGGCGATGTTGCCCACGCCTACGCGGCTGGCCAAGCCGGTAACGAATGCTTGGAACGGTGTGATTCCGTGCGGGTCATCACCTTGTTTGCGACCGCCCAGCATTTCTTTGATACTGCGGCCGAAGAGACGGAATTGTACAAAACCGGTGGTAACGGTGAAAAAGAGGCCTGCGCCTAAAAGCATATATACCAACCCCGACCACATTGGGTCGTTGATGGCGTTTACCCAGCCGTGAAGCTGTTCGAAAAATTGATCCATACAAACCTTTCAGAGTTTCTGCATTTTCAGACGGCCTATGTGTGGAGGCTGTCTGTAACTGGATGTATTCTAGCAGACTGTCAACAAACTGAAAAACGTTTACATATTCTTTTTTATATTATCTTTTTGATTATCATGTAATTTTATTATTATGGTGTAAAGAATTTATCGATTTTAATTTTCCCGGTTTACATATTTGAACAAAAAGGCCGTCTGAAAACAGAGTCTTGTTTTCAGACGGCCTTGATTTTATTTCAATGCGTTATTCGGGACGCATTTGCGGGAACAGAATCACGTCGCGGATGGTTTGCGAATCGGTCAGCAACATTACCAAGCGGTCGATGCCGATGCCGCAGCCGCCGGTCGGCGGCAGACCGAATTCCATGGCGCGGATGTAGTCGGCATCGTAGTGCATGGCTTCGTCGTCGCCGGCATCTTTTTGCGCCACTTGCGCTTTGAAGCGTTCGGCTTGGTCTTCCGGATCGTTCAACTCAGAGTAGCCGTTTGCCAGTTCGCGGCCGACAACGAAAAGCTCGAAGCGTTCGGTCAAGCCCGGTTTGCTGTCGGATGCGCGTGCCAATGGCGATACTTCGACAGGGTAATCGATGATGAAAGTTGGGTTCCACAGTTTGCCCTCGGCGCAACCTTCAAACAGGGCAAGTTGCAGGCTGCCGATGCCCGGAGAAGGAGGCAGGCTTTCGCCGTGTTTGACGATTTCTTTTTTCAGCCATTCTTCATCGTTCAACTGCTCATCGGTGTAGTGCGGATTGTATTTCTTGATGGCACCGAGAATGGTCAGGCGTTCAAACGGGCTTTCCAAATCGACTTCTTTGCCGTTGTAGCTGATTTTTGCCGTACCGTTTACCGCGCGTGAGGCGTTGCGGATGATGTCTTCCGCCATTTGCATCATGCGTTCATAGTCGGAGAAGGCTTCGTAGAATTCGATCATGGTGAATTCAGGGTTGTGACGTACGGACATGCCCTCGTTACGGAAGCTGCGGTTGATTTCAAACACGCGTTCCAAACCGCCGACAACCAAGCGTTTCAGATACAGTTCGGGCGCAATACGCAGGTAGAGTGGAATGTCCAAGGCATTGTGGTGGGTAACGAATGGTTTTGCTGTCGCGCCGCCGGGAATTGGGTGCATCATCGGGGTTTCGACTTCGAGATAATGCTCGTTGACCATGAAATTGCGCACGGATTGGATGATTTGGCTGCGTTTGATGAAGGTATTGCGCGATTCTTCGTTGGCAATCAAATCGACGTAGCGTTGGCGGTATTTGGTTTCCTGATCGCTCAAACCTTTGTGTTTGTCAGGCAGTGGGCGCAGGGATTTGGACAGCAGGCGGATGTCGGACACGCGCACAGTCAATTCGCCGTGGTTGGTTTTAAACAAAGTACCTTCCGCACCGACGATGTCGCCCAAGTCCCAGTGGTTGAAATCGTCCAAAACTTCTTGGCTCACGCCTTTGTTGTTCAAATAAAGCTGGATTTGACCGGTAACGTCTTGAATGGTGGCAAAGCTGGCTTTGCCCATTTGACGTTTGAGCATCATGCGGCCAGCCACTTTGACGGGAATGCCTTGCGGGTCGAGTTCTTCTTTGCTGATTTCACCGTATTGGGTGTGCAGGTCGGCGGCAAAGCTGTCGCGTTTGAAATCGTTAGGGTAGGCGTTGCGTTCTTTGCGGATGTTGTGCAGTTTCTCGCGGCGCAGGGCGATGATTTGGTTTTCGTCCAACTGCGGCTCGATTTGCGGATTGTTTTGTTCGCTCATGGTGTTTTCCGGGAAAATGAGTCAGGCTGCTGATATTTTCAGACGGCCTGAATAAAGTGAAAAATTGGCTCTATTTTACGCGATGTCGGTGTTTTTTTCTATAAAGGCAGAAAGGCCGTCTGAAACCTGAAAAATCAGTTTCAGACGGCCTTTTGTTTCATGAAGGGCAGTATCGGCAGTTAGATATCGGTTTCCAAATAAACGACTTGGGTTTGCAGATATTCTTCCAAACCGTGTTTGCCGTCCGCGCCGCCGATACCGGATTTTTTCCAACCGGCGTGGAAGCCCTGCATGGCTTCGAAGTTTTCGCGGTTGATGTAGGTTTCGCCGAATTGCAGGCGGCGGGTGACGTAGAAGGCTTCGTTCAGGTTGGTGGTGTAAACGGAGCTGGTCAGCCCGAATTCGCAGTCGTTTGCCAAGGCGATGACTTGGTCGAGCGTGTCGAAAGTGGCAACAGGCAGGACAGGACCGAAGGTTTCTTCCTTCATGATGTCCATGTTGTTGTCGGTGTCGGTCAGCAGGGTCGGCTCGAAGAAATAGCCGCGTCCTTCGGCGCGTTTGCCGCCGCAAACCAGCGTCGCACCTTGTTTGACGGCGCGTTCCACTTTTTCGGCAACGGCTTTGACGGCGCGCTCTTCAATCAGCGGGCCCATTTCCAGCGCGCCTGCTTCGGCTTCGGCAGGATTGCCGTAGCGTACGCTTTTCATGGCGGCGGTCATTTTTTCAATGAACGCGTCTTTCAGGCTGCTGTGGACATAGACGCGCTCGGCGCAGTTGCAGATTTGACCGGTGTTGCCGACGCGCGAAGCCAAGATGGATTTCACTGCCAAGTCCAAATCCGCGTCTTTCAAAACGATGGCAGGCGCTTTGCCGCCGAGTTCCAGCGAGACTTTGGTGATGTTGGCGGAAGCGGCTTCCATCACTTGGCGGCCTGCTTCGACGGAGCCGGTCAGGCTGACCATATCGACTTGCGGATGGGCAGACAAGGCATTGCCGATTTCCGCACCCGGACCGTTCACCACGTTGAACACGCCTGCGGGCAGTCCGACTGCATCGACGATTTCGGCGAAGATGTGGCAGTTGATCGGGGTCACGCTGCTGGGTTTGACGACGATGGTGTTGCCCGTTACCAAAGCGGGACCCATTTTGCGGGCAATCAGGAAGAAGGGGAAGTTCCACGGCAGGATGCCTGCCACGACGCCCAGCGGACGTTTGAACAATAAAATATTTTCGCGCGGGCGGTCGCTTTGGATGATTTCGCCTTCATAACGGCGCGCCCATTCGGCTTGATAATCGAGATAATCGGCAGTAAACATGACTT
>ERZ772967.2992-NODE-2992-length-10547-cov-2.278021_pt1 | contig 10547 bp, 8 predicted proteins | sample MGYA00511677_ERZ772967 | MGnify/ENA primary metagenome ERZ772967 (study PRJEB29015, sample SAMEA2737931) | human oral metagenome | biome: human oral; feature: human-associated habitat; material: dental | place: China | collected 2146 ...
CCTGCGGAACCCTTTGTTTACGAATTTCTCGATAACGTCCTGACCGAGTTAGCCGATGTGTTTCCTGCCCCATACGTTCATTTGGGCGGTGATGAGGCTGGGCAGCCACCATTGGGCGCATGGTCAGATTGCGCTGCTTGTACGGCATTGAAGCAGAAGGAAGGATACACAGAGAACTGGCAATTACAGCAATACCTCTTCGATCGTGTGATTAATAAACTTCAGTCATTGGGTAAGACACCAATGTACTGGTATGAACAGGAGTTTAAGACGATTCAGCCGGGTTGTGTGGTTTATGCATGGCGACATGGTTTGACGAAGACGGCAATTGATGCTGCTGTGCGTAATAAGGCGAAGATAATGCTCTGTCCGGGTGAACACTGTTATCTTGACTATCCACAGAATCGTGGCGATATGCCAGAGAAAAACTGGGGAATGCCGGTCACTACGCTCGAACAGACCTATCGTCTTGACCCAGCATGGGGGCAGGATAGTGTGTTTGTACGTGACAATCTACTCGGTGTGAGTGGAACGCTTTGGAGTGAATGTATAAATTCTACGGAACGGATTTACTATCAGGCTTTCCCACGTGCAGCCGCTTTGGCTGAGGCAGGATGGAGTGTACCAGAACGTAGAAGTTATAAGGAGTTCCTCACACGAGTTCGTCCATTGACAGATGATATGCAACGTCGTGGGGTTGCGGTCAATGTAAGATAGGTCGTAGTTGAGGTCTGATGGGCTGTAAAAAGAATGTCTTTACGGCTCAGACAGATTATTATAAAAGAATTATCATCACGAAGATAATGATTTCTTTACGTGATGATAATTCTTTTTTTGTATGAAAATAAATATTTATTATCGTGAAGAAAAATATTTATTTTCATGAAAGTAATTCGTTAAAGGTTGAAACTTACACCTGTAACGACCCATGCGCCTGGCTGTGGAACATTGCCATAGTCAACGTAATGGGCACCAAATAGGTTGTTTGCTTCAACATATGCCGTCCACTTCTTTGCATTCCAAGTCATACGACTATCAACAACGCCATAACTCTTATAGCTTTGTCGTTGGTTATTCGTATCAATATAATTTCCCATACGATGTTGGAAGCGATAGTAGAAGCCAAGGTCAAGGTTGCGCCAGAGGTTCAACTGGAGATTGCTTACAAATTTATTCTTCAGATATTCCAACGCATATTTGCTTACATAGCCTTGATTATCAACCTTCTTCTGGTGGATATAGCTATAAGCCACACCAAACTTCTTAAAGAACTTTTGTGAAGGAAGAAGCTGATAGAGGTCGAAATCGAGTGAAGCTTCTGTTCCAAAGTGCTTTATCTTTCCGAAGTTTACACTCTTCCATAGCACAGCTCCGTTAGCATCTAATGTACCATCACTAATCCAGTCGATAAGGTTCTTATGATTGTTCCAGTAAACACTTGCCTTGGCAGTGACGCCCTTGTTGTCATATTTCACACCCGTTTCGAATGCTGAAAGTTCTTCTGGGCGAAGATGTTTGTCTGCCTTATGACCACCAACTGAGTAGAATAACTCTGTAACAGACGGCATACGGAGGGATGAATTATAAGAAGCATATAGCTTCCAAGCGTTTCCTATACGGTAACTTGCATCAACTCCAGGGTAAACACGCATTGGCATATCTGCTTGACTGTTCTTGACAGCTGTCAAACCAGCCGACAGCGTGAAGCGATTAAGGATAATATTATGCTCAAGGACAAACTGAATATTTGTGCGATTCAGCCCGACTGTGTAGTCTCTGTCTGTGCCATGGATATGCTTTGGACGAGAGAGTGGTTCGCCAAGGTTACCACTTACGAGGTCTTCATTGCGTAGCTCTGCAGCAAAGGCAGTACGTCCAAGGTTCCAATCAAAGTAAGCATTGAGGTTTACACCATAGATGTCAGTGCGGTGATAGTTGAAAGGATACTTGTTGGATGCGCCACGGAAGAGCTCAAAGCGGTCCATATTACGGTTCCAATAGATAGAAGGGCGAATGTGGAAACGGCCCCTTAGGTTCTCAGCTTGAATGGCTGTGAAGGTCTTGAAAGTGTGTTCAAACTGATCATCGTACTTTGCTGAATAAAAAGTATTTGAGCCAAAGTCTTTCACACTCATACCTGTATGCCAGCGAACCATCATGTCTTCATCCGTATAATTACCTTGATAAAAAACTTTTGCAGTACGGTAATCGGCGTTGAGGCTGCCTGCCTTGTTGCGAAGATAGCCATCACTGCGAGTGTAAGAAGCTGATAGCTGATTGTTCCAACGGTCTTTTGAAGCAATGTTTCCACGTATGCCAGCACTGAGATAGCCGTAGGAACCACCTTCAATATGGGCAGAAAGACTTGTCTTTTGTGGAGTTCTGGTTACGATGTTTATAGCACCTAATAACGAAGATGTACCATAAACGCGGGCTGCAGGACCCTCAAGGACTTCTATTCGTTCGATTTCACTGATGTCAACGGGGAAATCAAAGGAGTTGTGTCCAGTCTGTGCATCACAGATATTGATACCATTAAGGAGGACTGTGATTTGTTCTGAGTTGCCACCACGAATACTTACATCGGTCAAGGCACCTAAAGGTCCTTTCTGGCGGACGTCAACACCGACGGCATACTTTAGCAAATCGTTTACACTTTGTACTGGAGCCGCCTGAATGTCTTCACGACTCAGTACAGTTACCATTCTCGCTTGCTGACTAACTGTCAGCGGTGCTCGCGTTCCAGTGACGTTCACTTCCTCCATCATGATGCCTCTGTTGGTGATAGTTGAGTCCGTCTCTGCCTTCTCTGTTTCAATACTAATGCCCTTGGCAGTAGCATTTTGCAAGGTAGCGACGCTCAGCACACCAATCAGAACCTCTTTTCCAAGAACAGAAAAGAGCGAATAGCCATGGTTGGAGAAGTGTTTAAACTTCAGAACGCTGCGCTTTTGAAATGTTGGTTTGTACATAATATAATTAAAGAAAACGTCGGAAGGTGGAGCTTTCCCCAACCGACAAACGGGTGCAAAAGTAATAAAAGTTTTTGTAACAGCGTGGATTAATCGATGATTATCGACTTTTATGTGGGTAAGGTGTAGAAAAACCTTCGTTTATGTACGTTATATTTGAGATTTTTACTACTTTTGTAGGCAATTAATTCTCGAAACAGACAAACGATTAATTGCACAATGAAAGCATTACGTGACCGTATCCTAAAGGATGGAAAGTGCTTCCCAGACGGAATCTTGAAGGTAGATAAGTTTATTAATCACCAGATGGATCCTAATCTGATGAAGCAGATTTGTGTGGAGTTTATCCGCCGTTATGCATCAACAGAAATCAACAAGATTATCACAATTGAAGCGAGTGGCATTGCTCCTGCCATTATGATGGGCTTTTTGCTCGACCTTCCTGTGGTCTTTGCGAAGAAGAAAAAGCCTTCGACAATGGGCGATATGCTTTCAACAACAGTCTTTTCTTTTACGAAACAACGAGAGTATCATGTCGTGATATCGAAGGAATATTTGGGCAAAGGTGATAAGGTGCTGTTTGTTGACGACTTCTTGGCTTATGGTAATGCGGCGAAAGGAATCATAGATCTTTGCAAAAAGGCAGGTGCAGAGTTAGTTGGTATGGGCTTTATCATAGAGAAAGCATTCCAACATGGTCGTGATGCGATTGAAGCAGCAGGTGTTCGTTGTGAGAGTTTGGCTATCATCGAGTCGCTTGATAACTGTGAGATTAAAATGAGAGAAATATAAATGAGGTGGGCTTGTGTGCCCACCTTTCTTGTTTTATATGGTAATCATCTTTAACGCAAACGCTTCTTTAACGCATTGAGATTACTCTTTAAGAGGCGTAGAACTAACTTTTAAGAAAGATGAAGCTGTACTTTGGAACCACCAAAGCTACCCTTTTATTTCAGTAAAGAATAACATCTTACCTTTATAATATCGTTTTAAATAACAAAAAGAATGGAAAAGTCTAAGGAACTTATCTATGGTCTGAATGATCGTCCACCAATTCGTGAAACTATTTTTGCTGCTTTGCAGCATCTGTTGGCAATCTTCGTAGCCATTATCACACCACCACTCATCATCAGTTCAGCATTGAAATTCGACTTGGATACCACAGGTTTCCTCGTGTCAATGTCTCTCTTCGTGTCTGGATTGGCTACCTTTATTCAGTGTCGTAGGTTTGGTCCGATTGGAGCAGGTCTTCTTTGTATTCAAGGAACGTCTTTCTCTTTCATCAGTCCAATCATCGGAGCAGGTATGTTGGGTATGGTTAACGGCAAGATGAATATAGAAATGGGACTCAGTTACATCTTTGGTGCTTGTCTTGTTGCCTCTGTTGTAGAGATGGTTGTGAGCCGTCTCTTGCCTTACACACGTAAGATTATCACTCCATTGGTATCAGGTATCGTTGTTTCCCTCATTGGTATGTGTCTTATTAAGGCAGGTATCAATTCTTGTGGTGGTGGTCAGTCGGCTGTTGATGCTGGTACATTTGGGTCTATGCAGAACCTTGGACTTGCGTTACTCGTATTGGTTAGCATTATTTTCTTCAACCGATCAAACAACCGTTTCCTACGTATGGGTTCCATTGTGTTGGGACTATTGATAGGCTGTGTAGTTGCTTATGCACTCAATATGATTGACTTTTCAAGCCTCAAAGGTAGTGGTAGCCTTAATATTCCAGTTCCTTTCAAATATGGATTGAACTTTGATTTAGGTACAATCATTGGTATCGGACTTATTTATCTCGTAACAGCCGTAGAGGCTTTTGGTGATATTACAGCCAATTCGCTCATCTCTGGTGAGCCTGTTGAAGGTCCTGTCTTCTTGAAAAGAGCGCAGGGTGGTGTTCTTGCAGATGGTTTCAACTCTTTATTGGCTGCTGTCTTCAATAGTTTTCCTAACTCTATCTTTGCCCAAAACAATGGTATGATACAGCTTACGGGTGTTGCCAGCCGTTATGTTGGTTATTTCATTGCTGGTGCTTTGGTTCTCTTAGGATTGTTCCCAGTAGTAGGTAAGGTGTTCTCACTTATTCCTGATCCTGTTTTGGGCGGTGCAACCTTGTTGATGTTTGGTACTGTTGCCGCTGCAGGTATTCGTATTATCGCTTCTACTGAGATTACTCGTAAGGCTGTGTTGGTCATGGCTATCAGTTTTGCAATGGGTCTGAGCGTAGAATTGGTACCTGGTATTCTTGACAAGATGCCTGATATCATCAAGAACATTTTCTCAAGTGGTATCACTACAGGTGGCCTTACAGCTATTCTTGCCAATGCCTTTATCCGCATCAAGGAGTAAACTTAAGCAATATAGAAAACCAAAGAATCAATAATGATTTAAGTGTTTTCTGTAAGAAAAAAGCAGTTTTTTACTATCCTTTCGGTACATTCTCCTTTTAAATGTTTATCTTTGCAAAAGATAGAAGGAGAATGTACCGATTGCGTTTCTCCGTGAAGTATAAATTGATTCTTAACAAAACAGAATAATAACAAGACTATGTCAAATCAGAATAAGCAGCGTAAATTTACAAAGTCGCTGACCTTTAAAGTTCTTTGTGGACTGGCTGTCCTCGTATTCTTGGGCTTAATTTATAATCTCATTGTGGCTTCAGATGATGCCCCTATGACTGAACAAGAAGAGGAAGAGGTGCAGAAACGCAATGCAGATGCAGACACAATAGACATAGTAGGCGATTATCTTTGGCCTAAGATGAAGTCTTCAAGGGAGGATAAGATGATCGATGAAGAGAAAGCTGCTGAGGCTGAAAAGGCTAAGGCTGGTAAAGATGATAAGGGGAAGGAGGCTTCTGATAAGGTGCATTCTAATGAATACGATGCTCCTATTGCTGCACCAGCTCCAGACATTACTCCATCTTCTGAACTTCCTGCTAAGCAGACAGCACCTTCTATTGAGAAGATGGAGGCTCCAAAGATTGAAAAGATTGAATAGTACAAGAACTGTTCTTTAGACTGAACAGTAGACTATAAGAATCTTCACAACTTTGTGTAAACGTTGTTTTAATGCTTGTAGAGTAGAAAGAAAAAATACTATAACGACTTAAAAGAAAGAGAGGTATGCAATGAAACGTTTAGTTTTATTTCTTTTTGTAGCTGTCCTAATGGTGGGTTGTGCTACAACTTATTATGATTCAGAGGGTAATCCTGTGTCAAAGGAGAAGATGGCGCAGTTGCGTTCTACTGCTGTGAAGGCTCACTTAGCAGAGCATCGCTACCGTATCTTTGTGGATCGTATGTACCCTATGCGTGGTCCTGCTGTCTATTTACAGGACGATTGGGGACTCGAGGTGAGTGGTGATTCGGTAGGACTTTTCCTCCCTTATTTCGGTAGAGCTTACTATATTCCTTACGGACGTGGTGGCGGTTTGAGCCTTGTAGAACCTCTAACGAGTTATAGGGAAGAACCGATGAAAGACGGACGTCGTATCTTTATGACCACTCGTAATGATTTTGAGAGCTATCAGATTGTACTTGAAGTCTTCGATAATGCTACTGTTTCATTGGTGATTAATCCCAGTGAAAAGGAGACGATTAGCTTTTCTGGTGTGATGGAGCTTAATGATGTTTTTACACCAAAGGGTCAAAAAGCAAGTAAGAGACACCAGACAACATTCATGAAATTATGATTAACCGACTTAATACTTTGTTCCTGTTACTGTTTGTAAGTCTTATGGCATTCGGACAGTCGGCAGGAACAATTGCGTCTAAGGATGCCATGCTTTATGAGTCGTCCCGACATCTGTATGAGAAGGGTGATACGTTGACGATTATCTCAAAGGATTTTGAATGGCCAAAAGGCTTGGATGGCTCTCTCTTACCAGAACTACAGCATTATCTTACAAGCTTTTTCTTTAACCAGTCTTCCGAAAGTTATGATACTGGTTGGAAGCAGTTTGCGTCTTCGTTAGGTAAAGAAGTGCGTACTATAAAGGATGATGCGGGTGCTGAAAGGCGTTTTTATGATATGGGGTTAAGATGTCTTTGGTTGGAGCCGGGAAGATATATTTCTTTTCTTGCCCGCTTGGAGGAGCGTAATGCAACAAGTGTCATTACGGCAAAGCATTCTTATTTTACCTTTGACCTTATCAATAAGAAAGTCTTAACGCAGAATGATGTGTTTAATCAGACACGCATGTGGCAGGATCCTAACGTTCGTTATCAGTTTTATGAACTGTTAGATTATACGGCAAATACGCATACTGAGGACTCTATAGATTGGGATATTCTACCCAATCAGTTTGCACTGATAGGACAGAATATACGCTTCGACCTTGGTGTTGATAGCGGTGGTGGAGTTTATTCAGAAGTAAGTAATGACATGGTAGATGTGCTTTTCTCTAAGAGTTTTAAGAAGTGGCAGAAACAGTCATTATCTTATGCAGGCACAAAGAAACTTCCTAATGAGGCTGTATATGTCTCCTTATCAACTGATTCTGTCTTCCCAGAAATATTGCCACAGTTTGATGGAAATTTAGCTGCGGCTATTGGGCAGAATATTTCCTATACAGGACTTAGCCCAGCAACAACTCCTGTGGGGAGAACTTATGCCTCTTTTATTGTTGATACGGATGGTTCCTTGAAAGATATAGTCTTTCTAACGGTAAATAATATTGAGTTGAACCGCGGTATTGCTGCAGCACTTCAATTATTAAGAGGTTGGAAACCTGCAATGCATAACGGTAAACCTGTAGCTTGTAGATATAACCTTCCCCTCACTTTACACTTCCAATAAGAGTCGTGCGGAGCCTTAGCACGTGTGGTGCGGATGGTAAGCACCAATGGTGCGGAGGCTTCGCACCAAACAAATAGATGTAGATGTGATTGTCGGTAAAGAGTTGGCTCAGAGTCGATTAATGCTTATTTATTGCTTGTTTCGAAGGTGAATGAAACACGAAAGCATTTGTTTTGTTTCACCAAAGGGAGGAGACTGAAAGTTGATAGGTTATACTTATCTTCATTTAAAGTATGGTTGTATACCCTTCATCTTTCTTTTTTTCAGCCTGATATAGGAAGTCGTAAATGATTTCTGTAACCCTTTCTTGCCCTTCGTTAGTAAGTGCTGGAAGGGTGAAGATTCTTCCCTTTGTTGTATAAATTATCTGAACGATGAAAGGAACGAAGTAATAATGATAGTCGTTTATCCCTTCTATTTCATCAGCAGTTACTTCCGTATATTTGCAACGTAGACAATCGTAGAAGCAAATATGGTCACCTTTGATGGATAGATAGTCTTTTTCCCACAGTTTTTGACAGGCAACAAAAAGTTTGAAAAGCCAAAACAAAACAGTATGAAGTATGATTAAGAGTACGAAAATGAGCATGAAAGGATGGGCAGCGTCTACACCTTTGTGCCCAAAGAAAAACCATATAAATAAGAAGATGGGGATGGGTGTGAATAACGCTTCTAAGAGTAATAAGCTGCTATATTTGTATTTGACGACCATTTTAGAATTGTGTGTAGATAAAAGGTTGGATACTATGATGACTAAGATTAATAACTAACTGCATAACAACAGCAAAGATACATAGCTTAACAAGCCATGAAGAATTGATAAATTTACTTTGCAACCAGTTATAGTCAGTCTCTCGAATACTATGAAGTTCTAAACTTATCAGCACAACGGCAAGCCATAGTGGGTATTCCATTAGGAAGGTGTAGGCATCTGAGAGGCTGATAGTATGCAGGATATTGTCGATTAATGTTGTAGCAGTTGTCATATCCGCTGCACGGAAGAATATCCATGCAAGGGAAACATAGCTAAACGTAATAAACCAACTGATACCTTTTGTATATTTATTGTCTGGTATCTTATCCAATCCATTGTTTCGGCAAAACTTATGAATGACCAGTCCGATACCATGAAGTACACCCCATACAATGAACATCCATGATGCACCATGCCACAGACCTGCCACTATCATTGCCAAGAAGCTATTGAGATAGGTGCGAAGTTCGCCTTTTCTGTTTCCTCCCAATGGGATGTAAAGATAGTCACGGAACCATGTGGAGAGGGCTATATGCCAACGATGCCAGAACTCTGTGAGGTTCAGACTCTGATAAGGGAATCTGAAATTGTCTTTTAGCTCATATCCCATCAGGGCGGCAACACCAATGGCAAGGTCGCTGTAGCCCGAGAAATCGAAATAGATTTGAACTGAAAAGCCCAATACACCCATCAAATTACCAAAGCCACTTTGGCTTGCTGGCGCATCAAAAACAATGTTATTGTATTGTGCAATATAGTCGGCGATGAGGGCTTTCTTTATCAGTCCGCAGATGATCAGCCATAAACCTTTATAGACAAGATTCTCGTTGACGTTGTCTTTTGGTGTCTGAACCTGTGGGAGCAATACTTCAGCGCGGGTGATAGGACCAGCGATAAGGAGTGGGAAAAAGGTAAGGTAGAAAGCGTAGTCAATCAGTTCTGCCGTCTTTGGATAGCGTCCCTTATAGATGTCAACGGTGTAACTGATAGCTTGAAAGGTGAAGAATGAGATGCCGACAGGTAGCAACATCTTCTCTGGTGAGAAGTTGCTACGCAAGAGTTCGTGGAATATCTCAAGTGTAAAGTTTGAGTATTTGTAGTAGAGTAGGGGTAACAACTCAGTTAGGATGACAATGGCAAGTCCAATTTTACGCACTTTTCCACGCTTTAAGCGCATCATAAAGCGAGTGAGATACCATGAACTAATCGTAATAATGGGCAATAGCCACATCAAAAATCCATTCGCTTTAAAAGCAAAGAAAAGACTAAATGCTATGACGTATGCCTTTGTCCATGTTTGGTGATAGCGGTTTAATCCTATGTATATGGCGAAGAAAACAAGGAAAGAAACCATAAATGGAAATGTACACAGCGACCAGTTCTTGTCTTGTGAAGACAAGAAGTCAAAGAAGGCAGTCATCAGCTGTGTTATATTTGTCATCTATTAATCGTTTATTTGCTGCTTGTTTCCTATTTAATAGCCTTCAAAAGAAGGTTGCAAAAGCTTTGTATTTGTTGCCTTGTGATGGGCTTTTGGATTGTTGAGTTGTAGCGGATTAGCACACTCCTTACTCCTTATAAACTTAGCCGCGGTATCCATCCAGTAGGCTGCTGCAGCCCATGTAGGATGATAATGGTCGCTACCTCTTTTGAGTTTTAGGTTACGACTGTCAAAGAAATGTCCTTTTCCGACATTCTCCTTTATGACATCATTGATACCAGTATCGCCATTCCAATCAGAAGGACTTATCCATACGAAAGGAATATCACCTATTTTCTTTACTAATTGTTGTACATATTGCGTACGATTGGCAAGGTCGTTGATAAAGAGCTCATTACTGCCAAGGCAGATGAGTATGTATGTTGGCTTATATTCTGTAATGAAGTGTTCTAAGGTTTGAGTGGTTCCCCAACGCTCAGTAGAAGAACTATACCAAATGACGGTATATAGTTTGTGTCCGTTTTCGCCTGCATAATCGCCCAACCTACGCGAAAGTCCCTCCACCATTGAGTCTCCAATA